>Ga0081455_10000025_pt1 | contig 157583 bp, 154 predicted proteins | sample TabmetS3T2R1_FD_70207 | JGI IMG/M metagenome (GOLD analysis project Ga0081455, IMG submission 70207) | Tabebuia heterophylla rhizosphere microbial communities from the University of Puerto Rico - S3T2R1 | ecosystem: Host-associated > Plants > Roots > Rhizosphere ...
CCTCATGTATGCCGATCGAGGTGGCGCTGGCGGTGCTGTTCTTGCCAGAAACCACCTCAGAATTCGGCAGCAGAGTGCCAGTTGCCGGCCCACCGCAAGCGGCTCCGCCGCTTATGAAACAGAACCTAGAAGACCCAAGGGGAGTGCGTGATGGCCGATCCGGCTCGCGCCCGCAGGCTGTCCAAGCGGATCTCGCAGATCGTCGCGTCCGCGATCGAGCACGAGATCAAGGACCCGCGGTTGAAGAACGTGACGATCACCGACGCGAAGATCACCGCGGACCTGCACGACGCGACCGTGTACTACACGGTGCTCGGCGAGAACCTCGACTCCAAGCCGGACTTCCCCGGCGCGGCCGCCGCGCTGGAGTCGGCGCGGGGGGTACTCCGCAGCCGCGTCGGGCAGGGCACCGGGGTGCGGTTCACACCGACGCTGACGTTCGTCGCGGACACCATCCCCGACGAGGCGCGGCATATCGAGGACCTGCTGGCGAAGGCCCGCGAGGCCGACGCCGAACTGGCCCGCCGCGCGACCGGCGCCAAGCACGCCGGCGACCCGGACCCGTACCGGCAGCCGCGTGAGGACGACACCGACGACACCGACGACCTCGACGAGGAGTAGGCCACGGCCGTTGCGCACCCTTTCGTGCGTCCGGCCGTTGTGGACACTGGTCGCCGGGAACCGTTGGTGGATCAGGGTTTCCGGGCGACCACCAGGTCTCGCAGGATCGCCTGGTCGACCCGGTGCGCGAACCCCTCCCACGGCCCGCCGGACCGGACCTCCAATCCGGCGCGGCCGAGGATCTCGGTGATCTCGTCGCGTTTGGCGACGTGCGTGTTCCACGACAGACCGAGCGCGCCGCCGGATTTGAGCACCCGCGTCCACACCGGCACCGCGGCGGCCAGCAGGTCGCGCGGGCTGCGGGCGAGCTCGTCGGGCTGGTGGCTGCCGTGCTGCACCCCGTAGGGCGCGTCCGCCACCACGACGTCCGCCGAGCCGGCCTTGATCAGCTCGTCGGTGGTCAGCGTGTCGGCGTTGAAGAACGTCACCCGGCGCGCGTCGCCGGCCTTCCAGTGTTCCTTGTCCAGCGCGTAGGAGATCTCGAGGCGCTGGCCGAGCCGGTGCTTGTGCCGCCGCAACGGGCCGGAGTCGGCGGTGTGCTTGATCCGCTTCTGCCGTAGCCAGGTCTTGACGAACCGTTCGTAGGCCTCGAAATCCCGCTTGTCCACGTCGAGCCCGGTCGCGTCCAGGCCGTACATCATCGCCTGGTTCAGCGTGGTTCCCCGCCCGCACAACGGGTCCACCACGTGCAGGGGCCGGTTCACGAACGCGGCCGGCTCCGAACGGGACAGCAGCGTGACGTTGAGCAGCAGCTTGGTGAACAGCTCGTTGGTCTTGCCCGGGTACTTCTGGATCGTCAGCAGATCCGAGTCGAGCTTGTCCAGCGGCGCGATCTCCAGCGGGCGTAGCAGGTCGCCGCTGAACTCGAACAGCGCGTAGAGCGCGGACAGGTTCGACAGCAGCGCGACGTCCTCTTCGGACAGCGGTGTCTCGGTGGTGAACGTGACGTAGGTGACGCCGCCGACCCGGCGCTCGCCGATCGCGGCGGGTGGCGTGGGCAGAGCCTGGCCGAACACAGCCAGTTCGGCGCGTAGCAGTCCGGCGGAGGCGTCGGCGTAGACGCGGTTGGCGCCGGGGTAGAGGAGGATCCCGTAGTCGAACATCGGGAAAAAGCGTAGCTTGCCCGCATGAGCACCTCCGCCCCGCTCGACTTCCCGCGCGCCGCCGGGCTCCTGCGCGAAGCCGACGACGTCACCCTGCTCGCCCACGTCCGCCCGGACGCCGACGCGCTCGGCAGCGCCCTCGCCCTCGGCCGCGCGCTCTACCTGCGGGGAGCGACCGTGCGCGTGTCCTTCGCCGAGCCCGCGGAGGTGCCGGAGAGCCTGCGCGGTCTGGACGTCGGCAACCTGTTCGTGCCGGCCGCCGAGGTGCCGCCGTCGGCCGGGCTGCTGATCTGCCTGGACACGCCGAGCCCGGCCCGGCTCGGCACGCTCGCCGACCGGGTGGAGGCGACGCGCGCCGCCGGGGGCGAGGTGCTCGTGGTCGACCACCATGCGTCGAACCTGCGCTACGGCTCGGTGCAGCTGGTCGACGACACCGCGGAGGCCACCGCGGTGCTTGTGCTCGCGCTGCTCGACGAGATGGGCGTGGCGCTGGACGAGCCGATCGCGCGGTGCCTCTACGCCGGGCTGGTCACCGACACCGGCGGGTTCCGCCGGGCGCGGCCCTCGACCCACCGGGCGGCGGCGCGGCTGCTCGAGGCCGGGGTGGATCCGGACCGGCTGGCGCGGGAGGTCATCGACGATCACCCGTTCACCTGGCTGCCGATGTTGTCCACGGTGCTCGCCACCGCGCGGCTGGAACCGCGGGCGGCGCAGGGCTTCGGGCTCGTGCACGCCGTGGTGACCGCCGAGGTCGCCGCGACTGTGCGGCTGGAGGAGGTCGAGGGTGTGGTGGACGTGGTCCGCTCGACGCGCGAGGCCGAGGTCGCGGTGGTGCTCAAGGAGCAGGCGCCGGGGGAGTGGTCGGTGTCGTTCCGGGCGATCGGCAAGATCGACGTGTCCCAGGCGGCGCGCAGCCTCGGCGGCGGCGGGCACCGGCTGGCGGCCGGGTGCACGGTGCACGGCACGGCGGAGGAGGGGCTGGCACTGGTGCGGCGGGCGCTCGAGGAGGCGCCGCTGCTGGGCTGAGCACCGGCGGGGCGCCGATCTTGTCGGACCCGGTGGTTAACCTGCGAGGGTGTCCGAAACCGTGGAAGCCGGGGAGAAGGTGCCGGCCCGGCGTGTGCTGGGGCTGGCCGTCCCGGCGTTGGGGGTCCTCGCCGCCGAGCCGTTGTACGTCCTGGTCGATACGGCGGTCGTCGGGCACCTGGGTGCGCTTCCGCTGGCCGGGCTCGCGCTCGGCGGGGTCGTCCTGGCGCAGGTCTCGACCCAGCTGACGTTCCTGTCCTACGGCACCACCTCCCGCACGGCCCGCCTGCACGGCGCCGGCCGCCGGGCCGAGGCGGTCGGCGAAGGGGTGCAGGCCACCTGGCTGGCGATCACCGTGGGCGTGCTGGTGCTGCTCGCCGGGCAACTGCTCGCCGGACCGGTCGCGCGGCTGCTGTCCGGCAGTGACGAGGTGGCGGCGGAGGCGGTGTCCTGGCTGCGCATCGCGCTGTTCGGGGCGCCGCTGATCCTCATCACGATGGCCGGGAACGGCTGGATGCGGGGTGTGCAGGACGCGGTCCGCCCGCTGCGGTATGTCCTGGCGGGCAACGGGATCTCGGCGGTGCTGTGCCCGGTGCTCGTCTACGTCGCCGGCTGGGGGCTGGAGGGCTCGGCGGTCGCGAACGTCGCCGCCCAGGTGATCAGCGCCGGGCTGTTCCTGCGGGCGCTCGTGGCGGAGAAGGTGTCCCGCAAACCGCGACCGGCGGTGATGCGCGCGCAGCTGGGCCTGGGCCGGGACCTGGTGTTGCGCAGCCTCGCGTTCCAGGCGTGCTTCGTGTCCGCCGCCGCGGTGGCCGCGCGCACCTCGACGGCCGCGGTCGGGGCGCACCAGATCGTGCTGCAGCTGTGGACGTTCCTGGCGCTGGTGCTGGATTCGGTCGCGATCGCGGCCCAGTCCCTCGTCGGGGCGGCACTGGGGGCGGGCTCGGCGCGGCAGGCGCGCGGGGTGGCCGCGCAGATCACGCGGTGGGGGCTGTACATGGGCTGCGTGCTGGGGGTGGTCTTCGCGGCGGTGTCGCAGGTGCTGCCGCACGCGTTCACGTCCGACCCGGGCGTGCTGGGCGAGGTGCCGCACGCGTGGTGGTTCTTTGTGGCGATGCAGCCGCTCGCGGGGGTGGTGTTCGCGCTCGACGGGGTGCTCCTCGGCGCGGGTGACGCGGCGTTCCTCCGCACCGCGACGCTCGCTGCCGCCGCGCTCGGGTTCCTGCCGCTGATCTGGACCTCGCTCGGCTTCGGCTGGGGCCTGACCGGGATCTGGACCGGGCTGTCGCTGTTCATGGTGCTGCGCCTGGCCGCGGTGGTGGGCCGATGGCGCTCGGACCGCTGGACCGTGCTCGGTGCGGTGCGCTGACGGCCCGCGCGCGGCCAGAGTCTCTTAACCGGGCGCGCCGGCGCGGTCCAACAACTCGGCCGTCGCCACCCACAGGCGCTGCTCCGGGTCGCGGTCGTGGGCGACCGGGTGCACTTCGGTCAGCTTGGTCTTCACCACGAACGCGCCGTCCCCTGGGTGTAGTTGATGTGGCGGGCACGCCGTGCCCCGCCCTGGCGTCCTCCCGTCGCGGATCACCCCGAGCGTGCAGCGGTTGCTCGCCCGGCTGTCGTACACCCCAGTGGTGGTGTACGACGCCGGCTCGACGCTCGTGCCGGCCAAACGCCCTACGACACGCTCATGGGTGAGACGGCCGTCGGCACTCAATCGTTGGAGGTCTGACCAGGGGCGGCCCTGTGGCTGAAAACACGCGGGTAACGGGTAAGTTTCAGCCTTGCATAGGCGATACAACAATCGGGACGGCGACGCGGGCGTCCCCGTCGTTGTCGCCTACTCCGCTTGGGGAGGAATCCTTCGTGCCGCCGCAGCAGGCACCCGTGATCGGCAAAGCCAGCCGCCGGTCGTGGCTCATCTGGTTCACCGCCGCCATCGTCTACCTCCTCTCCGTCTTCCACCGCACCTCGTTCGGGGTCGCCGGCCTGCAAGCCGCCGACCGGTTCGGGGTCGGCGCCGCCGCGCTCGCCACCTTCACCGTCCTGCAGGTCGGCGTGTACGCCGCCATGCAGATCCCCACCGGCGTCCTCGTCGACCGCTTCGGGCCGCGCAAGGTGCTCACCGCCGCGTTGCTCTTCCTCGCCCTGGGCCAGATCCTCGTCGCCGTCGCCGACACCTACGCGCTGGGCCTGGTCGCGCGTGCCGTGCTCGGCTTCGGTGACGCGCTCACGTTCGTCAGCGTGCTGCGCCTGATCGCCGGGCACTTCCCCGGTCGCCAGTACGCGGTCGTCACCTCGTTCACCACGGCGATCGGGTTCCTCGGCAACCTCGCCGCGACCGTCCCGCTCGCCCTGCTGCTCGCCGGCCCCGGCTGGACTCCCACGTTCCTCGCCGCCGGCCTGGTCACCGCGATCTACGCCATCGTCGTCGCGGGCCGCGTTCGCGACACGCCCTCCGGAGCGGCGCCGAAATCCGGCCCGGTCCAGGCTTGGCACCTGGCGCGCCAGGTCCGCACGGCCTGGCGCGTCCCCGGCACCCGGCTGGCGTTCTGGGTGCACTTCTCCACGATGTTCGCGCCGAACGTGCTCACCCTGCTGTGGGGCGTGCCGTTCCTGGTGGAGGGCCAGGGCCGCCCGGCCGCGACCGCCAGCGCACTGCTGACCGTGTTCGTGTTCGGCTCGATGATCGGCGGTCCGCTGGTCGGCAGCATCATCGCCGCCCGACCCGGCGCGCGGATGCCCTTGGTGCTCGGCTACCTCGCCGGTGCCGCGGTGGTCTGGGCCGTGCTGCTGAGCTGGCCCGGCCAGATCCCGCTCGGCGTGATCGTGCCCGCGTTCGCGTTCCTGTCCCTGGGTGGCCCGGTCTCGATGATCGGCTTCGCGCTGGCCCGCGACTACAACCCGCTGTCCCGTGTGGGCACGGCGACGGGTGTGGTCAACGTGGGCGGGTTCGTCGCCACCACGGCGACCGCGCTCGCGATCGGCGTCCTGCTGCAGCTCACCGGCGGTGAGTTCCGGCTCGCGCTGCTGGCGGTCGTCGCCTTCCTGTCCCTGGGGACGTTCCGCATGCTCGTGTGGTGGCGCCGCGCCCGTGCCGAGGTGTTCGCCGCACAGGAGCGGGGCGAACAGGTGCCGGTGCAGGTGCGCCGCCACGTCTGGGACGCCCCGGCCCGGAAGGTTCCGACGGCCGCCTGACCGCGCCCCGTAAGGTGTCCAGCCGTGTCCCAGCCGAAGACCCGACGCCCCGCACCCCCGCCCGGCCTGCTCCTGGTGGACAAGCCACCGGGCATGACGTCTCACGACGTGGTGGCGCGGGTGCGCCGGATCATGGGCACGCGCAAGGTCGGGCACGCCGGCACGCTCGACCCGATGGCCACCGGCGTGCTGGTGCTGGGCATCGAGCGGGCGACCAAACTGCTGGGCCACCTCGCGCTGGACCGCAAGACCTACCTCGCCACGCTCGCCCTCGGCGTCCCGACCACAACCGACGACGCCGAGGGCGATCAGCTCGGCACGGCGGACCCGGACGCGCTGGCCGCCGTCACCGACGAGGCCATCGCCTCCGGGATCGCCGCGCTGACCGGTGACATCCAGCAGGTGCCCAGCGCAGTGAGCGCGGTGAAGATCGCCGGCAAGCGCGCCTACGCCCGCGTGCGCGCCGGTGAGGAGGTCGCGCTCAAGCCGCGGCCCGTCACCGTCTACCGGTTCGACCTGCTCGCCACGCGCCGCACCGCCGACCGGATCGAGCTGGACGCGGTCGTCGAGTGCTCGTCCGGCACCTACGTCCGGGCGCTGGCCCGCGACCTCGGCGAGTCCCTCGGCGTCGGCGGGCACCTGGCCGCGCTGCGCCGCACCACGGTCGGCCCGTTCGGCATCGCCGAGGCCCGCACCCTCGAGCAGCTGGAGGACAAGCCCGAGCTGTCGTTCGACCTGGACCGCGCCGTCGCCGCGGCGTTCCCGCGCTACGACGTCGACGCGCACACCGCCCGGGCAGTCCGATATGGACAGCAGGTCCGGGCCTCCGGCCTGCCAGGCACCTACGGCGTGTTCGACCCGGACGGCCGCGCCCTCGCGCTCGCCGTGGACGCGGGCGGCGTGGCCCGCTCGGTCGTCGTCCTCGCTCCGGCCTAAGGTTGCTCCTGTGCAGAGGTGGCGAGGACTGGCGGATCTCCCCGGCGGATGGGGACGTTGTGTGGTCACGATCGGCGTGTTCGACGGCGTGCACCGCGGGCACCAGGCGCTGATCGCCAGGACGGCCGAGGTGGCCAAGCACCGCAACCTGCCCAGCGTGATGCTGACGTTCGACCCGCACCCGTCGGAGGTCATCCGGCCGGGCAGCCACCCGGCACAGCTGACCACGCTGCGCCGCAAGGCGGAACTGGTCGAGCAGCTGGGCATCGACGTCTTCTGCGTGCTGCCGTTCACCGCCGAGCTGTCCCGGCTCACCGCGCACGAGTTCGTGCACGAGGTGCTCGTCGACCGGCTGCACGCGGCCGCGGTGGTGGTGGGGGAGAACTTCACGTTCGGGCACAAGGCCGCCGGTGACGTCCCGTTGCTCAAGGAGCTGGGCCGCCGGTTCGGGTTCTCCACCTACGGCGCCGAGTTGCAGGGTGGCACCCCGGCGGACGGCGAGACCGCGGATCTGGGCGAGATCACCTTCTCCTCGACCTACGTGCGTTCGTGCATCGACGCCGGTGACGTCGCCGCGGCCGCCGACGCGCTGGGACGGCCGCACCGCCTGGAGGGCATCGTCGTGCGCGGCGACGGCCGCGGGCACGACCTCGGCTACCCGACGGCCAACCTGTCCACGCCGCGGTTCGCCGCGGTGCCCGCCGACGGCGTGTACGCCTGCTGGTTCGTCCGCGAAAACCAGCCCGGCCGGCTGCTGCCCTCGGCCGTCTCGGTCGGTACCAACCCGACGTTCTCCGGCCGCGAGCGCACGGTCGAGGCATTCGTGCTGGACGTGGACGAGGACTTCTACGGCCAGCACGTCGCGCTGGACTTCGTGGGCCGGCTACGCGACCAGGTCAAGTTCAGCTCCATCGACGACCTGGTCGAGCAGATCGCCGACGACGTCAGCCGCACCCGGGCGATCCTCGGCCTCGGCGACTGAGCGCATCGGTGCGATTGCGAATCGTCGGGTGATTCCGGCCCGCCCGTTTGATCCCACCTGGCAAGATGGGCTCGGCGGTAGCAGAACTGTCCGGGGAGAACAGGGAGCGCGCAGGTGGATGAGCACAAAATCGTCCAGCGGAACATCACTCTGCAGAAGGAGTGGTACGGGGAACCGCTGGGTGACCGGGTGCGCCGTCTCGTGGTCGCGTTCGACGTCTCGCAGGCCTACCTCGCGGAGGTGCTGGGCATCAGCGCCCCGATGCTGAGCCAGGTGATGAGCGGGCGCCGCGCCAAGATCGGCAATCCGGTGGTGCTCGCGCGGATGATCATGCTCGAGCGCAAGTGCCTGATCCCCGAGGTCGCCGCCGGCCGCAAGGAAGCGCTGATGGCCGCGCTCGAGGACGTCCGCGACGCGCGGCCCACCGTGGGCCGCGACACCTTCCCGGTCAACGCGCTGTCCGAGGAGCACGCGGTGTTGTCCACGCTGCGCGACATCGCCGAGGACGAGGACCTGATCGAGGCGGCCAAGCGGCTCGACGACGACTTCCCGGCCCTGGCCGACCTGCTCCGCCGCGCCGGTCTGCAGGGTTGAGCCGTGGCGTTGTTCTCCGCGGTGCTGCCGCCCGCGGCCGTCGTGGAGTCGCTGGCCACCGAGGTCGCCGGCCTGCCCCAGGTGGACGGCGTGCGGTGGAGCGCGCCGGAGGGCTGGCACGTCACGCTGGCCTTCTACGGTTCGGACGCCGAAGCGGACGCCGCCACCCGCGCCCGGTGGCTGGGGCCGCGGCTGGCGGGAATGCCCGCGCCCCGGATCTGGTTGCAGGGAGCGGGCACGTTCACCCGCGTCCTCTATGTGGGCGTGTACGGCGAGGGGATCAGTGAGCTGGGCCTCGCCGCCGGCGCCGGCGACGAGGACCGCCCGTACCTGCCGCACCTGACCCTGGCGCGCACCCGCGACCCCGTGCCGCGGAACCTGCCGCGGCGGCTGTCCGGCTACCGCAGCGAGATGTGGACGGCGGCCGAAGCGGTGCTCATGTCGTCGCAGCGGACCGCCGAGGGCGCGCGGTACGCGGTGGTCGAGCGGTTCCCGCTGTCCCAGCAGGCCAGCTAGAACACGTCCTGATACCCTGAACCACCGGGTCCGGCTGCAGTCCGTGGCGGCCGTGACCGACTACCCGCGCCCAGCGGGCCTCACGGCACAGAACAACAAGAGGAGATAGCTCAGTGGCGCTGTCCACCGACGAGAAGAAGTCGATCCTGACCGAGTACGGTGTGCACGAGTCCGACACCGGGTCCCCCGAGGCCCAGGTCGCACTGCTCACCAAGCGGATCATCGGTCTCACCGAGCATCTCAAGGTGCACAAGCACGACCACCACTCCCGTCGCGGCCTGTTGCTGCTGGTCGGCCGTCGTCGCCGGCTGCTCAACTACGTGATGAAGGTGGACATCGAACGCTACCGGTCGCTGATCCAGCGACTCGGCTTGCGCCGATGACGTGAACCGAGGGGGAGCGGCCACGGTCGCTCCCCCTCGGTCCATCCGAGGAAGAAAGAGGAAGGGCAGGCGCTCGAGGGCAAGGACGCCGGTCCTCGGTAGTGGCTTACGGGACGCACCCGTGAGCTTCGATCGAAGACCGGCTCGTTCCTCGGACGCCGCCCCGCACGGGCGGGGCGCACGCTGCCCGAACGAACGAGGAGTCAATTACACATGACCGAAGCAAGCGGACCTGTCGTGCACGAGTCCGAGGCCGTTATCGACAACGGCCGGTTCGGAACCCGCACAATCCGCTTCGAGACCGGCAGGCTCGCCCGGCAGGCCGCCGGCGCCGTGGTGGCCTACCTGGACGAAGAGACCATGCTGCTGTCGGCGACCACCGCCTCGAAGCAGCCGAAGGAGCACTTCGACTTCTTCCCGCTGACGGTGGACGTCGAGGAGCGGATGTATGCCGCGGGCCGGATCCCGGGCGCGTTCTTCCGCCGCGAGGGCCGTCCCTCCACCGACGCGATCCTGACCTGCCGCCTGATCGACCGGCCGCTGCGCCCGTCGTTCGCCGACGGTCTGCGCAACGAGATCCAGGTCGTCATCACGGTGCAGAGCCTGCACCCGGAGGACCCCTACGACGTGCTGGCGATCAACGCCGCGTCGGCGTCGACCCAGATCGGCGGCCTGCCGTTCTCCGGCCCGATCGGCGGCGTGCGCGTCGCTCTGATCGAGGGCCAGTGGGTCGCGTTCCCGACCTGGTCGCAGCTGGAGCAGGCGACGTTCAACATGGTCGTCGCCGGGCGCATCGTGGGCGACGATGTCGCCATCATGATGGTCGAGGCCGAGGGCACCGACAACACGCTCGACCTGATCGCCGATGGCGCCGCGGCGCCGACCGAGCAGGCCGTGGCCGAGGGCCTGGCGGCTGCCAAGCCGTTCATCCGGGTGCTGTGCGAGGCGCAGCAGCGCCTGGCCACCTCGGCGGCCAAGCCGACCGGTGACTTCCCGGTGTTCCCCGCCTACCAGGCCGACGCCTACGACGCGGTCGCCGCGATCGCGACCGACGATCTGGCCAAGGCGCTGACCATCGCCGGCAAGCAGGACCGCGACAACGCCACCGACGAGGTCAAGACCGCTGTGCTGGCCAAGGTCGGGCTCGGCGCCGGCGAGGCCTTCGAGGGCCGCGACAAGGAGATCGGCGCCGCGTTCCGCGCGCTGACCAAGAAGCTGATCCGCCAGCGCATCCTCCGCGACAAGGTCCGCATCGACGGCCGCGGCATCACCGACATCCGCCAGTTGTCGGCGGAGGTCGCGATCATCCCGCGGGCGCACGGGTCGGCCTTGTTCGAGCGCGGCGAGACCCAGATCCTGGGTGTCACCACGCTGAACATGCTGCGCATGGAGCAGCAGATCGACTCGCTGTCGCCGGAGACGACGAAGCGGTACCTGCACCACTACAACTTCCCGCCGTTCTCCACCGGCGAGACCGGCCGCGTGGGTTCGCCCAAGCGGCGCGAGATCGGCCACGGCATGCTCGCCGAGCGCGCCCTGGTGCCGGTGCTGCCGAAGCGGGACGAGTTCCCCTACGCCATCCGCCAGGTGTCGGAGGCGCTTGGCTCGAACGGGTCCACCTCGATGGGCTCGGTGTGTGCGTCGACGATGTCGCTGCTCAACGCCGGTGTGCCGCTGAAGGCGCCGGTCGCGGGCATCGCGATGGGCCTGGTGTCGGACGAGGTCGACGGGCAGACGCAGTACGTCGCGCTGACCGACATCCTCGGCGCCGAGGACGCCTTCGGTGACATGGACTTCAAGGTCGCCGGCACCAAGGACTTCATCACCGCGCTGCAGTTGGACACCAAGCTCGACGGCATCCCCTCCGACGTGCTTGCCGGCGCGCTGAACCAGGCCAAGGACGCCCGGCTGACCATCCTCGACGTGCTGGCCGAGGCCATCGAGAGCCCGGACGAGATGAGCCCGTACGCCCCGCGCGTCACGAGCGTGAAGATCCCGGTCGACAAGATCGGCGAGGTCATCGGCCCGAAGGGCAAGATGATCAACTCGATCACCGAGGAGACCGGCGCCGACATCTCGATCGAGGACGACGGCACGATCTACGTGGGCGCGGCCGACGGCCCGTCCGCGGAGGCCGCGATCGGCAAGATCAACGCCATCGCGAACCCGCAGCTGCCGAAGGTGGGCGAGCGTTTCCTGGGCACCGTGGTGAAGACGGCCGCGTTCGGCGCGTTCGTCTCGCTGCTGCCCGGTAAGGACGGCCTGATCCACATTTCGAAGCTGGGCAACGGCAAGCGCATCGGCAAGGTCGAGGACGTGGTCAACGTGGGCGACAAGCTCCGCGTCGAGATCGCCGACATCGACAACCGCGGCAAGATCAGCCTCATCCTCGTCAAGGACGAAGAGGACACTGCTGAGGGCGCCAAGAGCGCCGAGGAGACGCCCGCCGAGGGCGCCGAGGCCAAGTAGGACGAAGCGGTAGCCGGGAACGGCCCGTCCCGGTCGGGGCGGGCCGTTCCCGTGTTTTCCGCACGAGTGTTGGGATCCGATGGCGCGACAAATTGCCGGTCACGAGCAGGCCGTGGGTACCACGCGCACGCTCGAAACCGGAGCGAACGGCCAGGTCGTGAAGCGCACCGTGCTGCCGGGCGGGCTGCGGGTGATCACCGAGCACGTGCCGGGGGTGCGGTCGGCGACCGTGGGCCTGTGGGTGGCGGTCGGCTCGCGCGACGAGACGCCGAAGGTCGCCGGCGCGGCGCACTACCTGGAACACCTCCTGTTCAAGGGCACCACCCACCGCTCCGCGGTGCGGATCGCCGAGGAGATCGACGCCGTCGGCGGCGAGCTCAACGCGTTCACCGCGAAGGAGCACACCTGCTACTACGCGCAGGTGCTCGACGAGGACCTGCCGCTGGCGATGGACCTCGTCACCGACGTGGTGTTCGAGGCGCTGTGCGCCGAGTCCGATGTGGACACCGAGCGCAGCGTGGTGCTCGAAGAGATCGCCATGCGCGACGACGATCCCGAGGATCTGCTGCACGACACGTTCGTGACCACGGTCCTGGGTTCGCACCCGCTGGCGCGCCCGGTGCTGGGCACGAGTGAGTCGATCACCGGGATGTCGGCGGCGGGGCTGCGCGGGTTCTACCGGCGCCGCTACACGCTGCCGAAGATGGTGCTCGCGGTGGCGGGCAACATCGAGCACGCACAGGTGCTTCGCCTGGTGCGCAAGGCGTTGCGCTACCGGCTGTCCGGTTCGGACACTCCCGTGCCGCCGCGGACGGGCAAGGCGCGCGTGGCCGCGGACCGCCGGCTGGTGCTGCACACCGACGACACCGAGCAGGCGCACGTGATGCTCGGCATGAAGGCCCTGTCCCGGCACGACGAACGGCGCTACGCGCTGTCGGTGCTCAACGCCGCGCTCGGCGGCGGGATGAGCTCGCGCCTGTTCCAGGAGGTGCGCGAGCAGCGCGGCCTGGCTTACCAGGTGTACTCGTCGGTCGCGACCTACGCCGACACCGGCCACTTCTCCGTGTACGCCGGGTGCCAGCCGGAGCGGTTGGGCGAGGTGTCGGCGGTGCTGCGCGAGGTGCTCGGCCAGGTCGGCAAGGACGGTTTCACCGACGCCGAGGTCGCCCGCGCCAAGGGACAGCTGCGCGGCGGGATCGTGCTGGGCCTGGAGGACACCGCGTCGCGGATGTCGCGCATCGGCAAGGAGGAGCTCAACCACGGCGTCCACGTGACGGTCGACGAGGCCGTGGACCGGATCGCCGCGGTGACCACCGACGAGGTGTGTGAGCTGGCCCGCACCCTCTTCCGGACGCCTGGAGGGGTCACCGCCGCGGCGGTCGTCGGGCCGTACGCTCACGAGCAGGACCTACCGGAAGATCTGCACGAGGTGATCGCGAAATGAACCCCCGCGGCGAGGACAACCCGATCCGGGTCGGCGTGCTGGGCGCCCAGGGACGGATGGGAGCGCAGGTGGTGCAGGCCGCCGGGGGCGCGCCCGACCTGACGGTCGTGGCGACCGTCGACGCCGGCGACGATCTGGCCGCCCTGACCGCGGCCGGCGCGGAGGTGGTCGTCGACTTCACCCACCCCGACGCGGTCATGGGCAACCTGGAGTTCGCGGTCGCCAACGGGTTGCATGCCGTCGTCGGCACCACCGGGTTCAGCGAAGAGCGGCTGGCGAAAGTGCGCTCGTGGCTGTCCGCCAAGCCGGACGTCGGTGTGCTGATCGCGCCGAACTTCGCGCTCGGCGCGGTGCTCGCGATGCGGTTCGCGCAGCAGGCGGCCCGGTTCTACTCTTCCGCCGAGGTCATCGAGCTGCACCACAACCGCAAGGCGGACGCCCCGTCCGGCACGGCGGCGCACACCGCGCGGATGATCTCGCAGGCACGCCGCGAGGCCGGGCTGAAGCCGGGTCCGGATGCCACGACGAGCGAGCTGGACGGTGCCCGGGGGGCGCGGGTGGAAGACGTCCACGTGCACTCGGTCCGGCTGCCCGGGCTGGTCGCGCACGAGGAGATCCTGTTCGGCGCCGACGGCGAGACGCTCACCATCCGGCACGACTCGATGGACCGCACGTCGTTCATGCCGGGCGTGCTGCTCGGCGTGCGGGAGGTCCCGGGCCGTCCGGGGCTGACGGTCGGCCTCGAGAACGTGCTCGACCTGTGAGAGCTCGCAACGTCGCCCTGGTGCTGACCGCCGCGCTGGTGGTCTACCTGGTGCTGCTCGCGGATCGGGCGGTCGCGCTGATCCGGACCGGCACCGCGGCCGGCATCGGGCTGGGGATCGGGGTGCTGGTCCTGCCGCTGCTCGGCGCGTGGATGGTGGTGGCGACGTGGCGGTCGGGTACCCGGATCCAGCGCCTGGCGCGGCGGCTCGACGCCGAGGGCGGGCTGCCCGATGTGGCGGACCTGCCGCGGATGCCGTCCGGCCGGGTGGACCGCCGCGCGGCGGACGCGTGGTTCGAGGAGCGCCGCGCGGAGCTGGAGGAGCACCCCGAGGACTGGCGGTACTGGTACCGGCTGGCCCATGCGTACGACGTGGCGGGCGACCGGAGCCGCGCCCGCGCCACGATGCGCAAGGCGCTAACCCTCGAGGCGAACGAGTCGGCGCAAGGCTGACGCCGACCCCGGCGCCCCGCGGTCGCACATTTTCGACAAAGTGCGGCGCCGATCAGTGGTGGAACCAGCCCGCGAACATCGCCGGGCAGGCGGCCAGCAGGCTGTACCGGATGAAACGCCCGGTCAGGCCCGCCGTGAGGAACGTCGACATCCGCATGTCGGCAAGGCCGGCCAGCACCGTCGTCGCCATGAACGGTGGCAGCCCGACCAGCGAGCTGACCCCGTACGTGCCCGTCATCCAGTGCGGATGGCGGTGGCAGCGCTCGCGCAGCGAGTCGACCTTGCCGCGCACCCACTTGGTGCGCAGGTGCCACCGTTCGCGCCGCCGGGTGGGCGGGCGCTGCCGGTGCAGGCGGTCGTGCAGGAACGAGGGCAGCCCGATCGACCCGCGCGCCGCGAGGTAGTACAGCAGCTTGCCGCCCACCTGGCCGATCGCGACGGCGGCGCCGACAACCAGCCAGTGCAAGCGCGGTTCGCTCGCCACGAGCCCCACCACGAACACCTCGACACTGATGACCGGCAGGATCGCGGACCCGAAGGCGACGCCGAGCGTCACCCAGAACCAGGCGAACATCCGCGCCTCCTGACGGGGGGCTTCGGGGCGGGCGCGCCTCCGGGGGCAGCGGAGGATCACACGAGCGGGGGTTCGATGAACATATCAGCCCGAAGTGTGATCTCCATCGGGTCGGCGACACTTTCCGCCTCCTTTTGACTACCCGCTGCTCACCTGCCCGTCACCCGGTTCTGCCACGGTGGCGCCGTGCAACGGGACATCCGGGTGACGCGGTCGCTCGCGGAGAGGTTCGGGTCGTTCTGCGCGACGATCGTGCGGTACCTGCCGTTCGGGCTGAACATGCTGGTCCCGCCGAGCTTCGTGGGCTTCGCGCTGATCAACGGGTGCACGTTCGGCGTCGACCTGCTCCTGCTGACCTTCGGGCACGGCGTGGCCGGGCTCCCGCTGCCGGCCGCGATCACCGTCGCGTACGTGTGCGCGTTCGCCCTGAGCTTCGTGCTCAACCGCACGCTCAACTTCCGTTCACACGCACCGGTCGGGCGGCAGGCCGTCCGCTACGCGATCGCGGTGGCGGTCAACTACTTCGCGTTCATCCTGGGCGCCGGGGCGGGCCTGGCCGCGCTGGGGCTGGAGTACCACGCGGCGCGGATCGTGGCCGGGGTGTGCGAGGCGGTGTTCCTCTACGGCGTGCTGCGCTGGATCGTGTTCACCGACCGCGGCCGGGCGTAGCCGAAGGGGGACCCGCTCGTAACATCGATCAGGCGGGCAACGAAGATAGGCGGAGCCGAGTCTGTTCCGTGAGATCACGCCTGGCCGGGACTGGGAGAACGAGTGAAAGCTGTCATCGACACGATGAGGTACGGCAGCGCCGCCGAGCGAGCACGCCTGGCCCTGGAGTTCCTGCTGGCCGTGGTGCTGTTCGCCGCACTCGCGTACTACGCGCACGGGATCCGGAAATGGCCGACGGACGTCGACATCTACCGTCTGGGCGCGGACACGTTCCTCAAGGGCCACTCGGTCTACTCGGAGCTGCCCGTCTCGGCCATCGGTGGCGCACTGCCCTACACCTACCCGCCGTTCTCCGCGGTGCTGTTCACGCCGCTGGCGATCATCCCGCCGCCGATCGGCTACCCGCTGCTGACCGGTGCGACCTGCCTGGCGCTGTTCCCGATCATCCTGGCCTACCGCAAGGCGTCGCCGGAGCTGCGCGGGCTGCTGAACAAGTCGTGGATGGTGGTGGCGGCCGCGGTCGTGATGGTGGTCGCGCACCCGGTCGCGAACACGATCTTCTGGGGCCAGATCAACGTCCTGCTGATGATGCTCGTCGCGGTTGACATCCTCTGGCCCAACCCGCGCTGGCCGCGGGGTGCCCTGATCGGGATCGCGGCGGCGGTCAAGCTCACCCCGGCCGGGTTCGTGCTGATCTTCCTGCTGCGCAAGGACTTCCGCGCGGTGGTCACCAGCTTCGTCAGCTTCCTGGTGATGACCGCGATCGCGTTCGTCCTGATGCCCGGTGACTCGTGGACGTACTGGACCGACCGCGTCTTCCACGCCACGGGCATGAACATCGGCCCCATTCACGCGAACGAGTCGGTCACCGCGACGTTCGAGAAGTTGCACCTGACCGGCAGCACGCTAACCCTCGTGGGCGGGCTGGGCGTGATCGCGGTCGTCGTGATGACCTGCCTCGGCACCGCGCGGGCCCTGCGGGACGACAACATGGCGCTGGCGCTGGGCGTCAACGCCGCCGGGGTCCTGCTGATCTCGCCGATCTCCTGGTCGCACCACTGGATCCTGGCCCTGCCGACGGCCGCGCTGGTGCTCGTCATGGGCGTGCGGCAGAACAACAAGTGGCTGATCGTGTCCGGCTGGGGTGCCGTGGTCATCCTCTGGCTCGCGCCGCACTACTGGGTGCCGCTGGAGTGGGAGAACTGGAGCTTCGCGCAGCAGGTCGCGGGCAGCAGCTACCAGATCGTGGCCGTGCTGTTCCTGGTCGTGATGGCGGTGCGGTGGTTCCATGGGCGGGGCAGGACGGCGGTGGCCGACGACCTGGATTTCGAATTGAGCCGGGAGCTGACCAAACCGGCTTTCGCCCCGGCTGAGCCGCCCGTGCGCAACGCTCCACTGATGCCGTCCCGCGCGGGGGACGAAGCTTAGGACGGACGCGAAGGGCAGCTCAGCTCCCGGCGGCGTTGCCTTCGTCGTAGGCGCGTCGGCTTCGTTCGATGTCGGCGTCGTGCTCGACCGCCCACTCGGCGAGCCGCACGGCCGGGTCGATCAGCGTGCGGCCGACGTCGGTGAGCGCGTACTCCACGCGAGGCGGCACTTCGGCGTACGCGGTCCGCGACACCAGGCCGTCGCGTTCGAGGTTCCGCAACGTCAGGGACAACATCCGCTGGGACACCCCCGGGATCCGGTGCTGGAGCTCGGTGAAGCGCATGCGCTCCGTGTCGAGCGTCGCAACCACGAGGAGCGCCCACTTGCTGCCGATCCGGTCCAGGATGCGGCGGATCGTCCGGCCGCCGTCGCCGCGGATCAGACACGTCCGCTCGTATCGGGACATGCGCACGCTCCTGCCCGCCACGCACACTGGTGTGCCTTTTGTACGACCTCCGATAGTCACGCATGATGTGGCTACTTACAAGTCGTAACCACGGAGGACGTGCGTCATGGAGATCGCGTACTGGGTCGTCGCCGCGCTGCTGGGGGTCCTCTACCTGTTCGCGGGTGGCAGGAAGGTCCTGCAGAGCCAGGAGCAGCTCGCGCCGATGATGGGCTGGGTCGACACCGTCCCGATGTGGGCGGTCCGTGGCATCGGCGCGGTCGAGATCGCGGGCGTGCTCGGGCTGATCCTGCCCCCGCTGACGGGCGTCGCGCCGGTGCTGGCGCTGCTGGCGGCCATTGGGTTCGCCGTCCTCCAGGTGCTCGCGACCGGTGTGCACCTCTCCCGTGGCGAGGTCAAGGAGACCGGGCTCAACGTCGTCCTGATCGCGTTGGCGATCGTGGCGGCGTGGCTCGTCACGGCCTGGTGAACGGTCAGCCGACGAGCTGGATGTCGAGTGCCCCGGTGAGGCGCAGTTCGCGTAGGCGGCGGTCGCCGGTGTCGAGGGTTCGCACGGTGCCGTCGGGGCGCCATCCGGCGCGGCGGTAGAAGGCGAGTGTCGCGGTGTCGGATTCGGCGGCCCAGGTGATTCCGCGGTCCGCGCCCAGGTCTCGCAGCGCGGTGGCGGCTGCGGCCAGTAGGCGGGCGCCGTGGCCGCGGCGGGACCAGCGTGGTTCGACGAGCAAGGTCCCGATGAGGCCGGTCCGGTCGGCGTCCGGCGGCACGTTGCCCGCCGCATCGGCGACGTCGTCGCGCGGTGCCGGGCCGGCCACGCAGAAGCCGACCGCGAAACCGCCCTCGAACGCGACGTGGATCCGGGAGCCTGGGTGGCGGATCGCCTCCGCCCACCGGGCCTCGGTGCCGGCTGAGTCGAGCTCGGCCAGGGCCTGTTCGCTCAAAACCCCCTCGTAGGCCGTCCGCCACGTGACTCGCTGGATACGGGCGATCTCCGCGGCGTCGGCTTCGCCCGCTTCGCGGACCGACACGGTGCTCATGCCGGGAACCTACCGTTTCTGTCGGTGGGTGCTGGCACCATGAGCACCACGATGGAGACGATGACTGTGGCGGCCGCGCGGCGAGCGGCGCTGGCCGCGCAAGGGTTCGCCGACCCCCGGCCCGCAACCGAGCCCAACCGGCGGCATCTGCGGCGCGTGCTGTCCCGGGTGCAGCTGATCCAGCTGGACTCGGTGAACGTGGCGGTACGGGCGCACTACGCGCCGCTGTTCGCGCGATTGGGCACCTACGATCCGGCGCTGATCGACGAGGCCGCCTGGTCGCACAGCGGCCGCAAGCCGCGGATGCTGGTCGAGACGTGGGCACACGAGGCCAGCCTGATCCCGGTCGAGGACTGGCCGCTGCTGCAGTCGGGAGCCAAGCGCCCCGGGTGGTGGCGGCACTACCAGCGCCTGGCCGACCGGTCGCCGTCCCTGGTCGAGGACGTGCTGGCGGTGGTCAAGGAGCTCGGCCCGATCGGGGCTGGCGGCATCGAGCGGGAGCTGGAGGGCGAGTCGAAGCGCACGCCCGGCACCTGGTGGGAGCGCTCCGAGGTCAAGAAGATCTGCGAGCTGCTGTTCGGGCTGGGCAAGCTCACCACCGGCACGCGGCGCGGGTTCGAGCGGTGCTACGACCTGACGGAGCGGGTCGTCCCGGAGGAGGTCCTCGCGCGGCGGGTGGCGCCTGATCAGGGTGCTCGGGAGTTGATAGCCCGCGCGGCGACGGCGCTGGGTGTGGCGACCGAGCCGGACCTGCGGGACTACTACCGGCTGGGCCCGGAGACGAGCCGCCAGGCCGTCGCCGAGCTGGTCGAGGCCGGCGTGCTCGAGCGGGTCGAGGTGCGCGGGTGGCGCGGGCCGGCGTACCGGCTCGTCGGGGCCAGGGTGCCGCGGAAGGTCACCGGGCGGGCACTGCTGTGCCCGTTCGACCCGCTGATCTGGGAGCGGGCCCGCACCGAGCGGCTGTTCGGGTTCCGGTACCGCATCGAGATCTACGTGCCGGAGCCCCAGCGCGTGCACGGCTACTACGTGTTCCCGTTCCTGCTCGACGGCGAGTTGGTGGCGCGGGTCGACCTGAAGGCCGATCGCGAGGCCAGGGTGCTGCGGGTGCAGGGCGCCTTCGCCGAGCCGGACGTCCAGGTGGCGCGCGTGGCCGCCGAACTCGCCGGCGAGCTGCGCCTGATGGCCTCATGGCTCGGGCTTGAGGATGTCGCGGTGGGGGAGCGGGGTGACCTGGCGCCAGTCCTGAGCCGCGCCTGACGCTGTACGGCAAACACGCCGCCGGGAGTGACGAAGAGGCGGGCCGGAGTGGCGAACACGCCGCCGGGCGTGGCGGACACCGTGCCGGGGAGGAGCAACACGGGCCAGGGCGGCGAACCCGGCGCCGCGCCTGGCCAACACGGTCCCGGGTGCCGCGAGTGGCGAACACGCCGCTCGGACCGGCGAACACGCCGCTCGGACCGGCGAACACGCCGCCCGGAGTGGCGAACACGGCGGCCGGGAGCAGCGGACACGGCGGCCGGGAGCGGCCCCGGCGGGGTGGGCGTGCGGAACGGGGTGGTGTGACACGCCCCCATGTCGCACCACCCCGCCACCCCCGTCGCGGCGATCGCCGCCGCTTGTGGTGGTCTACTGCGCCGCGCGGGTCACCACCGCGGTGCCGGACCCGGTGCGGGCCCGCAGGTTCAACGGGATCTCGCCCCCGGGCGGCTCCATCGACACGTCCAGCTCGCTCGACACCTTGCCCGCGCTCGCCGTCAGGTCGACCTCCGCCGCGACGCCCGGCCGGATCCCCACCCGGATGTCGCCCGAGCCGGTCACCAGCTCGACGTTCCCGCTCGCCGCCTCGGCGACCGACATGTCGCCACTGCCGCTGCGCGCGAGCACCGAGCCGGAAACGGTGCCGAGCCACACAGCACCCGTCCCGGTCGCGAGTGTCGCCGACCCGGACAGCGACGCGACCTCCACGTCACCGCTACCGGTGCGCAGGTGCAGCCCGGCGAGCGTCGGCCCGAGGCGGATCGCGCCACTGCCGCTGCGTACGGTCGCCGCGCCTTCGGACCGGTCCAGCTTGATCTCGCCCGTCCCGGTGGACAAATCGGCCCGCCCGGCCGACCCGGTCACCGTCACGTTCGCCGATCCGGCCCGCACCTCGACGGTCGTCCCGGCGGGCGCGATCACCGTGACGGCCAGCGGGATGTTCCGCAGCGGCAACGCCTTCGGCGCGTGCACGGTCAGCCGGCTGCCGGTCTGCTCCAGCCGCGTCTGCTGCACGGCCTCGGCGGGCGTGCCGCTCAGATCGGTGCCGAGCTGGTCGCCGAACCGCTCGTTGACCCAGGTCAGCAGGCTGGAGATGCCCTGTGACCAGGGCTGCTGCGCGTCCGGGTCGTGCCGGATCTCGACCGTCGCCTCCGGCTCCTCGGCGTCGAGTTTCACCTCGACCTTCCCCAGGGTGACGGCGATGTCCAGCTCCAGCGGCCCTCGCAGCGAGAAGGCCTGCGTGCGCACGAGCTCCGGATCGGTCATGACTACCCCTCCACCCAGCCGTGCAGGTGCGACTCGGACTGGGAGCCGCCCCGCTTTTCGGCGCGGATCGACTGCGATCCGTGCAGCGCGCCCTGCACGGCCTGGGAGATGAACGTGTTCAGCGATACCCCCTGCGCGGCCGCGGCACGCTCGGCCTGCTCCTTGATGCGCTCCACCATGCGCAGCGTCATCCGCGAGATGTCGCCGCCCTCCATCAGCGGTGGCGGCAGGGGAGGTGGAGGCGGTACCGGCCGCTCGGGCCGTTCCCGTTCCCCAGCGGCGCCGGTGACGACCACGCGGACGTCCCGGCCGTCCAGCCGCACCTCGACGACGTGGTCGGGCAGCTGCGCGGTGACCTCCGCGGCGAGGTCGGCCAGCGCGTTCATCAGCGCCAGCCGGCCGGCGGGCTCGAGCGCGCCGGACAGCAGGGCCGCCGCCCGGCGGATCTGCTCGTCCCCGGCCGAGGCCGTCGCGGTGAGGTCCTCGCGGAGGCTGGTGATGTACGGCGTCAGATCCATGACACCACGATGACATCACACGTGGTGTCAGTCAAGGGTGGATATGACACCACGTGGCGTCGCGGCAAACATTGTCGGTCCCGGCCGTTACGCTGCCTGGCAACAGTGAGGGGAAGGAGTGCGACCGTGGCCGAGACCGTGTCGCCGAAGGTGCAGCTGATCGCGAAGACGGAGTTCTTCCCGCCGGAGGACATCCCGTGGTCGACCGACGCCGACGGGGGTGAGGCGCTCGCCGAGTTCGCGGGCCGAGCCTGCTACCAGTCGTGGAAGAAGCCGAACCCGAAGACGGCCACCAACGCCGGCTACATCGACCACATCATCGAGGTCGGTCACCTGTCGGTGCTGGAGCACGGTTCGGTGAGCTTCTACATCAGTGGCATCTCCCGGTCGCTGACGCACGAGCTGATCCGCCACCGCCACTTCTCCTACTCCCAGTTGTCGCAGCGGTACGTGCCCGAGCGCGACGCGGCCTTCGTGGAGCCGGACGTCATCGCGAACGACCCGGAGCTGCACGAGAAGTTCCTCAAGGCCGCGCAGGCCGGCGTGGACGCCTACAACGAGCTGCTGGCCGGGCTCGAGGACAAGTTCGCCGACGCGCCGAGTGCCACCCTCCGTCGTAAGCAGGCGCGCCAGGCCGCCCGCTCGGTGCTCCCCAACGCCACCGAGACCCGCATCGTGGTGACCGGGAACTACCGCGCCTGGCGGCACTTCATCGCCATGCGCGCCACCGAGCACGCCGACGTGGAGATCCGCGGCCTGGCCGTGGAGTGCTTGCGGCAACTGCAGAAGGCCGCGCCGAACGTCTTCGCCGACTTCACGATCTCGACCCTGCCCGACGGCACCGAGGTCGCCTCGAGCCCCAAGGTCCTCGAGGGGTGAAACGGCTCGCCATCGACCTCCAGCCGGGCGAGTACGCCGTCGCACGGCTGGAGCCGGGCAGTCCGGTATCCGGCCTGGACGCGCCGGACAGGCTGGTCTCGATCACCCGCACGGCGGCGGAAACGTCGGTGATCTGCCCGGCCGGCCTCGCGCCGGAGGGTGCCCGGGTCGAGTCCGGCTGGCGGTTGCTGACCGTGCGCGGCCCGCTGGCATTCACGCTGACCGGGATCATCGCCGCGCTGGCCAGCGAGCTCGCCTCCGCCGGGGTCGCGCTGTTCTCACTGTCCACGTTCGACACCGATCACGTCCTGGTGAAGGCCACCGATCTGGAGCGGGCGGTGCGGGCGCTGCGCGCGGCCGGTCACGAGGTGTCCACGGCGAACCTCTGAGCCCATGGTCCATCCGCGCATTCGCGCAGGTCAGCGCGGTGGGTGAATAACCTCCACTGCTTGGGGTAGTTGCCACCGGGTGAGTCGGCGACACACGCCACATTTCGCCGCTCTGTACACCGAAGTTCGGCGCACCTAAACTCAGGCTTCGGCAGGAGTTAGGGGAGGGCGAATGGCGCTGACGGAACAGCTCGGACCACGACTGAAACGGGTGCGCTCGGGGTCACTGCTGCTGGGGCCGGCGTTCGTCGCCGCGATCGCCTATGTCGACCCGGGCAACGTCGCGTCCAACATCAGCGCCGGCGCCCAGTTCGGCTACCTGCTGGTGTGGGTGATCGTGGGCGCCAACCTGATGGCCGGGCTGGTGCAGTACCTGTCGGCGAAGCTCGGGCTGGTCACCGGGTTGTCCCTGCCGGAGAACCTGCGCGAGCGGATGCCGCGGACCACGCGCCTGGGCTACTGGATGCAGGCGGAACTGGTCGCGGTCGCGACCGACCTGGCCGAGGTCGTCGGCGGCGCGATCGCCCTGAACCTGCTGTTCGACCTGCCGCTCCTGGTCGGCGGCGTGATCACCGGTGTGGTGTCGATGGTCCTGCTGCTGGTGCAGGACCGGCGCGGCCAGCGGCCGTTCGAACGGGTCATCACCGGGTTGCTCGCGGTCATCGCGATCGGGTTCCTGGCCAGCGTCTTCGTCGAGCCGCCGTCCGCGGCGGACGCGGCGGCCGGGCTGGTCCCGAAGTTCGCCGGCAGCGAAAGCGTTCTGATCGCCGCCGCGATGCTCGGCGCCACGGTGATGCCGCACGCCGTCTACCTGCACTCCGGGCTCGCGCGCGACCGGCACGGCCGGGCCGAGGGCGCCCGGCAGTCCCGCCTGCTGCGCATCACCCGGTTCGACGTGGGCCTGGCGATGCTCCTGGCCGGCGCGGTGAACCTGTCGATGGTGCTGCTGGCGGCGACCAACCTGCAGGGCCAGACTGGCGTTGATTCGATCGCCGGCGCGCATGCCGCGGTCGGGGACGCGCTCGGGCCGGCCGTCGCGCTGCTGTTCGCGATCGGGCTGCTGGCCTCGGGCCTGGCGTCCACGTCGGTGGGCGCGTACGCCGGGGCGATGATCATGCAGGGCCTGCTGCGCAAGCGGATCCCGCTGCTGCTGCGGCGGCTGGTGACGCTGCTGCCCGCGATCGTGGTGCTCGCGATCGGGGTGGACCCCAGCCGCGCGCTGGTGGTGTCGCAGGTGGTGCTGTCGTTCGGCATCCCCTTCGCGCTGGTGCCGCTGGTGCGGCTGACCAGTGACCGCGGGCTGATGGGCCCGGCAGCCAACCACCGCGTCACCACGACGCTGGCGTGGGTGATCGCGGCGGTGATCATCACCCTCAACGTGGCCCTGATCTACCTCACGTTCGCGGGCTGAGGCCGGAACCGATCGGTCCCGGCGACGGTCGGACTAGCATCCCGCTGTCCCCGTCCGACCCGATCATCCGGAGCCACGTTGACCGAAGAGCAGACCCAGCAGACCACGCCGAGCCCGGCCGGACCGCGCGTCGTCGCCGGCCGCTACGCGCTTCTCGGCGAGCTGGGCCGGGGCGGCCACGGCGTGGTGTGGCGCGCGCACGACCAGGTGATCGGCCGCCAGGTCGCCATCAAGGAACTCCGCCTGCCCGACGGCGCGGAGGACGGCGTGTTCACCGAGCGCGTCCTGCGCGAGGTGCGCACCGCCGGACGGCTGAACGACCCGGCGATCGTCACCGTCTTCGACGTGGTCGCCGCCGACGGCGCCACGTTCATCGTGATGGAGCTGGTCGAGGCGCCCACGCTGGGCGAGCTGGTGCGCCGCTACGGCGCGTTGGCACCGGAGCAGGTGGCCTCGATCGGGCAGCAGATCCTCTCCGCGCTGCGCACCGCCCACGAGGCCGGGATCGTGCACCGCGACGTCAAGCCCGGCAACATCATGGTGGGCGCGAACGGGCGGGTGAAGCTCACCGACTTCGGCATCGCCACCGCGATCGACGACCCGCGGCTGACCGCGAGCGGGATGATCGTCGGTTCGCCCGCGTTCATGGCGCCGGAGCGGCTGGAGGGCCACGAGGCCCTGCCCGCGTCGGACCTGTGGTCGCTCGGCGCGACGCTGTTCCTGGCCGCCGAGGGTGTGATGGCGTTCGAACGCCCCACCACGGCGGCGACCCTGCACGCGATCGTCAACGAGGTGCCGTACCTGACCCGGGTTCACGGACCGCTCGCCTCGGCCATCATGGGCCTGCTCGTGGTCAAGCCGGAGGGCCGCATCTCCTACGCCCAGGCCGGGCACCTGCTCGGCATCACGGCGCGGAACACGCCGCCGGGCGGGATGGGCACGGCGATCCACCCCGGTCCGGCGCCGACCCGGTACGCCGCGGCGCCGCCGCGTCCGAGCCGCCGCGGGCTGTGGGCCACCGCGGGCGCGGTTCTGGGGGTCGTCCTGCTGGCCGGCGGATTCCTGGCCGGGCAGTGGTGGGCCTCGGGAACCGAGGATCCGGCGATGCTGCCGACCATGACCTACGGGGCGGGCGGCGACCTGGACTTCACCGCGGGCAGCTCGTACCGGTGCTACAACGGCCGCCTCGAGCCGGGCTACCACATCGGCTCGGACAACCAGCTGAGCTGCGACAAGTCGCACGAACTGGAGGTCTACGGCGAGACGGACAGCCTGGGCAACTCCAGCTCCGGCGACGACGAGGCCGCCTACGTCGCCTACCCCGGTGCCGACGCGCTGCGCCAGTACGCGGAGAGCTACTGCTCGCTGAGCTTCCACTCCGGCACGCTCGACGAGGCCGCCCGCCCCACGCTGAACTACCGCGCCCTGGTGCCGTCGAAGACCGCGTGGGAGGCGACCCCGGCGGAGTCCTACGAGGACCCGGTGCGCGGCATCTACTGCCTGGTGTCGAAGCAGGGCGGTGGGCAGCTCACCGGACCGGCGACCCGCAAGGTCCGCTGACACGAAAGGTTACGGCGGAGGATCACCGCGCGCAGTGATTCTCCGGCGGTGGGTGGGCCTTTCCTGCGGATCATGCCGTTTTGGCAGGTCGGCACGAGTATTCTCGGCGTGACGAGGTACCGTCAGAGCATGTCCAACCCACCTTCCGCAGCGCCCGGCAGGCCCTTCGGGCGTGTGCTCACCGCGATGGTCACCCCCTTCGACGCGGACGGCGCCCTGGATGTCAAGCGGGCGCAGGAGCTCGCCGAGCACCTCGTGGAGCTGGGCAACGACGGACTGGTCGTCAACGGCACCACCGGCGAGAGCCCCACCACGACCGACGCGGAGAAGGCCGATCTGATCCGCGCCGTGGTCGAGGCGGTCGGGGCGCGTGCGACGGTGATCGCCGGTGCCGGGACCAACAACACCGCGCACAGCGTGGAACTGGTGCAGCAGGCCGAGAAGGCCGGCGCCCACGGCGTCCTGCTGGTCACGCCCTACTACTCGCGCCCGTCGCAGGCGGGCCTCTACGCGCACTTCACCACCGTCGCCGACGCCACCGCGCTGCCGGTGATGCTCTACGACATCCCGCCCCGCTCGATCGTGCCCATCGAGGTCGACACCCTGCGCCGGCTGGCCGAGCACCCGCGCATCCTGGCCGTCAAGGACGCCAAGGGCGACCTGCTGGCCGGCAGCGAGGTTATCGCCAATACCCACCTGGCCTACTACTCCGGTGACGACGCGCTGAACCTGCCGTGGCTCTCGGTGGGCGCGGCCGGTGTGGTGAGCGTGATCGGTCACGTGGTGGCCGGCCGGATCCGGGCCATGATCGAGGCCTACGAGGACGGCGACACCTCGACGGCCCGCACGAACCACCGCGGCATGCTGCCCGTCTTCCGCGCCATGTCGCGCGTCGGCGGCGTCGTGTTCGCCAAGACCGCGCTCGCCCTGCGCGGCCACCCGGTCGGCGGCCCGCGGCTGCCGATGGTGCCCGCCACGCCGGAGCAGGTCGAGGCGATCGCCACCGATCTCGCCCAGGCGGGGGTCCCCCTCGAAGAGTCGCCGTCACCGGACTGGCACTCTTCCCGGGTGGCACAGGCCGACTCCGCGGCGGCCTACGTCGCTTCGACCACTCACACCAGCGTTGGGACCATTCACAGGTGATCTTGGCAGGACCCGGACCGACCAATACCCCACCCGCAGTGCCCGACGGCGCCCTGCGCGCGGTCGCCCTCGGCGGCATCGGCGAGGTGGGCCGAAACATGACGGTGTTCGAGTACGACGGCCGGCTGCTGATCGTCGACTGCGGGGTGCTCTTCCCCGAGGACGAGCAGCCGGGCGTCGACCTGATCCTGCCCGACTTCCGGGCGATCGAGGACCGGCTGACCGACATCGAGGCCCTCGTGCTGACGCACGGCCACGAGGACCACATCGGCGCCGTGCCGTTCCTGCTGCGCCTCCGGCCGGACCTGCCGGTCTACGGCTCGCGGTTCACGCTCGCGCTGCTCGAGGCCAAGTGCAAGGAACACCGGCAGCGGCCGAAGCTGGTCGAGGTGACCGAGTCCGAGCGGCGCACGGTGGGGCCGTTCGAGCTGGAGTTCTTCGCCGTCAACCACTCGATCCCGGATGCGCTCGCGGTCGCGCTGCGCACGCCGGCCGGGGTCGTGCTGCACACCGGCGACATCAAGCTCGACCAGTTGCCCCTGGACAGCCGCCTCACCGACCTCGCCGGGTTCTCCCGCCTCGGTGACGAGGGTGTGGACCTGTTGTGCATCGACTCGACCAACGCCGAGGTACCGGGGTTCGTCACGCCGGAGCGGGACATCGGCCCGGTGCTCGACGACGTCATCGGGCGGGTCACGCAGCGCGTGATCGTGGCCTGTTTCGCGAGCCACGTACACCGCGTGCAGCAGGTGCTCGACGCGGCGGTCCAGCACGGCCGCCGGGTGGCGTTCGTGGGCCGTTCGATGGTCCGCAACATGGGGATCGCGGCGGACCTGGGGCTGCTGAACATCCCGGACGGCCTGTTGATGAACCTCGACGAGGCCATCAACCTGCCCGAGACCAGGGTGCTGTTCGTGTCCACCGGGTCGCAGGGCGAGCCGCTGTCGGCGCTGTCCCGCATGGCGCGGGGCGAGCACCGGCAGATCTCGATCCGCGCGGGCGACACGGTCGTGCTGGCCAGCTCGCTGATCCCGGGCAACGAGACCGCGGTGTTCGGCGTGGTCAACGGCCTGGTCCGGCTCGGCGCGAACGTGGTGCACCAGGGCAACGCGAAGGTGCACGTGTCCGGCCACGCGTCGGCGGGGGAGCTGCTGTTCCTCTACAACGCGATCCGGCCGAGCAACGTCATGCCGGTACACGGCGAGTGGCGGCACCTGCGGGCCAACGGCTCGCTGGCGATCCGCACCGGTGTCGCGCCGGAGAACGTGGTGCTGGCCGAGAACGGGGTCGTGGTCGACCTGGTGGACGGCCGGGCGCGCACCACCGGGCGGGTCGAGGTCGGGCACGTCTACGTCGACGGCCTCTCCGTCGGTGACGTCGGCGAGTCGACCCTGTCCGACCGGCTGGTGCTGGGCGAGGGCGGGTTCATCGCGATCAACGTCGCGGTCGACTCGACGACCGGCCGCGCCGTCAGCACGCCGACGGTGTCCGGTCGCGGGTTCTCCGACGATCCGAAGGCGCTCGACGCGGTGGTCCCGCTGGTCGAGATGGAGCTGTCGCGCACCGAGATGGAGGGGATCACCGACAGCCACCGCATCGCGCAGGCCGTGCGCCGCGTGGTTGGCCGCTGGGTCGCCGAGACCTACCGCCGCCGCCCGATGATCGTGCCGACCGTCATCCCGGTGACCTACGGGCGGGTGGATCCGACCGCGTAGGTGAGCCCCCGTCCGGCACATTGTCGAAAATGTGCCGCGCCGGGGCCTGAGGAGTTGCCGGCCGGGGCGGGTTCAGCTGCACGATCAGCGCCCCCCCGAGCAGGACCACGGCGCCCAGAAGCTGGGGCCAGGCCAGCGTTTCGTGTAGCAGTGCCCACGCGGTGGCGGTCGCGATGAGCGGTTCGAGCAGGCCGATGACACTCGCGACCGCGGCCGGGAGGTGGCGCAGCGCGGTGAGGCCGACCGCGTAGGCCAGCACGGTCGAGAACAGCGCGACGGCGACCAGCAGCAGCCACACCGGCGGCTGCCACGGGCCGAACTCGGCCGGCGCGGTGAGGACGTCCGCGGGCATCGTCCACGGTGGAGCGACCACACAGACCGCGACCGCGCCGATGATCATGCCCCAGGTGACCATGCCGATCGGGTCGCGGGTGGTGACGCCGTGCTCGCCGAGCAGGAAGTACGCCGCGGAGCACACCGCCGCGCCGAGTCCGGCTAGCAGGCCGGCGGCGTCCAGGCTGAGCCCCTGCCACACCTGGGCGACGCCGGCGAGCCCGGCCATGGCGAGCGCGATGCCGGCCCACATGCGGCCGGGCAGCCGGACGCCGCGGACGTACCGAGTCCACAGCGCGATGAGCACCGGGGAGGTGAACTCGAGCAGGATCGCGATACCGACCGGCAGCCGCCCCGCGGCCACGAAGTAGCACAGCTGCACGCCCGCGACGCCGAGCAGGCCGTAGCCGAACAGCAGCGGCCATTCCGCGCGCCGGACGCGCAACAGCGACGGCTTCACCAGCGCCACCCCGGCGGCCAGCACCAGCGCGGCGAGCCCGATCCGCGCCGCGGCGACCTGTTCCGCGGACAGCCCCGCCAGCATCGCGGGTTTCGCGATGGTGCCGGAACTGCCGAAACAGACCGAGGAGGCGAGGATCAACGTCGCGCCACGCCCACGGTGCGGGACGAACCCGCGAACCGGCGCGAGAGCTTCGGTGACCACCCGGCCCAGCCTAAGCGGCCGACCGGTACGACGGTACCGGAATTCCGTCCCCGCCCGCGTAACCGGTCAAACTCGCGCACTGGTTACCCGAAAGCCTGGCTGGGTCGCGGTCAGGCGCGCCCGCGGCCGACGCGTACGTAACCGGCGATCGTCGCCAGCCTGGCGCCCTGGATGCGCAGCGCCTCGAGCGATTCCTTGTCCGGCTCGGCCGACTTGCGCGACACGAACGAGCCGCCGTAGGGGTTTCCGGACTCCAGCAGGTGCGGCTGCCCGTAGCCGAGCGGCAGGACGATCGCGCCCCAGTGGTAGAAGATGTTGTTCATCGCCAGCACGGTCGCCTCCAGGCCGCCGTGCGCGGTCGAGGCGGTGGTGAACGACGTGGCGACCTTGTCGACCAGCTTTCCCTTGGCCCACAAGCCACCGGTGGTGTCCAGATAGGACTTCAGCTGGCTCGCCGGGCCGCCGAAGCGGGTCGGGCTGCCGATCGCGAGCCCGTCGGCCCACTCCAGGTCGCTCAGTGTGGCGAGCTCGTCGTGCGGGCCCGAGTCGACCCACGCCTGCCAGCGCGGGTTGGTCGCGATCGCCTCCGGCGGGGCCGTTTCGACGACCGTGCGGACCCGGACGTCGGCTCCGGCGTCCGTGGCCCCGTCGGCCAGCGCGGCGGCGAGCTTCGCGGTGTTTCCGGTGGCGCTGTAGTACACGACGAGAACGCGAGTGGTCACGATCGCCCACCTTAGGCGATCGTGACCACGGTTCCAGCATCTGAGAGCGGGTGCGCGCCCGGTGGCCCGGACCGGGTCAGGGCCGCCAGGGGCTCAGGGTGTCGGTGGGGCGGGTGGGGTCGTGGAACTTCGGCCGGTCCGGTTCGTTCCGGCGCAACGGCACCAGGCCTTCGGTGATCGCGCGCATGATCTGGGCGTGCGCCCGCACGCCGGCGCCCGGGCGGGCCGGCTCGATCTCGCTGAGGTCCACCGGCTCGCCGAAGTGCACCCGGTACGTCGGGCGCCGCAGCGGGGCCGTCAGGCCGGAGCGGGCCAGCGGCAGCAGGTCCGCGGGCCCCTCGACACGCTCGGTGCCCCAGTAGACGGCCTCGTGCGCGCCCCACTGGCTGATCGGCACCACCGGCACCCCGGCGGCGATCGCGAGCCGCGCCGCGCCCGTCTTGCCGCGTTCCGGCCACAGGCCCGGATCGTGGCTGATCCGGCCCTCCGGGTAGACGATGATCGGGCTCTGGGTGGTCCGCATCTCCTCGACGGCCTGCGTGAACTGCTCCACCGCGCTCGCCTTGCCGCGGTCGATCCGCATGTGCCCGCTGACCTTGAGCGCGGGCCCGATCACCGGCGTGTCCAGGATCCCGCCGGCCAATAGGAACCGCGGCGCGAAACCGATCCGGCGGCACGCGGCGATCAGCACGAACGGGTCGAACACCCCGATATGGTTGGCGGCCATCAGGAACGGCCGGCCTAGCAGCTCGGGTGGGATCCGCCCGGTGACCCGCAGCCGGCCGGTCAGCGACACGAGACCCTGGTCCAGTCGGGTCATGGTCCGCCAGACCGCGGGGGGCCTGCGGCGTGTCTGCCCGGTGTCGTCGGAGTGCAGCGCGAACATGGTCGCCAGCATGGCAGATCACTCCAACGGCCGATCAAGGTCCGCCGGTGGACGGGAAGTTCCGCTGTGTCCAGTGTGGCACCTGGGGTTGCTGGGGCTCGGCGGTTACCGTAGGAGACATGGCTAGTGGGTCGGCGACGAGGAGCAGCGGCACGAAACGGACCAGCGGCAAGGGCAGCACGGCGCGCAAGCCCGCGCGCGGTGCGGCCAGGTCGCGGCCGGTGTCGTCGCGTACCCGCAAGCCCGCTCCGCGCAAGAAGGCCGGGACGTTCAGCAAGGCGGTCCGCGGTGGCTGGAACCTGCTGGCGAAGGGCCTGGGCAGCGTGGTGCGCACGGTCGGCCGCAGCCGCGAGCTGGAGGCCGAGCACCGCCGCGACGGGCTCGCGCTCGGCCTGATCGCCCTGGCCGTGATCGTCGCCGCGGGCGTCTGGTGGCGCGCCGCCGGCCCGGTCGGCGGCTACGTCGAGCTGGGCGCGCGCACGATCTTCGGCGCCGGCGCGGTCGCGGTGCCGCTGGCGCTCGCGGTCACCGCCGTGATCCTGATGCGCACCGAGCCGCAACCGGAGATCCGCCCGCGCATGGTCATCGGCACGGTGCTGGGCGTGCTCGCGCTGCTGGGTCTGCTGCACCTGTTCAACGGCCGCCCACAGGACACCGGGGACCAGCGTTACGCCGGCGGGGTCATCGGCTACCTCTCCGGCGACCTGCTCGCGCAGGGCGTGACGGCCTGGGTCGCGGCGCCGCTGCTGTTCATCGCCCTGGCGTTCAGCCTGCTGGTGTTCACCGGCACCCGGATCCGCGACATCCCGCACCTGGTGCGCACCTGGGGCCTGGACCCCGAGGAGCTGGCCGAGGAAGAGGCCCGCGCCGAGCAGCGCGACGAGGTCACCGAGGCCGACCCGGCGGCGGTCCGCCTGCGCAAGCCGTCGCGCCGCCGCCAGGCCAGCGGTGCCGGAGCGGAGCAGCTCGACATCGACTCCGCGCTCGCCGAGGCGCCGGCCGCGGCCCGGCCCGCTCCGCCCGTGCCGGCCGAGGTACCGGAGAAGAAGCCGAAAAAGGCCGAACCGGTCATGGCGGTCACCCGTACCGTCGAGGGGGACTACCAGCTCCCGCCCGCCGACGTGCTGCAGCTGGGCGACGCGCCGAAGACCCGCAGCAAGGCCAACGACGTCATGATCGAGGCGATCACCGGCGTGCTGGAGCAGTTCAACGTCGACGCGCAGGTCACCGGCTTCACGCGCGGCCCCACGGTCACCCGGTACGAGGTCGAGCTCGGCCCGGGCGTGAAGGTCGAGAAGATCACCGCGCTGACCAAGAACATCGCCTACGCGGTCGCCACCGACAACGTCCGCCTGCTCGCGCCGATCCCGGGCAAGTCGGCGGTCGGCATCGAGGTGCCCAACTCCGACCGCGAGATGGTCCGCCTCGGTGACGTCCTGCGCTCGTCGACCGCGGCCAAGGACAACCATCCGATGGTCATCGGCCTGGGCAAGGACATCGAGGGCCACTTCGTCACCGCGAACCTGACGAAGATGCCGCACCTGCTGGTCGCGGGCTCCACCGGTTCCGGTAAGTCGAGCTTCGTCAACTCGATGCTGGTGTCGCTGCTGTCGCGGGCCACGCCGGACGAGGTCCGGATGATCCTGATCGACCCGAAGATGGTCGAACTGACGCCGTACGAGGGCATTCCGCACCTGATCACGCCCATCATCACCCAGCCGAAGAAGGCCGCCGCCGCGCTGGCCTGGCTGGTGGAGGAGATGGAGCAGCGCTACCAGGACATGCAGGCCAACCGGGTGCGCCACATCGACGACTTCAACCGCAAGGTCTCCTCGGGGGAGATCACCGCGCCACCCGGCAGTGAACGCGTGTACCGCCCGTACCCGTACATCATGGCGATCGTCGACGAGCTGGCCGACCTGATGATGACCGCGCCGCGCGACGTCGAGGACGCGATCGTGCGGATCACCCAGAAGGCCCGCGCGGCGGGGATCCACCTGGTGCTGGCCACCCAGCGGCCGTCGGTCGACGTCGTGACCGGCCTGATCAAGACGAACGTGCCGTCGCGGCTGGCGTTCGCGACGTCGTCGCTGACCGACTCGCGCGTCATCCTGGACCAGCCGGGTGCGGAGAAGCTGATCGGCATGGGCGACGGCCTGTACCTGCCGATGGGCGCGGGCAAGCCGGTCCGCATCCAGGGTGCCTACGTCGGCGACGAGGAAATCTCCGCGATCGTCAACTTCACCAAGGAGCAGGCGCAGCCGGACTACACGGACGGCGTCACGGCGGCGAAGGCGGGCGAGAAGAAGGAGATCGACCCGGACATCGGGGACGACCTCGACGTCCTGCTGCAGGCGGCGGAACTGATCATCACCTCGCAGTTCGGCTCGACCTCGATGCTCCAGCGCAAGCTGCGGGTCGGTTTCGCGAAGGCCGGGCGCCTGATGGACCTGCTGGAGAGCCGTGGCGTGGTGGGCCCGTCGGAAGGCTCGAAGGCACGCGACGTGCTCGTCAAGCCCGAGGACCTGGACGGCACGCTGATGCTGATCCGCGGCGGTTCGGCGCCGGACGACGAGGACGAGGACTGAGCGGCGGTCAGGAGCCGCCGAACTGGCGGACGGCGCGGTAGTAGGTCCAGGCCGTGCCGTCGCAGCGCCAGTCGCCGTGGCAGATGCCCTTGAGGTCGGCGTAGAAGTTGTCGTCGATGCGCTTGCGGTTCGTGCTCGTGAACCGGTCCTGGCGCTTGTAGTTCCGGTACCCGAAGTCGTGGCGGTGGCAGGCGGGGGAGAAGTCGAACCCGAGCGGCTTGTCGGGCGACCACGAACACGTGTCCGACGACCAGTCCAGGCTCGGCGCGTACGGCCGGTCCGCCCGGATCTGCTCGAAGCGGGGCAGGGACGTGCCGTACAGGTAGGTGTCGGTCACCGACGGGAGGTCGACGGCCTGGGCCGTGCCGGCTCCGGCGACCAGGGCGGTGGCCAGGGCGGCCGTGGACAGCAGACGGCGGGCAGCGGCGCGCATCCGGGGCTCCTCGCTGATCATGGACGGGCATGATCAGCTTGGGGCCCGCCGGTCACGGCTACCAGCCCCAAAAGGTGGAACTCGCGCGAGTTCTGCGGTCAGGTGCTACAGCTCCAGGAGCATGCGTGCGTTCCCGAGCGTGTTCGGCTTCGCGTACGGGAGTTCCAGGAACTCGGCCACACCCGGGTCGACCGAGCGGCGCATCTCCTCATAAACGGGTCCCGGCACGGGCGTGCCGTCGATCTCGCGGAACCCGTGCCTGCCGAAGAAACTCGTCTCGAAGGTGAGGACGAAAACACGGCGCAGCCCCAGTTCCCGCGCCAGCGCGATCAGCTGCGCAACGAGCTTGTGCCCGATGCCCTGGCCGCGCATCCGCTTGTCGACCGCGACCGTGCGGATCTCCGCGAGATCCTCCCACAGGACGTGGAGCGCACCGCAGCCGAGAATGTCCCCGTCGCGGTCGGCGACCCAGAACTCCTGCATGTCCTCGTAGAGGGTGACGAGCTCCTTCTCGAGGAGCACCCGACCCGCGTCCGCGTCCACCAGCGTCTTGATCTTACGGACGTCGGAGATCCGGGCCCGCCGGATCTCGACGGTAGGAGAAGGATCGCCGTGCACTGATCGACCGTATCCGGGCCCGGCCGGCGCTGTCGCGGTGGGTTCGGCCACGCCCTGACCCGCCAGCTACCCTGAGTGGTGTGTCTGCTGCCCCCACCGAGTCCGCCGGTCGCCGAGTCTCCCTCCTGACGTTGGGCTGCGCCCGCAACGAGGTGGACTCCGAGGAGCTGGCCGGCCGGCTCGCCGAGGGCGGCTGGGAGCTCAGCGCCGAAGCCGAGGGCAGCGACGTCATCGTCGTCAACACCTGCGGTTTCGTTGAGTCGGCGAAGAAGGACTCGGTCGACACGCTGCTGGCCGCCGCCGACACCGGCGCGAAGGTCGTGGCGGTCGGCTGCATGGCCGAGCGGTACGGCGCCGAGCTGGCCGAGAGCCTGCCGGAGGCCGACGCGGTGCTCGGATTCGACCACTACAACGACCTGGCCGCCCGCCTGGACGACATCGCCGCCGGGCGCACGATCGCCTCGCACACCCCCGGCGACCGCCGCAAGCTGCTCCCGATCAGCCCGGTCGAGCGTGCCGCCGCCACCGAGGACGTGTCGATCCCCGGTCACGGCTGGGGTCCGCGGGTGCTCCGCAGCCGGTTGTCCTCCTCGCCCGTGGCGGCGCTGAAGATCGCCTCCGGCTGCGACCGCCGCTGCTCGTTCTGCGCGATCCCGTCGTTCCGCGGTTCGTTCGTCTCGCGCCACCCGGACGAGATCCTCGCCGAGGCCGCGTGGCTCGCCGGCCAGGGCGTCAAGGAACTGTTCCTGGTCAGCGAGAACTCCACCTCCTACGGCAAGGACCTGGGCCGCGACCTCGGTGGCACCCGCGCCTTGGAGCGCCTGCTGCCCCAGCTGGCGGGCATCGAGGGCGTCGAGCGCGTGCGGGTGTCCTACCTGCAGCCGGCCGAGACCCGCCCGGACCTGGTCCGCGCGATCGCGACCACCCCGGGCGTGGCGCCGTACTTCGACATGTCCTTCCAGCACTCCAGCGAGCCGGTGCTGCGCCGGATGCGCCGGTTCGGCTCCACGAAGTCGTTCCTCGCGCTGATCCAGCAGATCCGCGAGTACGCGCCGGAGGCCGGCATCCGCAGCAACGTCATCGTCGGCTTCCCCGGGGAGACCGAGGCCGACGTCGCCGAGTTGGAGCACTTCCTCACCGAGGCCGGGCTGGACGCGGTCGGGGTGTTCGGCTACTCCGACGAGGACGGCACCGAGGCCGAGACCTACGACGCCAAGGTCGACCCGGACGTGGTCGCCGAACGCGTGGCGCGGGTGTCCGCGCTGGTCGAGGAGCTCACGGCGCAGCGTGCCGAGGACCGCGTCGGCCAGTTCGTCGACGTCCTCGTCGAGGAGGCCGACGAGGTGGAGGTCTCCGGCCGCGCCGCCCACCAGGCGCCCGAGGTCGACGGAGCCTGCGTCGTGCTCGACGGCGAGGGCCTCGAGGTCGGCCAGATCGTGCGCTGCCGGGTCGTCGACACCGAGGGCGTCGACCTGCTCGTCGAGCGGGACGCGGGCAGATGAGCGCGTCGGCGGAGGAGTCGGCCACGGCAGGCGGGGAGGCCCGCCGGCCGCACCGCGAGCCCGAGCCGACCCGGGTGCCCACGCTCAACGTCGCGAACCTGCTGACGCTGTCCCGGCTCGTCCTGGTTCCGCTGTTCGTGCTGGCTCTGTTCGCCGACGACGGTACGGACCCGGCGTGGCGGATCGGGGCGACCGTCCTGTTCGCCGTCGCGTCGCTGACCGACCAGGTGGACGGCTGGGTCGCGCGCCGCTACGGCCTGATCACCGACTTCGGCAAGATCGCCGACCCGATCGCGGACAAGGCGCTGATCGGCGCCGCGCTGGTTGGCCTGAGCGTCCTCGGTGAGCTGCCCTGGTGGGTGACCGCGGTGATCGCGGTCCGCGAGATCGGCGTCACCGTGCTCCGGTTCTGGGTCATCCGGCACGGGGTGATCCCGGCCAGCCGCGGTGGCAAGGCCAAGACGATGGCCCAGATCCTCGCGATCGTGACGTACCTGCTGCCGCTGCCCGGCGGCGCGCTGCCGGTCCAGTGGGCGCTGATGGGCCTGGCGCTGGCGCTCACCATCGTGACCGGCGCCGACTACGTGGTGCGCGCGGTGCGGTTGCGCGCGTCGGCCCGGGCATGACCTCGGCGCGTCCGGTGGTGGCCGCGCTGCGGCGGCTCGGGCAGACGGTGGCGGCCGCGGAGTCCCTGACCGCGGGCCTGGTCACCGCGACCCTGACCGAGGTGCCCGGGGCCAGCGCCGTCGTCCGGGGCGGTCTCGTGGTCTACGCCACCGACCTCAAGGCGACCCTTGCCGGAGTGGACCCGGCGCTGCTGGCTGAACACGGCGCGGTGCACCCGGAGGTGGCGGCGCAGCTCGCCGAAGGCGCGCGCGAGCGCTGCGGCGCCGACTGGGGCCTTGGCCTGACCGGCGTGGCCGGACCGGATTCGCAGGACGGTGTCTGCCCGGGCACCGTGTACATCGGCGTCGCCGGGCCCGGCTGCCGGGACGTGCGCACCGTCCGGTTCGACGGCGACCGCGACGCCGTCCGGCGTGCGTCGGTGACGGCCGCGCTGGACCTGCTGGGGGAACATCTCACTTGATCGGGGCGTTCGCCCTGGGCGTATCACCGTGTCAACGGCTGCGGGGAGGTGCCCGAACTGGGTAACGTGGTCGGTATCAGGAAGGGAGGCGCGCGATGACCGTGCTCCTGCGCGAGGCGATCGGCGACCGGCTCCGGCATGCCCGCACCAACAAGCGTCGCACGTTGCGCGACATCTCCCGCGCCGCCAAGGTGAGCCTCGGCTACCTGTCCGAGGTGGAGCGCGGGCAGAAGGAGGCGTCCAGTGAGCTGCTGGCGTCCATCTGCGAGGCGCTCGAGCTGCCGCTCGCCGAGCTGCTGAGCAACGTCGCCGCCGACATCTCCGCGCTGGACAGCGTGGACGTGCCCACGATGGCCGAGACAGCCGAGGGCGACGGTCACGCGCGCAACACCGACGAGCGGCCGGCCGCCACCGGACGGCTCGAGGGCGGTCGCCTCATCGACGGGATGATCGGCAACGACCTTTCCGACCTGCGGGTGTCCGGTCAGCGGGTCGGACCGGCGCTGCGCACGACGATCCGCGCGCCGAAGATGGTCGCCGCCTGATCATCAGCTGAGCACAACGCAGCGACAGCCACCGTCCGGGCTCCCGCGCCCAGGCGGTGGCTTTCGTGCGCCCGGCTCGCGGACGCCTTTCAGGGTCGTCCCTGAAATCCCCCGGGGTCGCCTGGAACACATCGGCGCGACCTGACACGATGGAACCCACTCCGGGGTCACGGCGTTGCTCAGACAAGGGGAGAGCGACGCCGGGCGATCATCGGCGACACCCAGGCAGGGATCTAGAAGGCAGGCGGAGGAGATGGCCAACCCTTTCGTGAAGTTCTGGAAGTACCTCATGGCGTCGTTCTCGTCGAAGATCGACGAGCACGCCGACCCCAAGGTGCAGATCCAGCAGGCCATCGAGGAGGCGCAGCGCAACCACCAGGCGCTCTCCCAGCAGGCCGCCGCGGTGATCGGTAACCAGCGGCAGCTGGAGATGAAGCTCAACCGCCAGCTCGCCGAGGTCGAGAAGCTGCAGGCGTCGGCGCGTCAGGCGCTGGTGCTGGCGGACGAGGCCCGCGGCAAGGGGGACGAGGAGAAGGCCCAGCAGTACGAGGTGGCCGCCGAGTCGTTCGCCACGCAGCTGGTGACGGCGGAGCAGAGCATCGAGGACCTCAAGACGCTGCACGATCAGGCCCTGCAGGCAGCGGGCCAGGCGAAGCAGGCCGTCGAGCGCAACTCGACGATGCTGCAGCAGAAGCTGGCCGAGCGCACCAAGCTGCTCTCGCAGCTGGAGCAGGCCAAGATGCAGGAGCAGGTGTCGGCCTCGCTCAACCAGATGTCGCAGCTCACCGCGCCGGGCAACACGCCGTCGCTGGAAGAGGTGCGGGAGAAGATCGAGCGCCGCTACACCACCGCCCTGGGCCAGGCCGAGCTGGCGCAGAACTCGGTGCAGGGCCGCATGCTCGAGGTGCAGCAGGCCACCACCCAGATGGCCGGCAGCTCGCGGCTGGAGCAGATCCGCGCGTCGATGCGAGGTGACTCGGTGGCGCAGGTGACATCCGGTGACAAGGCCGCGTCGCCGGGCGCGGACATCCAGCGCGAGATCGAGACGCGCGTGCAGGCCGAGCAGCAGAAGAACCAGGCCTGAGCGGGTTCGCGATGGTGTCGGGCAGGCCGGACTTCTCGCGGTTCCAGGCCAAGCTGGAACAGCACATCGAGCGTCTGCCCGACTATGCGCAGCGCGCGCAGCAGAAGCTCCAGCGGTACCTGCCGCCGGACGAGGGCTCTGGCGCCGTGACGCGGTCCAGAGCCGTCTCGCGGGCGATGCCGGCGCTGACCGAGGCCCGCGCGAAGTGGGTGGCGTGGAACTCGCCGGAGGCGAAGCTGGAGCGGCGCAAGCGGCGGACGTCGCGGGCGCTGACGTTGTGGATCATGGCCGCGGTGCTGTGCGTGCTGTGGTCCGTGATCGGCGGGCTGGGGCTCGCCGGAGCCGGGGGAGTGGGCGAGGCCGTGCCGGGGATCTTCGGCGTGGTCGTGTTCACCACCCTCGGCGTTCGGTCCGGGCTGCGCTTGCGGCAGCTGAACCGCATCGTGCTGCCGGCCAGTACGTCCCCGCCGCCGCTGCCACCGGCCGGTTCGGCGGCGCGTGTCCCGATGCAGAAGCTCGCCGAGTGCGAGGCGACGCTGGCCGACCTGCTGCGGCAGCTGTCGGAGCCGTCGGCTCTGGGCACGCCGCCGGTACCGGAGTACTCGGTGGCCGACGCCCGGTCGACGGCCGCGGACGCCTCGACGGCGCTGCGAGCGCTGGCGCTGCGGATCCAGTCGATCGAGCGGGCCCGCAATGCAGCGCCGGCGGGCGAGCGGGCGGCGCTGGACGCGGCGATAGCGACGGTGCGTGACCAGCTCGACGACGGGGTGGCGAGTTTCGGAGCCCTGGTCGCCGCGGCGGGCCGCGCGGTCGCCGCGAGCAGCCACGGCCTGACCGACTCGCGCCTGTTCCTGACCGACGCGACCGACCGGCTGGCCGGACTGGCGCTGGCGCTGCGCGACCTCCGCTGACGCCCGCGCGCACTCGCCGCGGCACTTTTTCGGCAAAGTGCCGGTGGTCCGGCGTGCACCATCTCCCCGTGCATCGGGTTAACGACAAATTGACCGCCTCGCCGACGGTGTAACCCCTGCGGAATATCCGCTCCCTACCGTCGGAGGATGGACACGCTGCCCCTCCCGCCCGACCCCGCTCCGTCACCCCCGGCGCCGGCCAGCGCCCATCGCGAGGTCATCGCCGCGTACGACCGGATCACCGACGTCGACTCGCCCGGTCTGTGGACCACCCTCCGCTCGCTCGAGGACGTCCTCGTCGACGCCAAGGCCGTCGACGACCAGGGCGGCCTCCCCCTGACCGGCGTGATCGCCGTCGCCGAGGACACCGTCGACCTGGCGGGTCTGCCCACGGCCACCAGGTGCCCGGACCGCAGCGCGGCCGCCCTCCGGCGGCTCATCGAGGAGGGTGCGGTCGTCATCGGCAAGATCCCGGCCGAGGGCGACGGCGCCACGGACGTGGTCGCGCTCGGGCTGGTGTCCATGGCGCTGGCCACCAGACCTCCGGACCACCCGGGCGTCGTCGGCATCACCCCGACCGCCGGGCTGCTCCCGGCCGCGGGCGCGGGCGCCGGCCGCCTCACGGTCGTCGCCCGGACGCTCGAGGACGGCCGCCGCGCCCTGGACGTCATGACCGATCCCGCTGCCTGGCCGGATCACGTGCGCCTGTCCGCGGGAGAGCGCCCGCGACTGGCGATTCCCGACGGCCACTGGATGGCCGCGCTGCCCGCCGAGCAGCAGGCCACCTTCCGGCACGCCGTGGGCGAACTGCTCGTCGCCGGGGTGGTGGTGGACACTGTGGACTTCACGCCGTTCCGGGACGCCGCGAAACCGGCGGGGGTCGCGGAGACCGTCCACACCGGACTCGGCAGCCCGCTCGCCGACGTGGCGCTCGAGGGCTACGCCGCCTTGATGGTGCCCACCGGGCTCGACGCCGGCACCGCCACACTCGGCTGGCCCGAGGTCAACGCGGCGGGCGTCCGCATCCTGGCCCGCCCCTTCGACGACCAGATACCCCTCGACCTCGCCGCGTTGCTCACCGGCGAACAGCTGAGAAACCCTTACCCAGCAACGGGAATTCCGCTTGTCGTGTTCGGTGCGCACCTGCGCGGGCAACCGCTGAACGGGCAGCTGCGGGACCTCGGCGCGCGCTTCACCGGTGACGTCCGCACCGCGCCGCACTTCCGGATGGTCGCGCTGCCGGACCGGCAACCCGGCATCCTGCCTGCCGCGGACGCCACGGACGCCACGGACGCCACGGACGGCGCGGCGCTGCTCGGCGAGCGGTGGCTGATCTCGCCCGGCGGCCTCGGCCGCTTCCTCGCCGGCCTGCCCGCACCGATGACGCTCGGCGCGATCGATCTCGAGGACGGCGCGACCGCTGTCGGACTCTGCTGTCAGACGCCGGGCCCCGGCGCCGTCGACATCACGGAGTTCGGTGAGTGGCGGGCCTACCTTCGCCATCTGACCGCGAATCGGCCAGGGCTCGGTTGATGCCGCGGACCAGGCCCGGTCCGTGCAGGGCGAACCCGGTGTAGAGCTGGATCAGGCTCGCGCCCGCGTCGAGCATCCGCTGCGCGTCGTCGCCGGTGGAGATCCCGCCGACCCCGATGATCGGCACCGCGCCCTCGGTGTGCCGGTGGACGAACCGCACGACCTCCTGGGCCCGCTCGGCCAGCGGCCGCCCGGACAGGCCGCCGGTCTCCGCGCCCACGGCGGTCTCGCCCGGGGCCAGGCCGTCCCGGCCCAGGGTGGTGTTGGTCGCGATGATCCCGGACACACCGTGCTCGTCGCACACTTCGAGCAGCTCGGCCAGCGCGTCGTCGGTCAGATCGGGCGCCACCTTGACCAGCAGCGGCGTCGCCGGCTTCCCGGCCGCCGCGGCCAGGTCCGCACCGGTGCGCCCCAGTTCGGCCAGAAGTTCGGCCAGCGCCTCGCGGCCCTGCAGCGACCGCAGCCCGGGCGTGTTGGGCGAACTCACGTTGATCGCGAAGTAGTCCGCCCACGGGTACAGCGCCCGCAGCGACTCCTGGTAGTCGGCGACCGCCTCGGTCAAGGGGGTCACCTTCGACTTGCCGATCGACACGCCCAGCGGGATGTCCGGCTTGCCCTTGGACACGAGGCGTTCGGCCAGCGCGGCGGCACCGGAGTTGTTGAACCCCATGCGGTTGATGATCGCGTCGCTGTGCGGCAACGCGAACAGGCGCGGCTTCGGGTTGCCGGGCTGCGCCAGCCGGGTGACGGTGCCGACCTCGACGAAGCCGAACCCGAGCGCGGGCCACGTGGCCAGCGCGCGCCCGTCCTTGTCCATCCCGGCGGCCAGCCCGACCCGGTTCGCGAACCGCAACCCGAACAGCGTCACCGGGTCCGCGACGGCGAACCGGCTGCGCAGTGCTGCCAGCGCGGGCGGGAGGTCGGAGACTCGCGAGAGGACACCCAGGGTGCGTTCGTGCACCTTCTCGGGGTCGTTGTCGTTGAGCCGGTACAGCGCGGGACGGATCAGCCTGTCGAACAACACGGTCCCATCTTCGCTCAGCGCTGTTTCCACTCCGACGACAGCATGGCGTAGACGAGCTCATCGGTCCATTCGCCCTTGACGAGTTCGTTCTCCCGCAGGTGCGCCTCGCGTCGCATGCCCAGCGCCTCCATCAGCGAGGCGGAAGCGACGTTGCGGCTGTCGCAGCGGCCGTGGATGCGGTGCAGGCCCAGTTCGTCGAAGCCCAGCCGGAGCACTTCGGCGACGGCCTCGGCCGCGTAGCCCTTGCCTTGGTGCTGCGGGTGGAAGACGACCCCGACCTCGCCGCTGGCGTGCTCGCGGCTGGTCCACCACAACGTGAGGTCACCGATCAGCTCACCGGTGTCGATCAGCTCGACGGCGAGGGAGAGGTACTCACCGGGCTCGGTCAGCGCCGAGCGGGCGATCTTGTCCTTGAGGATGGCGGCGGTCTCTCGCCGCTTGCGCGGTTCCCAGTACAGGTAGCGCGTGACGTCCGGACGGGACTGGAACGAGTGCAGTGCGTTCAGATCCGAGTGCCGGAAGGGACGGAGGATCAGCCGTGCGGTCGTCATCGGGTACGCGGGCTGCAGCACGGGCGCAGGATAGCGCGCCCCGGACCGGCTGTGGGGCCCTTCCGTGAAGAATTAGGGGATTGGGGGGCACCCCCGGCGCGACTCCCGACCGTCGTCAGTCGTTCGGGCCCGAGCCGGACCAGTGCTCGGAAACGCCGGGGGGCGGTGGCTGTCTGGAATTCACCAGCAGTCCAGGGTGTGGCATCCGCTAGCGGACAGCCACCTCACGAGTCCCGTTGCTACACAACTTTGGACCACCTCCTTTCCCGTGTACCAGCAACGTTAGGCGGGCCCGCCTCCCCGCGGCAACCACATTTCCCGCGGGGCGGCCGTGGCCGATCTCACCCGTGCCGATGGGAATTTTCGCCCCGCCGCCGCGTTGGTTATCTGGTTGACGACGAGCTGCCTCGGGGTGACGGCCCGCGTTGGCAGCGCGGGCAGAACCAGGTGGGGCGCGCCTGGACGTCGCGGGGATCCCGCCCCTGCTCCGCCACCCGGACCCGGCCTCCGCAGCGGAAGCAGCCCTGCCTGGTGCGTTCGTACACCCAGTTCCGCCGTCCGCGGGCGAGGTCGCCGGTGGTGCTCTGCCCGTGCCGCCAGGCGTTGGCCAGCAACAGTTTCCGTGCCAGCCGGACGACTCGCCTACTGTCCACTTCGGACACCGGGGTCCAGGGCGTCACGCCGAGCAGGAAGCAGATCTCGCACTTGTAGAGGTTGCCGACACCTGCCATGACGCGCTGGTCGAGCAGCGCGAGCCCGAGCTCCCGGCCAGGGTCGTGCTCCAGTGCTCCGGCCGCGCGGGCCTCGTGCCCGTCGCTCCACTGTGGATCGAGCAGGTCCGGTCCGAGGTGGCCGACCAGCCGGGACTCCTCGGCGGTGGGCAGCAGTTCCAGCTCGTGCAGGCGGAACCCGACGACCTGCACGCCCTCGGCCTCGAGGACGACCCGGGCGTGGTGCGCGGGGTGCCGCCAGCGGGAGCCGGGCCGGTAGATCTCCCACGAGCCGTCCATCTTGAGGTGGCTGTGCAGGCTCAGCTCACCGGAGAACCGGGTGAACAGGTGCTTGCCGACGGTCCGCACGCCGAGCACGGTCGAGCCGGACAGGTCGGTCGTGGCGAGCGCCGGGTGCCGGAAGTCGGTGCGCACCAGCACCCGGCCGGCGAGCGCCTTGTCGACCTTCTTGCCGGCCAAGAAGACGGTGTCACCTTCGGGCATCGTCCGTGGTCCGGGTGCTCCACTCGATCGGGCCCGTGCTCTCGGCCGCCGACTCGGGCGCCGCGCGCTCGATGCGGTGACGGCCGGCCCGGCTCGAGCGCAGGACCTTGGCCAGCACCATGTTGAAGGTCAGCGCGACCTCCTGGGCGCCGGGGGAGTGCCACTCGTGGATCGGACTGCACGCCCCCTGGGCCTGCTGCACCGCGAGCCGGTCCGGGATCGCGGTGGGCATGACCAGCCCGCCGAAGGACTCGCGCAGCTCGGCGATGCGGAACTGGTGCTCGTGCGAACGAGGCCGCAGGCGGTTCACCAGCACCCCGACCGCCTTGAGCTCGGGGTTGTGCTCGTCGCGGATCCGTTCGATCGCCTCCAGCGCGCGCTGCGCGCCGCTGACCGCATACATCGTCGGCTCGGTCACCAGGATGGCGCTGTCCGCGGCCACCAGCGCGGACTTCGTCAGCCGCCCGAGCGAGGGCGGGCAGTCCAGGATGGTCAGTTCGTACGGGCTGCCGCGCAGCGGGCGCTCGTACAGCTCGTCCAGCGCACTCGACAGGTTGCCGACCTTGTCGTCGTCCGGCCCGGGGTCGTTGAGCAGTTCCAGCTCCTCCGCCCCGACCAGTACGTCGACCTCGGGACTCCACGCGCTCGGCGCGACGGCCTGTCGCAGCACGTCGCGGACCGGGGTGGCGAGCACATCGGCCAGCGTCGCGGCGGTGTAGGGCGGATCGAGGGTGGCGGTGGCGTTGCCCTGCGGGTCCAGATCGGCCACCAGCGTGCGCGCTCCCCTACGGAGCGCAGCCGAGGCAATGCCGAGCGCGACGGTGGTTTTGCCGACACCACCCTTGAGGCTGAGTACGGCGACCGTGTGCACGGTGCGAGCGTAGCCGGAGTGCCACCTCGAGCATCCGGACCGGGCTCACTACGCTGTCCGCCATGCGAACGGACACCGGGACAGCGCGCCGCTCCGGCACGGTCTGGCGCGCACTGCGGGCCGAGCTCGACCGGGCGCGGGAGCGCGGCGCCGGCGAACCCGGCGGGATCACCGTGGTCGACGTCGGCGGCGGCAGCGGTGTGTGGGCGGTCCCGCTGGCCGCCGAAGGCTGCCGGGTGACCGTGGTCGAGCCGAGTCCCAACGCACTGGCGACCCTGCGGCGGCGCGCCGAGGAGGCCGGCGTGGGCGGTGCGATCACGGTCGTGGCCGACGACACCGACGCGCTGGCCGCGCGCGTCCCAGCCGGGTCGGCCGATCTGGTGCTGGCACACGGGCTGCTCGAGGTGGTCGACGATCCGGCGGCGGTGGCCGGAGCGCTCGCCCGGATCGTGGCCTCAGGCGGGGCCGTGTCCGTGCTGGCGGCGAACCGGCACGCCGCGGCGCTGCACCGGGCGCTGGGCGGCCGGGTGCGCGAGGCCCACGAACTGCTGACCAGCTCCGACGGGGTACTCGCCGACGACGGGGAGACGCTGCTGCGCCGGTTCGACGCGGACGGCCTGCGCGGCCTCCTGGCCGGCGCCGGCCTGCGGGTGGAGCTCGTCCAGGGCGACGGCGTGGTGTCGGACGTGCTGGGCGAGGTCGAGTCCGAGCAGTACTCCGCCGACGATCTCGCCGACTTCGAGGCCGCCGCCGGAGCCATCCCGCCGCTGCGCGATCTCGCCAGCCGCCTGCACCTGCTCGCCCGGCACTGACCGAGATTGTCGGACCCCCTGCGTAGGCTCCTGCGCGATGGGTAGGAATGCGGCCCTGCCGGCCGGGTACGAGCGATTCCGGGTCGGCGCGGGGCATCCGCCGGACGACACCGGCTGCGGTCTGCTGCACGTCGACATGGACGCTTTCTTCGCGGCCGTGGAGCTGCGCACCCGGCCGGAGCTGGTGGACGAACCGGTGATCGTGGCGGGCGCGGGCCCGCGCTCGGTGGTGACGTCGGCGAACTACCCGGCGCGCGAGTTCGGCGTGCGTGCGGCGATGCCGGTCGCCGTGGCACGCCGGCTGTGCCCGCACGGGGTGTTCCTGCCGCCGACGCCCGGGCTCTACGGCGAGGTTTCGAAGGGCGTGATGGCGATCTTCCGCGAGCTCACGCCGCTGGTGGAGCCGCTGAGCCTGGACGAGGCGTTCCTGGATGTCAGCGGTGCCCTGCGGCGTCTGGGGCAGACGCCGGCGGGGATAGCCGCGATGATCCGCGCCCGGGTCCGGGAAGAGCACGGCATCACGTGCTCCGTCGGCGTGGCCGCGGTGAAGTTCGTGGCGAAGCTGGCATCGGGCATGGCGAAGCCGGACGGGGTGGTCGTGGTGCCGGCCGCGCAGACCCTGCCGTTCCTGCACCCGTTGCCGATCTCCGCGCTGTGGGGCGTGGGGAACAAGACCGAGGAGAGCCTGCGCCGGCTCGGGCTGTCCACGATCGCGGACATCGCGGCGGCGCCGTTGCCGCGGCTGCGCAAGGCGGTCGGCAACGCGGGGGCCGAACACCTGCACGCCCTGGCCCACGGGCGCGATGAGCGCGGAGTCGTGGTCGGCACGCCGGAGAAGTCGCTGGGCGCCGAGCACACGTTCGACACCGACCAGCGCGACCCGCGGGTGCTCGAGCGAGAGCTGCTGCGGCTGGCCGAGCGCGTCGCGGAGAGCCTGCGGCGCCGGGCGCTGCGCGGGCGCACGGTGTCGATCAAGGTGCGCTTCGCCGACTTCCGCACGATCACGCGGGCCCGCACGCTGCCGGCCGCCACCGATGTCGCCCGGGTGATCCACTCGACCGCGGTGGCGCTGCTGACCGAGGCGGTCGCCGGGGCCGAGGTCCGTCTCCTGGGCGTCCGCGTCGAGGGGCTCACCGGGGAGGCCGAGCCGGAGCAGCTGACGTTCGACCAGCCCGCGCCGCGATGGCGCGACGCGGAGGTGGCCGCCGACGTGGCGCGGTCGAAGTTCGGTTCCGCGGCGGTCCGGCCGGCATCGCTGCTCGCGGCCCACCCTGACCCGCCTCCGGGGGAACCCCGAGGCGCGTGAAACGTTGACCGGAGTGAGGGCGACACCCCTGCAAGACGACCAGCGCCCAGGACGGCGGGGAGATTTGAGCCAAACGGGGCACAGGTTGACGTGGGATCGGGTAGTCCTGATCGCGAAGGACTCGTATCCTGGAGGGGGACACCACTAGGGGTGTCCGTTGGGTCCAGGACGTTGCGCGGCCCGGCGCCCGCGACAGCTGTGCCGGAGGAGGAAAGATGCCACTCTCCGAGCATGAGCAGCGGCTGCTCGATCAGATCGAGCGCGAGCTCTATGCCGAGGACCCCAAGTTCGCGTCTACGGTGCGCGGTGCCCGGTTCCGCCGGCCCGCCCGCCGCCGCCGAATCCAGGGGATCGCGCTGTTCGTCGTCGGTGTCGCGCTGCTCGTACTGGGTGTGATGGTACGGGCCCTGTGGGTCGCCGACGTACCGTTGATGAGCGTGTTCGGGTTCGTCGTGATGTTCGCCGGCGTCGTGCTGGCGGTCATGTCGGGCCGCGGTGGGGGCGACGGCAAGCAGGGCGCGAAGGCCGCCAAGGCGAAGAGCTCGTTCACACAGCGGATGGAAGAGCGCTTCCGCCAGCGCTTCGAAGAGCAGTAGTTCTTCCCTCGCGAAGTGCCTACGCCCGCGGTGGGGCGTAGGCACTTTCACATCCGGCCGTCCGCGTCAGTGCCGGCGGAACACCGACCGCGGGAAGAGCCGGCCGCGCCAGGACATCGGCGCGTTGCGCTCCATGCTCCGCCGCACGCCCTCGAACGCCGAGGCGAAGTCCTCGTCCGTGCCCCGGCTCGGCGAGTACCACGATCGCTCCACGGCGCTGACCACCGTGCGCAGGTCGTTCTTGCCCGCGTCGTCGAGGTTGTGCTGCAGCGCCATCTTCTGCGCAGCCACCCGGACGGTGTCGCTGGGCGGGATCGGGACCCCGCGGTCGGTGCACTCGTCCATCAGCTCCGACCACGCCGCGTCCGCCGCGCCCGGCTGACGCGCCGTGATCGCGCTCAGGCGGCGGCGCCGGTGGACCTCCCGCAGCACCACCGGGGCCAGCCCGGCCACCGCGAGCAGCAACAGGATCAGCGCCAGCACCCAGTGCACCAGCCACGCCGTCAGCACCACGGCGACCAGCCACGCCCCGGCCGCGGCCAGTGGCAGCCAGGCCGCCGGCCTGCCCCGCAGCTTGCGGATCGCGACTAAGGCGCCGGCGGTGAGGGCGATCGCGATCAGCACCAGCACCAGCGCGGTCCACCCGGTCCAGCCAGGTGCGGCACCGGCCGGGGCGGCCTGCGCGCCGCCGGGGTTGGCGGTGCTGTTCTGCGTCTCGGGCGCACCACTGGGGGCGACCCGGGTGGTGGAGACACTCGGCACGTCCTGCTCCTCGGAGTCCGAGGAGCCGCTGGAGGTGGTGCCGGACTGCAGGTACGGCGGGACGTAGCCACGGCCGTCGGAGCGCGGGGTCGGGTCGAAGCTGACCCAGCCCAGATCGCCGAAGTACACCTCGACCCAGGCGTGCGCGTCCTGCGAGGTGATCATGCGTGCGTCGCCGTCGGCGTAGCCCGAGGTGAACCCGACCGCCACCCGCGACGGGATGTTCAGCGCCCGCAGCATCACGGCCATCGCCGAGGCGAACTGCTCGCAGAACCCGCGCTTGCCGTTGAGCAGGAAGTCGGCGAGGGCGTCGCTGTCGGTCGCGGCGGCCGTCTCGGTGTCGTAGGTGAAGCCGTTCTCGGGGCTGAAGTACCGCCAGATCGCGCTGGCCCGGTCGAAGTCCGTCGTCGCGCCCGCCGCCAGGTTCCGCGCCAGGTTGATCACGCGCGGGTCGACGCCGCCGATCTGGCTGTAGGCCGCCGGGATGTCGCTGCCGCGGGTGCTGGCCGCTTCCAGCTGCTGCCTGCTCGGCTCGGCCAGGGACGCGGTCTCCGCGTACGCGGGAATCCGCTGCCTGCGCTCACTGAAGACGGCGCCACTCGACGGGTCGTAGTACCAGCCCTGCGCCACGCCCTGCAGGCCGCGCAGCTGGCCGTACACCGGCATCCACACGTCGACCCAGTTCAGCGGCTCGATCTGGATCTGGCGCGCGTCGCCCGTGCCGTCGTCACCGGGCGCGGCCGGCAGCGGCTGGCTGGCCGGGAAACCGGCCGGCATCGGGCCGTCCGGCAGGCTCCAGCCGCGGTTGGGCCGGTAGGTGTCGAGGGTGAACGCGCGCAGCAGGCGCTTGTCGTTGCCCAGTCCGCGAACGCGGAACAGGTCCACGGTGCTGCCCTGGTCGAGCATGCCGCGCAGCGAGGTGAACGGGTTGACGCCCAGCCCGCCGGACCCGGCGCCCGCGCCGCTGCCGCCGCTGCCGGGCAGCCGCCCGACCGTGCCCACCGCGGTCAGCGTGCTGCCGGCGACCAGGCCGAGCACGAGGGCGACCGCGACCACGGCCACCGGTGCCGAGGCGGCGGCGGGCGCGTTGCCGAGGCCGGGGGAGTCCCGGTTGCGCCAGCGGCGGTGGCGGTGGTTGCCGTCGACGGCGAGCAGGCCGGCGAAGGCCGCCGCGCCGAGCAGGAACGTCCACCACGGCAGCATGTCGTCGGCCAGCGAGGCCGGTACGGCGTAGACGCACAGCAGGACCAGCCCGGTGGCCGCGGGCGCGGAGGCAGCGACGGCGAGCGTGTCCACGAGCACCGCGACCAGGCCGATCGCGATGGTCACCAGGCACAGGATCGGCGGTGTCGCGTCGACCGGCGGCAGTCCGGTGCGGATCTGGTCGAACGCCGCGGTGAGCACGCCGTTCAGCTCGCCGAAGGCGGCGGGGCCGGGGATGACGCCGAGGATGCCACTGCTGGTGAACACACCGGTGATCAGCAGCAACAGCACCACGAGCTGAGCCAGGCCGACCACCGCGGTCGGTGTCCGCACGGTCCGCAGCGCCAGCCCGCCGGCGGCGACGAGCACGATGGCGACGGTGACGTAGCCGAGCCAGCTCGCTCCGCTGACGACGCCCGTCAGTGACGTCGACGCGCACAGCGTGGCCAGCCCGGCGGCCACCGGGGCGAGGATGGAGGCCCGCCACTGCGGCGGCGGCTCCGCCACCCGTTGCGTCGGCCGGTGCAGCTCCGGCTGCCCCGGCGGCGGCGGGTCGGGCTGCTGCTCGGGCCGGGGCGGGCGCCCGGTCACTGCGATCCCCCGGAGTTCAGATGGCCGGCGTGGTGTGGGTGCGCGCCTGGCTGTTGGCGCGGGGTGGCGGTCACAGCGCGCCGCCGATCAGCGTGCCCCGCCCGGCCGCGGTGCGGCACAGCTCGGCCCACACCTGCGGCATCGGGGTGTTCGGACCGGCGAGCACGACGCCCCAGCCCGCCGCCCGCAGCAGCGCGGCCGACTCCTCCGTCGCGGCGGCTCGCTGCTCGGGAGCGCTGACCCCACCGGACCAGGCCGGGGTGTCGACCAGCACCGCGAGACTGCGGATGCCGCGTGGCCGGAACCGCGCCAGCTCGGTGACCGCCTGGTTCGACACCGTGCCCAGGACGGCGATCAGCTCCTGCCCCTCGGCCGGGTCGTGGCCCGTCGTCAGGTCGCGCTGGTGGGCCGGCTGCAACGCGGCGAGCGCGTCGAGCAGGACGTTGTCGTAACCCTCGCCGCCGTCGCCAGGGACGTCGGCCAGCGGTTTGCCGTGCTCGGTGACCAGGCGGACCCGGTGCCCGGCCCGGCGGACGTGCACGCACACGCTCGCGGCGAACGAGATCGCCCACTCCAGGCTCGCGGCCGGACCGGTGCCGTGATGGGCCGCGGCCCGGTGGTCCAGCAGCACCGTGGTGCCACCGCGCCAGGGCCGCTCCTCGACGCGCACCATGATCTCGTCGCGCCGGGCGGTCGAGCGCCAGTGCACCTTGCGCAGGTCGTCGCCCTGGCGGTACTGCCGCACCACCACGTCGGTCTCGCCCTGGCCGGCCCGCAACCGGACGCTGCCGTCGTCGCCCGCGCCGATCCCCGCGCCGCTGGGCAGACCCCAGAGCGGGACCACCCGCGGCACCACGACCAGCCGGGAGTGCGCGATCAGTTCGCGGTCGAACTCGCACAGTCCGAACGGGTCGGTCAGCGTCGCGCGCAGCGGGCCCACCTGCTGGATCCCGCGCATCATCGGCTGGATCGGGTAGCGCAGCGCGATGACCCGGCCGTGCGGCAGGCGTTCGACGACGAACCGCGGCCGCGAACCGAGCGCGTAGGGCACGCCGTCCTCGAGCAGCACCTCACCGGCGGGCAGCTTGCCGTTGCGCCACAGCGCCAGCTCGACCTCGCCCGCCGAGCCGGCCGAGACGCGCTCGGGCAGCAGCCTGCGGGACGCGCCGATCCGCACCCGGGACGCGGCGATGAACAGGGCGACCAGCAGCGGCAGCGCCACCACGAACACGGCGACCCGCAGGAGGTCGCGCTCGTTGAGCACCACCGCGCACACCGCGGCCGCCACCCCCGCGGCGAGCAAGCACCGCCCTCGCGTGGTCAGCCCGGACAGTGAGCGCAACATCGGCGGCTACCGGCGGCCGGCGGTCTGGTGGTGACCGCCCTGGGGCACCGGGACCCGGTGCAGCACCGCGCGCACCACGTCGGTCGCCGAGCGGCGGGCCGCGTGCGCCTCGGTGGTCAGGACCAGCCGGTGCGCGAGCACGGGTACGGCGACGGCGTGCAGGTCGTCCGGCACGACGAAGTCGCGGCCGGACAGCGCCGCCTGGGCGCGCGCCGAGCGGACCAGCTGCAACGTGGACCGCGGTGACGCGCCGAGCCGGATCTCCGGCACCTGGCGCGTCGCGGCGACCAGGTCGACGGCGTACTTGCGCACGTCGGGCGCCATGTGGACCGCGCGGACGGACTGGACCAGCCGCTTGATGGTGGCCGCGTCGGACACCGGCTGCAGGTCGGCGAGCGGGTCGTGACCGGCGTGCTCGTCGACCATGGCCAGCTCGGCCTGCTGATCGGGATAGCCGATCGACACGCGGGCGGTGAACCGGTCGCGCTGTGCCTCCGGCAGGGCGTAGGTGCCCTCCATCTCGATCGGGTTCTGGGTGGCGATGACCATGAAGGGGTCGTCCAGCCGGTAGGTCGTCGTGTCGACCGTGACCTGCTTCTCCTCCATGCACTCCAGCAGCGCCGACTGGGTCTTGGGCGACGCGCGGTTGATCTCGTCGCCGACCACGATGTTGGCGAACACCGGGCCGGGCCGGAACTCGAAGCCGCCGGTCTGCCGGTTGTAGATGGACACGCCGGTCACGTCGCTGGGCAGCAGGTCCGGCGTGAACTGGATGCGGCTGACCGTGCAGTCGATCGACCGCGCCAGCGCCTTGGCCAGCGAGGTCTTGCCGACTCCGGGTACGTCCTCGACCAGCAGGTGGCCCTCGGCGAGCAGCGTCACCAGCGCGACCCGCACCACCTCGGGCTTGCCGACGAGCACGCGCTCGACATTGCCGGCGATGCGGCGCATGGTCTCGTGAAGTTCGCCGTGGCCGTTGTGGCTGATCGGCACACCTTGTCCCGGGGTCACGCCGCCGGGTTGGTACGGCGCTTGCCCGGGCGCCTGCTCGCCGGCGTACTGACCGGACGATGCAGGCTGTGTCCTCGACGTCACTCGACCTCCTGGTGCCGAAGCCCTATCAAACCTGGAACATGGATGCGGCCCCCTGCTGGACCGCGCCGGGGCGCGGAAGAATCTCACAGCCGGCGGCGGTGGTTGCGCCCGCCGTCGGCCGCTCGCACCCAGCCTGGCATCCAGTGTGTCAAACCCCGGCCAAGTCGGTCCAAGAACCCTGACATCGATTCGGGCGCTATGCTGCGGTCCGGAACCGGCCGGCTACCGAGAGGTGCGAACGCAACCGATGACCGAGACGCACGGCGGCCTGAACGTGAACGCGGGGGCGTTCGCGGTTTCGCCCGAGCTGGCGGCCGGGGCCTATCAGCAGATCAGCGGGCTCCAGGACGTGGTCGCGGAGATGGTGCGGGAGGCCCGCGTGCTGGGCCGCACGGTGCCGCTGGGTAGTGGGTACGCCGAGGAGATCGGTGAGTTCATGGCCCGTTACGGCCTGAGCGGGCCTGGCTCGGCCGCCGACTCGCTGATCCGGTTCGGCAAGGAGCTGGAGACGCTCAAGACGAACATCGGCCGGGCCATCAAGCGGTACGCCGACAGCGACGACGACGCCGCCGACGGCGTCGACTGCAGTGGCGGCTGACCGGATGCGTGGTCCGGTCCTCGTGCTCGCCACGGCGGGGCTGCTGCTGGCCGCGTGCGGTCAGCCGGCGTCCCAGTCCGCGGCGCCGGGTTCGGCGTCCCCGTCGCCGAGTGCGCCGCCGCCGTCCTCGCTGCCCTCGCCGACCGGGCTGGCCGCGCTGAAACCGTGCGAGCTGCTGTCCGCCACCGACCGGTCCACCGCCGGGCTGACGTCACTGGGCCAGGAGAAGACGATCGGCACCGCCCGAGCCTGCGACTGGACCGAGTCCGGCACCTTCGGCGTCACGATCACGCTCGCCGGGGACGCGCCGCTGGCGTCACTGGAGATCGACAAGGGGACGGGCCGGCGAGTCACTGTCGGGTCGCACAAGGGCTTCCGCGTGTCCGACCGCGGCGCGGCGGACGGCACGTGCGCGGTCCTGCTCGGCGTCGGCCAGGAGGCCAGCGCGCAGGTGGACGTCACCAACACGAGCTTCGCCGACACCCCGCTCGCCTGCCGGCGGGCCGACACCGTGGCCCAGTTGATCGAGCCGAAACTGCCCTGAGGGAGCCAGCGTGAACCAGGTGCCCGAACCGACACGGCGGTACGAGTCCTACAGCCACGAGGCGATGGCGGCCGAGGTCGCGGACGGCAACGACCCTTCCACGGCGGGCCAGATCGGCGAGCAGTGGTCCGGGATGGCCGCGCGCCTGCGCGAGTCGGCGCAGGCGCTGGGCACGATCTCGGCCGCGGCGGGCGAGGCGTTCGAGGGGCCGGCGGGTCAGGCGCTGCGCAAGACGCTGGCGAAGGCGCGGAGCTGGTCCGGGCACGCCACCGAGCTGTCGGTGTCGTTGTCGGACGCGGTCGCCCGGCAGGCCGGGATCGCCGCGCGGGCCCGGGACGAGATGCCGCCGCCGGTGCCCTACGACCCGGTCGCGATGATCCGCGAGGCGGCCGCGACGGGCGGTTTGGTGGCGCTCGCCGGGCTTTCGGACGCGATGGAGCAGCGGCGGGCGGCCGCCGAGGAGGCCCGCCAGAAGGCGATCGACGTGCTCAACGCCCGCGACGCGGCCCTGCGCGAGTCGGTGCCCACCCGGTTCTTCGACGAGCCGCCCGAGCTGGGGCAGCGGTGATCCGGGTCTCGGCGTCGGCGTTCGATATCCTGTGGCACGACCTCGGGTACGCCCGCGTCCCGCCGCCGCTGGAGGTCCGCGGCGTCGGCGCGACCCAAGCCGAGCGCGCCGAGATCCGCCGCGCGGTGCACGCGAACCTGGCCGAGCGCAACCTGTTCGACGGCGACCGCCTGGATCCCGTGCTGGAGGGCCGGCTCGCCACCCTGGCGTCGGCCGAGGTGTACGTCGAGTGCGAGGCGCTACCCGATCTGGACGCCGAGGTGCCGTTCCGCGCCGTGACCGCTGCCGGGGGCAGGCGGGGCGTGCTGGCGGCGCAGCCGAGCCGGACGATCGGGCTGTCCGGAATCCGCGACACGGAGATCTGCACCGCGATCGTCGACCTGCTGCCCCCGCTGGAGCCTGGCCCGGGGCACGGGGTCAGCCTGCCGGCCGACGCGCTGTCCGGTGCCGGTGGTTCGCGGGCCGCCGAGCGTCAGATGAGCGAGGTCCGCGCGATCGGGTCCCGGCCCGTGCTCGGGGCGGGACAGTTTTCGGTGCGGGTGCGCGAGGGCGGACGGCTGCGCCGGGTGGGTGGCGTGAGCTGGTTCAGCACCGATCTGGGTGCGTACCTGGGCACCGTCGAGCCCGGGCGCGGGGGAGCCGACTGGGTGAACCTCGTGCCCGCCGGCTCGGCCAAACTGGCCGCCCGGCTCGCCGAGCTCCTCAGCTGACTCACGCGCGAGTCACCCTTCCTGGGCGCGAGTTCTGCGTTCGCGGGCGCGAAGTCTGCGTTCGCCACTTCGCCCCACCGGGAATCCCCACCGGCCACCACCGCGCCCCCCACTTTCCGCCACCGCGGTCCCCACTTCGCCGCACCGTGGGCTCTCGCAGGCGCCGCAGAGGCCCCGGAAGGGCTGTTTGAGCTACCCGCCGTGGGTGAGGCCCGGCGGCCCTCCCCACCTTCTCCCCACTTCGCCCCCTGGCGCTGACCTGCACAGATACCGACAGAATCGCCCGGTCGGGCTGCGTTGGCTCGTTGACTGTGGGGAAAAGTGGGGTACGGTGGTGCACAGTGGGGCGGAAGGGAGACCCCAGGGGCCGCCTCCGGTGGGACGACCGGGAGCGGTGGGGAGGTGAGTGCCGGTGTTCCTCGGCACGCACACCCCGAAGCTGGACGACAAGGGGCGGCTCACGCTGCCCGCGAAGTTCCGCGACGCGCTGGCAGGTGGGCTGATGGTCACCAAGGGGCAAGATCACTGCCTCTTCGTCTTCCCGCGTGCCGAGTTCGAGCAGCTGGCCCGCAAGGTCGCGGAGGCACCCTTCACCAACGAGGCGGTGCGGGCCTACCAGCGGTACCTGTTCGCCGGCACCGACGAACAGCGTCCGGACGGCCAGGGGCGCATCGCGATCGCGTCCGAGCTGCGGCGCTACGCCGGGCTCAACAAGGAGTGCGTGGTGATCGGGGCGATCACCCGGCTGGAGATCTGGGACGCCCAGCGCTGGGAGTCCTACCTCGAGGAACACGAGGACAGCTACGCGAAGGCCCAGGAAGAGGTCTTACCGGGCGTCTTCTAGAGGACCCCGGTGACCCGCGCCGTCGGGGGGCGCGGGCCCCGGAGCAGCACAGCAGTGGGGGCATCCGGCGACGGATGTCGTGAGGCCTCTGTCCGCTCAGTGGCCCTGGTGCACCTTCCCCGGCGCCAGGTCCGCAGCGGGCGGGCGGGGACCTGACGGCATCCGCACGACGGCGTAAGGGGGTGGGAGAAGTGGCAGCCGAAGCCGCGCACGTGCCGGTCCTGACCGAGCGCGTACTGGAGCTGTTCGCGCCAGCGCTGGAGGGCCGGCCCGCCGTCGCGGTCGACGCGACCACCGGGCTCGGCGGGCACTCCGAGGCCCTGCTCACCGCGTTCCCCGAGCTCAAGCTCATCGGACTGGACCGTGATCCGCACGCGCTCGAGCGCTCCGGCGCGCGGCTGGCGAAGTTCGGCGACCGGGTCGAGCTGGTGCACGCGGTCTACGACACCCTGCCCACGGTCCTCGACGGGCTCGGACTGTCCCGTGTGGACGGTGTGCTGTTCGACCTCGGCGTCTCCTCGATGCAGCTGGACGAGGAGGAGCGCGGGTTCGCCTACGCCCGCGACGCCCCGCTCGACATGCGCATGGACCCGACCACCGGCCGGACCGCGGCGGACGTCCTCAACACCTACGAACCGGGCGAGCTGGTCCGGATCCTGCGCGAGTACGGCGAAGAACGCTTCGCGCAGCGGATCGTCAAGGCCATCGTCGCGGAGCGGGCACGCGAACCGTTCGACCGCAGCGAGCGGCTGGTGCGGTTGCTCTACGACGCGGTGCCCGCGGCAAGCCGGCGCACCGGCGGGCACCCGGCCAAGCGCACGTTCCAGGCACTGCGCATCGAGGTCAACGGCGAGCTCGAGGTGCTGCGGCGCGCGATCCCCGCGGCGCTGTCGGCGTTGAGCGTCGGTGGCCGCATCGTCGTGGAGTCGTACCACTCGCTGGAGGACCGCATCGTGAAGCAGGCCCTCGCGGAGCTCGCGAAGTCGCGGACACCGCCGGGCCTGCCGGTCGAACTCCCGGGCCACGGGCCGGAACTGAAGCTCGTCACGCGTGGCGCCGAGAAGGCGAGCGAGACCGAAACAGCGCAGAACCCCCGGGCGGCCTCGGTTCGCCTCCGGGCGGCCGAACGGATCAAGGAGGCGGACGCGTGACCGACAATCGGGAAGCACTGGTCGCGCGTCCAGCCCGGGTGCGGGTGGCCCGCAAGGTACCGGAGGCGGACGCGTGACCGACAATCGCGAAGCACTGGTCGCGCGTCCAGCCCGGGTGCGTGGCTCGGATGCGGGTGTCCCGCAACGAAACCGTCGCAAGGCAGAGGAGGCGGACGCATGACCGACAATCGCGAAGCACTGGTCGTGCGTCCAGCCCGGGTGCGGGTGTCCCGCAAGGCAGAGGAGGGGGACGCATGACAGCGCCTACGCGGACGCGCCGGCAGCCCGGTGCCGAGCCGCGGCGCCGGCCGCGCCGGTCGGATGCCCCCGCCGAGAACGGCGTCGGCGCACCGGCACCGGCCAAGCGCCGCCGTCCCCAGCAGCAACCGCAGCGCACCACCGCCGCCGAGCGCGCCTACGCGCGGCGGGCACAGCGCGCCGAGGGGCTCAAGCGCACCGCTGCCGCGCCCGAACGGCAGAAGGTCCGGCTCAAGCTGCGGCTGCCGCGTTCCCGTGCCACCTTCGTGCTGTTGATGATGATGCTGCTCGCCGCGGGCGTGGTGGCGACCCTCCTGTTGTCGACGCAGGCGATCGCCGACTCCTACCGGCTGGAGCAGTTGCGGGAGAACAACGCCGGCCTCGCCGAGCGGGTCGAGCAGCTGCAGCAGGACGTCAGCGGCGCCGAGTCGCCGTCGTCACTGGCCGACCGCGCCAAGGCACTGGGCATGGTGCCCGCGGGCGACCCGGCGCACCTGGTGCAGAACCCGGACGGGTCGGTGACCGTGGTCGGGCAGCCGAAGAAGGCCGTGGGCAGTCCGCCGCCCGCGCCGGCGCCGGCGGTGGTGGCGCCCGCGCAGCAGCCGAACGCGCCCGTGGGTGGCCGTCCGATCGAAGGTGACGTGCCGCAGGGCGACAGCCAGGTCCAGCAACCACAGCAGCCACCACAGCAACCGCAGCCGCCGCAGGATCCGGCGCAGGCGCCGCCGGCGGACGGCCGGACGCAGGCGCCGGGACAGCAGACCACGGGAGGGCAATGATGGCGAGGCCGGGGCGCCGCAGCTACGGCGCCCGCATGCGCCAGGTGGCGGGCCAGCCCAACGCCGCCACCGGCAAGGGCCGCTACGTCGGCGTGCGCGTGGTGCTCGTCGCGGTCCTCGTGCTGGCCGGCCTCAAGCTCGTGCAGGTCCAGGGTTTCCAGGCCGCGGCCCTGTCGGCCAAGGCGGAAAGCCAGCGCAGCACCTCCATCCCGATCCCGGCCAAGCGCGGGTCCATTGTGGACCGAAACAACGTCAAGCTCGCCTTCACCGTGGAGACCCGGGCGTTGTCGGTGAACCTGCGCGCGATGCGCAAGGCGTGGGACGAGGTGGCGGCGAAGAACCCGGCGGGGGGCCAGAACTACGAGACGCGCGCGGCGGACGCGGCGAAGTTCATCGCCGCCAAGCTGCCCGGCCGGACCACCGAGCAGGAACTGCTCGGCGACTTCCACAAGCCGGCGTCGTTCACCTACCTCGTGGACGGGGTGGAGCCGTCCGTCGCCAACGAGATCACCACCGCCTTCCCGGAGATCGGCGCCGAGGTGCGGGCCGCCCGCGAGTACCCGGGCGACACGCTGGCCTCCAACGTCATCGGCCTGGCGAACTGGCGGATGGACGATCCCGACGTCTCCAAGCACAGCCTGCAGGGCCTGTCCGGCCTCGAGTACACGCTCAACGCCGATCTGGCCGGCCGGCCGGGCCATTACGTCGCGGACACCCAGCAGGGCAACGACAACGTGATCATCCCGGGCACGGAGCGGGACGTGCAGCCCGCCACCCCCGGCGACGACGTCGTGCTCACGCTCGACTCGGACGTGCAGTACTACCTGCAGAACGCGCTCGCGGACTACGTGAAGCAGTCGCACGCCAAGGGTGCCAGCGCGGTGATCATGGACGCCAAGACGGGCGAGATCTACGGGCTCGCCGACGACGCGACGTTCGACCCGTACAACAACAAGACCTACACGCAGTCACTGATGGACCTGCAGGCGGTGTCCTCCCCGTTCGAGCCGGGATCGGTGAACAAGATCGTGACCGCGACCGCGGCGATCGACCAGGGCATCGTGACGCCCGAATCGGTGCTGCAGGTGCCCGGTCAGCTCAAGGTCGCCGACCACGTCGTGCACGACGCGTGGAGCCATGGCACCCAGAACTTCTCGGTGACCGGCGTCTTCGCGAAGTCGTCGAACATCGGGACCCTGCTGCTCGCCCAGCAGCTCGGTCCGGACAAGTACCTGGACTATCTCAAGCGCTTCGGCATCGGGCAGAGCACCGGCCTTGGCCTGTCCGGGGAGAGCCGGGGTTTCGTGCCGCCGCGCAACACCTGGACCGGCACCACGTTCGGCAACCTGCCGATCGGGCAGGGCCTGTCGATGACCGTGGTCCAGATGGCGGGCATGTACCAGGCGATCGCGAACAACGGCCTGCGCGTGCAGCCGAGCATCATCAAGCAGGAGATCCGCCCCGACGGCACCGTGGTGCCGAAGGCCGCTCCGCAGACCACTCAAGTGGTGAGCGCGCAGACGGCGACGACCGTGCGGAACATGATGCGCGCGGTAACACAGACCGGGCGCAACGGCAACAGCGGCACTGCGCCCACCGCGGCGCTCGAGGGATACCAGATCTCCGGCAAGACGGGCACCGGCCAGCAGGTCAACCCGGCCACCGGCGCGTACAGCGATTCCCTCTACAACATCACCTTCGCCGGGATCCTGCCGGCGGACAACCCGCGGTTCGTCGTCGGCATCCGGCTCGACGCGCCGGACACGACGCTGCCCGCGGGACACTCGGCGGCGCCGCTGTTCCACGACATCGCGTCGTACCTGACGCAGCGGTTCCAGATCCCGCTGTCCGAGGGCGCCGCGCCGTTCGTGCCGCTGGTGCTGCCGTAGCAACCTGAGTCCAATCGAGACAGACTCACTAGGAGTACCAGGGCGCCGAGTGGGAAACCGACCTCGGTAACCTCCCTGCTGTGTCGGTGAAAGCGTCTGGAAGCAGCACCATGTCCCAGGAACCTCAGGGGCGGGTCCCGGACAGCCCGGTGAAGGCGGCGGTGGCGCCGCCACGGCCGACCCGCATCGAGCCGGTCCCGCTCACCACACTGGTCGCGCGCGCGGACGCGCGCCTGGTCGGTGAGCCGCACTGGCCGGGCGACACGGTCGTGACCGGAACGACCCTGCGCGCCCAGCACGTCCTGCCCGGGGACCTGTTCGCGGCACTGCCGGGCGCCCGGGCGCACGGCGCCGACTTCGCCGCGGAGGCCATCGGGGCCGGCGCGGCGGCGGTGCTCACCGATGACGCCGGCGCGGACCGGCCGGCGCTGCGCGAGGCGGGTGTCCCGGTGCTGGTGCACCCGGATCCGCGCGCGGCGCTGGGGTCGATCGCGGCCTGGATCTACGGGGAGCCGTCGCTGGAGCTGGCCGTCCTCGGCATCACCGGCACCTCGGGCAAGACCACCACCACCTACCTGGTCGAATCGGGTCTGCGCGCCGCCGGGCACGTGACCGGCCTGATCGGCACGATCGAGACCCGCATCGCCGGGGAACGGCTGGCCAGCGCGTTCACCACCCCGGAGGCGCCCGACCTGCAGGCGCTGCTCGCGGTGATGGTCGAGCAGGGTGTCACCCACGTGCCGATGGAGGTCTCCAGCCACGCGCTCGCGCTGGGCCGCGTCAACGGCACCCGGTTCGCGGTCGGCGCGTTCACCAACCTCTCCCAGGACCACCTGGACTTCCACCGCGACATGGAGGAGTACTTCGCCGCCAAGTCGCTGCTGTTCGACGGCCGGTCCACCACCGAGGTGGTGTGCATCGACACCGCGTGGGGGCAGGCGCTGGTCACGCCGCACACGATCACGGTGACCACCGAGCCGGGCCTGGACGCGAGCTGGACGGCCACCGACTTCGCGACCACCCGGACCGGTGAGCAGAGCTTCACGCTGCACGCCCCGGGCGGGCGCACCGCGCGGGCCAGGCTGCCGCTGCCCGGCACGTTCAACATCGCCAACGCGCTGCTCGCCGCGGCGATCCTGGAGACCTGCGGGGTGACGCTCGCCGAGACCGTCACCGGGCTCGCGCACGTCGAGGTCCCCGGCCGGATGGAGCGGGTCTTCCTGGGCCAGGACTTCACCGCCGTCGTCGACTACGCCCACAAGCCCGCCGCGGTGGCGCAGGCGCTGGACGCGCTGCGCGCCCGCACCGGGGGCCGCATCATCACCGTGCTGGGCTGTGGCGGTGACCGGGACACCGCGAAGCGCCCGATGATGGGCGAGGCCGCGGCCCGGCGCAGCGAGGTCCTCGTCGTCACCGACGACAACCCGCGCTCGGAGGACCCGTCCGCCATCCGCGCCGCGATGCTGGCCGGTGCCCGGTCCGCCGGGCACGACGCCGGTGAGGTGCTGGAGATCGGCGACCGGCGCGAGGCGATCGTCAAGGCAGTCGAGCTGGCCGGTGCCGGGGACGTCGTGCTGATCGCGGGGAAGGGGCACGAGACGGGCCAGGAGGCCGCGGGCGTCGTGCACCCCTTCTCCGACCGCGACGAGCTGGCGGCGGCGATCCGGCACCGGCTCGACGAGAACCAGGAGACCCGTTGATCCCGCTCACCCTGGAGCAGATCGCCGCCATCACCGGTGGGCGGCTGCACCGCACCGACGGCCGTGACACGGTCACCGGCACCGTCGAGTTCGACTCCCGGCGGCTGACTCCGGGCGGCTTGTTCGTCGCCCTGCCCGGCGAGAAGGTCGACGGGCACGCGTTCGCCGTCAAGGCCGTCGAGAGCGGGGCGGCCGGGGTACTGGCCGCGCGCGAGGTCGACGCCCCCGCGGTCATCGTGCCGCCGCTGCCACCTGGTGAGGCCCACGAGCGGTCGGTCGCGCTGGCCGGCGACAAGGACGGTACCGGCGCCGCCGTGCTGGCCGCGCTGGGCAAGCTGGCCCGCTACGTGGTCACCGAACTCTCCCGGGGCGGGCTCACCGTCGTCGGCGTGACCGGCTCGTCGGGCAAGACCTCCACCAAGGACCTCATCGCACAGCTGCTCGAGCCGATGGGCCCGACGGTCGCGCCGCCCGGGTCGTTCAACAACGAGCTCGGCCACCCTTGGACTGCTCTGCGCGCCGACGAGAGCACCCGGCACCTGGTGCTGGAGATGTCCGCTCGCGGGCCCGGCCACATCGCCCACCTCGCGCAGATCGCCCCGCCGCGCATCGGGGCCGTGCTCAACGTCGGCAGTGCCCATGTCGGCGAGTTCGGCTCGCGCGAGGGCATCGCGAAGACCAAGGGCGAGCTGGTCGAGTCCCTGCCGTCGGCGGACGAGGGCGGTGTCGCGGTCCTCAACACCGACGACCCGCTGGTCGCGGCGATGGCGAGCCGGACCACCGCCCGGGTGGTCGGCGTCGGCGAGCACCCGGACGCGCGGGTGCGGGCCGAGGACATCACCCTCGACGAGGCGGCCCGCGCCTCCTTCCGGCTGGTGACCCCGGACGGGCAGGCGCCGGTGACGCTCACCCTGTACGGCGAGCATCACGTGGGCAACGCGCTGACGGCCGCCGCGATCGCGCTGGAGCTGGGCGCGAGCGTCGAGGAGGTCGCGCAGCGGCTGTCCGCCGCGCAGCGCCGGTCCGCGCGCCGCATGGAGGTCACCACCAGGGCCGACGGCGTCGTGGTGATGAACGACTCCTACAACGCCAACCCCGAGTCGATGCGTGCCGCGTTGAAGACACTGGCCTCCGCGAGTCGCGGGAAGGTCTCCTGGGCGGTCCTCGGTGTGATGGGCGAACTCGGTGCCGATAGCGTGTCCGCGCACGACGAAATCGGCCGTCTCGCGGTCCGGCTCAACATCAGCAGGCTCGTGGTGGTCGGGGAAGCGGCCGCCGCGATGCACCAGGGCGCCAGCCACGAGGGTTCGTGGGGTGAGGAGTCCGTGCTGGTGCCCGACGCCGACGCCGCGATCGCCCTCCTGCGCGAGCAGCTGGAACCCGGTGACGTCGTGCTGGTGAAGGCTTCGAAGGTCGCCGAGCTCTGGCTCGTCGCTGACGCACTGCTCAAGGAAGGTGTTGCGTGATCAGCATTCTGATCGCGGCCGCGATCGGTCTCCTGGTCTCCATCCTGCTCACGCCCTACCTGATCCGGGTGTTCTCCCGGCAGGGCTTCGGCCAGGAGATCCGCGAGGAAGGCCCGCAGGGCCACAAGTCCAAGCGCGGCACGCCCACGATGGGCGGGGTCGCGATCATCGTGGCGATGGTGGTCGGCTACTTCGCCGCGCACCTGATGAACTGGGTCGGCTCCGGCAGCTCCGCGAACGACGGCCCGTCCACGTCCGGCCTGCTGGTGCTGTTCCTCGCCGTCGGACTGGGCGTCGTCGGGTTCCTCGACGACTTCATCAAGATCCGCAAGCAGCGCAACCTGGGGCTGAACAAGACCGCGAAGCTGGTCGGCCAGCTGGTGGTCGCCGTCGCGTTCGGCGTGCTGGCCCTGCAGTTCGCCGACCGCTACGGCCTCACCCCGGCCTCGCGGAACCTGAGCTACGTCCGCGACCTCGCGCTGATCACCTTCCCCGGCGTGATCTTCGTGATCTTCTGCTATGTGGTCATCTCGGGCTGGTCGAACGCGGTCAACTTCACCGACGGTCTGGACGGGCTCGCCGGCGGCACCTCGGCGATGGTGCTGGCCACCTATGTGGTGATCGCCTTCTGGCAGGCCCGGCTGGCCTGCGTGGTGACACCGCAGGCCGCCTGCTACGACGTGCGGGACCCGCTGGACCTCGCGGTCGTCGCGGCCGCCGCGGCCGGCGCGTGCGTCGGGTTCCTGTGGTGGAACGCCGCGCCCGCGAAGATCTTCATGGGTGACACCGGCGCGCTCGCGCTCGGCGGCCTGGTCGCTGGGCTGTCGATCCTGACCCGCACCGAGCTGCTCGCCATCGTCATCGGCGGCCTGTTCATGGTCGAGATGATCTCGGTGGTCCTGCAGATCGCGGTGTTCCGCACGACCCGGCGCCGGCTGTTCCGGATGGCCCCGTTCCACCACCACTTCGAGCTGGCCGGCTGGGCCGAGACCACGGTGATCATCCGGTTCTGGCTGCTCGCCGCCATCTGCTGCATGTTCGGTCTCGGCCTCTTCTACTCCGAACAGCTCGGCGCGGGAGGCTAATGATGGTTGGAAGCGGCCTGCGTAGCGGTGCGGGTGCGCAGCGGTGCCGGCTGACGGCCTACTCCGACTGGCTACGCCACGCAGAAAGCGAGTGAACGTGTTCGCCGGACGGAACGTCCTCGTCGCCGGCGCCGGGGTGACCGGGCGCTCGGCGGTGCGGGCCCTGACCGAGCGCGGCGCGCGGGTCACCGTGACCGACGGCAACGCCGAGCGGCTGGAGGAGCTGCGCGGCCTGGGCGCCGAGCTGGCCCCGGGCCTCACCGAACCACCTGCGGGCACCGATCTCGTGGTCACCAGTCCCGGCTGGCGGCCCACCGCGCCGCTGCTGGTCGCGGCGGCCGCGGCGGGCGTCGAGGTGGTCGGGGACGTCGAGCTGGCCTGGCGGTTGTCGCGGGACCTGCCCAACCCGGCGACCTGGCTCGCGGTCACCGGCACCAACGGCAAGACCACGACGGTCGGCATGCTGGAGTCGATGCTGCGCGCCGGCGGCGTGCACGCTCTCGCCTGCGGCAACATCGGCCTGCCGGTACTGGACGCGGTGTTCGAGGGGTACGAGGCGCTGGCGGTGGAACTGTCCAGCTTCCAGCTGCACTGGTCCTCGACGCTGGCCCCGCACGCTTCGGTGGTGCTCAACCTCGCCGAGGACCACCTGGACTGGCACGGCACGCTCGAGGAGTACGCGGCGGCCAAGGGCACCATCCACGCGCACTCCGCGGTGGTCGTGCACAACTCCGACGACCCGTGGTCGGTCCGGCTGGCCGCGGAACACGCCCCGGCCGGGGCGAAGCGCGTCGGGTTCCGGCTGGACACCCCGCGGCCCGGTGAGCTGGGTCTGGTCGAGGACCTGCTGATCGACCGCGCCTACGGGCCGGATCCCCAGCATGCCGCCGAGGAGCTGATCTCCGCCGCCGAGGTGCGCCCGGCGGGCCCGCACAACCTGGCCAACGCGCTCGCGGCGGCGGCACTGGCCCGGGCGTACGGCATCGACCCCGGAGCGGTGGCGAAGGGCCTGCGCGACTTCCGGCCCGGCGCGCACCGGGCGGTCGAGGTGGGCGAGTTCGGCGGGGTCCGCTACGTCAACGACTCCAAGGCCACCAACCCGCACGCCGCCGCCGGGTCACTGCTCGCGCACCCCAGCGTGGTGTGGATCGCCGGCGGGCAGCTCAAGGGCGCCGCCGTCGACGAGCTGGTCGAGGTGGTCGCCGGGCGGCTGCGGGGCGCGGTGCTGATGGGCACCGACGCGCCGGTGTTCGAGGCCGCTCTCGCGCGACACGCGCCGGATGTCCCCGTTCATCGCGTCGCTTCGGGTGACGATGAGGCCATGAACGAGGCGGTCTCGGTGGCCAGTGAGCTGGCCCGGCCCGGTGACGTGGTGCTGCTCGCACCGGCCGGGGCGTCCCTGGACATGTTCCGCAACTACGCCCACCGGGGCGACGCCTTCGCCGACGCGGTCCTGGCCCGTGCGACGGGGTCTGCCGATGACGGTCGTTGAGGAGCCGGACCAGAAGCAGGAACGCCGGCGCGGACGGGACCGGCAGAGCCCGGCGCGCGCGACATTCAGCGCGCTGACCGCGTGGCTGTCGCGCCCGCTGGCCGACTTCCACCTGGTGCTGGCCCTCACCGGCCTGCTGACCTCGATCGGCATCGTGATGGTGCTGTCGGCGTCCTCGGTCGCCTCGGTCGACCCGGACACCGGCTCCGGCGTGTACTCGCTGTTCAAGAAGCACCTGATCTTCGTGCTGAGCGGGTCGCTGGTCTTCTGGGTGGCGCTGCGGATGCCGCTGAAGCGCACCCGCGCGCTGTCGTCCGTGGCCGTGGTGGTGTGCCTGGGGATGCTCGCGCTGGTGCTGACGCCGCTCGGTTCGGCCGGCGGTGGCGCGCAGCGGTGGTTCGTGGTCGGCGGGTTCTCGGTGCAGCCGGTCGAGTTCACCAAGGTCGCCTTCGCGCTGTGGGGCGCGCACGTGCTCGTCACCAAGTACCACGTGCTGCACCAGTGGCGGCATTTGATGGTGCCGGTGGTGCCGGTCGCGCTGCTGATGTTCGCGCTGGTCATGGCTCAGCCGAACCTGTCCGGCACGATCACGCTCGGCGTGGTGCTGATGTCGCTGCTGTGGTTCGCCGGCGCGCCGAAGCGGCTGTTCGCGGTGATCCTCGCGGGCGCCGTCGCCGGGGTCGTGGTGCTCGCGCTGACGGCGTCCTACCGCCTGTCGCGGGTCCTGTCGTTCCTGTCGCCGGCCTCGGACACCAGCGGTGCGGCATACCAGGCCACGCAGGCCAAGTACGCGCTCGCCGACGGCGGGCTGTTCGGCAAGGGGCTCGGGCAGGGGCCGTCGAAGTGGTCCTACCTGCCCAACGTGCAGAACGACTTCATCTTCGCGGTGATCGGCGAGGAGCTCGGGTTCATCGGCTGCATCGTGGTGATCGGCCTGTTCGTCGGGCTCGCCATCGTGGGCCTGCGCATCGCGATGCGTAACCTGGACCCGTGGATCCGGATCGTGACCGGGACGCTCACGGTGTTCACGGTGTCGCAGGCCGGGATCAACATCGGTTACGTCGTCGGGCTACTGCCGGTCACCGGGGTGACCCTGCCGCTGATCTCGGCGGGTGGCACGTCGATTTGGGTCACCATGTTCCTGATGGGCCTGCTGGCCAACGCCGCGCGGCACGAACCGGAGTCGGTCGCGGCGCTGCGCTCGCAGGGACCGGGTAAGTTCGGCCGTCTCCTGCGCCTGCCGGCACCCGAGGTCTACCGGCCGCCGGCGCGGCGGCGGGGGAGCGGGCGCGCGACCCCCCGGGGTGACCGGCCCTCGGCCCGCGGGGCACGATCGGCGAAGGCACCCGAGCGCCGGCGCGCGGCGCCGGGCACACGCGGAAGTTCAGTGCGGAGAGGGACGTAGGAGCAAGTGAGCAAGGCGGTTACCGGCGTGGCTCCCACCGTGGTGGTGGCGGGCGGCGGCACGGCCGGACACATCGAACCCGCACTGGCGCTGGCCGACGCCGTGCGGCGGCTGCGGCCGGAGGCCACGGTGGTCGCCCTGGGCACGTCCCGGGGACTGGAGAACAAGCTCGTCCCGGCGCGCGGCTACCCGCTGGAGCTGATCCCGCCGGTGCCGCTGCCGCGCAAGCCGACCGCCGACCTGCTGCGGCTGCCGCTGAAGATCCGCGACTCGGTGCGGCAGACCCGCGCGGTACTGGAGCGGGTGGGCGCGGACGTCGTGGTCGGGTTCGGCGGCTACGTGTCGCTGCCGGCCTACTTCGCCGCGCGCGGCCGGGTGCCGATCGTGGTGCACGAGGCCAACCAGTCACCGGGACTGGCCAACCGGGTCGGCGCGCGGTTCGCGAAGCGGGTCGCCGTCGCGGTGCCGGACACCCCGCTGCCGGGCGCCGAGGTGGTCGGCATCCCGTTGCGGCGCTCGATCACCACGCTCGACCGCGCCGCGCTGCGGGGACAGGCCCGCGAGCACTTCGGCCTCGACCCGAAGGCGCCGACGCTGCTGGTCTTCGGCGGGTCGCAGGGCGCCCAGTCGATCAACCACGCGGTGTCCGGAGCGGCCAAGGAGCTGGCCGACGCCGGGGTCGGGGTGCTGCACGCGCACGGGCCGAAGAACAGCCTGGTGGTGCAGGAGTTTCCGGGCCGCCCGGCGTACGTGCCGGTGCCCTACCTGGAGCGGATGGACCTGGCCTACGCGGCGGCGGACGTCGTGCTGTGCCGGTCGGGTGCGATGACCGCGGCGGAGGTCTCCGCGGTCGGGCTTCCCGCGGTGTTCGTGCCGCTGCCGCACGGCAACGGCGAGCAGGCGGTCAACGCGCGGCCCGCGGTCGACGCCGGGGCGGCACTGATGATCGACGACGCCGAGCTGAGCCCGGCGAAGGTGGCCGACGCGGTCATCCCGCTGGTCACCGACCCGGACCGGGTCGCGAAGATGGGGGCCGCGGCCGTCGGGCTCGGCCACCGTGAGGCCGACGAGGTGCTGGCGCGCATCGTCCTGGAGGTGTGCGGCAGATGAGCGACGTCCCCACTCGGCTCGAGCGGGCCCACTTGATCGGGATCGGCGGTGCCGGCATGAGCGGCATCGCGCGGATCCTGCTGGCGCGCGGGGCGCGCGTGTCGGGCTCGGACGCCAAGGACTCGCGGGCGTTCCTGACGCTGCGCGCGCAGGGCGCCGAGATCGGCCTCGGACAGCGCCCGGAGAACCTCGACGCGCTGCCCGGCGGCCCGTCCGCGGTGGTCGTGTCGACGGCCATCAAGGAGGGCAACCCGGAGCTGGTGGCGGCGCGCGAGCGCGGCATCCCGGTGCTGCACCGGGCCCAGGCGCTGGCGTTGTTGATGGCCGGGCACCGGGTCGCGTGCATCGCCGGCACCCACGGCAAGACCTCGACCACGTCGATGCTCACGGTGGCGCTGCAGCACTGCCGCCTGGATCCGTCGTTCGCGATCGGCGGCGACCTCAACGAGTCCGGGGCCAACGCGCACCACGGCGAGGGCGGGGTCTTCGTCGCCGAGGCCGACGAGAGCGACGGGTCGTTCCTGAGCTACTCGCCGTCGGTGGCGGTGGTGACCAACGTCGAGCCGGACCACCTGGACCACCACGGCACCGCCGAGGCCTACACCGCGGTCTTCACCCAGTTCATCCGGCGGCTCGAGCCGGGCGGGCTGCTGATCGTGTGCGGCGACGACGAAGCCGCGAACGCGCTGGGCGACCACGCCGCGGCCGCGGGCGTGCGGGTGCGCCGCTACGGCCGGTCGGTGACCGGCGCGGGTGATGCGCAGGTGCTGGACTACCGGCCCGTCGATGGCGGCGGGATCATCCGGATCGCGCTGGACGGCGCGGAGTCCGACGTGCGGGTCGCGGTGCCGGGGGAGCACATGGCCTTCAACGCCGTCGCCGCGCTGCTGGCGGGGCTCGAACTGGGTGCCCCGCTGGACGGGCTGGCCGACGGGCTGGCCGCGTTCGGGGGTGTGCGCCGGCGGTTCGAGTTCAAGGGCCGTGCCGGTGACGTCCGGGTCTACGACGACTACGCCCATCACCCCACGGAGGTCGCCGCGCAGCTGCGGGCCGCGCGGTACGCGGCCGGCAGTGGCCGGATGGTCGTGGTGTTCCAGCCGCACCTCTACTCGCGCACGAAGCTCTTCGCCACGGAGTTCGCGCAGGCGCTCGGGCTGGCCGACGAGGTCGTGCTGCTCGACGTCTACGGTGCGCGGGAGGAGCCGGAGCCAGGCGTCAGCGGTGCGTTGGTCGCGGAGCGGATCACCGGGGCAGGAGTGCATTACGAGCCGGCGTTCGACCGGGCCGTGGCGCTGGCCGCCGACCTGGTCAAGCCCGGGGACCTGCTGGTCACCATGGGCGCCGGTGACGTGACCCAGCTGGGGCCGGAGATCCTGGCCGAGCTGGACCGGCGGGCCGGGGGCTAGGTGGCCACGCGACCACGGGGCGAGGAGCGGAGCCGGCCGTCCACGCGGCGGTCGTCGGGGGCCCGCAGCCGCCGGGGCCGCCGTCCGCTCACCGCCCGGCGGCGCACCGGCACGGGCATCGCACGACGGCGCGCCGTGCGGCGCCGCTGGGTGGCGCTGCTGGGCGTGCTGACGGTGGCGGGGCTCGGGTACGTCGTGCTGTTCACGTCGTTGCTGGGCGTGCGGTCGGTCGAGGTGCATGGGGCGCGCAGCGTGCCGGGCGATCAGATCCTGGCGGCGGCGGCGGTGCCCACCCTCAAGCCGATGCTCTTGCTGGACACCGGTGAGATCGCCGCCCGCGTGACGAACATTCCCGGGGTGGCCACAGTGGAGGTCTCCCGGTCGTGGCCCTCCACTGTGGACATCACGGTGACGGAGCGGTCGCCGATCGGGTTCACCGCCGAGACGGACGGCTTCCATCTCGTCGATTCCGGCGGCCTGGACTACAAAACGGTGCAGAACAAGCCGGACGGGCTGCCGGAGGTGCAGGTGGCGACGGTCTCCCCGCAGGACGCGGTGACCCGGTCGGTCGTGGCGGTGCTCGCGACGGTGCCGGAGCCGCTGAAGGGCCAGATTGTCGTGGTGCGGGCCAAAACGCCGGGGGGCGTGGAGTTCGCCCTGAACACCGGCAAGACGGTTCGCTGGGGCGACGCGGAGAACGCGGACCGCAAGGCGCGGGTGCTCACGGTGCTGCTGACCCGCGAGGGCCGGACCTACGACGTGGCGAGCCCCGAACTGCCGACCGTCTCCTGAGGACGCGGCACGGAGTTCGCGTCGGTCAGCGGGAGGGGGCCGGGACCGCGCCGATCTGGCGCAGCAGCCCGAGGGTGTCCCAGTGGACCCACTCCTCGACGAACTGGCCATCCGAGATGCGGCTCAGGAGCTGACCGCCGACCATGACCGTGGTCCCGGTCCCGCTCCGCCCCTCAAGCTCGCCGGCGTGCGTGCCGCGCAGGGACCACCGCGTCTCGACCAGGTCGCCCTCGGCGATCTGGTCCTCGATCCGCAGGTCGAAGTCGTGGAGCACCTCGCGGTAGGCGCTCACCCGCGCACGGAACCCGTCCGGCCCGCGTCCCTGGTCGGGGTTGTAGGGATCGTGGTTGACGTAGTCCGTCGCGAACAACTCCGTGACGCTGTCCCAGCGTCCTTCGTTCCAGATCTCGTCGAACTGTCTGCGCACCAGCATCTTGTTGTCGTCGGCCGACATGGCTTCCTCTTTCCGGGACACGCACGTTCTGTGCTGTACCAATTTCGGGAAACCCTCGACCGTACGCTCCGGCCGGTCCGCGACGTAGGGCCGTTGGTCCTGCCGGAAGCCGGCGTGATCGGGATGCCGCCGATCTCGTGAGCCGGGCGGGGCAGCGGTCCGGCGCAGTGATTTTGCAACGCCACGGCCGACACACGGCGTGGCTACTGGATTCCGGTGTTCCGGATCCCTACCTTCGGCGGACGGAGCGGGGAGTTGACATAACTCTGAACCTTGAGTTTAGGTTGAGGGTTTTTGGCTCCCGGTGAGCGGTACGAGGAATTCACGATAGGAAGGCGGACCCGATGACGCCCCCGCACAACTACCTCGCGGTGATCAAGGTCGTCGGCATCGGCGGTGGCGGTGTCAACGCCGTCAACCGCATGATCGAGGTCGGCCTCAAGGGTGTCGAGTTCATCGCGATCAACACGGACGCGCAAGCGCTGCTGATGTCCGACGCCGACGTCAAGCTCGACATCGGCCGGGAGCTGACCCGGGGCCTTGGCGCCGGCGCCAACCCCGAGGTGGGGCACAAGGCCGCCGAGGACCACCGCGAGGAGATCGAGGAGGTGCTCAAGGGCGCCGACATGGTCTTCGTGACCGCGGGCGAGGGTGGCGGCACCGGCACCGGCGGCGCGCCGGTGGTCGCCTCGATCGCGCGCAAGCTCGGCGCGCTCACGATCGGCGTGGTCACCCGGCCGTTCACCTTCGAGGGCAAGCGCCGCGGCAAGCAGGCCGAGGACGGCATCCAGGCGCTGCGCAACGAATGCGACACCCTCATCGTGATCCCGAACGACCGGCTGCTGCAGCTCGGCGACATCGGGGTCAGCCTGATGGACGCGTTCCGCTCCGCCGACGAGGTCCTGCTCTCCGGTGTCCAGGGCATCACCGACCTGATCACCACACCCGGTCTGATCAACCTGGACTTCGCCGACGTGAAGAGCGTGATGTCCGGTGCGGGCAGCGCGCTGATGGGCATCGGCTCCGCGCGCGGTGAGGGCCGGGCGGTGCAGGCCGCCGAGAAGGCCATCAACTCGCCGCTCCTGGAAGCCTCGATGGAGGGCGCGCACGGCGCGCTGCTGTCCATCGCCGGCGGCTCGGACCTCGGTCTGTTCGAGATCAACGAGGCCGCCTCGCTCGTGCAGGAGGCCGCGCACCCCGAGGCGAACATCATCTTCGGCACGATCATCGACGACTCGCTCGGCGACGAGGTGCGCGTGACGGTGATCGCCGCCGGTTTCGACTCCGGATCGCCCACCCACAAGAAGCTCGAGCCGCCCGCCGTGGGCCACCGCTCGTCCACCGCCTCGGCCGAGGCCGGCCAGGTGCGCCCGCCGGTTCCCTCGGCGAGCTCGACCCCGCCCCCGGCCCCGCCGGCCGGCGGCGGGTATCCGGTGGCCCCGCCGCGGACGCCGCCGTCGGGCACCAGCTACGGCGCCCCGTCCAGCGGGCTCCCCCAGGCCGGCGGCGGCAGCCGGAGCTACCCCACGCCGCGCACCAGCACCGGCCAGGGCAGCCTGCCCAGCCGCGCGGTGCCGGTGACCGACGACCCGTCCGACGACGACGTCGACGTCCCACCCTTCATGCGGCGCTGATCCGGGCCGATCCGGGCCTGACGTGCGGTCGGGCCCGGATCAGTGCTGTCCGACCGTTAGGCTCGATGTCGGACCAGGCGAGTGGAGGTAGTGGGATTGCGCATCCGGCGGGTGGTCACGACGAGGGCGGGTGGCGTTTCGGCGCCGCCGTACGACACGTTCAACCTCGGCGACCACGTCGGTGACGATCCGGCCGCGGTCGAGGCCAACCGCAAGCGGCTGGGCACCGAACTCGGCCTCGAGCGGGTGGCCTGGATGGAACAGGTGCACGGCCGCACCGTCACGATCGTGGACGGCAGCGAGATCGCGCCCGCCGAGGCGACCGACGCCCTCGTGACGACGACGCCGGGCCTGCCGGTCGCCGTTCTGGTCGCCGACTGCGTGCCCGTCCTGCTCGGCGACCCGGAGGCCGGTGTCGTCGCCGCGGTGCACGCCGGCCGGGTCGGTGCCCGCGTCGGAGTGCTGCCGGCCGCGCTGAGGGTGATGGTCGAAGCCGGCGCCGAGATGGGCCGGATCGAGGTCCTGCTCGGTCCGGCGATCTGCGGCGAGTGCTACGAGGTACCGGCCGAGATGGCGGCCGACGTCGAAAAGCACCTGCCGGGCAGCGCGACCCGAGCCCGCAGTGGACAGCCGGGTCTCGACCTGCGGGCCGGCCTCTGGCGCCAGCTCGCGGAGGCCGGGGTCGGCAAGGTCGGCGTCGATCCGCGCTGCACGGCCGAGGTGGAATCCCTGTTCAGCTACCGGCGCGACGGCACGACCGGTCGCATCGCCGCGCTGACCTGGGCCGAACCGGAATGACGGATCAGCAGCGGCGGGAGGGCATCGCGAAGGCCCTCGAGGCCGTTGGGGCGCGCATCGACCAGGCGTGCGCGGCGGCCGGCCGGCCGCGCTCCGAAGTGCGTCTGGTGGCCGTCACCAAGACGTTCCCCGCCACCGACGCGGCCCTGCTCACCGACCTCGGCCAGACCGACCTCGCGGAGAACCGCGACCAGGAGGCCGGCGCCAAGGTCGCGGAGGTGCGCCGGCTGCGACCGGAGGCGCGGCCGCGCTGGCACATGGTCGGACGACTGCAGCGGAACAAGGCGCGCTCGGTGGTGCGCTGGGCCGACGAGGTCCAGTCGGTCGACTCGATCCGCCTCGCCGGCGCCCTCGCCAAGGCGCTGCGCGCCGCACATGAGGCCGGGGAGCGGTCCGGGCCCCTGGACGTCCTGATGCAGGCCAGCCTCGACGACGATCCGTCACGCGGCGGCTGTCCGCTTCCTCGGCTGGGTGAACTCGCCGATCACATCGCCGGGCTGGACGGCCTGCGGCTGCGCGGGCTGATGGCCGTCGCGCCGCTGGGCGCGGACCCGGCGGAAGCCTTCGCCCGCCTGGCCGGGGCCGCCGGCGACCTGCGACGTGACCACCCCGGGGCGGTCGAGCTGTCGGCCGGGATGAGCGGCGATCTCGAAGCCGCCATCGCGCACGGTTCGACATGTGTGCGTGTCGGAACCGCGTTGCTCGGCGCGCGCGGTTTAGCCTCGCCGTAGCGAGATCACCCGGAAGTGAGCGATCGCGTCCGGGTAGTCAGGGTGAGGGAGCGGCTAGGGAGAGGCATGAGCGCGCTGCAGAAGCTGAAGGCCTACTTCGGCATGATCCCGGCCGACAGTGACGGTTACGACGGCTACGACTCGTACGAGGCCGCCGACCGGTACGACGACGACTACCGGCGCGACTACGCCGACGACGGAGCCTACGACGGCTTCGAGGAGGAGCCGGTGCCGCGTGCCCGGCGACGGTACCGCGCCGGGTCCGACTACGACGAGGAGGCCCCGGTCCGCGCCCGCCCCCGGGCGGCCGAGCCGGTGGCACACGGCGCGCTCGCGGTCGACCGGCAGCCCGAGCCGGTGGCGCGGTTGCGCCCGGTTCCGGAGCCGGTCCGTGCGCCGGCGCGCGACGCGCTGGGCCGGATCACCACGCTGCACCCCACGAGCTACGTGGAGGCACGGGGGATCGGCGAGGCCTACCGGGAGGGCATCCCGGTCATCATCAACCTGACCCAGATGGAGAACGCGGACGCCAAGCGTCTCGTGGACTTCGCGGCGGGTCTCGCGTTCGCGCTGCGCGGCTCCATGGACAAGATCACCAACAAGGTGTTCCTTCTCTCGCCGCCGGACGTGGAAGTGACCGCCGAGGAGCGCCGCCGGATCGCCGAGGGCGGGCTTTTCCTTCGTCACTGACAGCGATCGCGCGTTCCGGAAAATGACGTGGAACAGTGTGATGGCACGACTACGATCGGTAGCAATTTACGCCGAACGGGTGAAACCGTTGGCGAAATCACAGTTCGATTACGTGACCCGGGCGTACCGGGCGTTCCGGGTGCTCCCGGGGTCGCGGTGATGTGGCAGAGTGGTGTTCGTGGATGCGGTCCGGCTAGTCCTCTACTACGTGCTGTTCGTCTTTTGGTTGCTGCTCACAGCGCGTGTCGTGGTGGAGCTCGTGCGTGCCTTCGCACGGGAGTGGCGCCCCGTGGGCGGGGTTGCGGTGACGCTGGAGACCATCTACACAGTGACCGATCCTCCGGTCCGCGTGGTGCGGAGGATCATTCCGATGGTTCGCATTGGCGGCGTCGGACTGGACTTATCGATTATGGTGCTGCTGTTGGTTGTGTTCATACTGATGCAACTGGCGCTTCCCGGGTGACTTCGGGGGAACCTGGGTGTCGGAGCAGCAGGCCATGGAGTGCGTGAGGTGATCTGATGTCGTTGACCCCCGCTGACGTGCATAACGTCGCGTTCAGCAAGCCACCCATCGGCAAGCGGGGCTACAACGAGGACGAGGTGGACGCGTTCCTCGACCTGGTGGAGACCGAGCTCGCGAGGCTCATCGAGGACAACAACGAGCTGCGCCAGCAAGTCGAGCAGCTCGATGCGGAGCTCGAGGGCACTCGTGGCGACCTGGAGGCCGCCCGCGCCGGTGCCGGCCCGCAGGAGCGCCGTCTCGCCCCGGTCCCGCCGCCCTCGGCCGCGGAGCAGACCCAGGCCCACCCGATGTCGGACGGCGGCGAGCCGAACGTGCAGGCGGCGAAGGTCCTCGGCCTGGCACAGGAGATGGCCGACCGGCTGACCGCCGAGGCCAAGACCGAGTCCGACGGCATGCTGTCCGAGGCCCGGGCCAAGTCCGAGCAGCTGCTCTCCGACGCCCGGACCAAGGCCGACTCGATGGTCAACGAGGCGCGCACCCGTGCGGAGAACATGCTCAACGACGCCCGCACCCGCGCCGAGACGCTCGAGCGTCAGGCGCGCGACAAGGCGACGACCATGGAGCGCGAGGCTCAGCGCAAGTACACCGAGACCATGAACACGATGAACAGCGAGAAGACCGCGCTGGGCAAGAAGATCGAGGAACTGCGCACCATCGAGCGCGAGTACCGGACGCGGTTGCGTGGCTTCCTCGAGTCCCAGCTACGTGAGCTCGACGATCGTGGTTCGGCCGCGCCGGCGTCGGCGTCGGCGAACTCGGGCCAGGCGACATCCGGGTCCGGGAGCGGTCAGGGCTACTCGTTCGGTCCTCGCGCCGAGGCGGGCTGAGCTTCTCGGTGACGGTTCCGGCACTCCGTGTGGGAGGGTCGGAGCCGTTCCGGGCGTGGCCCGTGTTGTAATTCAGCGTGCTCTTCATCGTTCTGATCCTGGTTCTGACGGCGCTGGGTCTGCTGATCGCAGCGCTGATCACGGCGAACTCGCTATGGGCGTGGATCTCGATCATCCTGTCGGTGGCCGCCGGCCTGCTGCTGGTGATCGACTACGTGCGGCGGCGCCTGGTTCGCCGTCGTGCCGCCGCGGGTCCGGCCGAGGAACCTGAGGAAGAAGCCGCCGCCGTCGCGGCGTCGCCGTCGGGCGACGAACCGGGCGACGAGGAGAACGCCGCCGAGGCGGAAGCCGCGGTGAAGCCGCAGGAGCCCGCCGAGGCGACGGCCGTCGCCGACGGCGAAGACGCGCCCGCGGACCAGACCGCCCTCATCCCGTCGGCCGGTGACCTCGTCGGGACCGCTGAGGAGGGCGAGCCGGGGGAGGAGCGCACGGACCCGGCCGACGCGGAGATCGTTGACGAACTGGACGTCGAGGTCGTGGTCGTGGACGAGCACCCGCGGTACCACCTCACCGACTGCGGCTGGCTCGCCGATCGCGACACGATCCCGATCTCCGTCAAGGAGGCGCGGGACCTCGGATTCACGCCGTGCGCGCGCTGCACCCCTGACGCGCACCTGGCGCAGGCCCACCGGACGAAGTCCAAGGCCTGACTGGTCAGGCCGCCAGCCGGACGGCGAGGTACGTGGCGATCGCCTCCGCGCCGCGGTCGGTGAGCTTGATCGCGCGATTTCCCGGCCGGGCGCGGACCACCCAGCCCCGCTCGATGAAGTGCGCCGCGAGCGCGGCCCCCAGGGCACCGGCCAGGTGATGCCGCTGCTCGGACCAGTCCAGGCAGAACCGCAGCAGCGGGCGGCGGCCCCGGCGCGCGCCGACGGCGGCCAGATCCAGCCCCAATGATCCGAACACCTCCGCCGCGGCCGGTCCCAACGTGTACGGATGCGTGGCCAGTGGTGCCGACAGCCGGTCTCCCGTCCGCCGCCGGGTGCCCGTCACACCGTCCGTGGTGATCAGCGCCCCGCGCTCGGCGAGTGCCGCGGTGACCTCGACGCCCAGCTGTCCGGCCAGGTGGTCGTAACAGGTCCGGGCGAACCGCAGTGCCCGCGCCCGTGTCCCCGACCGCAGTGACGTGACCGGCTGGGCGGGGGAGAAGCGGGCCAGCGTTTCGAGGATCTCGACGCCATCGGGGCGCAGACGGTAGAACCGGTTCCGCCCGGACCGTTCCGCCTCGACCAGGTCGGCGTCCCGCAGTTTGGCCAGGTGCGCGCTGACCCCCTGCGCGGACAATCCCGCCTCGGCGGCGAGCACCGACGCCGCGAGGGCCCGTCCGTCCGCGAGTGCCACGAGCACCCGTACCCGTGCCGGATCCGCGAAGAGCGCCGCGGTGCGCGCGATGTCCGCATCCCCTCCACTCATGCCTCCAGCATGCACCGCCAACACTTCCAACGCCACTGAAGTGTCGGCAACGCCGGAATGTCGTGCCCCAGCAGGGCATGTGCACCGTCCTGTGTGGACTCACTGCTTCTCGGCGGGTATCTCGTCCGCAATTCCCGAGATTCGAATTGCCGCTAGAGGTCAAGGTCCATAATGGAATTCCGTGAGAAGCCTTGCAGACCTTCCGGTCGGCATTCAGACTGGGCGAGCAGGCAGGCTGCAGGAGCGGAAATATCGGCGTATCACGGGCAAATTTCGGTCGCCGATGCCCGTTTCGTCGCCAATTGGCCGAAACCTTCGCTTCGATCGCCGCAATCCGGAGAAGAAGGACAACGGGACACCTCATGGCATTACTCGATGTGAAGCATGCGTTCATGCGCGCGATGGGCAGGCGCGACGGCTACGCTGCCGCTCAGTACGCCGACCCCGAACTCGTTCGCGGATACGCCGCCGCGTACGAGTCAGGGCGCGCCACCCGGTACTTCCAGTCGCGCCTGTACGTCGTGGACGCGGCGCTGAGGCCGGCGTCCGGCACGCTCCTGGATGTGGGGTGCGGGCCGGGCATGCTGGTCCGCCACCTGCTCGACACGAGGCCGTCCGACTTCCGGATCAGCGCGTGCGACCGGTCGGCGGCGATGATCGACGCCGTCGCCGAACGAGCCGGCACCGCGGACGTCAAGCTTTCCGTGGGCCGGATCGAGGACATGCCGTTCGCGGACGCCGACTTCGACGTCGCCGTGGCGATGGGTGTGCTCGAGTACGCCCGCGCCCGCGAGGGTGTGCGTGAACTGGCCCGGGTCGTCCGGCCCGGCGGGCTGGCCGTGGTGAGCATGCTCAACCCGGTCAGCCCCTACCGGTTCGTCGAATGGTTCCTGTACTGGCCGTTCCTTCGCCTGCTCGCGCGGATCGAGCGCCTGGCCGGGATCCCGGCGGGAAAGCGGCACACCGTGCCCAAGAGCGGAATCCGCGCAATTCCGGCGCCCGTGCTCCGCCGCATGCTCGGCGCCGCCGGGTTCGAGACCGTCGACGTGGTGTACTACGACGTGACACCGTTCGTCCCACCGGTGGACAAGGCGATCCGGCAATGGAACCAACGGTGGCGCAAGCGCCTCGACAAGACGATCAGCCGTGGGGCCGGTCGGTGGCTCGGCACCGGATATCTCATCACCGCCAGGCGATCCGGGGACACACGCGCCGAAGCGGCTAGGAGAGTTTCGACGCCGGCCGCACCGCGAGCCTGATCGCATTCGCCTGGCGGGGCAGCGTGACGAGGACCCGCACCGCGGCGGCGAGCTCCTCGGGCTCGTCGGCGGGCGGGGACTCCGCGTCGTCCCAACCCGGGTCGAGCACGGCCACCCGGACACCGTGCTGTTCTTCCTCCTCGCGCAACATGTCCGTCAGCACCGACAGTGCGGCCTTGCTCGCGGCGTAGGCGCCACGCTCACCGGGCGAGTCGGCGACACCGGGCGAGTTCACGACGATGACGAGCCCGCCCGCGGCGCGCAGGGCCGGCAGCAGCCGCGTCGTACGGCGCGCGACGTCGAAAACGTTCGCCTCGAAGAGGTTGTGCCACGTTTCGACCGGCGTTTCGACGAGCGGCCCGGCCGCGTACTCGTCGACGCAGTGCACCAGGACGTCGATCCGCGCCGGTTCCGCGCCCGCATCCGCGTCGGGCCAGGGTCGCGCGGGCGGGCAGTCCGCGGCCAGATCTGCGGAGGTGCTCTCGCCGGTGCCGGCGACCCAGACGTCATGACTGTCGGCCAAAGTCCGGACGACCGCCCCGACGAGTGGCCCCGTCTTGCCCGCGACGACGGCGACGTGATCGGATTCCATTGCGCCCACCCTCCCCGGCATTCAGGAATGCTCGACCGTTCCTTCGATAGTAATTCGTGCCGCGCCGGAACGTGGGTTCTTTTCCCGGAAACGGCGACACTTCCATCCACGTGGAAGGGAATCCGCGATTGCCTGGAGTCATGCCCGGTACACGTGCCACGATCCTGCTCACCCAGTGCGCCGGAATGTTTCTGGTTCAGCTCGACGTCACGGTGGTCAACATCGCGCTGCCCACCATCGGCGCGCAGCTCCACGCCGGTCTCCCGGTACTGCAATGGATCGTCGACGGGTACACGGTCGTACTCGCGGCGTTCCTGCTGACCGGCGGCGCGCTCGGCGACGTGATCGGGCACCGCCGGGTCGTGCTCGCCGGGCTCGGGGTCTTCGGTGTGGCCTCCGCCGGATGCGCACTGGCGCCGGCCGGCGCGGCGCTGGTCGCCTTCCGCGCGGTGCAGGGGATCGGCGCCGCGCTGCTGCTGCCCGGGACGCTCGCCGTGATCACCCGCACCTATCCCGCACACCGTGAGCAGGCCCGCGCGCTCGGCGTGTGGGCCGGCGTCTCCGCGCTGGCCCTGTCCGCCGGGCCGGTCCTGGGCGGGCTCCTCATCGCGGCCACCGGCTGGCGCTCGCTGTTCTGGATCAACGTGCCGCTGGCCGCGCTCGCGATCGGCGGGACCCTCCTCGTGCCCGCCGACCCGCCCACCACCGGCCGAGTCGACGTCCGCGGCACCGTGGCCGGGGCGACCGCGCTCGCCGCGCTGGTCTACGCGGTCATCGAGGCCAGCGTCCCCGCCGCACTGGCCGGCGCGGTCGCCGTCGTCGTGTTCGTGGCGGTCGAGCGGAACAGTCCCGCGCCGATGCTGCCGCTCACTCTGCTGCGGTCGCGGCGCTTCGCCGCGGCCAACCTCGTCGCCGGCGCGATGAATTTCGCCGGCCTCGGCATGATCCTGCTCACCACGCTGTACCTGCAGGGTGTCCGGCACGCCACGCCACCGGCCGCCGCCCTCGCGATGCTGCCGGGATTCCTGCCGTTGTCGGTGCTCGCGCCGGTCACCGGGCGGCTCACCGCGCGCTTCGGCCCGCGACCGGTGATGATCGCCGGGCTGCTGACCGGCTCGGCGGGGCTGCTCGGCCTGCTGCGCGTCAGCCCATCGACCGGCTACGGCACCTTCCTGCCGGCGTTCGCGTTCGTCGGCGTGGGGCTGGGCCTGCTGACCGCGGCCGCGGTCGCCGCGGCGGTCGGCGGTGTCCCGGCCGGGAAGGCGGGCGTGGCCAGTGGCGTCAACAACACGGCACGGCAGGCGTGCGGCGCGCTCGGGATCGCGGTCTTCGGTGCCATCGCGGGCAGCCCCGCGCGGCCGGCGGCCTTCGTGCACGGGCTGCACCTCGCCGGCATCCTCGGCGCCGGTCTGTGGCTCGGCGCCGCCGCGCTGACCGCGGTCATGGTGGGCCCTGACCGAAACCGGGTTGCCGAAGGCCGCTAACCTGGACGGACAGGGCGTCGATCCGGCTATCACCGGGGAGCCTCCGGAAGAACGGGACCGGCGGTCCCCAGTAGAACCGGACGGGTACGGCCCGTCACAGCCGTCAACGAAGTGGCCCGCTCACGCCGAGCGGGCAAACGGGGTGGTACCGCGGAGGCGCGCTCAGGCGGCGCGATTTCGTCCCCGTGCCGGATCCACGGATCCGCCACGAGAGCGACGACAACCGCGAGGAGCGCACCGATGTACCCGAAGGCTCAGCTCGGCGACGGACCGGCCGGCCAGGTCCCGTCCCAGCCGTCCTTCCCGGCGCTGGAGACCAGCGTGCTGGCCTACTGGGAGTCCGACCGGACCTTCCAGGCCACCATCGACGCGCGCGAACCGGGGCGCAACGGCAGCAACGAGTACGTCTTCTACGACGGCCCGCCCTTCGCCAACGGCCTGCCGCACTACGGCCACCTCCTGACCGGTTACGTCAAGGACATCGTGCCCCGGTACCAGACCATGCGCGGCCGACGGGTCGAGCGCCGGTTCGGCTGGGACACCCACGGCCTGCCCGCGGAGCTGGAGGCCGAGCGGCAGCTCGGGATCACCGACAAGTCGCAGATCGACCAGATGGGCATCGCCGCCTTCAACGACGCGTGCCGGGAGTCCGTGCTGCGCTACACCGGCGAATGGCGCGACTACGTGACCCGCCAGGCCCGCTGGGTCGACTTCGAGCACGACTACAAGACGCTCGACGTCACCTACATGGAGTCGGTGATCTGGGCGTTCAAGCAGCTGTGGGACAAGGGCCTGGTCTACGAGGGCTACCGCGTGCTGCCCTACTGCTGGCGCGACGAGACGCCGCTGTCCAACCACGAGCTGCGGATGGACGACGACGTCTACGCGAGCCGCCAGGACCCGGCACTGACCGTCGGGTTCCGGATCGAGGGCAACGACAGCGACCTGGACGGCGCCTACCTGCTGATCTGGACCACCACGCCGTGGACCCTGCCGTCCAACCAGGCGGTCGCGGTGCACCCGGACGTCGAGTACGTCGTGGTGGACAGCGACGGCCGGCGCTTCCTGCTCGCCGAACCGCGTGTCGCGGCCTACGCCAGGGAACTGGGCGAGGAGCCGGCCGTGGTGGCCCGGTACCGGGGCGCGGACCTGGCCGGCGTGAAGTACGCGCCGCCGTTCCCGTACTTCGTCGGCGCCGAGAACTCCCACCAGGTGCTGCTGGCCGACTTCGTCACCACCGGCGACGGCACCGGCATCGTGCACCTGGCTCCGGCCTACGGCGAGGACGACAAGGCCGCCGGTGACGCCGCGGGCATCACCCCGGTCACCCCGGTCGACACGCGGGGCCGGTTCGACGCGACCGTCCCGGACTACGAGGGCCAGCAGGTGTTCGACGCGAACGCCGACATCATCAAGGACCTCAAGTACGGCACTGGTTCCGCCGCCACGCAGGGCGCGGTCCTGCTGCGCCACGAGACCTACGAGCACTCCTACCCGCACTGCTGGCGCTGCCGGAACCCGTTGATCTACCGCGCTGTTTCGTCGTGGTTCGTCAAGGTGACCGCGTTCAAGGACCGGATGGTCGAGCTGAACCAGCAGATCACCTGGTACCCGGAACACGTCAAGGACGGCCAGTTCGGCAAGTGGCTGGAGAACGCGCGCGACTGGTCGATCTCGCGCAACCGCTACTGGGGCACGCCGATCCCGGTGTGGATGTCGGACGACCCGGCGTATCCGCGCGTCGACGTGTACGGCTCGCTGGACGAGCTGGAGCGCGACTTCGGTGTGCGGCTGGACAACCTGCACCGGCCCTACATCGACGAGCTGACCCGGCCCAACCCCGACGACCCCACGGGCACGTCGACGATGCGCCGCATCCCGGACGTGCTCGACGTCTGGTTCGACTCGGGTTCGATGCCCTACGCCCAGGTGCACTACCCGTTCGAGAACGCCGAGTGGTTCGAGCACCACTACCCGAGCGACTTCATCGTCGAGTACATCGGGCAGACCCGCGGCTGGTTCTACGTGCTGCACGTGCTCGCGACCGCGCTGTTCGACCGGCCGTCGTTCCGCACCTGCGTGTCGCACGGCATCGTGCTCGGCTCCGACGGGCAGAAGATGTCCAAGTCGCTGCGCAACTACCCGGACGTGAACGAGGTGTTCGACCGGGACGGCTCCGACGCGATGCGCTGGTACCTGATGGCCAGCCCGATCCTGCGCGGCGGCAACCTGGTCGTCACCGACAAGGGAATCCGCGACGCGGTGCGCCAGGCCGTGCTGCCGTTGTGGAACTCCTACTACTTCCTCGCGCTCTACGCGAACGCCGAGGGCGTGGAAGGCCGGTGGCGCACCGATTCGCCGCACGTGCTGGACCGCTACATCCTCGCCAAGACCGGCGAGCTGGTCACCGACGTGCAGTCCGCTTTGGACATCTGCGACGTCGCCGGCGCCTGCGCGTCCACCCGCGACTTCCTCGAGGTGCTCACGAACTGGTACGTGCGCCGATCGCGTGAACGGTTCTGGGCGGGGGAGCGCGACGCGATCGACACCCTGCACACCGTGCTGGAGGTCGTGTCGCGGACCGTGGCGCCGCTGCTGCCGCTGACCAGCGAGGTGGTGTGGCGCGGGCTCACCGGCGGCCGCTCCGTGCATCTGGAGGACTGGCCGCTGGTCGACGAGTTGCCGGCCGACGCGGCGCTGGTGACCGCGATGGACCGGGTGCGCCAGGTGTGCTCGTCGGCGCTGTCGCTGCGCAAGGCGAACAAGCTGCGCGTGCGGCTGCCGCTGGCGAGCATGCTCGTCGCGGCCGATGACGCGGACCGGCTCGCCGCCTTCACCGACATCATCGCCGACGAGGTCAACGTCAAGTCGGTCGAGCTGAGCACCGACGTCGCCGCGCACGGCCGGTTCGAGGTAGCGGTCAACGCCCGGGCCGCTGGGCCGCGACTGGGCCGCGACGTGCAGCGGGTGATCAAGGCGGTCAAGGCGGGCGAGTGGACGACCTCGCCCCGCGGTGCCGTGGTGGCGGCCGGGATCGAGCTCGCCGAGGGCGAATACGAGCGCCGCCTGGTGGCCAAGGACGAGGGCGCGACCGCCGAGCTGCCCGGTGGCTCCGGTCTGGTGCGGCTGGACACCGTGGTGACCCCGGACCTGGCCGCCGAGGGCGTGGCGCGCGACCTGGTCCGCGTCGTGCAGCAGGCCCGCCGCGACGCCGCGCTCGACGTGGCCGACCGCATCGCGCTGACGGTGGACGCGCCGGCGGACGTGGTGGCCGCGGCGAAGGCCCATGAGGCGTTCCTCGTCGGTGAGACGCTGGCGAATTCGGTGTCCTACGGGCAGGTCGACGGCGGTTTCGCGGGTGCGGTCGGCGACGGCGGCAAGATCAGCGTGGCGGTAACGAAGATCCCCTGATCCCCGACAGAAGGGGAAACACCAACAGGGGGTAATCGCCGGTGACATGGCGTAGGTGGGTGCTCGCGGCCGGGGCGGCCGCGGTCGTCGCGATCGTCGTGGCGGCCGTGGTCGTCGTCCGGGGCGGCTCCGCTCCGGAGCAGCCGCGGGCGAGCGGCTCCGCGATCGAGGATCCGGGGACGGTGGCCTCGCGCTTCCTGCTCGCCTTCGCCCGGGGCGACGCGGACGCGGCCGGGGCGCTCACCGACGCGCCGCGCGAGGCGAGCGTCGTCCTCGCCGATGTGCGCCGCGGCCTCGCCCCGGTGTCGGTCTCGGCGCGGCTTGGCCAGGTCACGCCCGGCGCCGCCAGGGCCGGCGCGGCGTTCCAGGTCACCTGGACGATCGGGGCCGGGCAGGTGTGGTCCTACGACAACACGCTCGACCTGGTCTCCGCCGGCGGTCGCTGGGTCGTGCACTGGAGCCCGGCCGTCGTGCACCCGCGGTTGCGGGCCGGGCAGCTGCTGGCGGTGCACACACGGGCCGGGCGCAACGCGGTGGTCGACCGCAACGGCCGGCCGCTGCTGACCTGGCAGGCGGCGGGCCCGCAGGTGGTGGAGCCGCAGGCGGCGCCGTTGCTGATGCCCGCGCTGCAGCGGGCGGTGTCCGGCCGGTCGCAGGGCGGCTGGTCGGTGGTGACCACCGATGCCGACGGCGCGGTGCAGGACACCCTGTTCGGCCAGGGCGACGTCGAGGTGGCGCCGCTGACCACGACGCTGAGCCTGCCCACTCAGACGGCGGCGCAGAAGGCGGTCGACTCGGCGAGCTCGCCCGCGATGCTGGTGGCGATCCAGCCCTCTACCGGGGACCTGCTCGCGGTCGCGCAGAACGCGGCGGCCGGCCCCGACCCGAAGGCGCTGAACGGCCTGTACGCGCCGGGGTCGACGTTCAAGATCGCGACCGCCGCGGCGCTGCTGGAGTCGGGTGCGGCCACCGCGGACACGATCGCGGACTGCCCGGCCACCGCGCAGATCGGGCAGCGCACGATCGACAACGACGACCAGTTCTCCTACCCGCCGCTGCCGCTGCACTCGGCGTTCGCGCACTCGTGCAACACCACGTTCGCCCAGCTCGCCTCGACGTTGCCGGCGGACGCGCTGGCCGACGCGGCGGGGGAGTTGGGCCTCAACGCCGACTTCACGATCCCCGGCATCACCACCGAGGCGGGCAAGGTGGTCGCCGCCGACAGCGGCGCCGAGCAGGTGGAGTCCGCGATCGGGCAGGGCACGGTGCAGGCCAGCCCGTTCGGCCTGGCGCTGATGGCGGCGACCGTCGCGCACGGCGACGAGGTGACGCCGCGGCTGTGGCAGGAGCTGGCGACCGAGGTCAACACCGGTTACCGGGCGCCGGGCCGGGCGGTGATCGCCGGGTTGCGCACGATGATGCGGGAGGTCGTCACCGGCGGCACGGCGACCGGCCTGAGGGGCAACGGCACCGTCTACGGCAAGACGGGCACGGCGCAGTTCGGCGACGGCAGCCGGGCCAACGGGTGGTTCGCCGGGTACCGCGACGACGTCGCGTTCGCGGTGCTGCTGCTCGGGGCGGACTCGTCGAAGCCCGCAGTGACGGTGTCGTCGGCGTTCCTGAGCGGGCTGGGCTGACGTGCCGCACATTGTCGAAAATGTGCCGCGGATCGCCGGCCGGACGGGCGTGGTCTGATGCGGTTCGCCATCCGGGTGAAGCCCGGGGCGAAGCGGGACGCCGTCGGCGGCACTTGGGACGGCGCGCTCGGCCGGGCGCTCGTCGTGGCCGTGCGCGCACCTGCCGTCGAGGGCCGGGCCAACGAGGCGGTCCGGCGGGTGCTCGCCGGCGCGCTGGGCGTCCGGGCCCGGGATCTCGTTGTCGTGCAAGGAGAACGCGGCCGCGACAAGCTCGTCGAGCTGCGGGACGACCCACCGGGCGCGGCCGAGCGTCTCGCCTCCTTATTCTGAGTGCCTGACAAAACGGGCAAGGGGAGGTGCGGGTGGGCGAACTGCCGGTCGTGCTGGGGCTGGGCGCGGCCGTCCTGCTGGCCGCGGTGCTCGCGGTCCGCTTCTCCACCCGGCTGGGGCTGCCGTCGCTGCTGCTCTACCTCGCGATCGGCGTGCTGCTGGGCGAAGGCGGGTTCGGCATCCAGTTCTCCGACCCGTTCCTGACCCAGGCGCTGGGCTTGGCCGCACTGGTGATGATCCTCACCGAGGGTGGTCTGACGACGCGCTGGTCGGCGGTGAAACCGGCCCTCGGTCAGGGCATCGCACTGTCCACTGTGGCGGTCGGCCTGAGCATCGCGATCACCGGGCCCGCCCTGCACTGGCTGCTCGGCCTGGACTGGCGCACGGCGCTGCTGTGGGGCGCGGTCCTGGCCTCGACGGACTCGGCGGCGGTGTTCTCCGTGCTGCGCGGCGTCGGCCTGCCCAAACGGGTCGTCGGGGCGCTCGAGCTGGAGTCCGGCATCAACGATGCCCCGGCCTACATCGCCGTCGTCGTGCTGGCCGAGGGCTCCCGGGTCGACTGGTCGCTGCCGCTGCTGGTGGGCTACGAACTCGTCACCGGCCTGGTGCTCGGCCTGCTGCTCGGGTTCGCCGGGGCGTGGGCGCTGCGCCGCGCGGCGCTGCCGGCCACCGGCCTGTATCCACTCGCGACGGTCGCGGTGTGCGTCGTGGCCTACTCGTCCGGTCAGCTGCTGCACGCCTCCGGCCTGCTCGCCACCTACAGTGCCGCCGTGGTGTTGGGGAATTCCCGGCTCCCGCACCGGTCGGACACCCTGTCGTTCGCCGAGGGGCTCGGGTGGCTCGCCCAGATCGGCCTGTTCGTGCTGCTGGGCCTGTTCGCCTCACCCGAGCGGTTGGTGGAGTCGATCGTGCCCGGTCTGATCGCCGCCGGGGTGGTGCTGATCCTCGCCCGGCCGGTGTCGGTGCTGATCGCGCAGCTGCCCTTCCGGGTGCCGCTGCGGGAACAGGCCTTCGTGTCGTGGGCCGGGTTGCGGGGCGCGGTGCCGATCGTGCTCGCGATGATCCCGCTCGCCCAGAACATGCCCGGCGCGCGACGGCTCGTGGACGCCGTGTTCGTGCTGGTGATCGTGCTGACCCTCGTACAGGGCCTGTCGCTCGGTCCCCTCGCTCGGCTCCTGCGGCTGACCGCCGAGGCCGAGCCGAAGGAGATCGAGGTCGACGCGGCACCGCTGGACGAGCTGCAGGCGGAGCTGCTCCAGGTCAAGATCCAGGAAGGCTCACACCTGCACGGCGTGTACCTGTCGGAGCTGCGGTTGCCCGCCGGGGCGTCGCTGAGTCTGATCGTCCGCGACGGCCGCAGTTTTACGCCCCAGCGCTCGGATCGGCTGCAGCGCGGCGACCAGATCCTGATCGTCAGTACCGAGTCCGCGCGGGATGCCGCCGAGCGCCGGATCCGCGCGGTGGACCGCGCGGGACCGCTGGCGCGCTGGAAGGGCGAGTCCGGGACCTGAGACCCCGCTGGCGCGGCAGGGGAGCGGTCCGTTACGGTATGGCGGTAGGTCATGAGTGTCAGCGTCAAGCCCCGGCTCGCTGGCCGGCAACCCTCCTTCCGCGGTGGGGTGCCCCGGGTGAGGACCTGGCTCGTCGCGAAGTGCGGCGGGCAAGCGCGGACCCCCTGCGGGTCCCTGGCCCGAGGAACCTTTCGATGACTCTTGCTGTCGACCGTCCCGTCACTCCCGCCATCCCGGCGATCACCGCGGCCGCCACCGTTCCGCTGGTCACCGGCGGTGAGCTGGGCTACGCCAACCTCGACCACGCGGCCAGCGCCCCGTGTCTGGAGTCCGTGCGCCACGCCGTGGACGAGTTCCTGCCCTACTACGCCAGCGTCCACCGCGGCGCCGGCTTCGCCTCGCAGGTGTCCACAAAGGTCTACGAGCGGACGCGTGACGTGCTGCGCCGCTTCGTCGGCGCCCGGTCCTCGGACACGGTCGTGTTCACCCGAAACACCACCGACGCGCTGAACCTGCTGGCGCGCAGCGTGCCCCGGCACACGTCGGTGGTCCTGTTCGACACCGAGCACCACGCGGCCCTGCTGCCCTGGCGCGGGCCCAACGTGCGGCGGATCACGCTGCCGAACACGCGACTGGCCGCGGTGTCCGCTGTGGACAGTGCGCTCGCGGCGTGCCCGGAGGGGCCGCGGCTGGCGGTGCTGACCGGCGCCTCGAACGTCACCGGTGAGCTGCTGCCGGTGGCCGAGATCGCGGCGGTGGCCCGCCGCCACGGCGCGCGTATCGCGCTGGACGGCGCCCAGCTCGCCCCGCACCGGCCGATCTCGCTGCGTGCGCTGGACGTCGACTACGTCGTGCTGTCCGGGCACAAGCTGTACGCGCCCTTCGGCGCGGGCGCGCTGGTCGGGCGCGGCGACTGGCTCCGCGCCGCGGCCCCGTACCTGGCCGGTGGCGGCGCGTCGAAGACCGTGCGCCGGGACGGGGACGGCGTGGGCGTGGCCTGGCAGACCGGCGTCGAGCGCCACGAGGCGGGCTCGCCCAACACCGTCGGCGTGTACGCGCTGGGGGTGGCGTGCGAGCAGCTGGCCGCGTCCTGGGATGCGGTGATCGCGCACGAGAAGGAGCTGCTGGCGCAGCTGACCCGCGGGCTCGCGGCCGTACCGGGGCTCGCGGAGCTGCGCCTGTTCGACGGTGCGGCCGAGCGGGTCGGCACGGTCAGCTTCGTGCTCGACGGCTTCGAACCGGGCTGGGTGGCGGCCGTCCTGTCGGCCGAGTACGGCATCGGCGTCCGCGACGGCGCGTTCTGCGCCCACATCGCCACCCGCCGTCTGGTGGAGCGCACCGGGCAGGAGGGGCAGCAGGCGCTGCGCGTGAGCCTGGGCCTCGGCACCACGGCCGAGCACGTCGACCGGCTGGTGACCGCGTTGCGGCAGATCGTCGCCCGCGGCGCCCGGTGGACCTACGGGGTGGTCGACGGCCGGTGGGCGCCGTGCCCGGACCCGCGGCCGCTGCCGGGTTTCCTGGCCTGAGCCGGGGCGGCCCCGGGGAGCGTGGACAATGGCGGGGTGAGCAGTGACCCCCAGCCCTCCCCGGACATCGTGCCCGACGAGCAGCCGGTGACCCCGCCGAAGCGGCGGTCCCTGTTGCTGGCCGCGATCGCGATCGTCGTGTTCGCCCTGGACCTGGTGACCAAGGCGATCGTCGCGGCCACCCTGGAGGGGCACGAGCCGGTCCGGATCCTCGGTGGTCTCGTCTACCTGCAGCTGATCCGCAACCCGGGCGCCGCCTTCGGGATGGGCGCCACCGGCATGACGTGGGTGTTCGCGATCGTCGCGATCGGTGTGGTGATCGCCCTGGTCTGGTTCGCGAAGCGGTTGCGGTCGGTCGGCTGGGCCATCGGCCTTGGCCTCATCCTGGCGGGCGCGATCGGGAACCTGACCGACCGGATCTTCCGTGCCCCCGGGGTGCTGCGCGGGCACGTGGTGGACTTCGTGTCCCTGTTCGCGGCCAACGGCGACGTGTGGCCGGTCTTCAACGTGGCGGACTCGGCCATCTGCGTCGGCGGTGCGCTGATCGTGCTGCTGTCGCTGCTAGGTCGCGAGTACGACGGAACCGTGAAGGGCAAGGCAGGCCGTTGAGCGCCCGGATGCTGCCCGTCCCGGACGGGCTCGACGGCATGCGCGTGGACGCTGGCCTCGCGAAGCTGCTCGGACTCTCCCGCACGGTGGTCGCGGAGCTGGCCGAGTCCGGCGAGGTGCTGCTGGACGGCCGGCCCGCCGGCAAGTCCGACCGCCTGTCGGCCGGCGTGCTGCTCGAAGTGACGCTGCCCGAACCGGACAACCCGGTCGAGGTGGTGGCCGAGCCCGTGGCGGGCTTGAAGATCGTGCACGACGACGAGGACATCGTGGTGGTGTCGAAGCCGGTGGGCGTCGCGGTGCACCCGAGCCCGGGCTGGACCGGGCCCACGGTGGTGGGCGGGCTCGCGGCCGCGGGGCTGCGGATCTCGACCTCCGGCGCGGCCGAACGCCAGGGCGTCGTGCACCGGCTCGACGCCGGGACCACGGGCGTGATGGTGGTGGCGAAGAGCGAGCACGCGTACACGGTGCTGAAGCGGGCGTTCAAGGAACGCACCGTCGACAAGGGCTACCACGCGGTCGTGCAGGGCCACCCCGACCCGACGCGCGGCACGATCGACGCCCCGATCGACCGGCATCCCCGCCACGACTACAAGTTCGCCGTGGTCGCGGGCGGCCGCGAGTCGGTCACGCACTACGAGGTGATCGAGGCCTTCCGCGCGGCGTCGCTGGTCGACGTCAAGCTGGAGACCGGCCGGACGCACCAGATCCGCGTGCACTTCTCGGCCTTGCGTCACCCGTGCGCCGGGGATCTGACGTACGGGGCGGACCCGGTGCTGGCGCGCAAGCTCGGCCTGACCCGGCAGTGGCTGCACGCGCGGACCCTCGGCTTCGCGCACCCCGCCGACGGCCGGTGGGTGCAGTTCGAGGCGCCCTACCCGCAGGACCTCTCGCACGCATTGGACGTGCTGCGCGCGGAAAGTTAGTCCTCGAGCGACCAGGTGAGGGTCCGGTCGTCGGGCTCGGGGCGGGGGCTCCAGCGCACCGAGATCACGCGGGTGGACTCGGGGACGACGTAGACGGTGTGGCCGCCGGCCGTCTCGCCGGAAGCGACCCCGATCTTGTGCGGTGGCCGGGAGGTCAGCGAGACCGGCGCCTTGGTGACAGGGGCGCCGTCGGCGGTGAGCAGCTCCAGATAGTTGTCCGGCAGCGACACGAACGGCACGGGCCCGGTGTTGGTCACCTCGGTGTGCACCACGATGGCCCGCTCACCCGGCTCGAGCCGGTACCCGGCCGCGCCGAAGAGGTAGTCCGCCGGGTCCTGCACCTCGAGCAGCTGCACGGTGAGCTGCTCACCGTCGAGGCCCTGCCCGGCGAGGCGGTCACCGATCCTGCCCGTGCGCGAACCGGGCGCGGGACGCTGATCGCCCCGGGCCCACGACGCCGTCTGCGGCGGGCCCCACGTGCTGATCACCGGATCCAGCGGCGCGGGAGCGGGCGGGGCGCCCGCGACGGGATGGCGCCCGGAGGGCACCCCGTGGCGGTAGCCGTCACCAGGCGATCCCGCTCGTCCCGGCGGCACCTGTGGCCCCGGAAACCCCGCGACGGGACCGGGATGCGGGCGCGCCGGGCGCACGCCGGGATACCCGGCCGCGGGCACCGGGCCGGACGGGACACCGTGGGGCGGATACCCGGCTTGCCCAGGCGGTGGGTACGGAACGGGCTGTCCGGCGAGCGCGGTCCGCAGGCCCTGCGGGTCGCTCTCCACACCCACCAGCAGAGGCAGCCCGCTGCCGGACAGCGCGACCAGCCGGTAGGCGGCCTCGCGCGGATCCATGCCGATCCTGGCCGCGAGCTCGTGCACGGCCACCTTGCCCACCTCGGCCAGGGCGGCGATCAGGCGGGCATCGGCGGGATCGGTCACGGCCACGGCAGGAAACGCTACCTGTTGACCTTCCCCGCCCGCTTGTTCACCCCGCCGGCGGGCGCCGAGGTTCTAGGCTGGCGGCACTCGCACCCGACGACATGGGGATGGATGGATGACCGAGGTCGTGAAGCTCGCCGACGAGTTCGTGGAAGCCCTGTTCGACGCGGAGCCGTTGTGGCCTGCCATGCTGGGCATCGAGTCCGACCGGGACGGGCTCGGGGACATCGGCGAGGAGGCCGAGTCGGCCTACCGTGAGCAGCTGGCGGGCTTCGTCCGGCGCGCGGAGGCGATCGAGGTGTCCGAACTGGGCGCCGAGGACCGGGTGACCCGCGACGTGCTGCTCACCCAGGCGCGCGGCTACCTCGACCGGCTGGACACCCACCTGGTCGAGTTCACCGTCACCGACATCTTCGTCGCTCCCGCGGTGGGCCTGCTGACGATCCTGCCGATGATCGGGGTGCCGGACGACGACCAGGGCCGCCGGCATCTCGCACGCCTCGCGGGCATCCCGCGGTACCTGGAGCAGGCCGCCGACCGGCACCGTGCGGGCATCGCGGCCGGGCGCGTGCCCGTCGAGCACCTCGTCCAGGCCGCCATCGCGCACCTGGACCGCTACCTGGCCGCGCCCGACGCCGACCCGTTGCTGCGCCAGCCGGCGCCGAGCGAGGCCTTCGCCGCCGAGCGCGAGCGGGTGCTCGCCGAGGTCGTGCGGCCCGCTTTCGCCGCTTACCGGGACGTGCTGGCCACCGACATCGCACCGCACGGCCGGCCACCCGAGAAGGCCGGCGTGTGCTGGCTCCCCGACGGGGAGCGGATCTACGCCGCCCTCGCGCGCACCCACACCACGACCGACCGCACCCCCGACGAGCTACACGACACCGGTCTGCGCATCATCGGCGAGCTGGCTCGCGAGTACGGCGAACTCGGTGCGCGGGTGTTCGGCACCGCCGAGTTGTCCGAGATCTTCCAGCACCTGCGTACCGACCCGCGGCTGCGCTGGGGTAGCGCCGAGGAGCTGCTCGACACCGCCCGGTCGGCGATCAGCCGGGCCGAGGAGGCCGCGCCGCGCTGGTTCGGCCGCATCCCGCCGCATCCGTGGGCGGTGGAGCCGGTGCCCGCGGCCGAGGCGCCGGGCGCGCCCGCGGCCTTCTACCTGCAGCCCGCGGTCGACGGCTCCCGGCCGGGGATCTACTTCGCCAACACCCACGACGTCACCGAGCGCTTCCGCCACGCCGCTGAGGTGATGGCGTTCCATGAAGCCATCCCCGGCCACCACTTCCAGCTTTCCACGGCGCTGACCCTGACCGATCTGCCGCTGCTGCGCCGGATCGGCGACTTCACCGCCTACGCCGAGGGCTGGGGCCTCTACAGCGAACGGCTCGCCGCCGAGATGGGCCTCTACTCCGACGACGTCGCGTTGCTCGGCATGCTCACCATGGACTCGATGCGCGCCGGCCGCCTCGTCGTGGACACCGGTCTGCATGCCTTGGGCTGGAGCCGGGCGCAGGCGGTGGACTTCCTGCGGGAGAACACCCCGATGCCGCAGGTGGAGATCGAGTCCGAGGTGGACCGCTACATCGCCTACCCCGGCCAGGCCTTGTCGTACATGGTCGGCCGCCTGGAGATCCAGCGCGTGCGGGCCAAGGCCGAGGAGGCGCTGGGGGAGCGGTTCGACATCCGCGCCTTCCACGACCTCGTCCTCGGCGGCGGCGCCCTGCCGCTGTCCGTGCTGGAGGCTGTCGTCGACGAGTGGGTCGCCGTGGCATGAGCGAGCTTGCGAGCGAATCATCGAGCACCATGCTCACCGACGTGATGACACTGCCGCGGCTTGACCGGGCGGCTCGAGATCGAGCGCATCCGGGCGGGCGCGGAGCGTGAGCTGGGCGAGCGGTTCGACATCCGGGATTTTCACGACGTCGTGCTGGGACACGGCATCCTCCCGCTGCCGGTTCTCGAGCGGGTGGTTTCGGACTGGATTACCAGCCGGTAGTGTGGCGCGCACAGAGGTAAGCGCACGCTTAGGCAGAAGGTGGCATCGATGCGGATCGGCACCCAGATCTCGTACTCCGGCGGGTTCGCCGAGAGCGTCCGGGACGTCGTCGAGCTGGAAAAGGCCGGGCTCGACGTCGTCACCATTCCAGAGGCCTACTCGTTCGACGCGGTCAGCCAGCTCGGCTACCTCGCGGCGAAGACCGAGCGCGTACAGCTCGCGTCGGGGATCCTGCAGATCTACACGCGCACGCCGACGCTGACCGCCATGACCGCGGCCGGCCTCGACTTCGTGTCCGACGGCCGCTTCATCCTCGGCATCGGCGCGTCCGGGCCGCAGGTCGTCGAGGGTTTCCACGGCGTCCGTTACGACGCGCCGCTCGGCCGCACCCGGGAGATCGTGGAGATCTGCCGTCAGGTGTGGCGGCGTGAGCGCGTCGTCCACGACGGCAAGTATTACAAGATCCCGCTCCCCGCCGACCAGGGCACCGGCCTCGGCAAGCCGCTGAAGATCATCAATCATCCGCTGCGGGAGCGGATTCCCGTGCAGATCGCGGCGATCGGCCCGAAGAACGTGTCCCTGACCGCGGAGATCGCCGAGGGCTGGCAGCCGATCTTCTTCCACCCCGGGCGGGCCGCCGACGTGTGGGGCGAGGCGCTGGCCGAGGGCAAGGCCAAGCGTGACCCCTCCCTGGGCGAGCTGGACGTCGCCGTCGGCGTACCAGTGGCGATCGGTGACGACGTGGACCACATGCTCGACTGGGTCCGTCCGGTCGTCGCCCTCTACGTCGGCGGCATGGGCGCCCGCAGCAAGAACTTCTACAACGAGCTCGCCGGCCGCTACGGCTACGAGGCGGAGGCCAAGCTGATCCAGGACCTCTACCTCGACGGCAAGAAGGAGGAGGCCGCGGCCGCCGTCCCGGTCGAGCTGCTGAAGGCCATCGCCCTGGTGGGCCCGAAGGGGCTCGTCAAGGAGCGCCTGGCCGCGCTCCGCGAAGCCGGTGTCACCACGTTGCAGGTCACCTTCCTGGAACCGGATCCGGCGCGCCGGGTCGGCGTGGTGAGCGAGCTGCGGGAGCTGCTCAGCTGACCGGTCCGGCGCGGCACCTTTCCGACAATGTGCCGTCCCGGCTCGCGCCGCAACGGCGGCACATTTTCGACAATGTGCGAGGTCGGTCAGTTGACCCGGTCGAGGAACAGGAACTCGGTTACACCGGCCGCGGAGAGGATCTGGCGGACCACGGGGGGCATGCCCGAACGGTGTTCGTCGTGCACGCGCCGGGGCCGGGTCGCCTTGACGACCTGGCCCCGCGTCTCGATCTCGCAGCCGCCTGCCGCCAGTACGTTCCTGACCCAGTCGGTGTCGGGCCCGTAGGTCAGGGCGACGACGAAGCCGTCGGGCGTCCGGAAGACGTTCACCGGGGTCCGGTAGGTCTTCCCGGACCGCCTGCCCTGGTGGATGACGGTCCCGAAGCCGGGCAGCCGCCTGCTCAGCGGTCCCAGTACCCGGTTGGTCGCCACGCGGTTGAACCGGGCGATCCTCTTCGACAGCACCATGCGACCAGCATGCTCGCGCGCAGGCCAAAAATCAACACGTGATGAATTGACGTTTGGCGGGGCGCCGGGCGTGGAACGCTCCGGCATGCCCGAGCTGCCGGACGTCGAAGGTTTCCGCCGCACGCTCGCTGAGCATGCCGTGGGCAAGCGCATCCGGGATGTCGCGACGCTCGACGCGGGCGTCCTGCGCGGGGTGAGCGCCGGGCAGTTGCGCGACCGGGTGGCCGGCCGGCGGTTCGGCGAGCCCCGGCGGCTGGGCAAGTGGCTGATCGCGCCGCTGAAGGGCCGCCCGGAGACGGTGCTGCTGCACTTCGGGATGACCGGGTCCCTCCGGTGGGCGACGCTCGACGACGATCGTCACCAGCACGATCGCGTGATCTTCGTGTTCGACGAGGGGGAGCTGCGCTACCGCGACATGCGCAAACTCCAGGGCCTCCATCTGGCCGGCGACGCCGCGGAACTCGACCGGTTGCTCGCGGGTGTCGGGCCGGACGCGCTGGAGGTTTCGAAGGAGCGGTTCCGTGACCTCCTCGGGCGCCGACGGCGGCTCAAGGAGTTGCTGGCCGACCAGTCGGTGCTCAGCGGCCTGGGGAACCTCCTGGTCGACGAGATCCTGTGGCGGGCGCGGCTCAACCCGCACATCCCGGCCGCCGAACTCGACGGCCCGGCGGCCGACGGGCTCTTCCGGGAGATGCGCAACGTGCTGCGTGCCGCGGTCAAGGCGCAGCGGGTGCCGCCGCGCAAGAGCTGGCTCACCGGGCGCCGGGACGAGCCGTCGGGATCGTGCCCGCGATGCGGGACCACGCTGTCCCGTGACCGGGTCGGCGGCCGGGGCACGGTCTGGTGTCCGCGGTGCCAGCCTGGTTGACAGCGGGCGGAAACAGGGTAAGCCGGTGCCATGAACGACAAGGACGACGAGAAGAAGCGGGTCAGCCCGGAACCGCCCCTGTCCCCGGACTTCCCCGACCTCCGGCACCCCGATCTGGACATCGGCCCGACCGAGGACGTCGAGAAGCCGCCGAACTCCGAGGAGATCGAGCCGGCGGACGGGCTACCCGAACCGCCCGACTGAGCCCGGACGCCGGGTGCGGGTCCGGGCGACGGTGGCGTCCCGGCTGGACCCGGCGGTGTGCCGTCGGACTCGCGGCTCTGAACGTGGAACTCGCGGCGGGGAGCGGGGGACTCGCGCTCAGAGCGGTCCGACCGGGATGTTGCGCCGTACCCGGTCGGGGTCGCGGTGCGCGGGTGCGCGGCCGGCCGGCTGGCGCGGCGCCGGGCCGGGGTCGATCCCGGGGATGGGCACGGTGGCCGCGCTCTCGGTGACCGACATCGGCTCGCCGTGGTGCCTGATCTCCACCGGCTTGCCGAACAGCAGCCGGTAGGTGGCGCTGTCGTGGTGGATCTCAACCGCGAACCGGCTGCCGCGGAAGGCCATCCGGAACTGGATGCGGTCCAGCGCACGCGGCAGGCGCGGTGCGAAGGTGAGCTCGCCGTCGTGGTCGCGCATCCCGCCGAACCCCGCGACCACACCCATCCACGCCCCGGCCAGCGACGCCATGTGCAGTCCATTTCGGACGTTGTTGTGCACGTCGTGCAGATCGGTCAGCGCCGCTTCGGCCAGGTAGTCGTAGGCGAGGTCCAGGTGGCCGACCTCGGCCGCGATCACCGACTGCGTGCCGGCGGACAGCGACGAGTCGCGCACCGTGCGGGCCTCGTAGTAGGCGAAGTTGCGGTGCTTCTGCTCCGGGGTGAACGCGTCCCCGCGCAGGTGCAGGGCCAGCACCAGGTCCGCCTGCTTCACCACCTGCTTGCGGTAGAGGTCGAAGTACGGGTAGTGGAGCAACAGCGGGTAGTCGTCCTGGGCGGTGCCCTCGAAATCCCAGTCCAGGTGCTCGGTGAAGCCCTCCGACTGCGGGTGCACGCCCAGCTCTTCGTTGTACGGCACGTACATCTGCTCGGCGGCCTGGCGCCAGCTGCCCAGCTCGGGTTCGTCCACTCCGAACAACGCGGCGACCTCCGGCGCGCGCTCGCACTGACCCGCCGCCTCACGCAGGTTCCGCTGCGCCATCAGGTTCGTGTAGACGTTGTTGTCCGCGACCGCCGAGTACTCGTCCGGTCCGGTGACCCCGTCGATCCGGAAGCGGCCGTGCCGGTCGAAGTGGCCCAGCGACATCCACAGCCGCGCCGTCTCCAGCAGCAGCTCCGTGCCGCACTGGCGGGCGAACTCGGCGTCCCCGGTGGCCCAGTAGTAGCGGGCGACCGCGTCGGAGATGTCGGCGCTGACGTGGAACGCCGCGGTGCCCGCGGGCCAGTATGCCGAGCACTCCGCGCCGTTGATCGACCGCCACGGGAACGCCGCGCCGCGCAGTCCCAGTTGCCGCGCCCGGTCACGTGCCTTGGGAAGCGTGGAATGCCGCCACCGCAACGCGTCCCGTGCCGCCTCCGGCACGCTGTAGGTCAGCACCGGCAGCACGAACGACTCGGTGTCCCAGAACGCGTGGCCGTCATAGCCCGGCCCGGTGAGGCCCTTGCCCGGGATCGCGCGGCTTTCGCCGCGGGCCCCGGCCTGCAGGATGTGGAACAACGCGAACCGGGTCGCCTGCTGCAGCTCCGGGTCGCCGTCGATCTCGATGTCCGCGGTCTCCCAGAAGTCGTCCAGGAACGCCCGCTGCTCCGCCAGCAAGCCGTCCCAGCCGGTCTGCAGCGCTCCCGCCAGGGCGGCGTCCACCTGGGCGCGCAACGCGGGCACCGAACGCTGCGCCGACCACCCGTACCCGACGAACTTCGTCAGCCGTAGCACCTTGCCCTGCGGCACGTCCACCGCGAGGCTCAGGCGCGCCAGGTCCTCCTCGGCGGAGATGTCCGTGCGCAGCCCGTCCGGCGCCTCGATCTGGTGGTCCATGGCCGCGGCCACCCGCAACCCGGACCGTTTCGTCTGGTGCACCAGCACCGCGCGGTAGCCCTCGGCCAGGCGGAACTCCGACTCCAGCGGCGACTGCAGCGCCGCGGCCACCCGCGGGTCCCTGGTGTCCGCGTCGATCGGCTCGTTCGCCAGCAGGTCCGACTGCAGCACCAGCTGCATCTTGCCGTCCAGCGGCTCGACCTCGTACCGGACGGCCACGACCGCGCGCTGGGTGAACGACACCAGCCGCTGGGTCCGCACCCGCACGTGCCGCCCGGTCGGGGACGACCACTCCGTGGTCCGGCTCAGGGTGCCGGTCCGGAAGTCCAGCGCCCGCTCGTGCGAGGTCGCGGTGCCGTAGCGCATGTCGAACGGCTCGTCCTCCACCAGCAGGCGGATGATCTTGCTGTCGGTCACGTTGACGATCGTCTGACCGGCCTCGGGATAGCCGTACCCCGCCTCGGCGTAGGGCAGCTCGTGCTCCTCGTAGAAGCCGTTCAGGTACGTGCCGGGCAGACCGCGCGGCTCACCCTCCTCGAGGGTTCCGCGCACTCCGATGTGCCCGTTCGACAGCGCGAACGTCGATTCCGTGCGCTGCAGCTGGTCGACCGCGAGACCGCGCCACCGCAATTCCCACGGCGCACACTCGTAGCCACGTGTCACGAGACTCATGCCTTGTCCCCCAACAGTTCCGCGAGATCGTCCACGACCACGTCGGCGCCGCGCTCGCGCAGCGCCGCCGCCTGGTTCGCCCGGTTCACGCCGACGACGAACCCGAACTTGCCCGCCCGGCCCGCCTCGACGCCGGCCAGTGCGTCCTCGAACACCGCCGCACGCGCGGGGTCCACGCCCAGCGCCTTTGCCCCGGCCAGGAAGGAGTCCGGTGCCGGTTTGCCGCGCAGGCCGTCGCGGGTGATGACCAGCCCGTCGATCCGCGCCTGCACGAACGGGGTGAACCCGGCGGCGTCCAGGACCGCCTGGGCGTTGGCCGACGACGTCACCACCGCGATCGCGAGCCGGGCGTCCCGCGCGGCCTCCAGGTACCGCCGCGATCCCGCGTACGGGTTCGGCCCCTTCTCCGCGATGATCCGCAGCACCAGGTGGTTCTTGCGGTTGCCGAGCCCGTTCACGGTGTGCTCGGTCACCGCGTCGTCCGGATCTCCCTCCGGCAACTGGATCCCGCGCGAGGCGAGGAATGTGCGGACCCCGTCCAGCCGGGGCCGCCCGTCCACATGGCGGGCGTAGTCGGCTTCGGTGAACGGCCGGAAGCCGGATCCGTCCCGTTCACGCAGGAACTCGTCGAACGTCTGCTTCCAGGCTTCCCGGTGCAGCGCGGCGGTGCCGGTGAGGACACCGTCCAGATCGAACAGGCACGCGGTGATGCCGTCGGGCAACCCGATCATGCCTTGCACGGTACCCGGGAAGTGGCGCACTCGCCGCCTCCGGTCGTATAACGACCTATACAGCGCGCCGCTGGCGCTGTTTCATAAGCGGCGGGGGTGCGGACGCACGTGGTGGATGAGCTCGTGGACCGTCGCGTCCGCGAGCCGGTACCGGACCACCCGCCCGGTGCGATGCGCGGTGACCAAGCCGTGCGCACGCAGCAGCCGCAGCGCCTGCGACACCGCGGTATCGGTCATGCCGGCCGCCATGGCCAGGTCCGACACGCAGATCTCCCGCGCGTAATGGATGCACACCAGCAAGGTCAGGCGCGACGGGTCGGCCAGGACCGCGAACCGGTCCGCCCACTCCCGCACCACGTCCCGGTCGCCGAGACCCGTCAGCGCCGCCTTCACCGCCGGACCGTCGATCGCCCGGCGCTCCGCCTCACCTGCCACCCCGGCATCGTCTCATCCTTCCGGCGCCGGGGTTGCTGGCAGGATCGACCCCGTGACCGGTATCTGCTTCCGCACCGCACGCGAGCTGCGCGCCGCGCTCGGCGCCCGTGACCTCTCCGCGCGGGAGGTCGTTCGGGCGCACCTCGAGCAGATCGAGCGGATCAACCCCGGCGTCAACGCCGTCGTCTCGCTCGTCGCCGAGCGTGCGCTGGCCGAGGCGGCCGGGGCCGACGAGCGCGCCGCGCACGGCGAGGATCTCCCGCCCCTGCACGGCATTCCGGTGGCACACAAGGACACGCACGAGACGGCCGGTATCCGCACCACGTTCGGCTCCCCACTGCACGCCGACCACGTGCCACGACGCGACGAGCTGGTCATCGAGCGCATGCGGGCGGCCGGGGTGATCAGCCTGGGCAAGACCAACGTGCCGGAGTTCGCCGCCGGCTCCCACACCTTCAACCCGGTGTTCGGCGCCACCCGCAACCCCTACGACCTCGGCAAGTCCGCCGGCGGGAGCAGCGGCGGCGCGGCGGCCGCACTGGCCACCGGCATGCACCCCCTCGCCGACGGCAGCGACCTGGGCGGATCACTGCGCAACCCGGCATCGTTCTGCAACGTGGTCGGTTTCCGTCCGTCACTCGGGCGCGTGCCGTCCTGGCCGGCGCAGCTGGGCTGGACCGGGCTGTCGACCGCGGGCCCGATGGCACGCACGGTCGCCGACGCCGCGCTGCTGCTGTCGGTGCTCGCCGGCCCGGATCCGCGCTCGCCGATGGCCCTCGACGAGCCGGGGGCGGCTTTCGCCGGGCCGCTGGAGCGCGACATACGGGGCTTGCGCGTCGCGTGGTCGCCCGATCTGGGCGGGACCGTGCCGGTGGAACCGGACGTCGCGGACGTGGTCGAGGCGTCGGCCAAGGTGTTCGCCGGACTCGGGTGCGTCGCCGAGCGGGCCTGCCCGGATTTCGCCGGAGCCGACGAGGCGTTCCGGGTCCTGCGGGCGTGGCAGTTCGCCGTGCGGTTCGGGCCGCTGCTGGAGACCTCGCGGGACCGGCTCAAGGACAGCATCGTGTGGAACACCGAGGAGGGCCTGCGGCTGTCGGCCGCCGACGTCGGTCGCGCGGAGGTTCTGCGCACCGAGTTGTTCCACCGCTTCCGCGAGTTCTTCACCCGCTACGACTTCCTGCTGTTGCCGGTCAGCCAGGTGCCGCCGTTCGACGGTGAGCTGGAGTACCCGGCCCGGATCGCGGGGACGGACATGGAGACGTACCTGGATTGGATGCGCTCGGCCTACTTCGTCACGGTCAGCGGCTCGCCCGCGCTGTCGGTGCCGGCGGGGTTCACGCCGGGTGGCTTGCCGGTGGGGGTGCAGATCGTCGGACCGCACCGCGCGGACCTGGCTGTCCTCCAGCTCGGGCACGCGTTCGAGCAGGCCACCCAGGTCGCGCGGCGGCGGCCCCCGGTCGCACATTTTCGATAATGTGCCGCCCGGGCGGGCCTGGCACGGCACGCTCCATTCGGAGGGAGCCGGCCGGCCGTCCACCGCCGCCGGCTACGCGGGCGCGCCCTCAGGGCTCCTCGGTGAGCTTTTCGCGCAGGTGCTGCAGGGTCTGCGCGAGCAGGCGCGACACGTGCATCTGCGAGATGCCCACGCGCTTGGCGATCTGCGTCTGCGTCATGTTCCCGAAGAACCGCAGCATCAGGATGGTCCGCTCCCGCGGCGCGAGTTCGCGCAGCAATGGTTGCAGGGCCTCGTGGTTCTCGACCGTCTCGATGCCGTAGTCCACTTCGCCGAGCGTGTCCGCGAGTGAGGCGGCTTCGTCGTCCTCACCGGCCGGTTTGTCGACCGACACGGCGTAGTAGGCGTTGCCCGCCTGCAAACCCTCGCTCACCTCGTCGGGGGTGAGGTCCAGCTCGCGGGCGATCTCGGTGGGGGTCGGCGCGCGGCCGAGGCGCTGGCCGAGTTCGCCGCTGGCCTGCCCGATCTGCAGGTGGAGTTCCTTGAGGCGGCGGGGCACCCGCACCGACCAGCTGGCGTCACGGAAGTGCCGACGGACCTCGCCCATGATCGTCGGCACCGCGAAGGACAGGAAGTCCGTGCCCCGGTCCGGTTCGAACCGGTCGACGGCGTTGATCAATCCGACGCGCGCGACCTGCAGCAGGTCCTCGTAGGCCTCACCGCGCCCGCTGAACCGGCGTGCGATGTGCTCAGCCACCGACAGGTACTGGGTGACGAGAGCCGTCCGGATCCGGTCGTGGCGTGGATCACCCGGCGGAGCGGTCGCCAGATCCACGAAAGTCGGGGTGTTCTCCTCCGTGGGATCGTTGCCCTCGACGGTGCCCGAGAGGCGCGCCTCAGCCAACGTTCCGGTTCCCCCCGCTGCTTCGTGCCGACCTGGTCATGGCCCGGACTACCCCGTCCCGCCGGATGCCACACCTGGTTGCGTCCGGCCCGGCCGGTGAACTCACGGCGGCACACTTCGAGATCCGGGGCTGCCATACCGGTGCCGTGCTCATCGCCGGGTCGCGGACCGCCGAATTGGGTGACGACTACGTTCAGTAGCGGTGCTGCGTAGCGTGTTTAGTTTCGCTGCCCGGGTGAAAGAACTCCTCCATGAGACGGGCAGAGGGTCATCCGCTACGGATCCTGCTGTGGCACGTACACGGGGCCTGGACCAGTTCGTTCGTGCGGGGGCGACCCGAGTACCTCCTTCCGCTCTCATCGGAGGGCGGTCCCTGGGGACGCGGCCGTTGTGACCGAGCGTGGCCGTCGGCCCGGGAGACGAGCCCGGACGAGCTGCGGAACGCCGCCGTCGACGTCGTCGTGCTGCGGCGTCCGGAGGAGATCGAACTGACCGAGCGCTGGACCGGGCGGCGACCCGGCCGAGACCTGCCCACGGTCGTCGAACACAACACGCCGACCGGCGACGTGCCGCGCACCCGTCGCCCGCTGGCCGATCAGGACGAGATCCCGCTCGTCCAGGTCACCCACTTCCACCACCTGATGTGGGAGTCCGGCCCGGCGCCGGCCACGGTCATCGAGCACGGAGTCGTCGACCCGGGCGAGCGCTACACCGGCGAGGAACCCGCCGTCGGCCTGGTGATGAACGAGCCGGCGCGGCGCGGACGAGCGGTCGGCACGGACCTCTTACCGGCCTCGATGCACCTGGGCATGCCCGTGGTGGCGGTCGCCAGTACCGAGACGACCCGGGCGGTGCCGCCCGAGGCGGGTGTCGTCTCGGCGGACGTGCACGAACTGGTTCGTGCGGTCCGGGACCTGATCGCCGACCCGGAGCTCGCGCACCGGATGGGCAAGCAAGCGCGCGAGCATGCGCTGGCCGGCTACGCCCTGGACGCGTTCCGCCGCAATTGGGACGACCAGCTCGGCCAGATGACGACCGGAGGTAGGGCATGAAGATCTCGATGGTGTCGGAGCATGCCAACCCTCTGGCTTCCCTGAGCGAGGTGGACGCGCGCGGGCAGAAGCTGCACGTGGCGGAACTGTCGGCGGCGTTGTGCCGGCAGGGCCACGAGGTCGTCGTCTACACCCGCCGCGACGCTCCCGGGCAGCCGGATGACGTCCGTGCGCCGGCGGGCTACCGCGTGGCGCACATTCCGGCCGGCCCCGCGGAGCGCCTGCCCACGGACGAGCTGCTGCCGCACCTGACCGAGTTCGGCCGTCACCTGGCGGAGGCATGGCGGCAGGAGCGCCCGGACGTGGTGCATGCCCACTTCTGGATGTCCGGTCTGGCATCGCTGCTCGCCACGCGCGGCACCGGAATCCCAGTGGTCCAGACCTTCCACGCCCTGGGTGTGGTGAGGAAGCGCTACTTGGGCGGCGCGGACACCAGCCCGCCCGAACGGGTGCGGCTGGAGCGGCTGATCGGCAAGAACGCCGCGCGGATCGCCGCGACCTGCTCGTACGAGGTGTCCGAGCTGGCGCGGCTGGGACTGCCGCGCTCGCGCATGTCCGTCGCCCCGTGCGGTGTGGACCTCGACCGCTTCACCCCGGACGGCCCCGCCGCGCCGCGGGGCGACCGGCTGCGCATTGTGAGCGTCGGCCGGCTGGTGCCCCGCAAGGGGTTCGCGACCGCGATCGCGGCGCTGGCCGCCGTGCCCGGTGCCGAACTGGTCATCGCCGGTGGTCCCGAGCCGGGGCGGGTCGCCGACGATCCGGAGGCGCAGCGTCTGCTCGAGCTGGCGGCGCGGCTCGGTGTCGCCGACCGCGTGCGGCTGCGGGGCCAGGTGACGCGCGACGAGATGCCGTCGCTGCTGCGCTCGGCGGACCTCGTGGTGTGCACGCCATGGTACGAGCCGTTCGGCATCGTGCCGCTCGAGGCGATGGCCTGCGGCGTGCCCGTGGTCGCGGCCGCGGTCGGCGGGCTGATCGACACCGTGGTCGACGGCGTGACCGGTGAGCTGGTGCCGCCGACGCGGCCGGAGGCGCTCGCCGCGACCCTGCGCCGCCTGCTCGGCGATCCGGCGCAGCGCGAGGCCTACGGGATCGCCGGATGCGACCGCGCCCGTTCGCGGTATTCGTGGGACCGCATCGCCGTGGACGTGCTGCGCATCTACGAGAAAACGCTGGGGGACAAGGTCCCGTCGGACGCTGTGGTCTCCTCCGCCGCCACGAGCCGGCCCTGATGGCTGGGAGAACCCCAGCGGGTTTCCCTTGCGCATTCGGGGCCCATCGCCTATGCATGAGGCATGCATGATAAGCGACTCGCGAATCTCCTCGGTGCGCTGGCGCTGACGGTCAACGACCTCGCGCTGGCCGATGCCACGGCCGCCGCGGGCACGAGCGTGAGCGGGTCGGCCGCTCTCGTGGTGCTGTCCACGGCGCCCGGGCTCTCGGTGACGGAGCTGGGGCGGCGGGTCGGGCTGAGTCAGCCGGCGACCGCGCGCATGGTCGACGCGCTCGAACGGCGCGGTCTGGTGGAGCGGCGGCCTACCCTCGCCCGGGCGGTCGCGGTGCACTTGACGACGGCCGGTACGGGCGCCGCGGGCCGGATCCTCGGGCAGCGCGGCGGCCGGATCGGGTCGCTGACCTCGGCGCTGGACGAGCGGGAGCGGGCCGTGTTCGCGGAACTGGCGGCCAAGCTGCTGACGGCGGCGTACGAGCAGCTCCCGGAGCCCGACCGATTGTGCCGGCTGTGCGACCGCGCGGCCTGCGTCGCGGAGGGCGAGGCGTGCCCGGTGGGTGCTGCTTGCCGGGCGAGGGAATCCGCCGATGGTTCCTGAGCTTCGGCTGCGTCGAAGCGGCGGCGGCCGGTGACCGGTGAGCTTGTCGCCCTCGCCTCCGCCGCCTGCTTCGGCGTCACGCACTTCGTGAACGGCCTGATCGCGCGCCGCGCGCCCGGTCTGACCGTTTCGCTCTACGCGCAGCTCGGAGGCACCGTCGTCGCGCTCGTCGTCGCGCTGGTGTCGTCGCCGCCCAGCCTCGCCGTGGCCGGCTGGGGCGCGCTGTCCGGCCTCGGCACCGGGATCGGCGTCGGGTTCCTGTACCGGGCGATGAGCCGCGACGCGCTGAGTGTGGTGGTGCCGGTCAGCGATGTGGGAGCGGTCGCGCTGCCGGTCGTCGTCGGGCTCGCCGTCCTGGGCGAACGCCCGTCCCCGGCGGCGGCCGCCGGGATCGTGCTCGCCCTGCCCGCCATCTGGCTCGTGTCCGGAGGCGGGCGGTTCGCCGGGCCCGGCATCCGCTACGCGCTCATCGCGGGCGCGGGTTTCGCGGTCCAGTTCCTCGCCATGAAACCCGTGCCGCTGCAGGCCGGGCTGTGGCCGATCGTGGTAAGCCGCGCCGCCTCGGTGGCGGTCATCCTGCCGCTCGTGCTCTCCACCGGGAGCCCGGTGACGCTGCGGCCCCGCTTGGCCTGTCCGGCGGCCGCGGCGGGGGCGCTCGGCAGCGTCGCGATCGTGCTCTACTGGGTCGCGACCCACCAGCAGCTGCTCGCCGTCGCGACCGTCCTGGCCGCCCTCTACCCGGCCATCCCCGTGGTGCTCGCTCTGCTCTTCCTGGGGGAGCGCCTCAGCCGGAAACAGACTCTCGGTCTCTGCGGAGCCGCCGCGGCGCTGGGCCTGCTGGCCTTGGCGTAGGAGAAGGACCTGCGTGCTCGCGAAGATCAGCCCGGCACCGCACACGGTGCTCGTGGTCAAGTCGACCGTCCCGGTCGGCACCTGCCCCGCGTCGCCGAGACGGCCGCGATCGCCGTGGTGAGCAACCCGGAGTCCGGCGCGAGGGCCACGCGGTGCATGACTTCCGGCACCCGGAACGGGTCGTGCTCGGCGGCGAGTATCCCGCGGTGGCAACGCCTTCCTGGCCGTCAAGCTGTCCTATGTGGACCCGCTGGCCCGGCTGTGCGAGCGCCGGCGCCGACATCGACCCGGTCACCCGCACGATGAGCCTGGACGAGCGGATCGGGCCGCACTTCCTGCGGCCGGCCCGGGCTGGGGCGGCTCGTGCCTGCCCAAGGACACGCGGGCGCTGATGGTCCCGGCCGGCGGCGCCGGAGTCGATCTCGCCGTCCAACGGGCAGCCATCGAGGCCAACGACCGGCAGTACGACCACGTGGTCGCCCGGATCTCCGACGCCGCGGGCGGGTGCCTGGAGGGGTCCGCATCGGACTGTTCGGGCTCACGTTCAAGGCCCGCGAAGGGCGCCCGGGTGCTGGTGGTCCTGACCGAATGGCCCGAGTTCGGACGGCTCGACCGGGACCAGCTGGCCGCGGTCGCGGAGGGCGACGTCGTGGTCGACACGCGCAGCGTGCTCGACCCGTCGGCCCTGCGGGGCACTGGCCTGCGATTCGTCCGGCTCGGGCACACGGCCGGGCGGTGAGTCAGTGCGCGACCTGGCCGGCCTCGGACAGGGACCGGGCCGCCACGGTGACGCTCGGGTAGTGCGGCAGCCGCTCGTGCAGGCCGGTGACCTCCAGCGGGCGGACGATCGCCCGATGGCTGCCGGCCAGCGCCCAGTGGATCGATCGCCGCTCGGCGGCCTCGCCGGTGTCCACCAGGGCCTGCAGGCCCGCCGACCCGAGGAAGGTGACCGCCTCCAGGTCGAGCACGAAGGCGCGCCCGTCGTCGAGGAGGTCGTTCAGGCAATCGCGAAGCGCGGGTGCCGCGGCCAGGTCCAGCTCACCGGCGAGGCGGGCCAGCCGGATCCCGCCGGGGCCGTCGGTGAGGTCGATGCGGAGCTCGTGAGCTTGGTACACAGGTGTTCTCCCCGGTTGTGGTGAGCACAGCGGGGACGGCCACACACGCCACAGATCGAAACACCGATGCCTCCGGCCGGGCGTGTCCGTTCCCGGCACGGCTGGTCACTCAACCGCTCGACTCCGACCGTACGGACCGCGCGGGCGGGTCCGCAACCCGCTTCATCCCGGTTAGCGGCAGCGGCGATGGGTACCCGGTGCCGGTCGGCACGGCACGGCGTTCTGGCTGAGGGCGCCGCGCGAGCCGTCCGTGGTGGGTGAACCGGCGGTGCGGGAAGAGCGGTGATCCCGCACCGCCGCCCCTCGTCACCGAAGCGTGGCCCACACCGTCTTGCCGCCGGATCGGGCCCGCCGGCAGCCCCATCGCCGCGAAGTCTGCGCCACGAGCAGCAGCCCCAGGCCGAGCGGACGGACTCCCTCGCGCAAGACCGCCGCTTGCGGATCATCGTCGGTGACCTGGACGGTCAGTTCGTCCCGGTCCAGCTCCAGAGCGAGCCGGGGAGCCGCGCGGGTGTGCCGCAGCGTGTTCTCCACCAGTTCGGTCGCGATGACCGCGGCGTCCGGCGCCAGGCCGGGGACCCGCCACCTCGCACATACGTCCGTGATGAACCGGCGCGCCCGGCGCGCCGCGTCGAGCGTCCTTGGCAGCTTCAGTTCGGTACCGCGCCGCATCGCCTCGATCGCCCCCAACTCTCGTGAACGGGATGGCGATACCCGCCTGAGTGCGCGTGAAACGTGGCGCCGTTTGCCCGGTTTGGGCCCGGGTACCCGGCCGGGCATGGACGAGCGGGCGGGCGATGATGGAGCTCGACGACGTCGACGTCCGGATCGCGCTGACGCACTACTCGCCGATCCCGGAGACCCTGCGGGGTGAACCGCCGGAGATCTACCCGTTCCTCGGGGCCTACCAGCTCGGCGAGGTGATCGACGAATGCGGCGCCCTCCTGGCGATCCATGGGCACGCGCACTTCGGCTGCGAGCAGGGGGTGCCCCCGGCGGAGTCCGCGTGCGCAACGTCGCCCATCCGGTCATCCGCAGCGCATATGCCACGTATGGGCTCGGGTCTTGATTCACCGGTGTGATCGGGAGCACCCTGAGACCGTCCACTCGGCAGCCGGGGAGGGCACATGACCGAACTGAAGGCAAGCCCGATCGTGCTGGGCAACCGCTACGAGCTGCCCGCCAGGCATCGCCGTGGCAGCCTGCTCGTCAGGATGGCCAAGACGACCGATCACAAGTTGATCGGCCTGATGTACCTGTACACGTCGCTGGGCTTCTTCGTCATCGGCGGTGCCATGGCGCTCCTCATGCGCGGCGAGCTGGCGCGGCCCGGCCTGCAGTTCCTGTCGCAGGAGCAGTACAACCAGCTGTTCACCATGCACGGCACGATCATGTTGCTGCTGTATGCGACGCCGAACGTGTTCGCCTTCGCCAACCTGGTCCTGCCGCTGCAGATCGGCTCCCCGGACGTGGCGTTCCCGCGGCTGAACGCCTTTTCGTACTGGCTGTTCCTGTTCGGCGGAACGATCGTGCTCTCGTCGTTCCTGACTCCGGGTGGCGCGGCCGACTTCGGCTGGACCGCCTACGCCCCGCTGTCCGAGGCGGCCAACTCGCCGGGCATCGGCGGCAACCTGTGGATCTTCGGGCTGATCGTCTCCGGTCTGGGCACGATCCTCGGTGCGGTCAACATGCTCACCACCATCGTCACCCTGCGCTGTCCGGGGATGACGATGTGGCGGATGCCGATCTTCACCTGGAACATCTTGTTCACCAGTGTTCTGGTGCTCGCGGTGTTCCCGATCCTGACCGCGGGCCTGTTCGCACTGGCCGCCGACCGCATCATCGGCGCGCACGTGTTCGACCCCGCCAACGGCGGCGCGATCCTGTGGCAGCACCTGTTCTGGTTCTTCGGCCATCCCGAGGTCTACATCATCGCCCTGCCCTACTTCGGGATCATCACCGAGATCATTCCGGTGTTCAGCCGGAAACCGCTGTTCGGGTACCGGCTGATGGTGTTCGCGACGATGGGCATCACCGCGCTGTCGTTCGCGGTGTGGGCGCACCACATGTTCGCCACCGGGGCCGTGCTCCTGCCGTTCTTCTCGTTCATGACGTTCCTCATCGCGGTGCCGACCGGGATCAAGTTCTTCAACTGGATCGGCACGATGTGGAAGGGGCAGCTCTCCTTCGAGACGCCGATGCTGTGGTCCATCGGGTTTCTGCTGACGTTCCTGCTGGGCGGGCTCACGGGCGTCATCCTCGCCGCGCCGCCGCTGGACTTCCACATCACCGACAGCTACTTCGTGGTGGCGCACTTCCACTACGTGCTGTTCGGCACCATCGTGTTCGCGACGTTCGCCGGCGTGTACTTCTGGTACCCGAAGATGACCGGGCGGATGCTCGACGAGAGACTCGGCAAGCTCCATTTCTGGACCACGTTCGTCGGGTTCCACACGACGTTCCTGGTACAGCACTGGCTCGGCTCCGAGGGCATGCCGCGCCGCTACGCCGACTACCTGGCCTCCGACGGCTTCACGGTCCTCAACACGATCTCCACGATCGGCGCGTTCATCCTGGGCGCCTCGATGCTGCCGTTCATCTACAACGTGGTGCACAGCTACCGGTTCGGGGATCCCGTGGAAGTGGACGATCCGTGGGGCTTCGGCAATTCGCTGGAGTGGGCCACCAGCTGCCCGCCGCCGCGGCACAACTTCCTCGAGCTGCCGCGGATCCGGTCCGAGCGGCCGGCGTTCGAGCTGCACTATCCGCACCTGGTGGAGCGTCTGCACGACGAAGGTCACATCACCCTGACCGGCAAGTCCATCCCGCACTCCGAGGCGACGAGGACGCCGTCGGAGCAGGTCACCGAAGGTGTCACGCCCACCGCGCACGACGATTAGCGCTGCTCGCCCGGGGGTAGCCGGAGATCGAGCAACCCCAAGGGAGGCGAGGCATGAGTGAGGACACGGGCCGCGGGTCGACCGCGGTCGAGGACCGCTCCATCGCGCAGCTCGTTCAGGACATGTCGGAGCAGATCCAGCGGCTGGTGCGCGATGAGCTGCGGCTGGCGACCGAGGAGCTGCGGCGCAAGGGCAAGCGCGCCCAGACGGGCGCGGGCCTGGCCGGCGCGGCGGGGGTCCTCGCGTTGTTCGGCGCGGCGACGCTGGTCGCCGCGGCGGTCTTGGCGCTGGCGCTGGTGCTGCCCGCGTGGGCCTCGGCGCTGATCATCGGCGGCGGGCTGCTGCTCGTCGGCGGTCTCGCCGGGCTGATGGGCAAGCAGCAGCTGTCCGCCGCGGTGCCGCCGGTGCCGCAGGAGGCGGTGTCCGGCGTGCCGAAGGATCTGGCCGCCATGCGGGAGGGGCTGCGGCGATGACGACGAACCGCGAGACGTTCCCGCACGACGCCGAGCAGGCGCGGCTCGACCTTGAGCTGACCCGTCAGGAGCTCGGCCAGACCGCCGAGGCGCTGGCCGGGAAGGTCAAGCAGACCGCGCACACGACACAGCGGATCGCACTCGGCACGGGTGCCGGGCTCGGGATCCTGGCGCTGGTCTTCGTCCTCGTGCGAAGGCTCGCCGCCCGGAGGTGACACGATCGCGACCCAGTCGAATGACCGCGAACGACCCAAGGGGCAGTAGCGTCGCACATTGTCGAAAATGTGCTGCGGTCGAACCGGGGAAGGGCGGCACTTTGTCGAAAATGTGCGGCGGTCAGGCGTAGAGCCGCTTGGCGTACTCCGGGCCGTAGTAGCGCTCGAGCTCCGCGAGCGAGTCGTCCGGCCGCTCCAGCGCCTTCGCGATCACCGCGCGCGGGGCCATCGCGTCCGGCGCCCACGTCTCGGTCTGCCACAGCTTCGACCGCAGGAACGCCTTCGAGCAGTGGTGGAACACCTCGTCGATCTCCACCAGGATCGCCAGCCGAGGCCGGTGTCCTGCCACGACCATGTCGTCGAAGAACGGCGCGTCCCGCAGCAGACGGGCGCGGCCGTTGATCCGCAGGGTGTCCCCTCGGCCGGGGAGGAGGTACACGAGTCCGACGTGCGGGTTGGCCAGGATGTTCGAGAACCCGTCGGCCCGCCGGTTGCCGGGCCGCTCCGGCACGGCGATCGTCTTCTCGTCCAGCACCAGGGTGAATCCGGCCGGATCGCCCCTTGGGGGAGACATCGCAGTTGCCTTCCGCGTCGGCGGTCGCGATCAGGCAGAACGGGGACGCGGCGAGCCACTGCCGGTCCAGCTCGTGCAGGGCCGCACGCTGCTTGCGCACGGAGTTCGGCAGTGGATGTCCGATCAGGTCACGCAGCTCGTCGATGTCCGACACCTCGGTCACGCCGGTGAGATCCATGCCCGCACGCGAGCGCTCACTCCGCGCCCGCGTCGATCACGACCGCCTCCGGACCGCGGTGGGCAGGGTGAACTGGATCGTTTCGCGCGCGGTCTCCCGTTCCGTGACGGTGAGCGGGCCGAGCCCGCCGAGTGCGGCGACTACGGAGTCGACCAGCCGGGGCGGCGCCGACGCCCCGGCGGTGAGCCCGATCCGCTCGACGCCGGAGAGCCAGTCCGCCCGGAGGTCCCGCGCGTCATCGATCAGGTGGGTCGGGGTGCCGGCGCGCCGGGCCAGCTCGACCAGGCGCAGCGAGTTGGACGAGTTGCGCGACCCCACCACCAGCACCAGGTCGGTGTCGCGGGCGACCGAGGCCAGGGCGTTCTGCCGGTTGGTGGTGGCGTAGCAGATGTCGCCGGAGGCCGGGCCGCGCAGGGCGGGGAAGCGGGTGCGCAGCTCGGCGATCACCTTGGCGGTCTCGTCGACGCCGAGCGTGGTCTGGGTCAGGTAGGTGACCCGGTCCGGATCCGGCACCCGGACGCGGCGGGCCTCCTCGGCCGACTGCACCAGGATCGTCCGCTCCGGTGCCTCGCCGAGGGTGCCCTCGACCTCCTCGTGCCCCGCGTGGCCGATCAGCAGCACCGTGTCGCCTCCTCCGGCGAACCGGCGCGCCTCGGCGTGGACCTTGGTGACCAGCGGGCAGGTGGCGTCGACGACCTTCAGACGCCGGCGGTCGGCCTCGGCTCGCACGGCGGGGGAGACGCCGTGTGCGGAGAACACGACAGTGGCTCGTCTCGGCACGGCGTCCAGCTCGTCGACGAACACCGCTCCCCGCGCACGCAGGTCGTCGACGACGTGCCGGTTGTGGACGATCTCCTTGCGCACGTAGATCGGCCCCCCGCGCTGGGCGAGCAGGCGCTCGACGATCTCGATCGCCCGTTCCACGCCCGCGCAGACCGAGCGTGGCGCGGCGAGCAGCACCGACCGCGGCCGCCCCGCGACGGCCAGGACCGCGGCCATCGCCGCACTCATCGCAGCCACCGTCCGGGACGAGACCTGACCGGTGGCCGCGACGCCGAGCCCGGCCGGTCCGTCCGCGGCCGGCAGCACGGCGCGCAGCGCGACCGCGGCGGCGTGGTCGGTGTCGACGGAGAGGTGACCGCGTGTGGTGGCGACGTCCCGGCGCCGCAGCTCGCCCTCCAGCAGACCCGACCCGGGGCAGCGGATCGACGGGCGGTCCGGCCACAGCAGTTCGTCGGCGACGAGCACCTCACCCGGACCGGGCCGGCCGGGGTGGTGCGCGGCGAGGATGCTTTCCGCAGCGGTGAACGACATGGTGTCTCCGTTCCAGGGTGGTTCAGCGGTCGCGGTCGGCCAGCAGCACGGCGAGTGTCTCCAGCTCCGCGGCGGCCCGGGCGTCCGGCACCGCGGCCCGCAGGTGTGTCCGGGCCCGGTCCAGCAGCGCCGCGGCCTCGGTCCGGCTCCACGCCCGGCCGCCCGCCTGGTCGACCAGCCGTGCCGCCCGCACCAGGTCGGCGCCCGCCGGCTCGCCCGGTGCCGCGTACAGCTCCGCCAGCTCCCGCCCGGCCGTCGTGCCCGAGGTCAGTGCGGCCACCACCGGCAGCGACTTCTTGCGGTTGCGCAGATCCGAGAAGACCGGCTTGCCGGTGACCGCCGGATCGCCCCAGATCCCGAGCAGGTCGTCGGCCAGCTGGAACGCGAGCCCGAGCGCCTCGCCGAAGTGGCGCAGGTGCGCGACCTGCTCCGAACTCCCGCCGCCGAGCAACGCGCCCAGCGCGCACGAGCACCCCAGCAGCGCTCCGGTCTTTCCCGCGGCCATCGCCCGGCATTCGGGCAGCCCGACGTCGTCCCGCCGCTCGAACGCCACGTCCGCGCCCTGCCCCTCGATCAGGTCCTGCACCGCCGCGATCAGGATTTCGAGCGCCTCCCGCGTGGCCGGGTGCCCGCTGCGGGCCAGTACGCCGGAGGCTCCGGCCAGCAGGCTGTCCCCGGCCAGGATCGCCACCGCCGGGCCGAACAGCTTCCACACCGTGGGCCGGTGCCGCCGCGTCTCGTCACCGTCCATGACGTCGTCGTGCAGCAGGGAGAAGTTGTGCACCAGCTCGACCGCCACTGCGCCGGGCAGCGCGGGCTCCGGCGCGCCGACCGCCCGCGCGGACAGCAGCACCAGCGCCGGGCGGACGGCCTTGCCGCCGCCCGCGGTGGCCGGTGCGCCCTTCTCGTCGGTCCACCCGAAGTGGTAGGTGACCGCCGGGCGCATCGACTCGGGCAGGTGCGCGATCGCCGACCGCAGTGCGGGATCCACACGGTCACGGCTCCACGCGAGGATTTCCCGCGCGGTCCGGACCCCGGCCACCGTGTCCGTCACCGTCCGACCTCCACGTGCTCCAGCACGCCGAGCGCGTCCGGCACCAGGACCGCCACCGAAAAGTAGGCGGTGACGAGGTAGGACACGATGGCGCGCTCGTCGATCCCCATGAACCGCACCGTCACCCCGGGCTCGGCCTCGTCGGGCAGCCCGGACTGACGCAGCCCGATGACACCCTGACTGCGCAAACCCGTGCGCATTGCCAGGATCGAGGTGGTGCCCGTGGGCGACACGGGGATCTTGTCGCTCGGGAAGATCGGCACCCCGCGCCACGCCGACACGACATGACCGTCCACTTCGGTGCTTTCCGGCGACAGGCCCCGGGCCACGCACTGGCGCCCGAACGCGGCAATCGCCTTGGGGTGGGCCAGGAACAGCTGTGTCTTGCGGCGCCGGCACAACAGCTCGTCCAGGTCGTCCGGGGTGGGCGGACCGGTGCGGGTGTGCAGGCGCTGGCTGAGGTCCGCGTTGTGCAGCAGGCCGAACTCGGAGTTGTTCAGCAGCTCGGACTCCTGCCGTTCGCGCAACGCCTCCAGCGTGACTCGCAGCTGCTGTCCGGTCTGGTCCATCGGCTGGTTGTAGAGGTCGGCGACCCGGGTGTGCACGCGCAGGATCGTCTGCGCCACACCCAGCTCGTACTCGCGCGGATGCAGGTCGTAGTCGACGAAGGTGGCGGCGAGTGCGGGTTCGCCGGTGTGGCCCGAGGACAGCTCGATGTTCGCCTCGCCGTGCTTGTTCTGCGCCAGCTCGAGCCCGCGCCGCAGTTCGTCCACATGCGACCGCAGGTCCGGTGAGGTGTCCAGCAGGGCCAGCACGTCCCGGTGCGGCAGCGCGAGCGCGGTGACGGCGGTCTCCGCGCGGACGCTGTACTCCCACGGCCGCGGCGACTCGGCGAGCACCTGCTGCCCGAGGTAGTCGCCGTCGGCGAGCCCCCCCAGCGTCACGGTGTCGCCGTAGTCGCCCCGGCCGAGCTTGCTCACCTTGCCGTGCGCGACGAGCAGCGCCTCCTCGGTGGGCGCACCGGCGGTGACGATCACCTCCCCGGCCTGGTACTCGCGCTGCACCAGCCGGTCGGCGAGCGCGGTGAGCACGACCGCGTCGTCGAAGCCGCGGAACAGCGGCAGTTCGGTGAGACTGGCCGGGACCACCCGGACCCGGTCGGCTTCGACGGTGAAGGCCACGCGGCCCCGGCCGGTCACGTGGGTGAGCCGCCGGTTGACCCGGTAGGTGCCGGCCTCGGTCTCCTCCCACGGCAGCAGGCTCAGCAGCCAGCGGCCGGTGACCGCCTGGTTCTGCGGGACGGACTTGGTGGTGGTGGCGAGCTTGCGGGCCGCCGCCGTGCCCAGGCTGAGCCGCGTCTCGGTGTGCTGGAAGGTCTGCAGGGTTACGGTCAACGGACCCAACCACCCCTCGCTCGGGTTGCGGATTCGGCCGTCAGTCTTCGCGGCCGATCTCGACGTGTTCCAGCACCGCCAGCGCGTCCGGCACCAGCACGGCCGCGGAGAAGTACGCCGAGACGAGGTAGGAGATGATCGCCTTCTCGTTGATGCCCATGAAGCGCACCGACAGGCCGGGCTCGATCTCGTCCGGCAGCCCGGTCTGGTGCAGGCCGACGACGCCCTGGTTCTGCTCGCCCACGCGCAGCAGCAGGATCGAGCTGGTGCGGGTCTCCGACACCGGGATCTTGTTGGACGGCAGGACCGGCACACCGCGCCAGGAGGGCACGTGGTGGCCGTTGAACTCCACGCCGGCCGGATAGATCCCGCGCTTGCTGGCCTCGCGCCCGAACGCGGCGATCGTCTTGGGGTGGGCCAGGAAGAACGCCGGCTCCTTCCATACGGCGGCGAGCAGATCGTCCAGGTCGTCCGGGGTGGGCGGGCCGGTGCGGGTGTGCAGCCGCTGCTGGACGTCGGCGTTGTGCAGCAGGCCGAACTCCGGATTGTTGATCAGTTCGGCTTCCTGCCGTTCCCGCAGCGCCTCGATGGTCAGCCGCAGCTGTTGCTCGGTCTGGTTCATCGGCTGGTTGTAGAGGTCGGCGACGCGGCTGTGCACCCGCAGGACCGTCTGCGCGACACTGAGTTCGTACTCCCGCGGGGACAGCTCGTAGTCGACGAACGTGCCAGGCAGCTCCGGCTCGCCCCGGTGGCCCGAGGACAGGTCGATACTCGCCTCGCCGTGCTCGTTGCCGTTCGCGAGCCGGCGGGCGCGGAACTGCTCGATCTGCTCGCGCAGTGACGCGGACTGCTCGAGCAGCTCGTCGAAGCCGCGCTGCTCGAGCACCAGCACCGTGCAGGCGGTGACCGCCTTGACCGTGTACTCCCAGATGCTCTGACCGTCCACAAGGGAGTCGGCTCCGAAGTGGTCCCCGCCTGCCAGTACACCGAGGTTGGTGAAGTCGCCGTACTCGCCGGGGCCGACCTTGCCGACCTTGCCGTGGGCGATGAGGAACGCCTGGTCGGAGGTGCTGCCGAACTCGACGATCACGTCACCGGGCTCGTAGTCGCGCTGCTGGAAGCGGGTCGCGAGCGCGGCGAGCACCTCCTGGTCGTCGAAACCGCGCAGGATCGGCAGCTCACCGAGTTCGGCGGGGATGACCTCGATGGTGCCCGCGGTCGTCACGAACGTGACCCGGCCGTCGCCGACCGCGTAGGACAGGCGGCGGTTGACCCGGTACGCGCCGCCGGAGGCCTCCACCCACGGCAGCAGGCGCAAGAGCCACCGCGACGTGATGGCCTGCATCTGGGGGACGGACTTGGTCGTGGTCGCCAGGTTGCGCGCGGCCTGGGTGCTGAGGCTCTGCTGCGGGCTGCCGTCGTCCAGGCTGGGCACGGCGGGGTCGGTCACGGTCACGGCAAATACCACCAATCGTCGAAAAGTCGATTCGCGAATTGGGAATGATGATCCGGCGGACTGGGCCACTTTTTCCCGGCCGGCTTGTACGACGTTAGCACCGGTTCCGCAAGCTCGTACAGTCACTCTTCCGTGGTGCGGTGTGGTCGCAATTCTTCCCGGAACACACGTTCGGCGGTTTCGGCAAACCCACGGTAGAACGGAATGGGCGGCGATCACCTGTGCTGCCCAACCGGCGCGGTCCCGAGGCGTGACGTGCTGGGTAACATGCTGCCGCATTCCCGGCCTACTGCTCCGAACGGGCCCAATTCTTCCCGGATACTGGGACAGCCGTCGTCTGTTCGGGTCAATCGCGCTGTCTTCCGTTGCGTACCAACGAGAATCACACGGGTTCCGGGATGGTGTTACGTCCGGTAGGCGGGACCTCGCCCGGTCGGCGCAGTCTGCGTCCACCCGCGCTCCTGGCCCGCCGACAACAGGGCCGCGCTATCCCCGGAAACGGGAATCGGTTGCTCCGAACAAGTGACCGGAAATATCCGTTCGTATTCCGTCGGAATGAATGTTCGGTATCGATCTTGTCGCCCGGACAGGTGGCGCCTAGTGTCGGCCCACGGTCAATTCCCGGTCGGGAGGCAGCACGCGATGAATGTGTATCTGGCCGGTTCACTGTGGGTGGTGGGGGCCGTCGTGCTCGGCGCGGTCATCGCCTACCTCGTGCGCCGTTACGGTCTGGACGAGGGCAGGCCGGACAACAACGACGCCGCCGGCCAGGCGTTCACCATCGTCGGCGGGTTGCACGCCGCGGTGGTCGCCTTCGTGCTGATCTCGCTGTTCGACGCGGCGAGCACCGTCCGGGACGGATCGTACAAGGAGGCGCAGAGCGTCGTTGCGGCGTCCTGGGCGGCGGACGCCCTGCCCGAACCTGCCCGCACCGAGGTCCGCCGGCTGGCCGCGGAGTATGCGGACACCGTGGTGACCCGGGAGTGGCCGCGGATGCGCGACGGTGGTCCGGTACCGGAGGAGGGCTGGGTCGCGCTCGACCGGATGCGCGCGGCGGTCGACAAAACCGAGGTCGCGGGCGACGACGACTGGCTGACCAACCGCAAGACCGAGGTCGCCGACGCGCTGATGGACGTCTTCTAGCAACGGCAGGCCCGGCTCAACGCCGTGCGGGACAACAACGTCGGCATGGTGGTGTGGTTCGTGCTGATCGGCGGCAGCGTCATCTTCGTACTGCTGCCCAACCTCTTCGGCGGCACGAAGTCGCTGACCCACGTCGTGATCGTGTCCACTCTGGCCGCGGCGACGACGCTGTTGCTGTTCGCGATCTTCCAGTTGCAGAACCCGTTCGCGGGTGGTTCGAAGGTGGGACCGGACGCGTTCAGGCAGGCGATCGAGCGGCTGCGGTGAAGGCGGCGCGGCTCACCCGGGTGCTGGCGGTCGCGGCGGTCCTGGTGGTGTCCCTGCCGGCCGGATCCGCGTCGGCGGAGGCAGGCGAGTGCACGATCCTGCGCGTCGGCAATACCCTGCCGGGCGCACCCTCCACAGTGGAACTGGTGCGGCTGCCGGCGGGAACGGTGGAGGGCCGGACCGAGCTCGGCGTGCAGGTCAACGCGCTCGGGTACGCCGGTGGTCAGGACCTGGTCTACGGCCTGACCCGGGACGGCACGGCGGTCACGGTGGATCGCGACGGCGAGCTGACCCGGCTCGGCCCGGTCCGCACCCGGGACCGCCGCCCCCTGGACCGCGTGACCGCGGGCACCGTGACCGGAAACCGTTGGTACGTCAAGCGGAACGACGACCTGTACCTGATCGACGTGGACCCGGACAGCGCCGGGTACCTGACGGCGGTGCGCGCGGCCGGGTTGTGGCCGGCGCCGTTCGCGTCCGGAATCGACGACTTCGACGTCGCCGGCGACCGGTTGTACGGGGTGACGAGCACGTGGCCGTTCCGCGGGATGGTGGTGGAGATCGACCCGGTGTCGGGATTCACGCACCCGCTGGCCGGGCCGGTGCTTCCCCCGGCGACGGCGTACGGATCCGTTGTGGTGGCGGGGGAGACCCTCTACGTGATGGCGAACCGAAGCGACGGCCGCAGCCGCACGTTCCGCGTGGCCCGGGACGGCTCGGTGGTGCCGGTGTCCTCCGGGATGCCAGTGGCCGGATCGGATGCCGCGGGATGCCTGGCCGCCCCCGCTCCGCCACCACCACCGCCGCCGCCGCAGCCACCACCCTCGCCGCAGCCACCGCCACCGCCGCCCGCCCCCGCGCCGGTCGTGCCGCGGCCCCCGGTGTCGAACCCGCCGCCGAGGCCGGTCCAGCCCCGCCCGGCGCCACCCCGGGTGACGCCCCCGCCCCCGGCGCCCCCGCCCAGCACCACACCCCGCCGCCCGGTGACGACGAAGAAGCCGGTCGAGCAGGTGTCCACCCAGGACCGGACGGCGGAGAAGCGCCGGTAGTCGTTCGCCGTGCTGGTGTTGGTCCTCGGGGCGGGCATCGCGGTCCGGCGCCTCCGCCGGTGAGCGGACCCGGCGGCACATTTTCGACAATGTGCGATGCCGGACGGCACCGACACGGGCGTTTGACTTTATGGATCAATGATTCGAGGATTGATCCGTGAGCACGAGTCACGCGGGACCGCTCGGCCGGCACCGCACCCTGCACGGCCAGGTCGTCGAGTGGCTCGGGCGGCGCAGCTCAACGTCAGCCGGGGCGGGGTACGCGAGGCGGTCAAGGCGCTCGCCGCGAAGGGGCTGGTCGAGCCGCGGCCCCGGCTGGGCACCCGCGTGCTGCCGCGCGAGCAGTGGAACCTCATGGACCGTGAGGTGATCAGCTGGCACGGGCAGCTCTCCGACGGGACCTTCCTCGCCGATCTGCTCGAGCTGCGGCTGATGGTCGAGCCCGGCGCTGCGCAGCTGGCCGCCGAGCGCGCGACGGACGAGCAGCTCGCCGTGCTCGAGCGCACCTTTGTCGAGATGGCCGAGCAGGCCGCGCGCGCGGACGCGTCGGCCTTCGTCGAGGCGGACCTCACGTTCCACCTGACCCTGCTGCGCGCGAGCGGCAACCAGCTGGTCGTGCAGCTGGGCCGCCTGCTGGAGGCGAGCCTGCACCACGGCCTGACCGCCAGCTCGCACGCGCCGGACGGCGTGGCCGCGGCGCTGCCGCTGCACCAGGCGGTGCTCGTCGCCGTCCGGGCGCGCCGCCCGGCCGCCGCCGCGCGGGCGATGCGGCGGCTCATCGAGACGACGGCCGACGCGCTGCGGCGGATCGCGACGAAGGGGGACTGAGGTGGCGTCCACTGTGGACCAGGTGACCGAACCGGTGGCGGAGCACGGCGAAGGGCCCGTGTGGGCGCCGGAGTGGCCGGGCGTGCGGTGGGTGGACATGCTCGCCGGCGACGTGCTGGAACTGGACGGCGGGGAAGTCCGGCGCCACCACGTCGGGGCGGTCGCGGCGGCACTGCGGCCGGGCGCCGGTGGCGGTGTGGTCCTGGCGCTGGAGCGCGGGTTCGCACTTACCGACGCCGCGCTCACCGACGTGCGGCCGCTCGGCGAGGTGTGGGCGGACGCGGGTGTCCGGATGAACGAGGGCGGGTGCGATCCGGACGGCCGGTTCTACTGCGGGTCGATGGCTTACGACGCCACGCCCGGTGCCGCCGGTCTCTACCGGCTCGACCCGGACGGCACGGTCACCACGGTGCTCACCGGCGTGACGATCTCGAACGGCCTGGCCTGGAGCCCGGACGGCGGAACGGCCTACTACGTGGACACTCCCACCGGCCGGATCGACGCGTTCGACTACGCCGCCGCGGCCGGGCTCACGGATCGTCGTCCCGCGGTCACCATCCCGGCCGAAGTGGGCTCCCCGGACGGCCTGACGGTCGACGCCGAGGGCAACCTGTGGGTCGCGCTGTGGGGCGGCGGCGCGGTGCACTGCTACACCCCGGCGGGCGAACTGGTGACTCGCGCCGAGCTCCCGGTGACGCAGGTCACGGCGTGCACCTTCGGCGGGGCGGACCTGTCCGAGCTGTACGTGACGACGTCGCGTCTGGGCGTCGAGAAGGGCACTCAGCCCGAGGCCGGGGGGTTGTTCCGGCTCCGGCCGGGCGTGCGCGGGTTGCCCGCCCACCGCTTCTCCGGCTGCTGAGATCTCGGTACCGGAATACGTACTTTCCCGGTGCCGGGGCCTGCGGTGCGCGGGCAGGGTGAAGCCTGTCGTGGTTTGCGCATCGGAGGAGAGAGTTCATGCGAGCGGTGAAGGCGGTTGAGCTGGGCCTGACGGCCGGGCTCGTGCTGACCCGGACCGCCCTGCGTGCCGCGACCGGGGGTCCGGCCGGACCGGTGGCCCGCACCGGTCCGGCCGGTCGCCTCACCCGCTCCCGGGGCGAGGCCTGGACGGTGACCGCGGACGACGGTGTGGCCCTGCACGCCGAGATCGCGGGTGATCCGAACGCGCCGGTCACCGTCGTGCTGTGCCACGGCTACGCGCTGTCGAGCGCGAGCTGGTGTTTCCAGACCCCCGAGCTGGCCCAGCACGCCCGGGTGGTGACCTGGGACCAGCGCGGCCACGGGCGTTCCCAGCGCGGTCCGGCCGCGCACGCGACCGTCGACCAGCTGGGCCGCGACCTGCGTGCGGTGCTTGACCAAACCGCGTCCCACGGACCGGTCGTGCTGGTCGGACACTCCATGGGCGGCATGACGATCATGGCGCTGGCCGAGCAGCACCCGGAGTTGTTCGGCACGCGCGTCGCCGCGGTCGCGCTGCTCGCCACCAGCGCCGAGCCGGTGCTCGGCGACCTCGGCCTGCCCCGCCACGGCATGCGGGCGCTGCATTGGGTCGCGCCGTGGGCGCTGGCCGTGCTGCACCGGGTCAGCCGGCTGGGCGGGCCGCGCGCCGCCGTGCTGCGGGAGCTGACCGGCGCGCTGGTGCCCGGGCACGCGTTCGCCTCCGACGTGCCGTCGCACGTCGCCGACTTCCTGCTCGACCTGATCGAGGCCACCCCGCTGGACGTCCTGGCCGACTTCTTCCCGCAGTTCCGCCTACACGACAAGGTCGAGGCTCTGACCGCGTTGCACCGCGTCGAATGCCTCGTCGTGGCCGGTTCGGACGACGTCGTCACGCCGCCGGAACACAGCAAGGCGATCGCGCGCGCCGTGCCGGGGGCCGATCTCGTCGTGCTACCCGATGCCGGGCACGCCTTTCCCCTGGAGCACCCCGCGCAGGTCAACGCCCACCTGGTCGCGTTGCTGCGGCGGCACGTCCGCCTGCGCACCGCCTAATCGCACCTACATCGGGCATAGACTTGCGTGATGCCCGACGTGTCGCGCGGCGCAGGTAACCTGCCCAGCGCGCTGACCAGCTTCGTGGGACGGCGCCACGAGCTTGCCGACGTCCGCCGCCTACTGGCGTCGGGCAGGCTGGTGACGCTGACCGGGGTCGGTGGCGTCGGCAAGACCCGGCTGGCGCTGCGCGCCGCCGCGGACGCGCGGCGGGCGTTTCCCGACGGCGTGTGGTTCGTGCCGCTGGCCGAACTGCGTGATCCCGCCCTCCTGGCCCAGACGATCGCCACCACCCTGGGCTTGCCGGACCAGGCCGGTGCGCACGTGAGCGGGCTCGCCGAGTACCTCGACGAGCAGCGGGTGCTACTGGTCATGGACAACTGCGAGCACGTCCTGGACGCGTGCGCGGTGCTGATCGCCAAGCTGCTGTCGGCCACCTCGTCGGTGCGGGTGCTGGCCACCAGCCGCCAGCTCCTGCGCGCCGACGGTGAGCAGGTGCTGGTCGTGCCGCCGCTGCCGGTGCCCTCCGACGGGGAGCCGGCGGTCGAGGCGGTGACCTTGTTCGCCGAGCGCGCCGCGGCCGTCGCGCCCGGGTTCACGATTGACGCGTCCAACCGCGACACCATCGTGCGGATCTGCCGCCGGCTCGACGGGATTCCGCTCGCCCTCGAGCTGGCCGCCGTGCGGTTGCGGGTGCTCTCCGTCGGCGAGCTCCTCGAACGCCTGGACCACCGGCTCCGGCTGCTCACCGGCGGCAGCCGCACCGCGCCGGACCGGCAGCAGACGCTCGAGGCGGCCATCGCCTGGAGTTTCGATTTGTGCACCCGGCCCGAGCAGGCGGTGTGGGCCGCAGTGTCGGTGTTCGCGGGCGGCTTCGACCTCGAGGCCGCCGAGGCCGTGTGCGCCGTGGTCGGGATCGGTTCGGAGGAGGTGCTCGACCTGATCGCCGGCATGGTGGACAAGTCCATCCTGCACCGGCGCGACGGCACGTTCGGGCGATCGGCGTGGTACGGGATGCTGGAGACCGTCCGTGAGTTCGGGCACGTCCAGCTGACGCGGTCCGGCCGTGGGGACGCCGTTCGCGACCGGCTGGTGGACCATGTCGCCCGACTCGCCCGGCGCTACCGCGACGAGAGCTTCGGCCCGCACCAACTGGACTGGATCGACCGGATGCGGCGGGAGCACCCGAACGTCCGCGTCGCGCTCGAACACTGCGTGACCGACCACGAGCGCATCTCCCGCGCCGCGGAGATCACCGGCCCGCTGCGGGACTACTGGTTCGCGGGCGGGTACATCCGGGAGGGCTACAAGTGGTTGCGGGCGTCGGTGGACCAGGACCCTGCCCGCGACACCTGGGCGCATGGCCATGCGTTGCACGGCGCGGCGTTCCTCGGGATCCAGATCGGGGACGCGGACGCGGTCCGGACGTTGCTGGACGAGCTGCGTGGGCTGGCCGAGGCGCTCGACGACGAGACTCTGCGGGCCGGCTGGGCGCAGTGCGCGGGCTTGGGCATGTACTTCCTGGACGATCTGGCGGCCGGACGTCAGTTCCTGGAACAGGCACTGGCCGGGTTTCGGCGAAGCGGTGACCAGTTCCAGGTGTGCAACACGCTGATCCTGCTGGCCGTGACGCTGTTCTTCGAGAACGACCCGGAGGGCTCCCGTGCCGCCGAGGAGGTGCTCGCGTTGTGCGTCGAGCACCAGGCCGACTGGTCCAGGGCCTATGCACTGTGGGCGGTCGCCATCAACGCCTGGCGCCGGGGGGACAACCGACGCGCGGCGGCCCTGCTGCGCGAGGCCATCGCCATGCGGCAGACCGACCGCATCCAGCTGGCCTTCATGCTCAACGCGCTGGCGTGGTGCGCGGGGGCGGGCGGGGACCACGAGCGGGCGGCCGGCCTGTTCGGTGTATCCAGGGCGGTGTGGCGGATCAGCGGTGCCGCGGTGTCCGAAGTCGGGCCCTACCGGACGTTCGACGACGAGTGTCAAGCGCAGGCACGCGCCGCGCTCGGGGACGCCGCCTACACCGCCGCCTTCTCCGCGACCAGGGGATTCGGCGTCGAGGAGGCGATCCGGTACGCGCTGGCGGAGACGCCGGGTGCGCCCCGCGCGGCTCCGCAGGTACGCGAGAGCAGTCCCGGCGGCCTGACGCGGCGCGAGCGCGAGATCGCCGGCCTGGTCGCCGAGGGCCTGAGCAACAAGCAGATCGCCGCCCGCCTGGTCATCGCGCCGCGCACCGCCGAGACACATGTCGAGAACATCCTGACCAAGCTCGGCTTCACCTCCCGGGCCCAGATCGCGGCCTGGCTCACCGAGCAGCGGGCCGCCAAGGAGGGTACGTAGCCCGGTCTACGTACCCAGATGCGTAGGACTCCCGGTTTCAAGGCCCCGGTCACGCGTGCACTCTGGTGCTTACGACCGAAGCCGAGAACACCGGAGGGGTAGTCATGAAGGTCGATTCGCCGCCGCAGCCTTGCTCGCGGTGCCACCGCCAGGTGGTGCTCGCCGGGTACAGCTGGGGACGGCAGTGGGTGCACCTGGGTACCTGGCGGCCGCAGTGCGGTCCGCCGTCCTGGGCCCTCGCCCGCTCGGCCGAGATCACCTCGACGGCGGCTTCCTGACCCCAGTCCAGCCGCCCGGCGCCGCCCTCCCCCTCGCGTGCCGGTCGGTCGAGCGCGGCGGGTTGTGCCCAGCCTGCCCGCGAACTCCGGCACCCCGCCGCGCTCACTCCAACCCCCGCCGAAGAGCACCCCGCCGAAAAGCCGCCCCGCCCCCGGGGGCGGCTTTTCGTGTGACAAGAAGTTCACCGGCCGCGACGCCTTTTCACAGCGAACTGTCAGATTTCTCCTGGATCCTGGTACTAGCTGGATCGAGTGATTTCTGAGGGGGAGCGGGCGTGCTGCGCAGACAGCGAGTGACGACAACGCCCGCGCGTCGTCACCGATGGCGCCCGGTGGTGTACACCGCGGTCGGCCTGGTGTCGCTGCTCGTGCTCGGCGGCACCGGTTACGCCTGGACCCAGCTGTGGCGGCTGGACCGCGACCTGGCCAGCGCGGACGTGATCGCGCCGTCCGCCCAGGTCCCGGCCGGCCGGTCCAGCTTGTCGGTCGACCAGAACATCCTGCTCGTCGGCCTCGACTCGCGGACCGACGTGCAGGGCAACCCGCTGCCGCAGAGTCTGCTCGACCAGCTGCACGCGGGTGACTCCACCGACGGCGGCGACACCACCGACACGATGATCGTGGTGCACGTCCCGGCCGGTGGTGGGTCGGCCACCGCCGTCTCGATCCCGCGCGACTCCTACGTCCAGATCGCCGGCGGGTACGGCAAACACAAGATCAACTCTGCGTACACCTACGGAAAGCAAGCGGCGCTCGACACGCTGCGCAGCCGCGGGCTGACCGGGGCGGAGCTGGAGCGCGAGGCGTCCGCGACGGGGGCGCGAACCGCGATCGCGACCGTCGAGGACTTCACCGGGCTCACGATCAACCACTACGCGGCGGTCAACCTCGCCGGGTTCTACGCGCTGAGCAACGCCGTCGGCGGGGTACCGGTGTGCCTGAAGCAACCGGTGCACGACAGCTACTCCGGGGCGAACTTCCCGGCGGGGGAGCAGACGCTGTCCGGCGCGCAGGCGCTGGCGTTCGTGCGGCAGCGGCACGGTCTGCCGGGCGGCGACCTCGACCGCATCGCCCGCCAGCAGGCGTTTCTGTCCGGGATGGCGAAGGTGGTGCTGGGCGCCGGGACCCTCACCAACCCGGCGCGGCTGTCGCGCCTCATCGACGCGGTGAGCCAGTCGCTGGTGATCGACCAGGGCTGGGACCTGCTGACCTTTGCCGAGCAGATGCACAACCTGACCTCGGGTGCGATCACGTTCGCGACGATCCCGGTGCAGAGCCTGAGCCTGCAGACCCCGAACGATGGCGACGCGGTGAAGGTCGACCCGGGGCAGGTGCGCGACTTCATCCACGCCCTGCTCGGTGGTGCCGGCGGGGAGTCGTCGGCGCGCAGCAGCACCTCGTCGAAGCCCACGACGGTGGCGAGGCAGGCCGCGGAGCCCGCAGGCGCCGCGACGACCACCCCGCCGACGACGCTTCCGCAGACCTCCAGCACGGACCTGTCGGGCTGTGTGAACTAGTCGCACATTTTCGAAAAAGTGCCGCCGCTGACCGGCGGGGGCCGGGCCGTGCCGGGTTGTGCTCAGGTGGTCGCCGGTGCCCAGGCGCGCTCGAGCGCCGCCGCGCGGGCGCGCCGCTTCAGGCCGGCCAGGCTGTGCTTCGCGGGCACCATCAGGGCGGTCAGCCACGTGCGCCGGTACTCCTCCAGTGCCACGGCGACCGGACGATGCATCACGCAATGCACCAGACCGGGCGAGCCGAGGCGGTGCCTCCCGGCGTGCTTGCTCCGCGGCATCGTTCCTCCGTGTGGGCGACCTTTCCCGCCGCGCACCGTACGCAACGAGCGGCCAGAAGCGTAGTAGCGCGGCGGCGTGTCACCTGTCTCGTTTGAATTACAAGCCGATCAGGGAGTAAAGAACACCCGATCGGGGCGTCTGGTTCAATGCGAACCATGCTGCGGGTGGGGTTGTCCGGTGGAATCGGCGCGGGGAAGTCGACCGTCGCCGCGCGGCTCGTCGAGCACGGCGCGATCCACATCGACGCCGACGCGATCGCGCGCGAGGTGGTGGAACCGGGGACGCCGGGGCTCGCGCAGGTCGTCGAGGCCTTCGGTGCCGACGTGCTGTGGGAGGACGGCGGGCTGAACCGTCCGGCACTCGCGGCCAAGGCGTTCGCGGACGAGGACTCGCGGCGCAGGCTGAACGGCATCCTGCACCCCCTGATCGGTGCCCGCACCGCGGAGCGGATGGCCGACGTGCCGCCGGACGGGATCGTGCTGCACGACGTGCCGCTGCTGGTCGAGGCCGGGTACGCGCCGAACTACCACCTGGTGGTGATCGTGGACGCCCCCGTCGAGACACGGGTGCGCCGGCTGACCGAGCTGCGCGGAATGTCCGAGGAGGACGCCCGCGCCCGGATCCGGGCACAGGCCGGCGACGAGCAGCGCCGCGCGGCCGCCGACGTGTGGCTGGACAACTCCGGCGCGACCGAGGCCGTGCTGTCCGAGGTGGACCGGTTGTGGACCGAACGCCTCGTGCCGTTCGAGGAGAACGTGCGCCTGCGCCGCCCGCGCCCGCGGATGACACCGAAGCTGGTGCCCCACGACGAGACCTGGCCGGCGCAGGCCGCCCGTGCGCTGGCCCGGCTGCGCCTGCTGACCGCGGGCAGCGCCCTGCGGGTCGACCACATCGGGTCGACGTCGGTGCCCGGGCTGCCCGCGGAGGACGTGCTCGACCTGCAGATCACGGTGTCGACCCTGGCGCAGGCCGACGAGTTCGCCGACGTCCTGTCCGACGCCGGCTTCATCCGCGCGCCGGGGGAGTGGTGGGACGACCCGCAGGGTGGTGGGGAGCCCTGGCGGAAGCGGTTCCACTACGGAGCGGACCCGGGCCGGCCGGTCAACGTCCACGTGCGCAGCACGGGCACCCCGGCGTGGCGGCTTTCGCTGTTGTTCGCCGCGTGGCTGCGCGCCAATCCGGCCGAGCGTGACGCCTACGCCGCGGTGAAGTCGAAGCTGGCCGAGGCCCGCGACGCTTCCGTGGAGACATACGCCGCGGAGAAACAGTGCTGGGTCGACGCGGCCTTCGTGCGGGCCGAGGAGTGGGCGGGCCGCACCGGCTGGTCGGCCTGAGTCAGCGCGCCCGCAGCCCGTTCGCCACGACCTCGGTGGCGACGCGCAGCAGCTCCCCGCAGTTCGGATTCCGTGCGCCGCAAGGAGTCGGGCCGCCAACCCAGGCTGATCACCCCGTTCCACGACGCCCACAGAGGCCGCCCGGCCCGGGCGGGTTCGGCCTGCTGAAGGCCACCGCCGCGAGCGCCGTCACCTACCGCGGTCTGTACCAGGTGCTGCGGCTGGAACGGACCTGGCGATGGCGCAACACCTACGGCTGGATGGCGAAGTATCCGATCGAGCCGTACGTGATGCGCAGTTTCGTGCGGCCGGTGCTGGAGCGCGCGGACATCCGGTTCGACGGCCGCAAGGCCATCGGCTCGGTCTCGGGCCGCTACGCCCGCGACGTCGCACGGCGCCTCGTCCGTGACTTCGACAAGCCGGTCCAGCTGGTCTGGGCGTCCGAGGACCACGTGTTCCCGCTCGCGCACGCCACTCGCTACAGCCGCGAACTGGGCGCCGGCCTGCGCACCGTCGAGGATTCCTACACCTACGTGACAGAGGACCAGCCCGCGGCGGTGGCCCGCCTCCTCATCGGCTGACCAGCGACCACACCCGCACAGTCGAAGCGCTCCCCGCGGTGCCGGCGACTGGTCGGCATACCCCCAAAACCAGATGCCGACCAGCCGCCTGGAAAAACGGCTCGTCGCTCGAGGGACACAGCAGCTACTCGCGACGAGCAACAGCAGCCCGGCCGCTCCGCGATGCGAGCACCGGAACGCGAGCGAGCTTCGCAACTGTGACGCCGCCCGGGCCGGTTCGGTTGCCCACGAAAGTCAACTTCTTCGCCCCCGCCGCACCCGGGGCTTGATCAGTGGCGGCGCCAGGTCAGGTGGATGTCGCGGGTGGCGAGCCAGCGGTCCACGCGGTAGTCGTGGGCGGCGAGGCCGTTCACGGTGTCGTAGGTGATCCGCAGGGCGTGTTCGGCCTCGCGCGGGGTCAGCAGGCCGGCGGTGGCCGCGGCGAGCAGTTCGTCGGTGTCGAGCACGTCGACCCGGTCACCCTCCCGCACCACGAGGTCCAGGTACCAGTCGGTGGTGCGCCAGATGCTGCCGTCCCGCTGCACCGAGACCACGTCGAGGTAGAAGTCCTGGTCGCGTTCATGCCCGGAGCAGAACCAGTAGTCGGTCAGCCGCAGGCCGAGCGCGGGCAGCACCCAGGACTCGAGGTAGTGGAACTGGGCGCGGCCCGGGGCGGGGCGGGCGAGGTAGAGGCCGAAGGGTTCGACCCGGTACTCCTCGACCGCACGGGCGATGCCCTTGGGATCGGTGTTCGTCCGGTTCGCGACGTCGAAGGTCTCGATCTTCGGGGGATGGATCGTGCCGGCGTGCGCGGTCATGGCTCCATTCTGCTGGTTTACATCAGGTTCGGAACTGTCACGACGGTAGGATGATCTTGTGGTGGACAAGGCGGACGCGGTCCAGGGAGTGGCGCGGGTGGCCGCCGCGCTCGCGGACCGGGCCGCCGAACTCACCGGCGAACTGGTGCAGTTGTACGCGCGGGAGCTGCCGCACCTGGTCAATGACGACGAGAGCGTCGTGAGCCTGCTGTCCGCGAGCGTCTACCAGAACATCGACACCGCGCTGCGGATCTTCCAGCACGGCATCGATCCGCGCCGGGTCGAGGCGCCGGCCGCCGCGATGGAGTACGCGCGCCGCCTCGCACAGCGGGGCACGCCCGTGGTCGACCTGATCCGCGCCTACTACCTGGGCCAGACCGAGCTTCTCGACCATTCGCTGCGGGAGGCCGTCCGGCTCGAGAGCGATCCGTTGCTGCTGGGCGCCATGATGAGTCACACGCTGACCGGCGCGTTCGCCTTCATCGACCGGGTCACGCAGCAGGTGGTGTCCGCCTACCAGGAGGAACGCGACCGCTGGCTGGTCAACCGCAGCGCCGTGCGCGCCGCGCGGGTGCGGGCCCTGCTCGACGGCGATGCTCTCGACACCAGCGAGACCGGCCTCGGCTACCGGCTGCGCGGCACCCACCTGGCGATGATCATCTGGCACGCCCCGGCCCCGGCCGCCGGGCACGTGCTCGGCAGGCTGGAAGCGGTCGCGACGGAGCTCGCCGGCGAGCTGTCCACCACGGCAGCGCCGCTGTTCGTGCCACACGACGAGGTGTGCGCGTGGGTCTGGTTCCCGCTGGAGCGTTCCGGGATGCCGGATGAGGAGCGCGTCCGGAAGGTGCTGGACAAGGCCGATCCGGGCATCCGGTTCGTGCTCGGTGACCCGGGGGAGGGGCTCGACGGGTTCCGCCGCAGCCACCGGCAGGCACAGCGCGTCCACAACCTGGCCTTCGCCGCGGGCGAGCACTGCGACCGGGTCCTGACCTTCCGCGACGTCGGCGCGATGGCCCTGATGGCGGGCGATATGGCGGCCGCCCGCGGCTGGGTCGCCGACACGCTGAACGACCTGGCCACCGACGACGAGCAGCACGCCCGGCTGCGCGAGACGCTGCGGGTGTTCCTGGCCGCGGGCGGCAGCTACACCGCGGCGGCCACCCAGCTGACCATGCACAAGAACTCGGTCCAGTACCGGGTGCGCAAGGCGGAGGAAATGCTGGGCCGCCCGGTGTCGGAGAACCGCCTGGACGTGGAGCTCGCGCTGCGGCTCTGCCACCGCCTCGGTGGAGCGGTGCTGACCCGTGCGTAGGTGCGGTGCTCGTGTCTGGGTGTCGGTCGCCGCGTGGTGCCGCGGCGGTGCGCGGTCGCTGCGCCGTGCTGCCGTGCCCCCGGTCTGGCGCTGACCGGGCGTAGGGCGCGGCTCTTGGCCGCCGCCGCCACGCCGCGCGACCCGCCGCGTAGCACCGCGGTAATCGCCCCGCTCCTGGCCGCGTCTTCCCGCTTTCGTCCTTCAGGACCAGTACCGGCCCCGAGAATTGGGCCACTGGCACGAAGCTTCCACGATTATTCCGGTTTACGATCCTCGTATGGGGAACGTCGTGCACGCCGAGCCGACCGGAGTGATGGCCCTCGTCCGCTTGCGCCGGGGCGCCGCGGGCGAACGCGAGCGCGTGTGCCATCTGGTGCCGATCCCCGGGACCGGGCCCATTCCCGAGGTGCTCATCGCCCGCTGCGGCACACCCGTCGCCTGCGGCAGCGCCGAACTGCTGGAGCGCATCAGCGGCATGCCGTGCGAAGCATGCCTGGCTCGCGCCGCCCGCGACCGTCGTCCGGCCTGCGGGTAGGCGGCCGGCTGAAAACTGTCGGGGGTCGCGCTTACTCTGGATCCCGTGGCTTTCGCAACCGAACACCCCGTGCTCGCCCAGTCCGAGTTCCGGCCCGTCTCCGAGATCCCGCGCGCGGGCGGCCGGTTCGAGGTCGTGAGCGAGTACCAGCCCGCCGGCGACCAGCCGGCGGCCATCGACGAGCTCGCCAAGCGGCTCGAGCGGCGCGAGAAGGACGTCGTCCTGCTGGGTGCCACCGGCACCGGCAAGTCGGCGACCACCGCGTGGCTGATCGAGCGGGTGCAGCGACCCACGCTGGTCATGGCGCCCAACAAGACGCTGGCCGCACAGCTGGCCAACGAGCTGCGCGAACTGTTCCCACACAACGCGGTTGAGTACTTCGTCAGCTATTACGATTATTACCAGCCGGAAGCCTACGTCCCGCAGACCGACACCTACATCGAGAAGGACTCGTCGATCAACGACGACGTGGAGCGGCTCCGGCACTCCGCGACGATGAACCTGCTGTCGCGGCGCGACGTCATCGTGGTCGCCTCGGTGTCGTGCATCTACGGCCTGGGCACGCCGCAGTCCTATCTCGACCGGTCGGCCCGGCTGAGCGTCGGGATGGAGGTCGAGCGCGACGCGTTCCTGCGGGCGCTGGTTGACGTCCAGTACACCCGCAACGACCTGGCCTTCTCGCGCGGCACGTTCCGGGTTCGCGGCGACACGGTCGAGATCATCCCGGCGTACGAGGAGCTGGCCGTGCGGGTCGAGTTCTTCGGCGACGAGGTCGACAAGCTGTACTACCTGCATCCGCTCACCGGCGAGATCGTCCGCGAGGTCGACGAGGTGCGCATCTTCCCGGCCACGCACTACGTGGCGGGGCCGGAGCGCATGGAGAAGGCGATCCGCGGCATCGAGGAGGAGCTGGCCGAGCAGCTCGCGCGCATGGAGAAGCAGGGCAAGCTGCTGGAGGCGCAGCGGCTGCGCATGCGCACCAGCTACGACATCGAGATGATGCGCCAGGTCGGGTTCTGCTCCGGCATCGAGAACTACTCGCGGCACATCGACGGGCGCCCGGCCGGGTCGGCGCCGGCCACCCTGATCGACTACTTCCCGGACGACTTCCTGCTGGTCATCGACGAGTCGCACGTGACGGTGCCACAGATCGGCGGCATGTACGAGGGCGACGCGTCGCGCAAGCGCACCCTGGTCGAGCACGGTTTCCGGCTGCCCAGCGCGCTGGACAACCGGCCGCTGACCTGGGAGGAGTTCACCGACCGGATCGGTCAGACGGTGTATCTGTCGGCGACGCCGGGGCCCTACGAGCTGGGCCAGACCGGCGGCGAGTTCGTCGAGCAGGTCATCCGCCCGACCGGCCTGGTCGACCCGCAGGTCGTCGTCAAGCCGACGGAGGGTCAGATCGACGACCTGGTGCACGAGATCCGGGTGCGGGCCGAGCGCGACGAGCGGGTCCTGGTGACCACGCTGACCAAGAAGATGGCCGAGGACCTCACCGACTACCTGCTGGAGCTCGGCATCCGGGTGCGGTACCTGCATTCCGAGGTGGACACGCTGCGCCGGGTCGAGCTGCTGCGGCAGCTGCGGTCGGGCGACTTCGACGTGCTGATCGGCATCAACCTGCTGCGGGAGGGCCTGGACCTGCCCGAGGTGTCGCTGGTGGCGATCCTCGACGCGGACAAGGAGGGCTTCCTGCGCAGCGGCACGTCGCTGGTCCAGACGATCGGGCGGGCGGCGCGGAACGTCTCCGGTGAGGTCCACATGTACGCGGACAAGATCACCGATTCGATGCAGTACGCGATCGAGGAGACCAACCGCCGCCGCGCGAAGCAGATCGCCTACAACGAGGAGCGGGGCATCGACCCGCAGCCGCTGCGCAAGAAGATCGCGGACATCCTCGACCGCGTCTACACCGAGGCCGAGGATTCCGAGCAGGCGGTGCAGGTCGGCGGGTCGGGCCGCAACGCCTCGCGTGGCAAGAAGCCCGAGCAGGGCGGCCGCAGCTCCGGAGTGCTGGTGGACCGCGACGTGGCCGGCATGCCGCGCGCCGAGCTGGCCGACCTGATTCAGCAGATGACCGACCAGATGATGCAGGCCGCCCGCGACCTGCAGTTCGAGCTGGCCGCCCGGCTGCGCGACGAGATCGCGGAGCTGAAGAAGGAACTACGAGGCATGGACGCCGCCGGCCTCAAGTGACGCCGGGGCCGCGTCCGGCTCGCCGCGGTGGCACCGCTGCCGGAACGGGCGGACATCGCGGACATCGCGGACATCGCCCAGGGGTTCGGGCGCGTCACGTGTGGAAGGGGTGCTCGCCGGTGGTTCGGGTGCGACGCTGAGTCGATCGGAGCGTGTGGAGGCTTGGGGTGACGCGGGGCGTGGTGGCTGGTTCGGCCAGGCGCTTGGGAGGCCTGTCCGTTCGGTGGTCGTGTTCTGTGGGGGCATGCAGTGGACGCGCTGACTTTGCGGGGGTGCCCGCTGGTGGTTCGGGCGCGACACTGAGCCGATCGGTGCGCGAGGTGAGGAGGCTCCGATGACGCGGGACGAGGTGATCGCGTGGTGTCTGGCCCAGCCGGGCGCTGTGGAGACCTATCCGTTCGGTGACCATGTGCTCGTGGTGAAGGTCGCGGGAAAGGCGTTCGCCTACATCGGGTTCGAAGGCTCGGTGGCCGTGCGGTGCGGGGCGAACGCGGAAGAAGCCGCCGCCCTGAGGGAACGTCACCCGGGCACGGTCACGACCATGGGCTACCTGGGCAGACACGGCTGGAACACGATCGCCCTCGACGGCGCGATCCCGGACGCGGAGTTCCGCGAGCTGCTGGCGGAATCCTACGAGCGCGCGCTGCTCTGACCGGTCTATTCGGCGTCCGCTGCCGGTTCCAAGACCCCGACGATGTTCCCCTCGGTGTCGACGCAGTACGCGAGCCACCCGATCCCCGGGATGGCGCTGCGTGGCACCGCCACGCGCCCGCCCGCCTGCTCCACTCGCCGCAGCGCGCCGTCGAGGTCGGCGACCTCGACGGTCACCGGAAAAGCGTTCACCGGTGCGTCATCGGTGGGCGGTGGGCCCTGGCGCGGCACCAGGCCGCCGTCGATCCCCGGTCCGTCGCCGGTGCTGATCAGCCAGTACGGATTGCTGCCCCACCGCTCGAACGACCATTCGAACACCGTCGTGTAGAAGGTGATGGCGCGTTCCGGATCCGACGCGTGGATCTCGAAGTGGACCGGACGAGGCATGCGGCCTCCTCGGGTGAATCACCGGGAATCCGGGAAGCGTACCCGCGCGCGCCCCCGCGCCATCACCCGCGAAGGGTTGTTCGCGTGTAATCCTCGATCGCCGCCTGCACCGGCGGCGATGCCCACACGCGCTCGACGAACATGTCGTCGCCGGCGCGCTGTTCGCCGATCCGCTCGTCGAACGGGCGGTGGATCTGCGCCTTCGTGTGGCGGTACACGTCGGCGGGAACCGCCGCCAGCCGCTGTGCCGTCTCGATCGCCGCCGGCAGGACCGCGTCCGGCTCGGCCAGCTCGTCGACCAGACCGAGAGCCAGCGCCTCCTCCCCGGCGTAGGTCCCGCCGAGGAACGTCAGCCCGGGCAGCCGCTCCGTGCCGTAGGCGCACCGCAGGATCTCCAGCGCCACCAACGGGAACGGCACTCCGACGAGCAGTTCGGTGACGCCGACCCGGCCCTGCCGCGCGTTCAGCACCCGCCTGTCGCACGCCGCCGCGAGCACGGCGCCACCCGCGATCGCATGCCCGGTCACCGCGGCGACGACCGGCCCGGGAAACCCGAAGACGGCCAGGAACGCGTCCGACAGTGCGGGCAGGAACTCCCGCACGTAGGCCGGCCCGCCGGCGGTGATCCGCTTCAGGTCCACGCCGGCGGAGAACATCCCGTCCCGCCCGGTCAGCACCACGGCCTTCGCGTCGCCGAGTTCCGCGTCCTCCAGCCGTGCCACCAGTTCCCGGCACAGCTCGGTGTCCATCGCGTTCGCCTTGCCGTGCGCCAGCCTCAGCACGGCCACGTCGCCGGCCTTGTCCACGTCGATCGTCATCGCACTACCGTAATCGGCTCAGCTGGTGATGTCCTTGGTCGTGAACCGGCGGGCGGCCAGCAGCGTGAACGCGGTCGCGTAGATCACTGCCGACAACAGCCCGGCGGCCATGTTCGTCCAGTCGACGTCGGTCGCGATGAGGTCCATCCACCCGTAGGAGTAGTGCGTCGGCAGGTAGTTGCGCAGGGTGCCGAGCGCGGTGATCTGGTCGAGGATCTGCGACAGGATCGCCGCCAGCACCGCCCCGCCGACCGCACCCAGCGGCGCGTCGGTGAGCACCGACAGGAGCAGCGCCAGCCCGGCCAGCCACGCCAGCTGGACCACCACGTAGGCCGTGGACAGGGCGATCGCGATCAGGCTCCGTCCGAACGGGATCGCGTCGCCGGTCGGGCTCACCGCGTCCCCGGCGCCGTAGAAGATCAGCCCTGCCAAGAGCGCCACCAGCGGCAACAGCACCAGCGCCAACACCGAAAGCAGTCCCGACGCGATGGCCTTCTGCCGCAGCAGCCGGTGCCGCGGCACCGGCATCGCCAGCAGGTACTTCAGGCTCGACCAGGACGCCTCGCTCGCGATCGTGTCCCCGAAGAACAGGGCAACGATCGTGGGCAGCAAGAAGGTCCCGGACACGAACAGCGCCAGCACCACGAAGTTCGGTGCGCTCGCGGTCGCCAGGTCGACGAAGCCGCCGGAGCGCCGGTTCGGGCTGGACTGACCGAGCGCGAACGCCGCCACGAGGATGAACGGCAGCAGCACGACGAAGCCGAGCACCAGCTGGGTGCGCCGGCGGCGGAGCTGGCGGCGCAACTCGACGCCCAGGCGCAGCGTCCGGCGCGCACGGTAGCCCTCGACCGCGCCGTCCACGCCCACCCCGCTGTGGGTGTGCGTGGCGGCGTCGGTCAGCTCGTCCAGGGCCGCGGGATCGGTGTGCACACCGTTCTCGCTCATCCCGATGTCTCCTCTCCCACTAGCTGGAGGAACGCGTCCTCCAGCCGTCGCCTTGGCCCGGCCTGTTCGACCGCGACCCCGGCCCGGACCAGCGCGGCAACCGCCTCGGCGCGCGGCATCCCGTCCAAATCGGCGTGCACCAGGTCGCCGTCGACGTCCACGCGGGACACGCCGGACACCCCGCGCAGGGCGTCGGCCGCCGCGTCGGGCCGGTCGACCCGGAAGGTGGCCTCGCCGCCGGCGGCCACGATGTCGCCGACCTCGCCCTGGGCCACCAGACGGCCGCGGTGCATCACCACGACGTACGTGCAGGTCTGCTCCACCTCGGCCAGCAGGTGGCTGGAGACCACCACGGTCCGGCCGGTCGCGGCGTAGCGCTGCAGCACCTCGCGCATCTGGTGGATCTGCGGCGGGTCGAGCCCGTTGGTCGGTTCGTCGAGCACGAGCAGCTCCGGCAGCCCGAGCATCGCCTGCGCGATCGCCAGCCGCTGCCGCATGCCCTGGCTGTAGGTGCGGACCTTGCGGTGCACCGCGTTGCCGAGGCCGGCGATCTCCAGCGCCTCGGCCAGGTGCGCCTGGTCGATCGGACGGCCGGTCGCGTCCCAGTAGAGCCGCAGGTTCGCGGTGCCGGACAGGTGCGGCAGGAACCCGGAGCCCTCGACGAAGGACCCGATCCGCGACAGCACCGGCGCACCGGGCGTCACGCGGTGGCCGAACACCCGGATCTCCCCGGCGGTGGGCGTGATCAGGCCCATCAGCATGCGCAGCGTGGTGGTCTTGCCCGCGCCGTTCGGCCCGAGCAGGCCCAGCACCTGACCCGGCTCGACCCGGAAGGACAGGTCGTTGACGGCGGTGAGGCCACCTGGGTAGGCCTTGGTCAGCCCGTCGATCACCAGCGGCACCCCCGCCAGCTCGGGATCGGCGCGGTGCGAGCGCCGCCTGCGCAGCGCGGCCAGCGCCGCGACCGCCGCGGCGATCGCGAGCGTGACGGCGATGCCGATGATGCTCCCGACCGGCCACGCGCCGCCGACCGCGCGCCCCGGCACGACCGGCACGGTCAACGTCGCGTCCGTCAGCGCCACCCGGTAGGCGGCGGGCGCCACCGGTGTCGTGTACGCCTGGTCGGTCGTGGTGACCGCCAGCTGCAGGGCGTGCCCGGCCTCGACCGGCCGCACGATCCCGGGCAGGGTCACGGTCACCTCGGCCGTGCCGGACGGGGGCAGCGCGACCCGGATCGGGGCGGCCAGGTTCCCCGGCAGCGTCCGGGTGCCGTCCGGGTTGACGTCGTAGAGCTTGACGAACAGCACCGCCTCGCCGGTCCCGGACACCCGCAGCCGCACCGTCGACGAGCCGGTGATCAGCAGCTGCGAGTCGACGGGCGCGGTGGTGAACCGCGCCGACTGGCCCGGTGGGTCGATCGTGAACAGCCCGGAGAGCCGGGATGAGCTGCTGACCACACTGTTGAGGCCGGGGATCCCGCTCACCGCGGCGGGCGTGCCGCCGGGTGGGTTGACGATCGTCTGCTCGCCACCGTTGAGCCGCAGCGTCTGCCGCTGTGTCTGGGACGGGTACTCGCCGGCGTCGACCGTGCGCACCGACGGGGAGCCGGACGCGCGAAGCGCGCCCTGCACGTCGTAGGCGAACCCGCTGAACGGGTCGCCGCCCTCGCCGGTGAGCTGGAACCACAGCCAGTCGCTGATCTTCGCGCGCAGCTGCGGGCCGGGGCGGCCGCCGTCGTGCCCGCCGGTGTACCAGACCTGCTGTACGTGGCCGCCCCCGGCGGTGATCTGCCGGGCGGTGCCATCGGACTGGTCGAGCCCGAACAACGTGTCGGTCTCGCCCTGGACCAGCAGGGTCGGTGCGGTGATGTGGCCGGTGACGGCCGAGGGAGACAGTCGCTGGAGCAGGGCCGCGACCTGCGGGCTCACCCGGCCGGTGGTGGCCAGGTCGGTGTACGCCCGGCAGATCTCGGCGCTGAAGCGGCCGCAGGCCGGCGCGCCCAGCTGTTGCGGAGCCTGTTGGGACAGGGCGGCGGACGGCGCCGATGCCGAGCCGCCCCCTCCGCCGGTGGTGCCGGCGGTCTGGCTGCTGTCGTCGGTCTCCTGGCCGGCCTCGGGAGCCTCGGTGCCGAGCCCGCCCGCACCGGACGAGGTGCCCGCCGAGAACAGCAGCCCGGCCCACGACTTCTTGAACACGCCGTCCGGGGAGAACGCGCCCGCCGCCGGGGTGCCGGCGGCGGGCGGTGCCGCCGCGGCCGCGTTCGGCGTGAGTCCCTGGGCGAGGTCGTTGTAGGTGATCATCGGGGCGATCGCGTCGACCCGCCGGTCCCGGCCGGCCAGCTGCAGTGCCAGCGCTCCGCCGTAGGAGGCGCCGAGGACGCCCACCCGCGGGTCGCCGGGGCCGTCGAGACGGACCTCGGGGCGGGTGGCGAGCCAGTCGACCAGGTGCGCCGCGTCGGCGACCTCGAGGTCCGGGTCGTTCAGCCCGATCTCGCCGGTGCTGCGGCCGAAGCCGCGCGCCGAGTAGGTGAGTACCACGAACCCGCGCCGCGCCAGCTCCTGCGCGTCCCCGGCGACGCTGTTCTTGTCGCCGCCGAACCCGTGTGGCAACAGGATCGCCGGCGCGGGCGTGCGGCTCGGCAGGTACAGCGTGGTGTCCAGGCGCACCGTCGCGGACGAGCCGGGGGCGGCGGGCACGTCGAGGACATTGTCCTGCCTCGGCACCGCGGCGGCCTCGCTCGGCGAGCGGGTCCAGACGAACACGACGGCGGCGAGCACGGCGACGACGACAGCGATGGTCACCGTCCGGGCGCGGCGCGTGTGCGGGAGCGGAATTCGGGGCACACGGAAACCGTATGGGAGCTTTCCTGAGAACGTGTCAGCACGGGTCCTGATCTTGACGACCGGGTGATAAGGCTTACCTAAGGTGGTGCTGACCCGGTTGATCAGGAAAGATGGACGAGAACGTGGAGGGGAGTATTCCTTCGCGGCGGTGTCGTCAGCACGGCGGCCCTTCGGGGCACCCGGCACCGTCGGCCGGTCTCACCGGCGGAAGAGACCTCCGGCTAGCTGCTGCTGCGCGCTAACCGGAGGTATTGCGTAGATGAATGTCCCCGTCTGGCTGTGGGCTGCCACGGTGGTGGGTCTGCTCGTCCTGATCGCGATCGACCTCGTGATCGTCGACCGGAAACCACATGAGGTCACCACCAGGGAAGCGGCCAAGTGGGTCGTCTTCTACATCGCCTGCGCCGTCCTGTTCGGCGTCGGCGTCTGGGTCCTCGCCGGGCATGACTACGGCGTCGAGTTCTTCACCGGCTACATCACCGAGTACTCGCTCTCGGTCGACAACCTATTCATCTTCATGATCATCATGGCCTCGTTCCGGGTGCCCGCGATCCACCAGCACCGCGTGCTGCTGGTCGGCATCCTGCTCGCACTGGCCATGCGCAGCGTGTTCATCGCCGTCGGCGCCGCGCTGATCGCCCAGTTCGTGTGGGTGTTCTTCCTGTTCGGCGCGGTTCTGGTGTGGACGGCCGTCAGCATGCTGCGCGGCAACGATCACGAGGACGAGTACCACGAGAACGCGGTCGTGCGCTGGATCCGCAAGATCTACCCGGTCACCGACGACTTCCACGGCCACAAACTCACCCTCAAGCAGGACGGCAAGCGGTGGCTGACCCCGATGTTCGTGGTGATTGTGGCGATCGGCAGCGCGGACCTGCTGTTCGCGGTCGACTCGATCCCGGCGATCTTCGGCATCACGCAGGAAGCCTTCCTGGTGTTCACCGCCAACGCGTTCGCGCTGATGGGTCTGCGGCAGCTGTACTTCCTGCTCGGCGGTCTGGTGAACAAGCTGGTCTACCTGTCCTACGGGCTGGCCGTCATCCTCGCCTTCATCGGTGCGAAGCTGGTCCTGCACGCGCTGCACGAGTACCACGCCGTCCCGGATTGGCTGGACATCAACAACTGGGTCTCGCTCGGCGTGATCGTCGTCGTCCTGGCCACCACCACGGTGCTCAGCCTGGCCAAGTCCAAGCGGGACGAGAAGAAGGCCGAGTCAGAGGCTCTTAGCGAGGCTAACGAAATCCGGTAGGTTCGGGCGCATGCGTTCCTCGGATCTCGAACTCCTGGCCGTGCCCGGTACGCCCGCGCTGCACGGCACCCTGCTGCTGACCGCGGTCGCCACCCCCGACCTCGGTGGCAACAGCTATCGCAGCTCGCTGTGGCGGGCCGCCCCCGACGGCGGGGCGGCCCGGCTGTGGACCCACGGTGAGCGGGACAGCGATCCCGCGATCTCTCCGGACGGCCGGTGGGTGGCCTTCCTGCGGGCGAGCGGCGAGGAGGGCCCGCTCGCCAAGCCCCAGCTGCACGTGATGCCCGCCGACGGCGGCGACGCCCGGCGGATCACCGAGCTGCCGCTGGGCGTGGGCGCCCCGGTGTGGGCGCCGGACTCCCGCCGGATCGCGTTCACCGCTCGTCTGCCCGAACCGGGCCGGTACGGCGCGCCGGACGACGACGGCGAGGTCCTCGAACCGAGTGCGGAGGCTCCGCGCCAGATCACCCGGTACGACTACCGGCTCGACAACGTCGGGTTCCTGCGGGACCGTCCGAAACGGTTGTTCGTCGTCGATTCCACCGATCCGGGGGAGCCGGAGCCGCTGACCGACGACCAGGCCGACGTGGCCGACCCGGCGTGGCTGCCGGACGGCTCGGCCCTGCTCGTCGTCGCGCCCCGCGACTGGGACACGGCCGGTACCGAGGAGAGCGACCTCTACCTGGTGCCTGCCGAAGGTGGCGAACCCGTTCTGGCCGTGCGCACCGCGGGCAGCGCCGCCAAGCCGGTGGTGACCGCCGACGGGACGGTCTACTACTACGGTCCGGAGTTCACCTGGCCGCACGTCGTCGCCCGCAACACCGGACTGTGGTCGGCGGAGCTGCCCGCCGACGGCGAGCCGGCCAAGCCTCGGCGGCTCACCGACGCCGAGTCGGTGTGCTGCGCGGGGGACGTGCCGCCGGCGCAGTTCCGCGACGAGATACTGGTGACCGTGCTCAACCGCGGCGCGGTCGAGCTCCGCGCCGTCCCGCGCGACGCCGACCGGGCGCCGCTGGAGGGTCTGGATCGCTTCCTGGGCGGCCGGAGCGTGGTGCGGTCGTTCGCCGTGCACGAGGAGCGGATCGCGGCGGTCGTGGCGCGCCCGGACAGCGCCGGCGACGTCGTGCTGCTCGACGGGGCCACCGAGCTGGTGCTCACCGACTTCTCGAAACCGGTACGGGACAAGGGAATCCGTCCCGTGGAAGAGGTGACCGCCACGGCGCCGGACGGGTACCCGGTGCACGGCTGGCTGGTGCTGCCCGAGGGTGCCGGGCCGCACCCGGTGCTGCTGGTGGTGCACGGCGGCCCGTTCGCGGCCTACGACTGGGGCCTGTTCGACGAGGCGCAGGTGTACGCGTCGGCCGGGTACGCCGTGGTGATGGGCAACCCGCGCGGGTCGGCCGGTTACGGCGAGAGCCACGGGCGGGCGATCGTGCACGGAATGGGCACGGTCGATGTGGAGGACGTGCTCGCGCTGCTGGACGCGGCCCTCGAACGCGACGATCTGGACGCTTCGCGGCTCGGCGTGATGGGCGGTTCGTACGGCGGGTTCATGACGACCTGGCTGGCGGCCCACCACGGTTCGCGGTTCCGCGCGGCGTGGAGCGAGCGTGCGGTCAACGCGTGGGACTCGTTCATGGGTAGCTCGGACATCGGCTGGTTCTTCACCGAGGCCTACGTCGGGGCGGACCCGGTGGTGCAGCGCGAGCGCAGCCCGCTGACCTACGCCGCCGCGATCGACATCCCGTTCGCGGTGGTCCACTCCGAGCACGACTGGCGCTGCCCGGTCGAGCAGGCCCAGCGGCTGTTCGTGGCGCTCAAGCGCAACGGCACCGAGGTGGAGATGCTGCTCTTCCCGAGCGAGGGGCATGAGCTGAGCCGCTCCGGCAAGCCCCGCCACCGGGCGCAGCGTTTCGACGCCGTCCTGGACTGGTGGTCACGCCACCTGGCCTGACCACCCTGCCGGCCCCGCCGTCGCACATTGTCGAGAATGTGCCGCGGCGGCGGGCCCGCTCAGTTGAGGAGCACGTAGTTCAGCTCTTCGCAGACCCGGCTCAACGGCACGTCCAAGCCGGGGTGGTCCAGCGGCAGCAGCACGTCGGGCGCCAGCGGGAGGGCGTCGCCCGCGGGTGGGTCCCACAGGCACTGCGCGGGGTGCCCGCCGTCCATCGACGAGCGGTACCACAGCCCGTCGAGCTCGGGGAAGGCCGCCCGGATCGCCCGGGCCCACGCCTGGGTGATCTTCTTCGGCCCGCTGGAGATCTCCTGCGAGGCCCCGACCCGCGTCGGCCACAGTCCGGTGAGGTCGAGCAGCCGCAATGTGCGCGTCGGGCGCACCACGACCAGCCGCGGGACCCGCGTCTTGCGGTCGACCAGCGACGTCGTCTGGAACACCTCGGCCACGCTCGTCCGCACGGTGAGCCCGAAGTACAGCACCCCGTGGCCCGGATCGGTGACCGGGCTCCCGTCGCGGCGCGGTGGCTGCGGGTCGAAGCGGCCGTGCGGCAGCGGTCCGGTGTGGCGGAATGTGTTCCACCGTTGCGGATGGTTGCCGCCGGAGCTGAAGATCCGGACCAGGCGCCGGGTCGGCGGGACGGTGATGATGTCGGATTCCGGGCGCAGCGCCGCGACTAATTCGGCCCGCGACGGCGGGAGTGGCAGACGGGCCATGAGGTGCGGTACGGCCTCAGAACGGGGTGCCGAGCGTGGCGGCGAGCGCGGCGACCGGCACCGGGTCGCCCCCGGCCAGCAGCCACTGCCGAGGGGTGACCGGCCGTCCGCCGATCTCCAGGTCGGACTGCGCGGTGTTCATGAACGCGGCCACGACCAGCGCCGGCTGGTCCGGAGGCACCGCGGGCAGCACGACGTCCAGGCCCGGCAGCGGGCCACGTTCGCCGAACTGCCAGGACGGCAGCCGCCATCCGCCCTGGTCCTTCCAGCCGGTCAGGCGCCGCTCTGCGAGCCGGTGGCGGATCCGGCTCGGGTCCACGTTGAGCCGTCGCGCGGCCTCGGCGACCGTGAGGGCCGATTCGGCCAGCACCGCATACGCGGCGACCGACGGCGCGCGGCTGTCCGGTTCGTCGTCCCGGCGGGGCGACAGGTCGAGTCCGGTATCGGTGAGCGCGGCGCGCTGCCCCTCGGTGAAAAAGGAGGCGGGATCAGGATTCGGCGGGGAAAGCCGGCGCGCGGCGCTCTCGACGAGCGAGAGGAAGTCCGCGGCGTCGATCCGGAGGCCTGCCTTGGCGAGGACGTTCTCCAGCGCGACCGTCATACCTCACAGCATAGCCGTCGGCGTGCGGCTTCGTGCGTTTCGGGGAAACCCGCCCGCCGAGTTTGCCGTTGCGGGCTCAAGCGCGGTGGCTGCTGCCGCGTTCGATGAGCTGAGCTTCCAGCGTCGTGGCGGTCGGGGGCAGCGAGCTGTCGGCGATGCGGGCGAGTAGCAGCCGCGCCGCCTCGGCGCCGATCTCGTACGCGGGCTGCGCCACGACCGTCAGCGGTGGGTCGATGAGCGTCGCCCAGGGCACGTCGTCGAAGGCGACCACGCCGACGTCGTGTCCGAGGCGCAACCCCTCGGCCCGCAAGGTCTCCAGCACGCCGATCGCCATGGCACTGTTGGCGACCAGCAGGGCATCCGGTGGTTCGGGCTCGGCCAGCAGTTCACGGGTCGCCGCCGCACCACCCGACGCGCGGTACTCGCCCCGCCGTCCGCGCGATTTACGCCGACCGAGCGCGTCGCGGTACCCGGCGAGCCGGTCGTCCGCCGTGTGCACGCCCTCCGGTCCGGTCACGCAGCCGATCCGCCGGTAGCCCGCCGCCAGCAGGTGCTCGGTCGCCGCCCGGGCCGCGGCGCGCGTGTCGACCAGCACCTGGTCGCCGGTGCCCGCGCGCAGCGGCCGGTCCACTGCGACGACCGGCGTGCCGCGCGCGAGCAGCGTCTCGACGCCGGCCCACTCGTCGGTGGGCGAGATGACCACCCCGGCCACCCGCTCCTGCAGGGCGACGTCGATGTAGCGGCGCTCCTTCTCCGCGTTCTCGTCCGAGTTGCACAACACCACGGAGTACCCGGCCGTCTGCGCGACGTCCTCGACGCCGCGGGCGATCGCCGTGAAGAACGGGTTCTCCACATCGGAGATGATCAGCGCGAGGACGGCCGTCTCCTGGCGGCGCAGGTTCCGCGCCAGTCCGTTGGGCTGGTAGCCGAGCTCCTCTGCTGCCGCACGGACGCGGGCGACCAGCGCCGGATCTACTGTGGACACTCCGTTGAGCGCCCGTGAGACGGTGGCCGTCGACACGCCGGCGTGCCGGGCCACATCGCTGATGGTCGCCACCCGCGACCTCCCGTCTTCCTGCCGCTCGCGCGGTGGACCCAGGCGCTGTTGACACCGTCCGGGGTCCAGAATAGCGTCTTCGGTAATCGATTACCCGGATCAGGAGGCAGCGTGGCCCGCATCGGCGTGATCAGCATTTCCGACGGGCGGGACCACGTGCACGCGCGCAACGCGCGCTTCATCCGGTCCAAACAGGACGCCCTCGTGCGGTCGCTGACCTCGGCCGGGCACGAGGTGGTCGTGGGCGGCGACCTGGTCGCGACCAACAGGCTGGCCTCGTCGGTGGCGCGTGAGGTCGCCGCCGCCGGGGTGGACGTCACCGTGTTCTACTACGCGGTCTGGAGCTTCCCGCAGTTCACGATGCTCGCCGCGGACGCCACCCGCAGTCCGCTGATCCTCGTTGCGCGCACGGAGCCGGCCGAGCCCGGCCTGGTCGGCATGCTCGCCGCGGGCGGCGCGGGTCGGCGCGCACGCCCGGGCCGCGGCCGCGGTCGCTTCGCTGCGCGGGTCGACCTTCGGCCGCTTCGGCGGCCGGCCGATGGGCATGAACACCGCGGTCGCCAACACCGACCAGTGGATGCGGCAGTTCGGGGTCGACGTCGAGGAGATTGACCAGTACGAGCTGGTGCTCCGCGCCGAGAAGATCGACGTGGCGAGGCCGCCAAGGCCCGCAGGTGGATCGAGGAGCGCGCCGCGGGGGTGCACTACGACGGTTCGAAGCTCACGCCCGAGCTGCTGGAGCGCCAGATCCGGTCCTATCTCGCCGTCCGCGACATCATCGACGAGCGGGGGCTCGACTTTTCCGGCATCAAGGGCCAGCCGGAGCTGACCGAGCACTTCGCCACGATGGACGTCACGGAGGCCTTCCGCAACGACCCCTACGACTGGAACGGCCCCAAGCCGGTGCACGTCACCGCCACCGAGGCGGACATGGACGGCGCGCTCACGATGCAGCTGATGCACAAGATCTCCGGCGACCCGGTCCTATTCGCCGACGTGCGCCACTACCATGCCGACCGCGACATCTGGGACCTGTGCAACTCCGGTCAGCACGCCACCTGGTACGCCGCACGCAGCGACGACCCGGCGGAGAACCTGGCGAAGGTCAACTTCTATCCCGAGGTGTTCTTCTTCCCGGCCGGTGGTGCGTCCGTGCAGCACATCGCGGCGACCGGGCGGATGACGCTGGGGCGGTTGACGCGGCGGGCCGGGGAGTACCGTCTGCAGCTGATGCTGGGCGAGTTCGAGAACTATGACGACCAGACCAACGAGGCGCTGATGCGCCGGTCCACCCCGGAATGGCCGCACGCGTGGGCACGGCTGGACGCGCGGGCGGAGACGTTCCTGTCGGAGTTCGGGGCCAATCACATCCACGCGATCCCGGGCGACCGGCGCGCCGAGCTGCGTGCGGCGGCCGCCCTGCTGGGCGTCGAAGTGCACGAGTGGTCCCGTGAGTGAGCTGCTGCTCGGCATCGACATCGGGACGTCCAGCTCGAAGGGTGTCCTGGTCACCCGCGACGGCGAGATCGTCGCCCGGGCCGCCCGTGCGCACGAGACGTCCAGCCCGCACCCGGGCTGGGTCGAGCACGACGCGGAAACCGTGTGGTGGCAGGACTTTCTGTCGCTGACACGGGAACTGGTGTCCGCGGCGGGTGCGCAGACGCTGGGCGCGCTCGCCGTCAGTGGCATCGGCCCGGTGCTGCTGCCCGCCAACTCCGGCGGGACGCCGCTGCGGCCGGCCATCCTGTACGGAGTGGACACCCGGGCTTCCCGTGAGATCGAGGAGCTGACCGCCGAACTGGGTGCGGAGGCCATTGTGGACCGCGCCGGAACGGCCCTCTCCGCGCAGGCGGTCGGGCCGAAGTGGCGGTGGCTCGCGCGGCACGAGCCGGAGGTGTTCGGACGGACCCGGCTGTTCCTGATGTGCAGTTCCTACCTCGTGCACCGGCTGACCGGCGAGTACGTGCTGGATCACCACTCGGCCAGCCAGTGCGACCCGATGTACGACCTGCGCGCCGGCGGCTGGGCGCCGGACTGGGCGGCGCTGTGCGCGCCCGGTGTGGAGATGCCGAGGCTGCTCTGGCCGACCGAGGTGGCGGGCACCGTGAGCGCGGGCGCGGCCGCGGAAACCGGTCTGCCGCAAGGACTTCCGGTCACCGCGGGCACCGTGGACGCGTGGGCGGAGGCCGCCAGCGTCGGGGTGCGCGATCCCGGCGACACGATGGTGATGTACGGGACCACCATGTTCCTGATCCAGGTGCTCGCCGACCCGCGCCCGCACACCGGCCTGTGGACCACGTGCGGCGCGTTCCCCGGCACGTACTCGCTCGCCGCCGGGATGGCCACCTCCGGCGCGATCACCGACTGGCTGCGCCGTCTCGTCGGCGGTGACTTCACCACGCTGGTGGAGGAGGCGGCGAAGGTGCCGCCCGGCAGTCGCGGACTGCTGATGCTGCCGTACTTCGCGGGGGAGCGCACGCCGCTGTTCGACCCGGACGCCCGCGGTGTGCTCGCCGGCCTGACGACCGCGCACGGGATCGGCGATCTGTACCGCGCCGCGCTGGAGGGCATCGCGTACGGGGTGCGGCACAACCTGGAGGCCATGCGTGATTCGGGCGGTGAGGCGGGCCGGCTGGTCGCGGTCGGCGGCGGCACCCGGGGCGGGTTGTGGACGCAGATCGTCAGCGACGTGACGGGGGCGGATCAGCAGGTGCCGGGCGAGACGATCGGCGCGGCGTTCGGGGACGCGCTGCTGGCGGCCGTCGCGATCGGTGCGGACCCCGACGTCACGCGCTGGAATCCGGTGGCCGGCACGGTTCGCCCCGATCCGGCGGCGATGGGTGTCTATGACCGGTTCTACGAGCAGTACCGCGAACTCTATCCATCCACACTGGGCATAACGCACTTCTTGGCCGAGCGTCAGCGGGTGAGCGAGCACTAGCCTGGCCGGATGTTTTCCGAACCCTCCGGACAGGGCTGGCACTGGTGCTGTGCTCGCTGATCGGCCTGGAACGCGAGCTGAAGCAGAAGAGCGCCGGGTTGCGCACACCCTGGTCGGTGTGGGTGCGGCCTTGTTTCTGCTGGTGAGCAAGTACGGCTTCACAGCCGTCCTCGCCGAAGGGCGCGTCGTGCTCGACCCGTCGCGAATGGCGGCGCAGATCGTGTCCGGGATCGGGTTCATCGGCGGCGGGCTGATCTTCGTGCGGCGCGACGTCGTGCGCGGACTGACCACCCGGTCCGGCTACTCGGTCGAGCAGGCCCTCACCGCCCGCCGCGACTCCGACCGTGTGATCGACCTCCAGATGCGCCTGCTCGGCCCGCCCGGCGTCAGCAACCCGCTCGTCACGCTCGGCGAACAGCACGGCATCCTGGCCGTCGAGACCGGCGGCATCGACGACGCGACCGAGTAGAAGCCGCAGGTCAGAAGGGTTTCACTACCCCGCGCGGGTGAAAAGCTGACGGTGATGTTCCCACTAGGTAACGATTGGCGCTCGGCTTGCGAGGAATGGTTGACGCGCTCGGCGGAAGCGCGGTGAGTCGAGAGAAGACGACGCCATGGGGGTTGCTCCCACCGTGAGCCCGGGGCGGGGACCGCGGCGGCCGCTGGCCACTTCGATGGCGGTGTTCGCCGCTCTCGGAGTCATGCTGACGGTCGGCCTCACCTCGCTGCTCGTCGCCGCGCAGCGCTCGAGCGACCCCTCGGTGGGCTCGCTGAGCGGGGCCAGCGCGCCGGTCGTCGCGCCTGCCGCGCCGGTGCCGCTGGTGTCGCACCACGTGACGTACGAGCTGACCGGCGGCGCGAGGGCGCTCAACGTCACCTACGTGGCCCAGGGGGCCGACATCGCCCAGGTCCTCGACACCGCGACCCCGTGGTCGGTCTCCCTGGACCGGACCGGTGCGCAAGGCTCCGACCAGTACTTCAGCGTGACGGCCCAGAACGTCGGCGGGGGCACCCTGACGTGCCGGATCATCGTCGACGGCGCGGTGGTCAGCGAACGCTCCGTGTCGACGCCGCACGGCATGGTGCGCTGCTCGAAGTCCCTGCCCTGACCTCGGCTCCGGATCCGCGATTTCCCCCGGCACCCGCCGCCCGTGGTGAGGCACGATCAGCAGCGTGAGCGGAGCGAGTCTGCAGGCCGGGCCGATGCTGGCCGTCGTCCTCGTCGCCCTCGTCGCGGTGGGCGCCCTCGCGGTGTGGCTCGGGCGGCTCGGGTCGGGTTGGGCGGTCGTGACGGCGGCGGGCCGCGCCGTCGTCCAGCTCGCCGCGGTGTCGCTGCTGATCACCGCGGTGCTGCGGTCGGGCTGGTGGACCGCGTTGTTCGTGCTGCTGATGTTCACCGTCGCCGCGGTCACGTCGACGCGGCGTGTCGGCATTCCGCTGGGGCGGTTGCCCTGGATCGCGCTCGCCCTGGCGAGCGGGGTTCTGCCGGTGCTCGCGCTCGTGCTGGGGCTCGGCGTGCTTCCCCTGAAGCCGATCGCGGTGGTGCCGATCGCCGGAATCGTCATCGGCGGCACGATGACAGCGACCTCCCAGGCCGCGCGCCGTGCGCTCGACGAGCTCAGAACGCGCCACGGCGAGTACGAGGCGGCCCTCTCGCTCGGGTTCATGCGCCGCGCGGCGGCGCTGGAGATCTGCCGTCCCACCGCCGGGCATGCGCTGATTCCGGCGCTCGACCAGACCCGGACCGTCGGGCTGGTCACGTTGCCGGGCGCCTTCGTCGGGGTGCTGCTCGGCGGGGCGGGACCGGTCCAGGCCGGGATGACGCAGGTCCTGGTCCTGCTCGGGCTCCTCGCGGCCGAGGCGATCGCCGTGCTCGTGACGGTGCAGCTGGTCGCGGCGGGACTCGTCGATCGCCACTAGCGTGGGGGGCATGACTGTTGCGGACTTGGCGATCGACGGGTTCGACCGCATCCAGGAGGTCGTGCACGAGGCCGTCGACGGGCTGACCGAGGACCAGCTGACCGAACGGCTCGAGCCGGGGGCCAACTCGATCGCCTGGCTGGTCTGGCACCTCACGCGCGTACAGGACGACCACGTCGCAGACCTGGCCGGCACGCCGCAGGTGTGGACGGAGCAGGGCTGGCACGAACGGTTCGCGCTGCCGTTCCGCCCGGGTGCGACGGGCTACGGCCACCGTGCGAAGGACGTCGCCGCGGTGCGCGCCGACGCCAAACTGCTCACGGGCTACCACGACGCCGTGCACGACCAGACCGTGTCGTGGCTGGGCGCATTGCGCGAAACCGAACTGGACCAGGTGGTCGACGAGGCGTGGGACCCGCCGGTGACGCTGGGCGTCCGGCTGGTGAGCATCCTGTCCGACGACCTGCAGCACGCGGGGCAGGCCGCGTACGTCCGCGGCATCCTGGAACGCCGCTAGGGCGGGGGAAACTCCGCGGCCACCTCGGCGGCGTCGTCCATCGTCGCGGGGTCCGGGTGCCCGGCACCGGGCGCGGCTTCGGCGATCACGACCAGCGATCCGCTTCGGCGGGAGCCGTAGTACCGGCCGGTGAAGCGCACACCGGTGAGGTCGAGCGCGGTGGCGGCGAGGGGCTCGACGTTGCCGGTGCCGTCGGTGTCGGCGATGTCCTTGAGATCGGCCGCGGTCCGCGCGGTGGGCATGTGCACCCAGGCGATCGAGACGACCACCGTGTTGCCGCGGGTATCGCCGATCGCGAGCAGCAGGCGGTCGAGCCGGCGACACGGGTGCCGCGCGAAGAACTCCCGCACCTGGCCGTAGGAGTGAGCGGTGCAGGTCAGTTCGGCACGCGCGACCTGCCTCAACTGCCGCAGTCCCAGACGGGACCAGGCCCGGCCGCGCTCGCCCTTGCGCGCCGCATCCTTGCTCGCGGTCTTGCCTTCCACGGAGGGGGCGGACTCGATGGCCGTGCCTCCGCCGGAGGACAGACCGGCGCCGCCCGCCACCGCGGCCCCCACCGCGACCGCCGCGATCGCCGCCGCCCGGCCCTTCTTCTTGTGGCCGGGCCTGCGATTCCCTTGCTCATCCGTCCACCAGTAGTCGGGTTTCACGCCCGGAATGATCGCCGGATCACTCCATTCGGCGTTCTGGTTTCCTACAGAATCGCTCGATCGGCCCAGTCCGACCTGCCGCCAGATTCCCGATTCCCACGGAATTTCGAGGGAAACCGCAGGTCGTGACTAACCAAACCGGCACTGTCCGAAATGGACAAGAAGACAACTGAGCGTATTCTCCTCGCATCATCCGAACAGGGAACCGGCGTCGCTCACCTGGCCGTTGCCGCGGCCCGGCCCGGGATGACACCGTCGACGGCATGCAGGCCTTCACACTGCCCGAGTTCTACGTCCCCTATCCGGCCAGGATCAATCCGAACCTGGACGGCGCCCGCGCACACAGCATGGACTGGGCGCGCCGCATGGGCATGCTGGATGCGGTCAAGCCCGGTGGGGGTGTGGTGTGGACCGAGGCGGCGCTGGCGAAGATGGACTACGCCCTCATGTGCGCCTACACGCATCCGGACTGTGCGGGGCCGGCCCTCGATCTGATCACCGACTGGTACGTCTGGGTGTTCTTCTTCGACGACCATTTCCTCGAGCAGTTCAAGTACTCCCGCGACATGGTGGGTGCGAAGGAGTACCTGGGCCGGCTCGAGCTGTTCATGACCGCCCCCGGCCAGGAGCCGCCGGAGCCGGAGAACCCCGGCGAGGCCGGTCTCAAGGACGTGTGGGCGCGCACCATCCCCGCCATGTCGGCGGGGTGGCGCCGCCGGTTCACGCTCAGCACCCACAACCTGATGGTCGAGTCGATGTGGGAACTGGCCAACATCGACCTCGGCCGCATCGCCAATCCCATCGAGTACATCCAGATGCGACGGCGGGTCGGGGGCGCGCCGTGGTCGGCCAACCTGGTCGAGTACGCCGTGCGGGCCGAGGTGCCGGACAGGCTGGCGGCGACGCGCCCGATCGAGGTCCTGTCCGACACGTTCGCCGACGCGGTGCACCTGCGCAACGACTTGTTCTCCTACCAGCGCGAGGTGCAGGAGGAGGGCGAGAACTCCAATGCCGTCCTGGTGCTCGAACGCTTCCTCGGCTGCTCCACCCAGGAGGCCGCGGAGCTGGTCAACGATCTGCTGACCTCGCGGCTGCAGCAGTTCGAGGACACCGCGCTCAGCAGCGTGCCCGCGCTGCTGGCCGAGCACTCCGCCCTGCCGCACGAGCAGATCGCGGTCGGCGCCTACGTCAAGGGCTTGCAGGACTGGCAGTCCGGCGGGCACGAGTGGCATGCCCGCTCCAGCCGGTACATGAACGAGGGCGCCGCGGATGCCGGTCCGTCGGGCACCGGTCCCAGCCGTCTCACCCTGGGCCCCGTGCTGCGCACCCGGACACAGCAGCGCGATCATGTTCCGTTCACGCGGGTCGGGCACCTGCCGCTGCCCGTGATCTACATGCCCTTCGCCGTCCGGACGAGCCCGCATCTGGAGGAGGCCCGCGAGCACAACGTGCACTGGTGCCGGGAGATGGGTTTCTACGACTCGCTGCCGGGCGTGGAGGCCGGGGGAGTGTGGGACGAGGAGCGTCTGCGCGGGATCGACCTGGCGCATTGCGCGTCGATGATCCACGCGGATGCCGACCTCGATCAGCTGCACCTGTCCACGGCGTGGCTGGCGTGGGGCACCTACGGCGACGACTATTTCCCGGCCGTGTTCGGCGCGGGCCGCAACGTCCCGGCGGCGAAGGCGGCGAACGACCGCCTGTCGTTGTTCATGCCGCTCGATGTCGGGGAGACGCCGGAACCGCTGACGCCGCTGGAGCGTGGCTTGCAGGACCTGTGGCGCCGCACGGCGGACCCGCTTGCCGAGGATGCGCGGCGCGTCTTCCGGAAGTCGGTGGAGGACATGACCGCGAGTTGGGTGTGGGAGCTGGCCAATCAGGCGCAGAACCGCATCCCCGACCCGATCGACTATGTGGAGATGCGGCGGCGGACGTTCGGTTCGGACATGACCATGAGCCTGGCCCGAATCACGCACCTGACCGCAGTGCCCCCGGAGTTGTTCGGCACCCGTACCTTGCGGGAGCTGGAGACCGCGGCGCAGGATTACGCCTGCTTCGTCAACGACCTGTACTCCTATCAGAAGGAGATCGAGTTCGAGGGCGAGCTGCACAACATGGTGCTGGTCGTGGAGCACTTCCTGGGTCTGGACCGGCAGGCGGCGCGCGATATCGTCAACGATTTGATGACCGCACGGATGCAGCAGTTCGAACACATCCTCGCCACGGACCTGCCGCAGCTGTTCGAGGACTTCGAATTGGACCAGCCCGCCCGCGACGCGCTCACCCGGCACGCGGACGAGCTGAAAGACTGGATGTCCGGCATCCTCGAATGGCACCGCCGGTGTGTGCGCTACACGGAACCCGAACTGAAGCGGTTGACGTCCCCGCCCACGCCGGTGAGCACTCTCCCGTCCGGCCTGGGCATGTCGGCGCTCCGCCTGGCAGACCGCTTCCGGGCGGCATCCGCTTGATGCCGTGATTCGTGGTCCGGCTCTCCGGCCGGCCTCGGTCCATCGGCTCCGGCCTCCGCTGGCCTCCAGCCCTCCGCCTCGGGCCCCTCAGCCTTCCGGCCCTCCGACCTCGCAGCCCTCCGGCCTCCGGCCCTCGCCGTTCGGCTCTCCGGCCCTCAAGCCCGTCGGCCGGCTTCCTTCGCTCCTCGGACGGCGAGCCGGTCGGCTCGCTCGTTGTCGGGGTGGCCGGCGTGCCCTTGGACCCAGTGCCACTGGACCTCGTGTCGTCCGATTGCCGCGTCGAGGCGTTGCCACAGGTCGGAGTTCTTGACCGGTTCGCGGGCGGCGGTTTGCCAGCCGTTCGTCTTCCAGCGGGGCATCCACTGGATGACGCCGTTGCGGACGTAGCTCGAATCGGTGTAGACCCGTACGACGGACTGTCGGGTGAGGGCTTCCAGCGCGCGGATCGGCGCCATCAGTTCCATGCGGTTGTTGGTCGTCGGGCCGGGTTCGGCGCCGTAGAGTTCCTTCTCGTGCTGCCCGTAGCGCAGTAGCGCGCCCCATCCGCCGGGTCCGGGATTCCCGCTGCATGCGCCGTCGGTGTAGATGTCGACGACCGGCCCGTCCTCCTGCACGCGCGAAGCGTAGCAGTGGCAACGAATTCTCCCGCCGCGGCGGGCGGCCGATCAAGTAACTTCCGTGCCGCGGGTGCGACTTCCAGGCGAGGCCCCTCCGGAATCACCCGCGGGAGTGGATCATGCGTTATCGTCCCATCGACAGCGATCCCCTGGACGCGCGGCTCGGCCGCTACATCCCGGACGACTGGCGCCACCTCGAAAACTATCCGATCACGGCGCTTCCCGAAGTGGACCGCCCGACGGCGGTGCCCGTGGTGATCGGTGTCAACTGGTATGAGGCGTTCGACGTGCCCGAGCGCGATGAGCGGTCGGGCGAGATGTTCGTGGCTCGGCGCGGTGACCTCGGGCGGATCCGTGGCGGGCACTGTGTGTGCCTGGAACCGGGCGGCGAACCGGACCAGGACGACTGGTACCGCTTCTACAACCAGGGCCACGAGGGCGCGTGCGTCGGGTTCGGCTGGTCGCGGTGCATGACCTTGCTGAACAAGGGCCTCTACGCCGCGCGGTGGCTGTGGGACCGGGCGAAGGAACGCGACGAGTGGCCGCAGACCAATCCCGGCGACGACCAGGGGACCTCGGTGCGCGCCGCCGCGGAGGTGCTCGTCGCGGCCGGCCATGTCGACTGGGATCCGGCTTTCGCCGACGACGACTCGGGTGAGCGCGCCGCCTACCGGCCCGACGTGGCGGACGGCATCCTCGCGTTCCGCTGGGCGACCTCGGCCGCCGACGTCCACCACGCACTGGGCAATGCGCGCGCGGACGAGTTGAACGCGGTGCCGATCGTCAACTCGTGGGGCGAGAAGTATCCGCACCGGGTGTGGATGCCCGACGCTGTGCTGGACCGCCTCATCGGTGAGGACGGTGAGGTCGCGATCCCGACGGACCGCTGACATGGCGTCCTATCCGGACCGCGACGCGGTCGAGAAGCGAGTGCACGAGCGCGGGCAGGAGCGCCGGCGCAAGATCGCGGTCCTGGGTGAACCGCTGGGGATCGCCAGGGCCGACGACCCGGGCCGGATCGCGACCCGCATCGACCGGCTCAGCCGGTCCCGTCCCGACGTCCGCCCGGTCAGCCCGGTCGCGATCGCGGAGGGCGACGAGGCTGCGCTGCGCGACGCGGGCATCGTGCTGGAGCGGATCATCCGCACCGACGATCTGCTCGGTATCGGGTATCTCGAGGGCGGGGTGCGTGCCGCGAAGGCGGTCGGCCGTGTCTCCATCCGGGACGATCGCGGCCGCCTGCGGGGCTACGGCACCGGATCGCTGGTGTCGCCGGAGTTGTTGCTCACCAACCACCACGTGGTGGGTGACGCGGCCACGGCGGCGACCAGTGTGATCGAGTTCGACTACCAGGACGGGGCGGACGGCCTGCCGTTGCCGGTGAAACTGTTCGCCCTGGATCCGCAGCGGTTCTTCGTGGCCGACCAGGAGCTGGATTTCGCGCTCGTCGCGGTGCGGGCCGGTGCCGCGGATCTGGTGCCGTTCGGGTTCAACCGGCTGGTCGAGGCCGAAGGTAAGGCGATCGTCGGCGACTTCGTGACGATCGTGCAGCACCCCGGCGGGGAACGGAAGCAGATCGCGTTGCGCGAGAACCGGATCGTCGACGTGCTGGACCGGTTTCTGCACTACGAGACCGACACCGAACCCGGCTCGTCCGGCTCGCCGGTCTTCAACGACCAGTGGGAGATCGTGGCGCTGCACCACGCGAGTGTCCCGGCGCCTGGGCAGGGTGAGCTCGGTGGTGTGGTCAACGAGGGCGTCCGGGTGAGCCGGCTGCTCGCGGCCCTGCGCGCCCGCGCTTTCCCACCCGAGCAGCGGGCGTTGCTCGCCCGGGTGTTCGGGGAGCCGTCACCGGTGGTCGTCGCTCCGGTGACGGAGGCGATCCACATCGACCCGGACTACGGCGACCGCGGTGGGTATGATCCGGATTTCCTTGCCGGGCACCGGATTCCGCTGCCAACGCTGTCGCCGGACCTGGTTCCGCTGGCGGCGGTGAACGCTCAGGCGGCCGGCGAGCCGAAGTACGTGCTGCCCTACCACCACTTCAGCGTGGTGCTGAACAAGCAGCGCCGGCTGGCGTTCTTCACCGCGGTCAACATCGATGGCACCACAAGCGTCCGGTTGCGCCGCGAGCAGGACAAGTGGTCGTTCGATCCGCGGTTGCCGGAAGAGGAGCAGACCGGTGAGGAGGTGTATGCGGACAACCCGCTCGATCGCGGTCACCTGGTCCGCCGGCTGGACCCGGCGTGGGGGCCGTCGCGGGAGGCGGCGAAGTCGGGCAACGACGACACGTTCCACTTCACCAACTGCACGCCCCAGCACGAGGACTTCAACCAGAACCGGACGACCTGGGCCGGGCTGGAGGACTACATCCTGGAGAACGCCGACAACCGCGACCTGCGGGTGAACGTCTGCACCGGTCCGGTACTGGCTGCCGACGACGACCAGTACCGGGGTGTGCAGCTGCCGCGGCAGTTCTTCAAGGTGGTGGCGATGGTCCGGCAGGACGGCAGCCTGTCGGCCACCGGTTACCTCCTCAGTCAGGAACAGCTGCTGCAGGGGCTGGAGGTGGCGCCGGCGGAGTTCTCCTACGGCGAGTACCGCACGTTCCAGGTTTCGATCCGGCGCATCGAAGGGCTGACCGGCCTCTCGTTCGGTGTGCTGACCGACGCCGATCCCTTGGGACAACAGGAAAGCACGACGACCGCGACGGAGGTCCGCGGGCCGGAGGATCTCGCCCTCTAGGCGGTCACCAGGGCGCCTGCCCGATGTTCTGCTCGGCGACGTGCCGCAGCACGATGTCCTCGGCGGGCTCGTCCGATGACGGGAGGCTGTGCAGCATGCCCGCCGCGCGCAGCGCGCGTTCGACCGGGCGGGAGCCGGTACCGGTGACCCGCAGGGTGGCGCCGCGGCGCGCGGCGGCGTACTGGGTCTCGACCAGCACGGTCAGCCCGGCGGTGCCGAGGAAGGTGACCTCGGACAGGTCGAGGACGAGCAGGGTCACCGGGCCGCGGAGGCGGTGGTCGATGATCTCGGCGAGCCCCGGTGCGCTGCCCAGGTCGACGTCACCGCCGACCTCGATGAGCAGGGTGTGCCGCGCGGGCTGGGAGACGTCGACCGTGCACGTCGCCGAGCCCGCGGTGCCGGTGGACCGGGGGAGGGGGATGCCCTGCCGGGTGAGTTGTGCGGGGCGGGTTTCCGGAGGAGCCATGATCAGGGTCTCCACACTGGCGCGGTGAGCGCCTGTCGGATGGATCTGACGGCTACCTGCTCAACCGCGTCTTGTGAGCCTACCTGTGCTACATCCATCGGGCGAGGTGGCCCGCCGGCACCGGTCAGCGGCCGTGGAGCAGCCGGGCCGCTGCGTGCAGACGAGCCAGCGCGGTTTCCTCGTCAAGGCGGCCCGGGACGAACAGGACACAGGCGCTCGCCACACGCGCGGACCGCAGGTGGACCGGCACCGCGAGCGAGCTGATGCCAGGCACCACCTCGCCGGTCGTGCGCACGTGGCCCAGGTCGCGTGCGAGCGTGACCTCGGGCCGCTCGTTCGGTCGCGCCGGGAGCGCGGCGAGGATGGCCAGGCCGGGTG
>Ga0081455_10000026_pt1 | contig 157062 bp, 130 predicted proteins | sample TabmetS3T2R1_FD_70207 | JGI IMG/M metagenome (GOLD analysis project Ga0081455, IMG submission 70207) | Tabebuia heterophylla rhizosphere microbial communities from the University of Puerto Rico - S3T2R1 | ecosystem: Host-associated > Plants > Roots > Rhizosphere ...
CGGGTATGCCCAGGCGGTCAAAGGGATGGGGATGCCCGGCCGCGAGGGTGGCTCGGCGATCAAGGCGACCGCGGAGGCTCTGCAGATCCTGCGGCAAGGGCTCGACGGCTCGGCGCCGGTGCGGTTCGACGGCGAGTTCTACCGGATCAACGCCGACGTGAAGGCACCGGTACTCGGGCGGATCGACGCGCCGATCCTGGTCGCGGGCTTCAACAAGCGGATGGCGGCCGCCGCCGGCCGCGTCGCCGATGGCGTCATCGGGCACGGGCTCTTCACGGCCTCCTGGTGGGACGAGGTCGTGCGGCCCGCCGTGGACCGGGGCTTCCGGGAAAGCGGCCGGGAGACCCGGCCACTGGAGCACGGCTGGCTGCTCACCGCGATCGACGACGAGGATCCCGAACGCGCGGTCAACGACCTGCGCCGGATGATCGCGTTCTACCTGACGGTGCGCACCTACGACCCGTTCGTCACCCACCATGGCTGGACGGCTCAGGTCACGAAGATCCGCGAGGCGTTCGCCGCAGGGCGGATCGACGACATGACGCGGGCGGTGACCGACGACATGGTCGAGGCCATCGGCGTGTGCGGGAGCACGGCCGACGCCGAAACCGCCCTGCGTGCCCGCGGCGCGGCGATCGCCCGGGACGTCACCTACCTCGCGCCGCCGTCGTTCCTGGTGAGCCCGCGACGGCGGCGGGCCTACGCCCGGTCGAGCCTGAAGTTCCTGCGCAGCGCCAGCGAGCCGGAGTAGACCGGCTCCGCCTCAAGCGGCGCGGCGGCGGCACCGAAATCGGCGAGGGTGCCGCCGTTCAGCGCTTGGGCTCCCGCGGCAAGCCGAGCCCCCGCTCGGCGATCGTGGTGCGCAGGACCTCGTTGGCACCGCCCGCGATGGTGTAGGCCCTGGCGTAGAGGAAGGCGTCCTGCCAGTAGCCCCCCGCAACGGCACCGGCGTCGCCCTCGGTGATGATCCCGTCGACACCTTGGAGCTCCACCGCGCACTCGGTGGCCGCGAGATTGGTCTCGCTGTAGAACACCTTCACGATCGCGGCGTCCACCGGGTCGTCCGATCCGGCGGCGACGCGGGACTGCACGGCCTTGCTCATCAGGTCGGCGACGCGCACCCGGGTGGCGAGACGGCCGAGGCGCGCCCGCATCGCACCGTCGCCGAGCGCGGGCACGCCGGCCGGTCCGGTGTGCCGCGCCAGCGCGATCAGCTCGTCGAGGTCGTTGAGCAGTTCCGAACTGCGGGCCGCCACCGAGTTGCGCTCGTTGGCCAGGCTCGCGCCGGCGACCCGCCACCCGTCGTCGACCTCCCCGATCACCCGGTCGGCGGGAATCCGGACACCGTCGAGGAAAACCTCGTTGAAGTCGGCGGTGCCGGTGATCTCGCGCAGCGGGCGGATGTCGACCCCGGGCGCTTTCATGTCGAGGGCGAACGCCGTGATACCACGGGATTTCGGGGCATCGGGATCGGTGCGCGCCAGCAGGTAGCCCACGTCGGCGTGCTGCCCGTTGGTCGTCCACACCTTCTGGCCGTCGACGACGTAGTGGTCGCCGTCCCGCCGGGCCCGGGTCCGCAGACCGGCCAGGTCGCTGCCCGCCTCCGGCTCGCTGAACAGCTGGCACCACAGGTCCTCGCCGGACCGGATGCGCGGCAGGAAATGCCGTTTCTGCTCGTCCGTACCGTGCACCAGCAACGCGGCCGACGCGAGCGCGCCGGCGCCGATCTGCCCCCAGGTCCGTGCCCTGGCGAGCTCCTCCGCGACGATGAAGCCCGGCTCGGGCCGCGGATCGCCGAGGCCGCCATACGCCACGGGCCACGACCGGCCCAGGTAACCGGCGTCGTAGAGCCGGGCGATCCACTGCCGGATCGCGGGCACGAGAGCGGGTTCGGGCGCGCGTACGCCCGCGTGGGTCTTCGTGCCGGGGGCGTGGGTGCGGATGAACGACCGCACCTCGGCGCGGAACGCCTCGAGTTCGGCGCTGGTGTCAAGCCGCATCGTCGCTCCTCACAGGACGTTTCAGGTCGGCATCCCGGGTTCGTGGGGAAGTCCGAGCACCTGCTCGGCCAGTGTGTTGCGCTGGATCTCCGCGGTACCGGCGCCGATTGTCGAGGCCCGCGTGCGCAGGAACCCGGTCAGCCACCGCGCGCGCTGGACCGCATCCTCGGAGCCCCGTCCGATCAGGCCGGCCGGACCGAGCACGTCGACGGCGAACTCGTGCAGATCCTGTTCGAACGCGGTGATGTGCAGACGCGAGATCGACGACGCCGGGCCCGGCTCGCCGCGGGTCAGGATGTCCGAGATCGTCCGCTGCGCGTTGTAGTGCATGATCCGCACCCGGATCTCGAAGTCGGCGAGCCGGTCACGCACGATGGGGTCGGCCAGCTCGCCCCGCTCCAGCAGGAGCTGGCGCAGCTCGTCCAGCACCCGCCGGTAGTTCGCGGCCTGGTTCATCGCGCCCGCGGCGCGTTCGTGGCCGAGGCTCGTGCGGACCAGTGGCCATCCCTTGTCCTCCTCCCCCACCCGGTCGCCGACCGGCACGCGCACCCCGTCGAAGAACACCTCCGCGAAGACGTGCCCGCCGGTCAGGTCGCGCAGCGGACGCACCTGCACGCCGGGCGCGTGGGCGTCGATGATGAGGTAGCTGATGCCGCGCTGGCGGGACTGGAGCGTGCCGGTTCGGACGAGGGTGAAGAACACGTCCGCCCGGGCGGCGTGGCTGGTCCACACCTTCTGCCCGGTGACCACGTAGGTATCGCCGTCGCGGCGGGCGGTGGTGCGCAGACCCGGCAGGTCCGATCCGGCGCCCGGCTCGGAATACCCCTGCGCCCAGACCCGGTCACCGCGGAGCATGGCCGGTAGCCACCGGCGTTTCTGCTCCTCGGTGCCGTGGGTGATGATCGTCGGGGCGGCGATGCCGAGGCCGGTGCCGACCGGCGCCGGCACCCGCGCGCGCGCCAGCTCCTCCTGGTAGACGACCTGGTGCGCGAACGACAGGTCCATCCCGCCGTACTCCTTGGGCCAGCTGGGCGCGGCGTAGCCGTGGTCGAACAGCGTGGCCTGCCACGCCCTGGCCCACTCGAAGCGCCCGTCGGCGTCCCGTGGCCGCGGTCCGGGTCCGTGGGTGGCGAGAAACTCGCGCAGCCGCGCTCGGAACGCGTCGGCCGTCTCGATGTCGTCCTCGACCGGGACTGTCGTCATCGGTGTGGTCCTGTCGTCTCGAGGAGGCCGGCCAGCCGGGCGCGGTTCTCCCGCGGGGAACCGAACAGCAGCTCCGACGACTTCGCCCGGCGCAGGTAGAGGTGTGCGTCGTGCTCCCAGGTGAAGCCGATGCCGCCGTGGATCTGGATGTTCTGCTTGGCGGCGTGCGTGAACGCGGCGGAGCAGTACGCGTGGGCCACGGTGGCGGCGATCATCGGCTCGGTGCCGGGCTCGCCGGCCACCGAGGCCGCGAACCGGGACGCCGAGCGCGCCGACTCGACCTCGACGAGCAGCTGCGCGCAGGTGTGCTTGATCGCCTGGAACGAGCCGATGGGCCGGCCGAACTGCTCACGCGTGCCGGCGTATCCGACGGCCATGTCCAGGCACTGCGCGGCACCACCGACCTGTTCCGCGGCGAGCGCGGTGCGGACCAGGTCGCCGACCCGCCCGAGCAAGGCGGACGCATCCCCCTCGCCGATCCGCACGGCCGGCGTCCGCTCGAACTCGATCCGGGCCAGGTGCCGCGTCAGGTCCAGTGTGTCGAGCCGAGTGCCGGTCAGGCCGGGCGCCGTCCCTGGGACGCCGAACAGGCCCAGCCCGTCGGGGCAGCCCGCAGTGACGAGGAGCAGGTCGGCCGAGTGCCCGTCGACGACGTAGGTCTTCGCGCCGTCGAGCACCCACCCGTCGCCGGCACGCCCGGCCACGGTGGATGCCGCCTGCGGATCCCACCTGCCACCGGGTTCGGCCACGGCGAGCGTCGCGGTGAGCGAGCCCGAGGCGATGCCCGGCAGCCACCGTTGCCGGGCCGCCTCGTCGTCGCAGTGGGTCAGGGTCTGGCCGGCCAGCACCACGCTGGCGAAGAACGGGCCGGTGTAGAGCGAGCGGCCCATCTCCTCCAGCACGATGGCGAGTTCGCTCGCCCCGAGGCCGGTGCCGCCGTACTCTTCGGCGATGGCGAGGCCCGGTAGCCCGAGCTCGTCGGCCATCCGCAGCCACACGTCCCGGTCGTAGTCCTCGGCGGCGGTGGTGAGGCGGCGCATCTCGGCCGGCGGCGCCTGGTCGTCGAGAAACCGGCGCACGAGCAGCCGCAGCTCCTCCTGCTCCTCACTGAGGCTGAGACTCATCGCGGCTCCGGGGAAATCGTCATCGCCCTCACGTCCCGGCACTTTAGCAGAAAAAGGTAAATAAGTAAGCTGTTTGGCGGTCGCCGACCGTGATCGAATGCGCGTCCAGTATTTGTCCCGGTCAGCAGTACACTGATTGCCATGAGTGCCACCAATGCAGTGGGGACGCAGATCGGCCGGCTCGTGCGGGCGCCCAAGACGGCGGAACTGATCGCCACCCAGCTGCGGCGCCAGATCGTGCGGGGCGATCTGAAGCCGGGCGAGACGCTGCCGCCGGAGACCCAGCTCATGGATCAGTTCGGCGTCTCCCGGCCGACGCTGCGGGAGGCGTTCCGCATCCTCGAGACCGAGACGCTCATCAGCGTCCGCCGGGGTAGCCGCGGCGGCGCCCAGGTGATGGCGCCGGATCTGTCGGTCGCGGCCCGCTACATCGGCGTCCACCTGCAGATCCAGGGCACCACCATCGACGACGTCTACGAGGCGCGCCTGGTGGCGGAGCCGGCGTGCGCCCGGATGCTGGCGAAACGCCGCACCAAGCAGGACATCGCGGACCTGAACGAGGTGATCGAGGACCTCGAGGCGGCGATCGGATCGGGCGCGGACTCCATCCCCGACCCGGTCGTCTGGTCGCGGCTGACCTACCGGTTCCACGAGCTCATCATGCAACGGTCCCGCAACAAGACCCTCGCCCTGCAGGGAGCCGTGCTCCAGGACATCGTGGCGACCCACATGGAGCTGCGCGTCGCCCGTAGCTTCACCGAGACGAGGTCACCGGAGCGCTTCCTGCGTGCCATCAAGGCCTACAAGAAGCTCGTGGCCCTGGTCGAGGCCAGGGACGCCGACGGCGCCGAGCGCCACTGGCGCAACCACATGGAGGCCGCTGCCAAGTACCTGCTCAAGGACGACCTGCAGAACAAGCCGGTGGTCGACCTCTTCACCTGAACAGGCTCAGGGCCGGCTCGCGGCGGACTCGTTGACCGTGACGCCGGCGAGCTGGACACCGCGGGTCTGCAAGCTCTCTTCGATGAACGCCTTCAGCGACTCCCCGTCGATCACGCAGGTCGCACAGGCGTCGTTGACCCCTCGCGCGTAGTCCACGATCAGGGTGGCCTCCGCGGGGGCGAACTCCCCCACGCGCAGCGACCCGCCGTCGGGCGCGACCATCGGCTCGAGGAGCCCGAGCACCTCCCGGATGACCTCCAGTGGCTCCGCCATGTCCGACCTCCGTCTTCCGTGCCTCGAGTGGACCGCCCGGTCAGCCGAGCGGGGCGATCTTGCGGGTGATCGGCGTGGTCATCGTCCCGAAGACGAACTCCTTGGGCGTGCCGTGCCCGGCGACCGCGATGTTGATCGTCTCCGGGTCGTTGAAGGCCTGGATGCTCTGGGTGCGTTGCTCCTCGGGGGACAGCTCGAACAGCCACTGCCACTCCGGCCGCACCAGGCCCCGGTCGCGGAAGTCGTGGAACGGCGCGATGACGTCGGAGATCCGCGGCCGGATGTTGTGCAGCAGGAACCGGCGGACCGCCGTCTTGTCGAGCCCTGCCTCGGCGAACCGCCGCGCGGTTTCCGGCGGCAGCAGGAAGAACAGCCCGTCCTCGTTGCCGCTGAGCCCGCCCAGCGTGCTGGTCATGAACCCGACCTGGGTGAGCGTCGGCGTCCGTGCCGCCAGTGACCGCAGACGGCGGTCGGCCGGCCCGTGGTTGGAGCCCAGGTCCCACTCGCCGACGGTGTGCACCACCGTCACCGTGCTCTCGTCGGGACGGAAGCCGTGGTTGACGTGGTAGGGCTCCCAGGGGCTCTCGTCCTCGTTCTCCCCCAGCACCTGGATGTGCTTGCGCACCGTGCCGATCGTGTCGAGGTCCATCTTGCCCGGAATCCACTGGCCGAGGTTGCGCAGGGCCAGCGCGACGGCACGGCCGATGCGGATGTTGACCCGGTTCGCTCGGCCCGGGCCGAGCGGGCTGCGTCCCGCGTTGATCCCCAGCTCCTTGACCAGGGGCCCGTTGACCATCACCGCTGGTGCGAACGCGCCGGTCGACATCAGGACCGACAGGTTCATCGGCGGCGGGCAGTCGAGGATCGCCCGCAGCGCGGCGATCACCACCGGCACCTCCTCCGGGCGGCATCCCGCCATCGCGGCGTTCACCGCGATCTTCTCCACCGTCGCGTGCCCGTGCACGGGCGGGACGGTCAGCAGCACCTCGTCGCGGGGCCGTCCCAGTACCTTGATGATCGCCTCCACCCGGTCCCGGGTCGGTGGCACCAGCGGCAGCCCGTCGCCGTAGTCGCGGTCGAGGTAGAAGTCGTTGAAGGCCTCGAGGGCGGACAGGGGGTCGACGCCTTCGAAGGTGTAGGTCTCCTGCTTGTCCGACGCGAACGCGGTCTCGCCGTCACCGGTCTCACCGGCGGCGGCCTGCGGGTCGGTCGTCAGTAGCCGGATGATCTCGTCGACGGTGGGCAGGGTCTGCTCCGCGGCCTGCTCGGCGGTCAGCGCCGTGAACACCCGGGGCACGACGACGTACTGCAGATCCGGAACCCCGAACACCTTGGCGCTCGTCGTGGTGTCCCGCTCGAAGCCGCGCGCGACGATGGTGACCTGGGGGACGCCGGCCTTCTCGGCCTGCGCGCCGTCGTGGATCAGCCACGACGTGCACGCCCCGCAGTCCGCCGTCGCCCCGATCAGGGCGTCGCTCTCCTCGATCGCCTGGCGCAGCAACGCCGGCTCGAACCGGATCGATCCGGGGTACAGGCGGATCTCCATCTCCGGGAAGCTCTCCCGGATCTTCTCCGCGACCGCCCGCAGTGCCACCTCGGCGTTGGGCTTGCTGTTCGACAGCAACCCCAGGACCTTGCCGTCCAAGGTGGCCGGCCGCGACGCGAGTGACGCGGCCGCGGACCCCAGGCGGTCCGCCGTCGGATCGGCCACCTCGATCACGGCCTGACGCGCCGCTGCGTCCAGAGCCATCGCCACTCCTCACCACTCGTACCTCGGCCGCGAGCCCGGCTCGGACATCCGGCACGCGGTTCCGGCTGACTTTCAGGCGAAGTGGAAATCGCCCGGTTCGAACTTCTCCAGCAGCTGGTGGTAGTCCTCCAGCCGCCACGGCACGTTGACCTGCTGCCGGCCGAACTCGTTGACGTAGTAGTTGCGGTGCTTGGACCCCTCGTCGTACCAGATGAGGGACAGCATCGCCTCGTCCAGGCGCTTGTTGTAGTCGTCGAAGACGTCCTGGCGCACCGTCAGGTAGCGGTGGCCGCCCTCGATCAGCGTGACCAGCGCTTCGGCGATATAGCGCGACCACGTCTCGATCCACACGATCAGCGAGCCGGCCCGGTTCTGCGAGTTGGGCCCGTAGATCATGAACAGGTTCGGGAAGTCGGGCACCGTGATGCTCAGGTACGCGCGGGGACCACCGTACTCGGGATCACTCCACCGCTTCTCGATCTCGACGCCGCCGAGCCCGCGGTACACCGTGGGCCAGAGGTACTTCTGGACCGTGAACCCGGTGGCCTCGAACACGAGGTCGTACGGCCGTTCCGTCCCGTCGACGGTCCTGATGCCCGTGGGCGTGAACCGTTCGATCCCCTCGGTGACCAGCTCGACGTTGTCCTCGAGCAGGGAGGAGTACCAGTTGTTGTCGACGATGAGCCGGCGCGCCATCGGCGCGTGCCGGGGGATGAGCTTGTCCCACAGGTCCGGCCGGCCCGGCAGCTTCGACTTGACGTACTCGGTGAGGCTGTCCCGGTAGGCGTCGTTCGCCGCGTTGACCAGACCGCCGGACGCCTGCCATTCCGGATCGGGTTCCTGCAGGATCTGACCGCCCAGCCGCATGGTCGCTATCGAGTAGCAGTACCAGTTCCAGTAGTAGGGCATGGTGTCGAGCAGCCAGCGGGTCTCCGGCGAGATGGCCTCGCCGTAGCGATCGCGCGGGCTGATCCACTGCGGGGTGCGCTGGAAGACACCCACGCTCCTGGCCCGCTTCTGGATGTAGGACATCATCTGCACACCACTGGACCCGTTGCCGATGATGGCGACGTCGCGACCGTCGAGCCGCTCGTCGCCGGTGCACTCGGCGGTGTGCACGATCTCGCCCCGAAATTCCTCGATGCCCGGGGTGTCCAGCCGTTTCGGGGTGGCGAAGGTGCCCGTCGCGCTGACCACGGCCGTCGCGGTGATCTTCTTCGGTTCCCCGTCGGTCACCACCTCGAGCGTCCACCGGCCCGAGCCCTCGTCGAAGACGGCTTCGGTGACCTCGCTGGAGAAGCGGATGTGCTCGTAGACGCCGTACTTCTTGGCGACGTGCTCGAGGTACCCGCGGACCTCGTCGGCGCGCGCGAAGTACTCGGTCCACGGATAGTTCTTCTCGAAGAAGAACTGGTAGAGGAAGTTAGTGGTGTCGACCCGGACGTCGGGGTAGGCGTTGATGCTCCAGGTGCCGCCGAGTTCGGCGCGCCGCTCGTAGATCGTGAACGGGATGCCGAGGTGCTCCAGCTGCACACCCATCGCGATACCGCCGAAACCCGAGCCGATGACGGCGACCTCGAAACCGTCCGGAATGGACGGTTTGGCTCCCGGCCACCGGGCCAGGCGCGGATGGTCGTCGAAGGCGGCGAGATCCCGGCGGTAGGACCAGTCCTTGTCGGTGAGCGGCTCGTTCCGGAACGCCTCGTACATGCGGCGCAGGTCGGCGTCACCCGGCTTGGTCACCGGGAAGTCCGCGGGCTTGTGGAGCAGGAACTCCAGGGCCTTCGCCTGCACGGTTTCGGCGCTCGCGCCGGCCAGGACCGTCTGACTGAGCGCTCCCCCGTACATCGACACCTGGTCGAGCCCGACCTGCAGCAGACTCTCGTCACCGGTGGCCTGGTAGAGCGAAAGGCGCAGCGCGTTGAGGTCGGCGTCGTCCAGAGCGCGCCGGATGAACGCCTCGTCCACAGGCTCCGACTGTTCCGCTCTGAAGCCGCGTTCCGGGGTCATGCGACTCCTCTCTGCATCGCTCGCACTCGCCGGTGAGCACGCATTGCCACCCTAATAGATAACTGATTGAACTTATAAATCTTGCTGCAGATCTGTGACCCAGGTTACTCCCGGCGGGTGGCGCTACGTACCCGTCCACACCGGATCACGGCGTTCGGCGAAAGCGACCGCTCCCTCGCGCGCGTCCCGTGAGGCGAACACCGGGTCCGACAGCTCCGCCTGCCGCCGCCACACCTCGTCCTGGGGCCAGCCGGGGGCCGCCGACGCGACGGCCTTGGCGCAGCGGACCGCGAGCGGTGCGTTGCGTGCGATGCGCCCGGCGAGTTCCAGCGCACCCTCGAGCGCCGTTGCCCCGGGCACGACCTGGTTGACCAGGCCCAGGCGCTCCGCCCGCGCCGCGTCGATCGGATCCCCGGTGAGCAGGAGCTCCATGGCGACCGCGCGCGGGAGCCGCTGCGGCAGGCGGATCATGCCACCACCCCGCGCGGCCAACCCGCGTTTCACCTCCGGCAGCCCGAACCGCGCACCCGCGGAGGCGACCACCAGATCGCACGCGAGCGCGAGCTCACAGCCGCCGCCGAGTGCCCAGCCGTCCACCGCGGCGATGATCGGCTTCTCCGGCGGCGCCTCGACCAGCCCACCGAAACCACGCCCTGGCAGCGCCGGGCGCTCGCCCGCGTCCGCGAACCGCTTGAGGTCCATGCCCGCACAGAAGTTGCCACCCGCACCGGTGAGCACCGACACCAGCAGGCCGGGCGAGCTGTCGAGGTGGTCGATCGCCGCGGCGATGATCCGCGACGCCGCCAGCGTCATGGCGTTCTTCTGGCCGGGCCGGTTCAGGGTGATGACGAGGACGCGACCACGTTCCTCGACCAGGACCTCGGGTTCGCCGCTCATCGGGGCCCCATCCGCAGCGCGCCGTCGAGCCGGATGGTCTCGCCGTTGAGGTAGGGGTTGCGGACGATGGACAGTGCGAGGTCGGCGTAGTCACTCGCGTGGCCGAGACGGCGGGGATGCGGGATCGTCGCGGCGATGCTCGCGCGGATGTCCTCGCGCAGCCGCGCCAGCATCGGGGTGTCGAACGTGCCCGGAGCGATGGTGTTGACCCGGATCTGCCAGCTCGCGAGATCCCGCGCCGCCACCAGCGTCATCGCGTGCACCCCACCCTTGGAGGCGGAGTAGGAGGTCTGGCCGATCTGGCCCTCGAACGCGGCGGCCGAGGCGGTCAGCACGATCGCGCCGCGGTCGCCGTCGTCGACGGTGTTCCCGGCCATTGCCGCCGCACCGAGCCGGAGGACGTTGTAGGTGCCGACCAGGTTGACCTCGAGCACCTGACGGTAGCTCGCCAGCTCCGCCGGCTGTCCCGCCTTGTCGAGGATGCGCAGCCGGTCGCCGCCGCGGCCGGCACAGTGCACGACGGCACGTAGCTGCCCGGACTCCTGCGCGGCATCGAGCGGGGCGGCGAGGCTGTCGGCGTCGGTGATGTCGGCGGGCACGAACCGGACACCCGGCCCCAGCCGGGCCGCCGTCTCCGCACCCGGCGACGACGGCAGGTCGGTGATGACGACCTTCGCGCCCGCCTCGGCGAACGCCTCCGCGGTCGCCGCGCCGAGGCCCGACGCGCCCCCGGTGACGAGCGCCGTGATCGTATCGAGTCGCACTGTGGTTCCTTCCTTCCGGCAACCCTGCAGGAACAGGCATATCAGATAACCCTTTTCGGGACACAGCGCCGACGCGTTCGCCACCAGCTTGGCCCGAGATCACGCTGCAGGGTACAATCAGATAACTGATTTAGCTTAACCCAGTCTTATTCGTGGAAAGGCGCCATGACTGAACCAGCACGTGCGCTTCGTGCGGAGCGCGGCTTGCCCTTGTTGTCGCGACGCCTCCGGCGGGTGCTGGAGATCGCTCCCGGCGCACCCGCGCTGACCTTCGAGGAGTCGAGTCACCCGTGGTCCTTCTTCGCCGACGCGGCGAGGGATCTCGACGCGCTCCTGCACGATCACCCGGCGGCCCGGCGCATCGGCATCGTGCTGCGCAACCGGCCGGGCCAGCTCGCCGCCGTACTGGCGACCATCGCGACCGGCCGTCAGGTGGTCACGCTCAGCCCGCACGTCGGCGAGACGGGCCTCGCCGAGGACATCGAAAGCCTCTGCCCGGACGTCGTGATCGCCGACGGCGAGGACTGGGCGCGGGAGTCGGTTCACTCGTCCGCCGGCGTCGTCCGCGCCGTGCCGCTGGTGGCCTCGCCGGAGGGCCTGCGGCCGTACACGGCATCCTGGACGCCCTCACCGGCCGGCCGGTCGGCGGGTGACGTGGCCGTGGTCATGATGACCAGTGGCACGACTGGGAAACCCAAGCGGGTCTCCCTCACCTACGCCCATCTCACCTCCGCCTTCACCAGCGCGGGCACCAAGCTGGACGAGGACGAGCCGCGCCTGCCCACCGGAACCGCCATCCTCTGGTCGGCGCTGACGCACATCAGCGGGCTGTACTTCGCGATTTCGCACGCCGTCGAGGGCCGGGCGATCGCGCTGATGGAGCGGTTCGAGGTGGGCCCGTGGTCGGAGCTGGTGCGGCGGCATCGCCCCCGGATCGTCCGGCTGCCCCCCACCGCGATCCGGATGGTGCTCCAGGCCGGCGTGTCACCTGAGGTGTTCGACAGCGTGCGCGCGATCGGCTCGGGCACCGCTCCCCTGCCGCCCGATCTGGCACAGGAATTCGAGACCCGCTACGGGGTACCGGTGCTGGTCACCTACGGCGCGACCGAGTTCGCCGGCGCCATCGCGGGCTGGACGCTGTCCGACCACCGGCAGTGGTCGCGCCTCAAACGCGGCAGCGTCGGCCGCCCCCATCGCGGGATCGAACTGCGCATCGTCGACCACGAGACGGACGTCCCGCTGCCGGCGGGCTCGGTCGGCCTGCTGGAGGCCCGCGGCCCACAGCTACCGGCGCCGGACGGCGACTGGGTGCGCACCACCGACCTGGCGTCACTCGACGAGGACGGTTTCCTGTTCATCCACGGCCGCGCGGACGAGGCGATCAACCGCGGCGGGTTCAAGATCCCGCCCAGCGTGATCGAGGACGCGCTGCACACCCACCCCGCGGTGAGCGACGCGGTCGCGATCGGCCTGCCGGACGAGCGGCTCGGCGAGGTGCCGGCCGTCGCGGTGACGTTGTCCGGCCAGGCGACCGAGCGGGAGCTGCTGGATCACCTCGCGTCGCGGCTGACGCGGTACCAGATGCCGGTCGCCCTCCAGATCGTCGACCAGCTGCCGCGGACACCCTCCATGAAGGTGAGCCGTCCGCAGGTACGGGAGGCGTTCATCGCCGGGCGGGAACCGGCGGCCACGAACGACGGGAAGAGCTGATGACCACCTTGACCGACCGGGCGGACTACGGCCTGCTCACCGACGAAGCCATCGAGCGTTCGCGACGGCGGATCGGCGTGCCCCAGCGCCGCCACCTGCCGCACAACCTCGAGGTCACGACCGACGGTATCCGCCACTTCGCCTACGGCTACGGCGACGACAACCCACTGTGGTGCGACCCTGGCTACGCCGCCGGAACCCGGTGGGGGAACGTGATCGCGCCGCCCAACTTCATCTACACGATGGGTGAGAACGCCATCGAGCCGGACGAGCGGGCGAGGGCACTGCTGAAGGGGGACCCGTTCGCCGGGCTCGGCGCCTACCAGGCGGTGATGGAGTTCGAGTACTACCGGCCGCTGCGGCTGGGCGACCGCTGCTCGTGCATCCGGGCCCAGGTGGGCGTGGGAGTCAAGCAGAGCAGGTTCGGCGGCAGGGCGGCCCACGTGACCAACGACTTCCTCTTCGGCAACGGCGAGGGCGAGGTGGTGGCCATCCAGCGTGGCACCTGGATCCACACCGAACGCCACACGTCCAAGAAGCGCTCCGGCGGCACACCCGCTGTCGAATTCCCGCCCTACACCGAGGACCAGCTGGCCGAGATCGACGCGGCCTACGACGCCGAGGAACGCCGCGGCGCACGCACCCGCTACTTCGAGGACGTCAACATCGGCGAGGAGATCCAGCCGCGGGTCAAGGGGCCGCTCACCGTGACCGACGTCGTGGTGTGGCACCTCGGGTGGGGAATGCAGCTGACGCCGCCCGGCGCGTTCGCGATCGCGCGGAAGGTGCGGCGCAAGGCTCCCGGTCTGTACCCGCCCAACGCGCGCAACATCCCCGACACGGTGCAGCGGCTGCACTGGGAACCCGAACGCGCCCGCGAGCTCGGGATCCCGATGAACTACGACTACGGCGGCATGCGGGAGACCTGGCTGACGCACGCGCTCACCGACTGGATGGGTGACGACGGCTGGCTGTTCAAGCTCCGCTGCGAGCACCGCAAGTTCAACTACATCGGGGACACCACGTGGGTGCGCGGCACGGTGGTGGACAAGGTCCAGACGGACGGGCGCAACGAGGTGCACCTCGAGATCGCCTGCCACAACCAGCGCGGCGAGGTATCCACCCCCGGCACCGCGGTAGTGCTCCTGCCCACCCGCCAGTCCCCCGTGGAACTGCCCGAGCCGCCCGCCGCGAACCTGCCCGACCTCCTCGGGACCGAGATCGCGCGGTTCGCGAGCTGACAGCGGCCTCAGCGCAGCGTCCACCGTGGCTTGGCGAAGGTGTCGCGGGACACCTCCGCCTTGCCCAGTGGGTTGCCGATCGTCGTGTAGTGCCAGCCGATCGCCTGGGCGGCCTCGCGGTCCAGGCCGTGCGTCTCCCAGATTGCCCGGACGGTGCCCTGCACGGCGGCGGACGGCTTGGCTGCGATGATCCGCGCCAGTTCGTCGGCCCGGCCCCAGAGCTCCAGGTAGGGCACCAGCTCCGAGACCAGGCCGATCTCGCGCGCGCGGGCGGCCGACATCCGCTCGTCCAGGCCGACCAGCGCCCACCGCAGCGCCTCCCCCAGCGGGATGCGCCGCGCCAGTCCGATGGGCTCGAGCGCCGAGGTCAGCCCGTAGCTCACGTGCGGGTCGAAGAAGGTCGCGTCGTCGGCGCTGATGATGATGTCGCAGTCGTTGAGCCAGTAGAACGCTCCGCCCGCGACCATGCCGTGCACCGCGGCGACGACCGGTTTCCAGACCCTGTTCTGCTTGGGGCTGAGTCCCCGGCCCGGGTCCTCCCGACTCCACACGTTGTCCGCCAGGTCCAGGCCCTCGGCGACGTCGACCCCGGTGCAGAACGCACGCTCACCCGCGGCGCGCAGGACGACGGCGTGGATCGTGTCCTCGGTGCGGACGTGGTCCCAGATCTCGCGGAACTCCTCGATCATGGCCACGTTGAACGCGTTGAGCTTCTCCGGCCGGTTCAGCGTGATCGTCGCGACGTGGCCCGCCACCTCGAACAGCACGGTCTCGTAGGTCCGGCCGGCGCCGGGCCGCGGGGTCGCCATCGTGATTCACTCCTGTCCGGGCACGAGCCCTGAGACTAGTGTTGAAGCAGTTGAATTATTACACTCTATCTACCCGGAACGCCGACAGCCAGGAAGGAACGCCGGTGGTGGACTTCGAGCTCTCCGAGGAGCAAGCGGCGCTGCGCGAGTTCTCGCGTGACCTGCTCGCCTCCGACTGCCCGCCACAGACGCGGCGGGCCGTCGCCGCCGCGGGGCTGGACCTCGACGAGAAGCTGTGGTCGCGCGGCGCGCAGATGGGCTGGACCGGCCTGGCCGCACCGCTCGAGCACGGTGGCGCGGGGCAGGGCATCGTCGAACTCTGCCTGGTCGCCGAGGAGCTCGGACGCGCCGCCGCGCCCGGCCCGGTCATCGAGACCGCGTTGGCGGCCCGTGCCGCGGCTGGATGCGCCGGCACCGCCGAGCAGGCGGCCGCGCTCGCCGAGGGACAGCTCAGGGCCGGGTTCGTCCACCACGGCGCCGTCACCGCACGGCGCGACGGCGACGGGGTCGGGGTCGTGCTGTCCGGCCGGGCGACCGCCGTCCACGCCGCCGGCTCCGCCGACTGGCTCCTGGTGGCGACCTCCGGTGACGAGCCATGCCTCGCCCTGGTTCCGGCCTCCGACGTCGAGACCCACCGCCGCACGACGCTGGATCAGACCAGGACGTGGTACGACGTCGTGTTCCCCGGCGTCCGGGTTCCCTCGGCGCGGGTGTGCGCCGCCACGCGGGACGAGGTGGACTTCTGGGTGCACGCGATGGCCGTGCTCACCGCCGCCGACGCGCTCGGCGTCGCGGAGGCGCTGCTGGAGATGACGGTCGCCCACGTCACGGTGCGCGAGCAGTTCGGCCGGCCGCTGGGCAGTTTCCAGGCGGTCAAGCACAAGACCGCGGACATGCGGGCGACGCTGACCGGAATGCGGGCCGCCACCTACTACGCCGCGATGGCCCTCAGCGACGGCACCGGCGACGCCGCGGCGGCCTCCGCGGTCGCGAAGGCGTTCGCGAGCGAAGGTGCGCCGGGGATCGCGGGCGAGGCGCTCCAACTGCACGGCGGGATCGGTTTCACCTGGGAACACGACCTGCACCTCTACCTTCGGCGGGCACGGGTGGACGCCCTGCTCTTCGGCGATGCCGCACACCACCACGAGCGGGTGCTGGCCGCGCTGGAGACCTCGTCCAGGACCGCGACGACGACCTGACCTGCTCACGGCGGCTCACCGGGACCTCGCCCAGGAGCCGCCGGTCCCGAGCCTCCGGCCGTCGCCGTCCCATCCGCGGGCGGCCGGGCTGGTCAGGAGTCGCCGCCCCGCCCGGCGGTCGCGGGCACGGCCGCGTGCTCGGCCCGCAGCCGGGCGCGCAGCTCATACTTGCGGACCTTGCCCGAGGGTGCGCGCGGCAGGTCGGCCACCACCTCGATCCGCTCCGGCGCCTTCTGCGGCGCCACTCCCTGGCGGGCGAAGTGCTCACGCACCTCGTCGAGGCCGAGCGTGCCCCCGTCGAGGACGACGAAGGCCGCCACCCGCTCGCCGTAGCGCTCATCCGGTTCGGCGACCACCGCGGCGTGCCGCACCCGGGGATGGGTGACCAGGATGTCCTCGACCTCCTTGGAGGCGATGTTCTCCCCGCCACGGATGATGATGTCCTTGATGCGGTCGGTGACGATCAGATATCCCTCGTCGTCGAGGCGGCCGACGTCGCCCGTGCGGAACCAGCCGCCGGGCGCGAACGCGGACTCGTCGTGGGACGGGTCGCGGTAGCCGGCGAACCGGCTGGGACCGCGTGTCAGGATCTCTCCCTCGCTGCCGGCCGGCAGCGGCTGCAGCAGCTCGTCCACGATCCGCACCTCGTCGCCGAACCGCACCTTGCCGTCGGTGAGCGACCGCCGCTCCGCGGAGGCGTCCAGCGGCGAGGTCGCGCAACGCGGATGCTCGGTGCTGCCGTAGGCGCGAGCGACCACGACGCCGGCCTGGCCCGCCCGGTCCACGAGCGAGGGCGGCACGTTCGTCCCGCCTACCTGGACGAACCGCAGACTGGAAGTGTCGCGGCCCGAGGACGCGGCGGCGGTGAGGATGGCTTCGACGTGCAGCGGGGTGCCGCTCGTGATCGTGCACCGGAACTCGTCGATGAGCTCCACGGCCAGCTGGTCGTGCCAGCGGTCCATCAGCACCGTGTCCATGCCGCCGGTGAGCCCGCCGCATACGGCCAGCAGGCCCGCGACGTGTCCCGACGGCCACGGGATCAGCCGGGCGTCGCCCGGGCCCGTTTCGTTGATCCAGTCGCCCTTGCGCAGTTCGAACAACAGCGAGTTGTGGGTGTGCTGCACGCCCTTGGGCACTCCCGTGGTGCCCGACGTGTAGATGATGGCGCACACGTCGTCGGCGGTCCCGGCGGCAGGTTCCCGCTCCCCCGCGCCGGCCACCAGGTCGTCCCACGCGGTGCGGCCCGGCGGAACGCACTCACCGATGACGACGACGTGCTCCAGGGACGGACCGCCCTCGAGGCGGTCGATCCGGTCGAGGAAGTCGATCGAGCGCCACCGGTCCGGAACGATCAGTACCTTCGCCCCGGCGTCGCGGATGATGGTGCCGAGCTCGCCCGGGCCGTAGATGTGGGTGATGGGCACGAGCACCGCACCGGCGAGCCACGTCCCGAAGTAGGAGGCGATCAGCTCGGGGCGGTTGGGGACCTGCACGGCGACCACGTCCCCGGCCCGCACCCCGAGCCGCCGCAGCCCGGCAGCGACGCGGCGGCCCTGCTCGACCACCTCGGCAAGGGACATGACGTGCCGGTGCGACTCGGAGGCGAAGACGAACCGGGCACCGGAGTAGGTGCGGCTCGCGTCCTCGATCGTGTCGGCGAAGGTCCGTGCGGAGTAGTGGCCCTCCCGGTACCAGCGTTCGCGCAGCCGCGCGAGATCGTCCTGCCTCTGTTCACGCGTCAGGCTCACCGGCCACCGCTCTCATCGTGTCCGTCGGTCACCGCGTTCCCTCCCGGGGCGTCAGTCCACCAGCTCGAAGACGGTGGCGTTCGCCGTCCCGCCGCCCTCGCACATCGTCTGCAGGCCCAGCGGAATCCCCGCGCCACGCATGTGGTGGAGCAAGCGCGTGGCGAGGATGGCGCCGGAGCCGCCGAGCGGATGTCCTACCGCGATGGCGCCGCCCAGCGGGTTGAGCCGGTCCGGGTCGGCGCCCAGTTCCGCCCGCCACGCCAGCGGCACCGGGGCGAACGCCTCGTTGACCTCGAACGCGCCGATGTCGCCGATCGACAGCCCGGCCCGCTCCAGCACCTTGCGCGTCGCGGGGATGGGCGCGGTCAGCATCAGCACCGGATCGTCGCCGACGACGGCACCGGCGCGGATCCGGGCCAGCGGCCGCAGGCCGTGGTGGCGCGCGAGGTCGGCCGTGGTGATCAGCAGCGCGGCCGCCCCGTCGGAGATCTGGGAGGAGTTGCCGGCGTGGATGACGCCGTCCTCCTGGAACGACGGTTTGAGCTTGGCCAGGACCTCCGGGGTGGTGCCGCGCCGCAGTCCTTCGTCCTGCCGGAAACCGCCGACGGGGACCACCTGGCCGTCGAAGGCGCCGTCGTCGATCGCGGCCGCCGCGAGCTGGTGCGACCGGCTCGCGTACTCGTCCAGCTCACGACGCGACAGGCCCCATTTCCGCGCGATCATCTCGGCGCCGGTGCCCTGTTCGAGGCGGTCGGTCCCGTAACGCTTGAGGACCGTCTCGCCGTAGGGCACGCCGGTCTGGCGGGCGGCCCCGAGCGGGACCCGCGACATGGACTCGACCCCGCCCGCGACGACCCAGTCGTAGGCTCCGGCGATCACGGCGTGGACCGCCGACTCGAGGGCCTGCTGGCTGGAGCCGCAGGCCCGGTTGAACGTGACGCCCGGGATGCTCTCCGGCCATCCGGCCGCCAGAGCCGTGAACCGGGCGATGTTGCTCGACTGGTCGCCCAGCTGCGTGACACAGCCCCACATGACGTCCTCGACGTACTCCGGCGGGATGCCGGTGCGCTCGACGAGCGCGTTGAGCACCACCGCGGACAGATCCACCGGGTGCACCTCGCTCAGCGAGCCACCGCGTTTGCCGATCGGGGTGCGCACCGCGTCCACGATCACCGCTTCGCGTACCGTCATTGGTCCCTCGCTCCCATCGTCTGTGGTTGCGGGCGGTGCCCGTCCTCATCCTGCTCGGCATAGTCCCACCGGGCGAGCGCCTCTCCCGGTGAGCGGCACCGGCCCGACCGCCACCCGGGCAGCGCCGGCCGCCATCCGGGGCGGCCGTCCGGAGCGGGCACCAGGACGTCGCGGGCCCGCATCTGGGGATGCTCGGCCGCCTCCGCCAGACTCAGCACCGGGGTCAGGCACGCGTCGGTGCCCTCCGCCGCGGCGGCCCACTCGTCCCGCGTGCGGCCGCGCACGGCCTGCTCGATCTCGCGTCGCAGCGCGGGCCATTCCGCCGGGTCGGCGCGTCGCTCGGTCCAGCGCGGATCCAGGCCCAGCAGCGGCACCAGCGCGGCGAAGAACGGGTCTTCCAGTGCGCCGATCGCGACGTGCTTGCCATCGGCGCACTCGTAGACGTCGTAGAAGGGCGCGCCGGTGTCGAGTCGGTTGGTGCCCGCGGTGTCCGACCACCGGCCGCGCGAGCGGTACTCGTGCAGCATCGCGGTGAGGTACGTCGTCCCGTCCACGATGGCCGCGTCGATCACCTGGCCGCGGCCGGTGCGCCCGCGCTGGTGCAGGGCGGCCAGGATCGACGCGACGAGGTACATCCCGCCGCCGCCGAAGTCGCCGAGCAGGTTGGCGGGCGGTGTGGGCACCCCGCCGCGCCGGGCAGCGTGGTGCAGCGCGCCGGTGAGCCCGATGTAGTTGATGTCGTGCCCCGCCCTCGGGGCGAACGGCCCGGTCTGTCCCCAGCCGGTCATGCGCGCGTAGATCAGCCGCGGGTTCTGTTTCCGCAACACCGACGGGGCCAGCCCGGCGCGCTCCATCACACCGGGGCGGAACCCCTCGACGAGGACGTCGGCACGCGCCGCCAGTCGTGCCGCGAGCCCGGCTCCCTCGTCCGTCTTGAGGTCCACCTCGATCACCGGCCGGTTCTCCGCCAGTGCCGGGCGACCGGCACCGGGGCGCGCGATGGCCAGCACGTCGGCGCCGAGGTCGGCCAGCATCATGCCCGCGAACGGTGCCGGCCCGAGTCCCAGGAACTCGAGGACGCGAACATCCCCGAGGGGCGCGTCGGCTCGCATCGGTCCTCCTGCATCAGCGGAAGTATCGGCTACATAGGGTATATTAGTTATCTATTCAGAACACAAGTGGGACCAGGAGCGATCGATGCCCACCTCCTTCTACACCGACGACCACGACGCCTTCCGCCAGACCGTCCGCGCGTTCGTCGAACGCACGGTGCTGCCGAACCTCGACGACTGGGACGAACAGCGCCGGATCGACCGCGACACCTGGCGGATCGCGGCGGCGGCCGGGGTCCTGGGCCTGCGCGTGCCCGAACGGTTCGGCGGCGCGGGCACCGACGACTACCGGTTCCGGTGCGTGGTCCAGGAGGAGTTCGCCGCCGTCGGGGCGGCAGCGCTGGCCTCGAGCTTCTCCATCAACGAGGACATCGTCGGTTCCTACCTCACCCGCTTCGGCACCGAGGAGCAGCAGAAGCAGTGGCTGCCCGGCATGGCCTCCGGGGAGATCGTCACGTCCATCGCGATGACCGAACCGCGCGGCGGCAGTGACCTGCGCGGGATCACGACCACCGCCCGCAGGGACGGCGACGGCTGGGTGATCGACGGCTCGAAAACCTTCATCACCAACGGATACAGCTGCGACCTGGTGATCGTGGCGGCGCGGACCGGGGAGAACGCCGGCCGGGCCAAACTGTCGCTGTTCCTCGTGCCCGCCTCGGCGGCGGGATTCAGCCGGGGCGGCAAGCTCAAGAAGCTGGGCCTGCACGCGCAGGACACCGCGGAACTCTTCTTCGACGACGTCCGGGTGCCGGCGGAGGCGCTCCTCGGTGACGAGGGTGCGGGGTTCCGCCAGCTGACCGCACAGCTGCCGCTCGAGCGCCTGTCCATCGCCTGGCGCGGTCTGGTCGCGGCGGAAGCGGCGCTGCGGTGGACCGTGGACTACACGCGGGAGCGCAAGGCCTTCGGGCAGCGCATCGTGGACTTCCAGAACACCCGGTTCCGGCTGGCCGAGCTGACCACCGAGGTCGAGGTGACCCGCGCCTACCTCGAACGCTGCATCGGGGAACTGGGCGAGGGCACGTTCGACGCCGTCACCGGGGCGAAGGCGAAGTGGTGGGCCACCGAGCTGCAGAACCGGGTCGTCTCGGCCTGCCTGCAGCTGCACGGCGGTTACGGCTACATGGACGAGTACCGGATCTCGCGGGCGTTCGCCGACGCGCGGGTGCAGACCCTCGTCGGCGGCACGACCGAGATCATGAAGCAGATCATCGGCCAGGACATCGCGGGCCGGTGACCGCGCCCGCCCGGACTCACCGCAGCGAGGCGCTCCGGCGGCCCACCCAGAGCAGGAGCATCGCCACCGCGGCCGAGACGAGGGTCATGACGACACCGAGGGCGGCGATCGTGGAGAACGTGCCGTTCACCCAGAGGTCCAGCATGACGAAGCCGACCACCGGGGTGCGCGGTCCCGCGAGCAGCGCCGAGCCCGTCACCTCGCTCATGATGAGGACGAACAGGATGATCGCGCCGCCGACCAGCCCGGGCAGCATGAGCGGCAGGGTGATCCGGGCCAGTGTCCGGAATGGACCCGCGCCGCTGATGAGCGAGGCTTCGCCCAGTTCCTTCGAGATCTGGGCGTAGGCCGAGCTGGCGGTGACATAGGCCTGCGGCATGTAGAAGACGAGGAACGCCAGGAACAGGATCCCCAGGCTGGTGCCGAACCTGAACGGCGGGCCGGAGAACGCGGTGAGGATCGCGATGGCGAGCACGAGGTGGGACAGGCCGCCCGGGGCCTTCGCGAGGCCGTCCAGCCACTTGCTCACCCGCCCGCCCCGCTGCGCGACGAAGATCGCGATGAGCGTGGCGGCGACCAGCGTCAGCAGGCCACCCACGACGGCGAGCAGGATGCTGTTGCGCAGCGCCCCGCTCGTCATCCGGTTCTCCACCAGCACCGTCACGTAGCTGTCCAGGTTCAGCCCCGCGAAGCTCAGTGTGGGCTGCCAGTAACCGCGCAGCGAGATGTAGATCAACCCGAGCAGCGGGACCACCGACGAGAGTGCGACGAACAGGATCATGATCGCTCGCGCGACCCATTTGCCCCAGCCCAGATCGACCGCGGCGGCACCGGTGCCCTTGCCGCCGATCGTCGCGTGCGCGCCCTTCGCGGTCACGCGTCGCTGGACCGTCGACACGATGAGCACGGTGAGCAGGAGGAAAGTGCACAGCGCCACCGCTTCGCCCGTCCGGGGCGGGAACCCGTGGGTGAGCAGCGTGTAGATCCGCACCGCGAGCACGTCGATCCGCGCACCGGCCCCGATGATCACCCCGATGGAGAAGGTCGCCAGCCCCACCCCGATGCCGAGGAGGAGCCCGCCGGCGATCGCGGGACGGATCGACGGGATCGTGACCTTGAACAGGGTGCGGACCGGGCCGAACCCGAACACGCGCGAGGCCTCGTCCAGCGACGGGTCGAGCCGGGCCAGCGCCGCCGAGACCGGGAGGTAGATGAACGGCACGATGTTCAGCGTGTAGAGGAACACCATGCCCGGCATGCTGTAGACGTTGAGCGGGCCGGTGTCGGCGTCCAGGCCGAGCCCGGACAGCCAGTCCCGCAGCAGGACGTTGAGCACGCCTGCACGATCGGCGGCCAGGAACACCCAGCCGATCGTGCTGGCGAGCGAGGGCACCAGGAGCGGGATGAGCGGCAGGAACGCCGCGATGAACCCCAGCCGCGCGTTCGTGCGCTCGTTGAGCCACGCGAAGCCCACGGCGATGACGGCGGCGCAGATCGTGGAGATCCCGACGACGAGGACGGTGTCGGCGAAGACCTTGCCCGTCCCGGTCATCGTGAGCGCGTCCGCGAACGGCTTGAGCGGCGAGCCCGCACCGTCGGCGAAGATCTCGACCAGCAGGCTGACCAGCGCGTACACCAGGGTCAGCGCGAAGATCCCGCCGAGGACGATCGTCACCGCCTCGACGACGGTGAGACGGCGGCCGGATCGGCGGCCGGTGACCGGAGCCGGTTCCGGCGGTGCGTCGAGACCGATGGTCATCCGGCACTCTCCTCGGCGAACACCCGCAGGTCGGCGGCGGCCACGGCCAGCCGGAGGCCGGCACCACGCTGGTGGTGCAGTGGCTTGGCCGTCACGGCGCGCACCTCGGTGCCGTCCCGCAGGGACGCGATCGTCTCGCTGAACGCCCCCAGGTAGCGGCCGAGCAGGTACTCCGCCTCGAGCACGAGCCCGTCGCCGCCCTGGCCCGGGTCGGCGATCATCGTGCGTTCCGGCCGCCAGATCACGTGCACGCGCTCCCCGGCCACGGGTTGCCGTCCGGCCACCGGGGCCGGGAGCCGCACGCGATCGAGCACCCCGGGCAGCGACACCGTGACCGTGGCGCCGTCCCGTTCCACGACCTCGGCTGTGACCTCGTTGGCCGTGCCGATGAACTTCGCGACGTAGCGCGACACCGGCCGGTCGTAGATGGCGTCCGGCGTGTCGAGCTGGGCGATCTTCCCGCTCTGCAGGACCGCGATCCGGTCGGCCAGCTCCATCGCCTCGACCTGGTCGTGCGTCACGTAGACCGCGGTGAACCCGATCCGGCGCTGCATCTCCAGCAGGTGCAGGCGCAGCTCCTCGCGGACCTTGGCGTCGACATTGGACAGTGGCTCGTCGAAGAGGATCAGGCTCGGCTCGCCCACGATCGCCCGCGCGAGGGCGACCCGCTGCTGCTGCCCGCCACTGAGGCGTCCCGGCAACTGTCCCGCCACTTCGGCGACACCGACGAGTTCGAGTGCGCGGGCGACGCGCTCACGACGCTCGGCCTTCGGGACCTGCGCCGCCTCGAGCGGGTAGGCGACGTTGCGGGCCACCGTCAGGTGGGGCCACAGCGCGTAGGACTGGAAGATCATGCCGAGACCGCGCCGCTCCGGCGGCACGGCCACCCGCCGCGCTCCGGTCCGGTCGAAGACCCGGCGCCCCAGCAGGTCTATCGAGCCGCGATCGGGCGTCTCCAGGCCGGCGATACAGCGCAGCAGGGTCGTCTTACCGCACCCGCTCGGGCCGAGCAGCACGAGGAACTCGCCCTTGTCGATCGACAACGTCACGCCGTCGATCGGCGTCACCGTCGTGCCGTTCGCCCGGCGGAACGTCTTGAGCAGGCCCTCGGCCCGCACGGCCGCCACGTCGCGGGCCGCTGCGGCGACCTGCGTCTCCTGGTCGATGGTCACGGTTTCGGTTCCTCTCCGGCGGGGTACCTTCGGCGGAAACGGTCCTCGGATCAGTGGAATCCCAGCAGTTGCTGGACACGCGGCAGATCCTCGCTGACCTTCCCCGGCGCGGGGGCCTTCGTGTAGTTCGCCGGCAGCGACACCACGGCACCGGGAACGTCGCCGAGCGGCGAGGCGATGGCGTCGGGAATCGTCACGGCCGCCTGCCCCTCCTTCGTCATCAGCCACTGGAGGAAGAGCTTGGCGGCGTTGGGATGCTTCGCCCCCTTCGCGACGAGGCACGCGTCGAGCGCCACCGGAGCGGGATCGGTGGGGTACCACATCTCGATGGGCTGCCCGGCCTTGATCGCCTTGGTGAACAGCGCGGGAGTCCCGGCGACGAGGACGCCGCCCTGCCCGGCGATCAGCTGCTCGGCGCCCACCAGCGAGCTGGCCACGGGCTGGTAGTTCTGGGCTTTGAGTCCGGTGAAGAACTTCTCGCCCTGCCTGGGGTCGTTGAGCAGGGTGGAGAACAGCTGCGACCAAGCCGCCGATCCCCGGGGATCGTTCACCATGATCTTGCCGGACAGCCGCGGGTCGAGCAGGTCGTTCCACGAGTCGATGCGGAAGTCTCCGAGCACGGCCTTGTTGTACGCGACGACCGGCACGACGACGCCGCAGCCGACCGACGTGGGCTGCACGAAGTCCGTGTTCAGCCCGGGGAACATCCCCGCCTGGAGCGGGACGCTGTACCCCTTCTCCCCCAGGTAGCCGGCCAGCGCCATGTCGGTGGTGAGGATGACGTCGGCGCCGAGCGACCCGGTACCGCGCACGTCGGCGTCGAGACGCTGGGCCAGCGCGGCGCTGGACAGCCGCTCCGGCACCACCACGTCGATGCCGTAGGTGGCCTTGAACGCCTTCTGCACGGCCTCGACCGCGGGCGGCAGGCTGCCGGTGTACCAGATGACCTGCCCCTCCTGGCGGGCAAGAGTGACGAGCTCGTCACCGGTGGCCGAGGTGTCGGCGGGCGCCTGCGCACCGCCGGCCGAACACGAGGTCAGCGCAAGGACGGCGGCGACACTCGCCGCGAGCGCGATTCTGCGACGCATGGGGCACTCCCTATCGACACTGATGAAGGCGCACCGGACTCTTTGCGGCGATTACGGTAACCTATATAACTGATTCCGTCCATGCGCGGACAGTCCGAACCGGACCACGATTCGGCAACGACGCGACCGTGCGGAACAGGGGTGTCTAGCGGACCTGGAGCGACCGGAACCACAGTTCGCTGATGGCAGGCACCGGATCGCCCTTCGCGACGCTCGTGCCCCGGTACTCGTCGGTCCGCATGGTGCGGACGCAGAAGGTCTCGAGCATGCCGACAAGCAGGCGGCTCACGACGGGCACGTCGCAGGGCGGGATCTGCCCGCCGCGCACCGCGTGGGTGAACTCGCGCTCCCACACGCGGTAGACCGTCGTGCGCGTGTCGTGGACGAGCGCCCGGATCGAGGACTCCGCGTAGGCGAGCTCGTAGGTCATCCGCATGCCCGGCCGGTCGCTGCGGAAGCCGTCGACGTAGGCACGGATTCCCGCCAGGATCGTCGAGCGGACGTCGGGGCCCCGCTCGAACGCCCGCACGGCTTCGACGAACTCCGCCTGAGTCGCGCGCGCGACCTCTTCGCAGATCGCGAGCTTGTTCTCGAAATGCATGTAGAAGGCGGCCCGCGAGACGTCGGCGCCCGAGGTGATGTCCTCGACGTTGAAGTCCGGGACGCTGCGGGTGTCGGCCAGGTGCCGGGCCGACTCGAGCAACCTCAGCCGGGTGGTCGCGGCGTCACCGCGCCGCCGTTCGGGTGTCCGGCGCCGGGGCCCGGCGGCAGTGGTCCTGCTCGTCCGCGAAGAAGAAGGCCTGGCCCCGGTCACCGCGTCAGACTACCTGACGAAGCCGCAGGTCCGGGTTCGCACCACACCCCGGGCCCTCACAGGTCGAGCACGAGGCGCCCACCGGCGCAGCGGCTGACGCAGATCATCATCGTGAAGCTGTCCGCCTTCTCCTCGTCGGTGAGGTAGGTGTCCCGGTGGTCCGGTTCCCCGTCGAAGACGACGGCCTCGCACGTGCCGCAGTAACCGTTCTCGCACGAGAAGGGCGCCGGGATGCCCCGAGCCCGCATCGCCTGCAGGATCGTCTCGTCGGACCCGACGGGGATGGTCACGCCGGTGCGGGCGAGCTCGACGTCGAACGGCGCGCCCGTGGTGTCCGCCGCGGCCACGGAGAAACGCTCGAGCCGCAGGGCGTCGGCCGTCCCCTGGCCGGCGCAGGTCTCGGCGACGAGGTCGAGCATGGCCGCGGGCCCGCAGGCGTAGACCAGCGTGCCCGGTGCTACCCCGGCGATCTCGGCAGGCAGGTCGGGCCTGCCCTCCACGTCGTCGGCGAACACGCGCACCCGGTTCCCGCCCAGTGACGCCAGTTCGCCGGTGAACGCGAGGTGCGACCGCGAGCGGCCGCCGTACACGAGGTGCCAGGGCGTGCCGTCGAGTTCGGCCCGCCGGATCATCGGCAGGATCGGGGTGATGCCGATTCCGCCGGCCAGGAACAGGTACCCGGACGCGGGCTCGAGCGGGAAATCGTTGCGCGGCGCGCGCACCTCGAGGACCACCCCGTCGGCCGCCACCTCGTGCAGCTCGGCGGATCCGCCCCGGCCCGCTTCCTCGCGCAGCACGGCGATCCGGTAGACCGAGCGGTCCGCCGGATCGCCGCAGAGCGAGTAGTGCCGGACCAGTCCGGACGGGAGCTTCACCTCGATGTGCGCCCCGGGCTCCCACGGCGCGAGGTCGAGCCCGGCCATCGACTCGAAGCTGACGGCGAGGACCCGGTCCGCGACCCGTTCGGTCTCCCGGATCCGCAGCTTGACGGGGTGCCGCGACCCGCTCATTACGCCTCCTCAACGGACATGTCAAACACAGCAGGCCGCCCGACACGTCGGCGCACGGTCATGATTCGCTCGCAAGCTCGTTCATGTGCCTCGTTGTTTCAGCACCCATCACGGCGATCGCGTCGGCCGAATTCGGAAATCCACGCATCGAACCTCCTCGCGCCGTGTCGATGGTGCTACCGTAACACTGACGTCAGTGTTAGTAAACGAAGGCGGTAGCCGATGACCAGCCCCGCTCCGCTGTCTCTCGAGGAAACCCTCTCCCCCGCCTGGCTCGGCGCGGCGCTGGGCGCCGGGGTGCGCGCGGTGGAGACAGTCGAGACCATCAAGACAGTCGCGACGAAGACCCGCTTCCGGGTCGAGCTCGAGACCGGTGAGCACCGGCACTACTGCGTGAAAGGCCTGTTCGGCGAGGGCCCCCTGTCCGCCGGACATGCCCGGATCGCCCAGGCCGAGGCCCGGTTCTACCGGGACTTCGCCCCCGTGCCGGGAGTACACACGCCGCGCTGCCGCTATTCCGGGATCGACCCGGCGTCCGGCCACGGGATCATCGTGATGGACGACGTCGTCGCCGCCGGCGGCAGATTCCTCACCGCGCTCGAACCGTACTCGCCCGAACAGGCACGCCGCAGCCTCGGCCAGATCGCCACCCTGCATGCTGCGCACTGGCAGGGAGCGGGACTGGACCGCCACAGCTGGCTGCGCAACCGCCTGGTCGAGCTGGCCGACAGTCCCTTGCGGACGGACGCCGAACTGCAGGCCCTCGTCGACGACCCGCGTGGCGAACAGTTGCCCGGCGCGATCAAGGACGCCGGGCGCATCATGCGCGCGCTGCGCGCCCTCGCGAGCACCGCGGGAGCCAGGGCCGACGCGCTCGTGCACGGCGACGCGCACGCGGGCAACCTCTTCGTGCTCGACGGGGCGACCTCGATCATCGACTGGCAACTGCTCCAGCGCGCCAACTGGGGTCTCGACGTCGCCTACCACATCTGCTCCGTGCTGTCGGTGGACAACCGCCGCGAGTCCGAGCGCGACCTCCTGGACCACTACCTCGACCGACTCGCCGCCGGTGGCGTGACCCCGCCGGGCCGCGAGGAGGCCTGGGAGGTCTACCGCAGCAGCGTCGCCTACGGCTACTACCTCTGGTCGGTCACCCGTCGCGTCGATCCGCCGGTGATCCGCGAGTTCTGCACCCGGCTCGGCACCGCGGTGACCGACCTGGAGACCTTCGAACTGCTGGGCGTGTGACCGGCGCCCGGGAACATCCATCCGAGAGAATGAGCGAGGGACAGATGCCAGGAAAGAGCTCCACCTCACGTCCGGTCGACGTCGCCATCATCGGCGCGGGGATCGGCGGGATCGCCGCCGCCGTCAACCTCGCGCGTCGCGGGATCCGGTCGTTCACGCTCTACGAGAAGTCCGCGGGACCGGGCGGGACCTGGTGGGACAACCGGTATCCGGGCGCCGAGTGCGACGTGCCGTCCGCGCTGTACTCCTACTCGTTCAAGCTGCACGACTGGACCCGGACGCACGCGACCCAGGCGGAAATCCAGGCCTACCTCGAGGAGACGATCGACGAGTACCGAATCCGGCCGAACCTGCGCTTCGGCGCCGGGGTGAAGAGTGCCGAGTGGTCGGACGAGCGGCGCCAGTACCTCGTCACGCTGGACACCGGCGAATCCCGCTGGTTCGACGTCGTCGTGAGCGCGGTCGGGATGCTCAACGTGCCGAAAATCCCGGACTGGCCCGGAATCGACTCCTTCGAGGGGCCGCTGTTCCACTCCGCCCGCTGGGACCCGGCGGCCGACCTGGAGGGCAAGCGGGTCGCCGTCGTCGGCGCGGGAGCCTCGGCGGCACAGGTCGTGCCGGGTCTGCAGCCGCGCGTGGCGGAGTTGCTGAGCTTCCAGCGCGAGCCGGGATGGGTGCTGCCGAAGGGTGATCGCGACTACACTGCACAGGAGCGGGCCGAGCTCAACCGGTTCGGCCGCCGCCGGATCCAGCGCTGGAAGGTGTTGCGCGCCATGGACAAGGGCAGCGGCCGCGGAGACGCCACCGTCGTCGCCGCGCAGCGCAAGCGGCTCGAAGCCCGGATCGCCGGCGAGTTCGAGGACCGCCCGGACCTGCGCGAGGCGCTGACCCCCAAGTTCCAGCCACGGTGCAAGCGCAACGTCCTGTCCGACACGTTCTACCGTGCCCTCAAGAAGCCGAACGTCCGCCTCGTCACCCGCTCGGTCGAGCGGATCACCCCGTCCGGCGTCGTGGACGACCACGGCGACCACCACGAGGTCGACGCGGTCGTGCTCACCACGGGCTTCCAGGCGGCCAGCTTCCTGTCCACGCTGAAGGTCACCGGACGCGACGGCCGTGATCTGCACGAGGTGTGGGGCGACGACCCGCGCGCGTTCCTGGGCATCACGGTGCCCGGATTCCCCAACTTCTACCTGCTGTACGGACCGAACACGCACGGGACCGTCGTGTCCTTCGTGCTCGAACGGCAGGCCGAGTTCGTCGCGCGCGACGTCGGATCGCTGCGGCGCGCGGGCGGCGGGACGATCGAGGTCCGACCCGAGGCCGACGCGTGGTACCAGCGGGTGCTGCAGGAGGCCGTCGAGGCGGTCGAGACGTGGAAGTCCGGATGCCACAACTTCTACCTCTCCCCCAGCGGCCGCAATGTCGTCCAGTGGCCGTTCACCCACCGCCGCTATCACATCTGGACCCGCTTCATGCGGCGCTGGTCGTCCATCCGCCGGCCCCTGCCCGGTTCCGCGGTGTCCGCCCGCACTCGCGGCGACGCCGAGATCACCACGTCGAAGGAGGCTGCCTGATGTCGCTGCACGGCAGGAAGACCATCGTCACCGGGGGCGGCCGGGGAATCGGCCGCGCCTACGTCGAGCGGTTCCTCGACGAGGGCGCACAGGTGGCCATCCTCGACCTCGACATCGAGACGGCCGAAAAGACCGTCGCGGACCTCACCGACCGGGGCACCGTCTTCGCGATCCGCGCCGACGTCTCCGATCCCGACTCGGTGCAGTCCGCGGTCGACGAAGCCGCCCGGCGGCTCGACGGCATCGACGTGCTGATCAACAACGCGGCGATCTTCGGCGACTGGTCACCGAAGGACGACACCTACGAGTACCTCACGAAGATCCACGACGTGAACCTGCTCAGCCTGTGGCTGGTGACCCGCGCCGCGGCACCGTACCTCGTGCAGAGCGACCACGGCCGCGTGATCAACCAGTCGTCGACGAACGCCTACAGCTACGCCTACACCGGCCCGACCGACGAGTTCCCGGGCCTGCGTTCGTTCAGCTACGCCTGGACCAAGTACGGCGTGAACGGCCTCACCAAGTACACCGCCGCACAGCTGGGCAACTGGAACGTGACGGTGAACGCGATCGCCCCCGGCCCGGTGCACACCGAAGCGCTGACGAAGGCGGCGGGCGCGGAGCGGGTGCGCCAGCTGGTCAACGCGCAGCCGATCAAGGGCGCGATTCAGCCGGAGGACATCGCCGGGGCGGCGGCCTTCCTCGCCGGGGAGGACGCCCGGTTCATCACCGGGCAGATCCTCGTCATCGACGGCGGCCGGTTCATGCCGGGCTGAGTGCCGCCGCGAAGCCCCGCAGGGCCGAGAGCATCAGATCGGGCCGTTCGAGCGCCGAGAAGTGCCCGCCGGCCGGCAGCTCGGTCCAGCGCACGATGTGGTAGCGCTCCTGGGCCCAGCGCCGGACCGGCGGCACGATCTCGCCGGGGAACACGGCGACGGCCGTGGGCACTTCGACGTAGGTCCGCTCGAGCGTGGGCCCGGTCCCCGGCGCCCGGTTCGCGGTGTACTCCTCCTGGTAGAAGCGGGCCGAGGAGGCCGCCGTCCGGGTGAACCAGTAGATCGACGCGGTGGTCAGCACGTCGTCGGCGGGCACCGGATGCGCGGGGTCGGCCCAGTCCAGGAACTTCTCGGCGATCCAGGCCAGCTGGCCGGCCGGTGAGTCCGCGAGGGCGTAGGCCACCGTCTGCGGGCGGGTCGCGTTGAGGAGCGCATAGGCGGACTTGTCCCGGACGTAGTCGGCGTACCGCCGCAGCGCCAGCTCCTCCACCTCGTCCGCGGGTGGCTCGTCGCGATGGAGACCGGCCAGCCCGACCCCGCCGAGATTGAGGTGGATTCCGGCCACGCGTTCGCGGTCCACCCTGGCCAGAGCCGCCGCGACCTGGTAGCCGGCGTCGCCACCGTGGGCCAGGTACCGGTCGTATCCCAAGCGGTGCACGAGTTCGGCCACGGCCCGCGCGATGCGATGGGCGCCCCAGCCGCGCTCCCGCACCGGCCCGGAAAAGCCGTAGCCCGGCAGCGAAGGCGCGATGACATGGAACGCCGGGCCGTCCGCCGGCTCGGCCAGCTCGTCGATGACCCGGCGGAACTCGGCGAACGTGCTGGGCCATCCGTGCAGCAGCACGAGCGGCTCGGCGTCCGCCCGTGGCGAGGGCCGGTGCACGGCGTGCAGCCGCTGGCCGTCGACCTCGGTGACGACCTGCGGGAAGCGGTTGAGGCCGGCTTCCTGGGACCGCCAGTCGAAACCGTGCAGCCAGCGGTCGACGAGTGAGCGCATGGCCTCGGTCGTGATGCCGTCCGCGCGCCGGGTCTCCTCGATCTCCGCGGGCCACCGGGCGGCCTCCAGCCGTCGCCGCAGATCGTCCAGTTCGGACTGCGGGATCTCGATCCGGAAGGGCGTGACCTCGTTCGCGCTCATGCCCGCACGACCGTCCGCTTCGGACCCAGCGGCGCGAAGTTCGCCGCCGTGGAGACGCTGCCGGCCACCGGCGGGGTGTCCACGCGCCCCTCGGCCATCGCTGCCCGGAGTCCGGCGAACGCCGCGTCCGGGTCGCCCTCGATCTCGAAGATCGACAGGAAGCGCCGCAGATCCGGCGTCTTCGTGCCGTGCTGCACCGGCGAGAGCTCCAGGCGCTCCCCCGACACGAACCCGGGCAGGGTGAGGATCTGCGGGATGTGCGTCTCGACGTACCACCGGTTGTACTCGTCGGCGACCTCGGCCGGCAGATCGTTGTTCATGACCCACACATGGCGCTGCGGGCTTGACGACATGGATGTCCTCCTTGCTTCGTGACGTTCTCCGGCCAGGCCGGTAGGAGCATTGCGTTCCCGGGATCCAAGCGTCCAGGCGCCGCCGGCGGCGATCAGGATGGTTCCCGCGGTGACGAGCCCGGCGGTGCGCGGGCCCGCCGCGTCGGCGATGGCGCCGCCGACGAGCGCATAGCACGCCCGCCCGCCCAGGAAACCCATGAGCCACACCGCCATCACCCGGCCCAACAGGTCGGGGGCGATGAGGGACTGCACGATCGACACCGCGCGGTTCGCGCTCAGGAGGAACCCGGAGCCGAAGGCCACCGCACCGGCGATGGCGAATCCCGGCGCCGGTGCCAGAACGAAGACCACCGCACCCACCGCCTGCAGGCCCATCGTCCAGGGCAGGCGCCGGCGTACCTGCCGCAGCAACGGGACGAGCCAGAACGCGCTCACCATCGCGCCCACCCCGAACGCGGTGACGAACCAGCCCGTCCACTCGTCGGTCCCGGTCAGCTCGACGGAGATCGCCGGGCCGAGGGTGTTGACCGAATCCACCGATCCGCTCACGACGAACCCGATCGCGAAGAGCGGTAGCAACGTGCGGTTTCCGCGCACCGCAGCGAGCGTGTGCCGCAGCCGGGGTATCTCGCGCGGCATCTCCTGCGGCTGCGGACGGGTCACCCGCAGCAGGACGACGAAGACCAGGAACGAGATGGCGTTGAACAGGAACGGCGCGCCCAGCCCGCCGACGAGGATCAGGCCACTGGCGATCACCGGGCCGATCGTGCGGGCGAGGTTGAACTGACTGGAGGACAGCGACAGCCCCAGTTCCCGGTCCTCCCGGGCGACGAGTAGCGGGACCAGGGCGATCTGCGCGGTCGCCTGGAACGCCTGCAGGACGCCCAGCATCGCGATGGCCGCGAGCGCGGTGGGCACCCGGACGGCGCCGGTGAGGGTGAGCGCGGCGAGCGTGCCGCTGACCACGGCGGCGATGACCTGCGTGACCATCAGGACCCGGCGCCGGTCGAAGCGGTCCGCGACCAGGCCGGCCCACGGTCCGAGGACGATCGGCCAGACGAACTGGCACACCGACGCCAGGCCCACCACGACGACCGATCCGGTCAGCCGGTACACCAGCAGAATCCCGGCGAGGGTCTGGCACCAGTTGCCGAAGTTGGACAGCGCGGCCCCGGCGAAGTAGATCCCGTACCGGTGCTCGTTGGTCAGCACCTGCCACGCGCTGGGCCGACGACCGGCCCCGGCATCGTTCTGGGTCACTGCCACCGGCTACCGCACTCCTTCGTCACGGGCTCCCGGACAGAGAACTGTATCAGTTAACTAGGTGAGATAATATCCAGAAGTCGCCCTGATGCAACGACGCACCGCGCGGCGGCCACGGGCGTCCGCGGGGCTCCCTTTCTGGAGGAGTCATGGCAGAACTGGATCCGGCCGGCACCTGGGTGAAGCCGCTCGCGGTGGTCACCGACGCGGCAGGCGGCATCGGGCGCGCGGTGGCACGACGCCTGGGGGCGCGTCACCGCCTTGGTCCTCGCCGACGTCCACGACGAACCCCTCGCGCGACCTTCACGTGCGGCGGTGAGCCGGCGTGAGCCGCAGGCCGGCCAGATCTCCGGCGGCCCGCCATTCCGCGAGGTACCGGAAGTACTGGGTCGAGGTCCCCGGGTAGTTGGCGCGCTTCGGGTTGCGCTCGGCGGGCCTGCCCTCGTTGTTCCAGCGGCCAGGGGTGCAGTCCTCGAGAAACCGGCCGCTGCCCAGGAGTGCGAGACCGGCGCCGCCCGCCACCTTCTCGACGTAGGCGTCCTCGGCCGCCTTGTCCGGATCGGCGACGACACCGCGCCGCTCGAGTTCGGCGATCACGGCCGCGATGTGGATGTCCGTCTCCTCCAGCGTGTGCACGAAGTTCACGCCCGCACTGCCCTGCATGTTGGTCGTGGGCAGGAAGAAGAAGTTCGGGAAGCCGCTCGTCATCACGCCGTGGAAGGTTTCCGGTCCGCCGGCCCACTTCTCGGACAGCCGCAGCCCGCCGGCACCGGTCACGTCGAATCCCACGCGGTCGGTGTAGGAGGCGTCCTGGTCGAACCCGGTGGCGAAGATCAGCGCGTCGAGCCGGTACTCGGTCCCGTTCGCCACGACGCCCTGCGCCGTGATGCGCTCCACGCCGCGCCCGTTCGTGTCGACGAGCGTCACGGATGGCCGGTTGAAGGCCTGCAGGTACTCGTCGTGGAAGGCGGGCCGCTTGCACTGGTAGCGGTAGTAGGGCTTGAGCTTCTCCGCGACCTCGGGATCCCGGATGATCGCGTCGACCCGCGCGCGGATGTTGTCCATGTGCCGCAGATCGAGCTCCTCGCGCTTGAGCGCGCGCTCCTGCGGGCTCAGATCGGCGAAGACATCTCCCAGCATCGCCCGGTAGAAGACCGTCCACGCGTCGCCGACGAGGTCCTCGTCCACGTGCTCGCCGTTGGTGATCAGGGTGAAGTTCTCGCGGCGGCGCTTCTGCCAGCCCGGCTCGAGCGCGTTCGCCCACTCCGGATCGGTTTCGGAGTTGTTGCGTTCGGCGACCGTCGACGGGGTCCGCTGGAACACGTAGAGGCGCTCCGCCGACGCGGCGAGCGGGGAGACGATCTGGATCGCGGTGGCGCCCGTGCCGATCACCCCGACGGTCTGGTCGCCGAGCTTCGTCAGCGCGCTCTGCGAATCGCCGCCGGTGTAGGTGTAGTCCCACCGCGACGTGTGGAACATCCGGCCCTCGAAGGTCTCGATGCCCGGGATCGCCGGGAGCTTGGGCGAGGCGAACGAGCCGTGCGTCACCACGACGTACCGGGCACCGAACTCGTCGCCGCGGTCGGTACTCACCCGCCAGTGCGCGGCGCCCTCGTCCCAGCGGAGTCCCGTGACGGCCGTCTGGAACAGCCCGAGCTCGTACACGCCGAAGTGCTTGGCGAGCATCTGGGTGTATGCGAAGATCTCCGGCGCGAACGAGTACCGGTGCCGTGGCACGTAGCCCAGTTCCTCCAGGAACGGCAGGTACACGAAGGACTCCACGTCGCACTGCGCCGCCGGGTAGCGGTTCCAGTACCACACGCCGCCGACGTCGCCCGCCTTCTCGACGACGCGGACGCGTTCCAGGCCTGCGGCGCGCAGGTGCGCCGCCGCCATCAGGCCCCCGAAGCCCGCGCCGACGACCAGCGCGTCGACATCGTCGTGCCGGGGCTCGCGGTCGGCGAACTCGGTGTAGGGGTCGTCCAGGAATCCGCCGTGCCTGCCGAGATCCAGGGTGTCGGCGCGATGCGGGTCGAGCCGTTTGTCGCGCTCCGCCCGGTACTTCGCCCGCGCCTGCTCGAGGCCGGTGAGTCCGCTGTGGGGATCGGTCATCGCGTCTCCGTTTCGGTTGCGTCAGATACGCGGTTCCCGGTATGGGCCGGTGAGGTGCCCACCGTCCACCCGGAATTCCGCGCCGGTGCAGTACGACGACTCGTCCGAGGCCAGGAACAGCGCCATCGCGGCGACCTCGGCGGCGGTGCCGAGACGGGGCAGGGGCTGCCGCGCCACAGTTCGTTCCAGTCGCGCGAACCTGGTCTCGCCGTGCGCGCGCACGAGCGGCGTCTCGATGACGCCGGGATGGATGGTGTTTACCCGGATGCCGAGCGGCCCCAGCTCGATCGCGATGGCCCGGCTGAGCCCGAGCACCGCGTGCTTGGAAGCGACGTAGCTCGCCAGCCAGGGCACCCCGGCGAGCCCGTCGATCGAGGAGACGGTGACCACCGAGGCGCCGTGACCCCGTTTCAGCAGCGGCAGCATCGCGCGCAGCCCGAGGAACGGGCCGTGGACGTTGACGTCGAAGATCCGCCGGTGCTCCTCCACCGGGATCTCGTGGAATCCGCTCAGCCCGGCCGGCACGATCCCGGCGTTGTTCACCAGAACGTCGAGTCGTCCGGCCTGGTCGTCGCAGAACCCGGCGGCGCGCGCCCAGTCCTCCGCCGAGGTGACGTCGAGGTGGAGGTAGTCCGCGCCGATCGCCGCCGCCGTCTCCTTGCCCTGCTCGTCGAGCACGTCACTGACGACGACGGACGCGCCTTCCCGCGCGAACAGCGCGGCTTCGGCCGCACCCATCCCCCGCGCCGATCCCGTGATCAGCGCGACCTTGCCCGCCAGTCTCCCGGTCATCCCGCTCCCCACGTTTCAGACCATCGATGAGCCGCCGTTGACCCGCAGCACCTGGCCGCTGATGGCGCGCCCGGCCGCGGACACGAGGTAGAGCACCGCGTAGGCGACGTCGATCGGCTCGTTGACCACGCCCAGCGGTGACAGCGAGGCGAGCCGCGCCCGCATCGCGTCGAACCGGTCCTGGTGGAACCGCCCCCGCTCGTCGAAACCGCGCTGCCGCGTCATCGCCGAAACGGTCCAGCCGGGCGCGATTCCGTTCACCCGGACACCCCGCGGTCCGAGCTCGACCGCGAACGTCCGCGTCAGCGCCTCGGCGCCCTTCTTCGCGGCTGCGTACGACCCGGTCTCCGCGGTTCCCCGGTCGATGATCTCGGAGAGCATGTTCACGATGGCGGCGCCGCGGCGCATCACGCGGCCCGCGGCCTGGCAGCCGTGGAACACGCCCATGAGGTTCACCGACAGGATGCGGTCGAACTCCTCCGGCGGGATCTCGAGCGCGGGCCGGCGGACCATGATGCCCGCGTTGTTGACCAGGATGTCGAGCCCGCCGAACTCGGCGACCGTGCCCTCGACGAGCGCCGTCACCGCCGCGTGCCCGGTCACGTCGACCGAGCGGGCCACCGCCTCGCCCCCGGCGGCGACGATCTCCTTCGCCACCCGCTCGGCGCCGTCCTCGTCCCGGTCCGCCACGACCACCCGGGCGCCCGCGGCCGCCAGTACGCCGGCCGTCGCTTCACCGATCCCGGCGCCACCGCCGGTCACGATCGCCACCTTGCCCGGGAGGGCGAACGTTCCGGCGATGTCCACCACCATCGTGTCCCGTCCCCCCGGACTCAGCGGCCGGCCGCGGGCACGGTGAGCCCCAGCCCGGCCGCGAGCAGGGGCGCGACGCCGGCGGCGAACGTGGCATGCCCCGCGTCCCCGGGATGGATGCCGTCGACCAGCTGACCGGCCGGGACGAGGTCCAGGCCGGGGACCAGGGTGATCCGGCGGTCGCCGGTCGTGCCGACGAAGCGGCGCACCGCCGCCTCGATCGCGTCGCGCAACGCCACGAGCGTGGCACCGAACCGGTTCGGGGTGTCTTCCGCGTCGGGCCGCACGATCGGGCTGACCACGACGACGGGGACCTCGGGCAGGCCTTGGCGAATTGCGGTCAGGAAGATCCGCATCCGCTCGGCGATCTGTCCCGCGTCGGTCGGCAGTGAGGACCAGGCGTTGGTCCCCCAGGCAACCACGACCGCCGCGGCACCCGAATCGGCGACGGCGTCGGCGGCCGGCAGTTCGCCCCGTGCGGAGCCGGCGAAACCGAGATTGACCACCTCGGCGCCGAGCTCCTCGCCGACGAGGGCGGGCCAGGCCAGCCCCGGCTCGGACACCGACCAGCCTTGCGTGATGGAGTCGCCGTAGGCGACCACGAGCGGGCCGCGGGACACGGGCGCGATCTCACCGCCGACGGCCGTGACGGACTCGATCCGGACCTCGACGGGCTCCGGCAGGTACACGCGAACGACCTGACCCGCGTCGCGCTCCGGCAGGACCACGCGCAGCGTTCCGCTCGCCGAGGGGACCGGCGTGCGCACCGACGGGACGCCCGCTGTGCTGGCGACGAACGCCGCCGGCGCGGTGGGCGCCGGGACGGTCGTCGGTCCCGCCACGCCCACCTCCAGCTCGAGCGCGGACGCCGTGCCGGTGAACGCGAGATGTACACCGGCGGCGATCCGCCCGGCGCGCACCGTGTCGGCCGGCAGTTTCGAGTTCGCCGTGGCCGGCAGCCGGGAGCCGTCCGGCCACGAGGCGGCCGGAAGGAGCCCGCGGAAGAAGGGGTCTGGTGCGATCCGGTCCATTCCGGTCTCCCTCTCGGCCGAGCATTCGTCTAACTTAAAGAACCGATAGCACTATCGTAGCGATCGTGCCCCGCCGGACGTCAACGTCGATCCATCCGGCACCGGCCCGCCGCTTTCTCAGTGTGGAGGACGATTCACCATGCCCGACGTCTCGGAAGTCACGCCCGACTACCCGGCTCTGCTGAGCTTGAAGGGCAGGCACGTCCTCGTTCTCGGCGGTGGTCAGGGCATCGGCAGGCAGACCTGCGTCGCCGCGGCGAGCGCCGGCGCGAGCGTCACCGTCGTGGACGCCGATCCCGACCGCGCCCGCGGTGTCGCGGACGAGATCGACGGTCTCGCCCTGTCCGGGGACGCGACCGACCGCGCGGACGTCGAGCGGATCCTCGCCGCGGCCGTCGAGAAGAACGGGCCACTGCACGGGCTGGCCGACATCATCGGCATCTCGACGTTCGGCCGGGTGGACACGCTCACCGACGCGGACTGGCAGCGCGACCTCGATCTGAACCTGCGCCACGTCTTCCTCGCCCTGCAACTCGGATCGAAGGCAATGGCGGCGGGCGGCTCGATCGTCCTCGTCGGATCGATCTCCGGCCTGCGCTCGGCGCCCAACCACGCGGCCTACGGTGCCGCCAAGGCAGCCGTGTCCAACCTCGCGAGCACCGCGGCGATCGAACTGGGCCCCGGCATTCGCGTCAACGTCGTCGCGCCGGGCCAGACCGCGACGCCCCGCATCGTCGCCCGGCACCCGGAACCGGAGTACTTCGACAAGCAGGCCCGGCAGGTCCCCCTGGGACGGGTGGGCGAGCCGCGCGACATCGCCGCGGCGATCCTGTTCTTCCTGACCGACCTCTCGTCGTGGATCACCGGGCAGACGCTCGTCGTCGACGGCGGCGCGGGACGCAAGTTCCAGTACAGCCTGTAACGGGCGATCCAAAGAGTTCACTCAGTAAGACGTAGGGAGAGACGTGGTCACGCTTGCCGAGTTCGACGCGGTGGCCGACCGGGTGAGCAACTGGGGTCGCTGGGGCGAACACGACCAGCGGGGAACCCTGAACTTCGTCACCCCCGAGGTCGTCCGGAAGGGTGCGGCGGCCGTCGTCACGGGCGAGGCGTTCTCGCTCGGGATGACGCTCTCGCTGAACGGCCCCCAGGACGGATCCCCGCCCCCCGGGCGGATCAACCCGGTGCGGACGATGCTCGCCGTCAACACGCCCCTGTCGGACTCGCCCCACGCCGCGCGATACAGCGACGACATCGTCGTCACGCCGACGCAGACCGCGACACACTGGGACGCGCTGGCGCACACCACGTTCCGGGGGCTGATGTACAACGGATTCCCCGACACGGCCGTCGATTCGTCGGGGGCCACCAAGCTCGGCATCGAGAGCGCGGGCGAGATCGTCTCGCGGGGAGTCCTCCTCGACGTCGCCCGCCACCAGGGCGTGGACGTCCTGCCCGGCCGGTTCCCGATCACCAGGTCCGTCCTCGAGGCCGTCGAGGAATCCCAGCGCAGTCCGGTCGAACGCGGCGACATCGTGCTCATCCGCACCGGGCAGGCGTCGTTCTTCCTCGCCGGTGACGTGCCGAGGTACCGGCGTCCGCTCGCCGCCTGCGACTACGACACGGCGTTGTACTTCCACGAACGCGAAGTCGCCGCCGCCGCCATCGACAACGCACCGTTCGAGCTGATTCCCGGTGCCGTCGAGGAGGTCGTCCTGCCCCTCCACGTGCTCAACCTCGTGTACACCGGACTGTTCCAGGGGGAGAACTTCGTCCTCGAGGACCTCGCCGCCGCCTGCGCCACGGACCGGCGCTACACGTTCCTGCTCAACGCGACACCGGAACGGTTCCTGCGGAGCACCGGGGGCATGGTCAACCCGGTGGCGATCCGCTGATCCGGCCGTGGGGGACGCCATGACGAGGCCGCCCGTGTCGCTGGCCGGGATCCTCGATCTGGAGCGGGCGGGCCCGTCCACGTTCCGGCGGCCGGGCCGGCCGGGGCCGTCGCGCCGGATGTTCGGCGGCGAGGCGGTCGGCCAGGCGATCATGGCGGCCGGTCACACGGTGCCCGCGGACCGGCCGGTCGTCTCGGCGCAGGCACATTTCCTGCTGCCGGGGGATGCCGCCAAGCCGATCGACTTCCACGTCGAACACATCCGGGACGGGGGGACGTTCAGTACCCGGCGCATCGAGGCGGTACAGGACGGCCGCGTGATCTTCCTGCTCGCCGCGACCTGCCAGTCCGTCGAAGAGGGCCTGGCGCACCAGCCTGCCGCCCCGGTGGTGCCGCCGCCGGAGGATCTCCCGCCACCGGAGGAACTCTTCGCCGGCGACGCGGACAGTCTCACGTGGATCCGCGCCCTCACCGGTCGCAACCCGATCGACTGCCGGTTCGCCGGTAGTCCACCCCGGACCCGCGGCGCGCGCGGCCGGCCGGCCGAACCGCGGCAGCGCGTGTGGATGCGGGTCCCCGAGCCACTGCCCGATTCGCCGCTCGTGCACCGCGCGACGCTCGGCTACCTGAGCGATCTGTTCCTGCTCGCCACCGGTGTCGCACCCTACGGGCGCACGCTGCAGGACGCGGACGTGAAGTTCGGCAGCATCGACCACGCGGTGTGGCTGCACGCGCAGCCGGACGTCGGTTCGTGGCTGCTCTACGACCAGACCGCGGTGTGGATCGGCCAGGGCAGGGCCTTGTGCCGGGGATCGTTCTTCGACCGGTCGGGCCTGCTCGTCGCGACCACGACGCAGCAGGCACTCATGCGCGTCGTGGGGACCTGACGTGGCTCAGGTGAACAGGTCGACCACGGGTTTGTTGTGCAGGTCGTCCTTGAGCAGGTACTGGGCGGCCGCCTCCATGTGGCGGCGCCAATGACGCTCGGCACCATCGGCGTCCCTGGCCTCGACCAGTGCCACCAGCCTCTTGTACCCGAGCACCGCCCGCTGGAAGCGCTCGGGCGACTCGGTCTCGTCGAAGTTGCGGGAGACCCGCAGTTCGAGGTGGGTCGCCACGATGTCCTGGAGGACGGCGCCCTGCACGGCCAGAGTCCGGTTGCCCGACCGCTGCATGATCAGCTCGTGGAAGCGGTAGGTCAGCCGCGACCACAGCGCCGGATCGGGCACCGAATCGTCCCGGGACGCGATCGCGGACTCCAGTTCCTCGACGACCTCGTTCAGGTCGGCGATGTCCTGCTTCTTGCGGCGCTTCGCCAGCAGGCGGGCACACACCGGCTCGGCGACCATGCGCGCCTCGTAGACGTCGTCGATGGTCGTGCCCTGGATCTGCAGGAGCAGACCGACGTATCGCGCCGCGACCGACAGGTCGGGCGCCATCACCTGAGCACCACCACGACTGCCGCGGCGCACCCGGATCAGGGCCTCGGTCTCCAGGATCCGGAAGCCCTCACGAAGCGTGGGCCGGGACACCCCGAACTGCTCCATGAGCTGCGTCTCCGGCGGCAACGTCTCGCCGGGTCGCAGATCGCCGAGCACGATCTGGCGGCGCAGCTGCGCCGCGATCAGCTCGGCCGTCTTGGGGGCGCGGACGATCTGCGCGACGCGCGGGGCGGGAAGACTGCTCGCGGGCATGGCGCTGATCGTACTAGTAGAAAGGGTGTTTTCAGTACAACTAGGCAGATGAAAGGGTCTGCCCAGGGCGGGAAGGGTTTCCGATGCCGATGAACCTCGACGCGGTCGGGCAGCAGTGGGAGCCGGCCGAGATCCGCTGGACGTCGAAGGACGTCCTCCTGTACGCGCTCGGCGTGGGAGCCGGCGCCGGGGATCCGCTGGCCGAGCTGGCGTTCACCACCGAGAACTCGCACGCCACCACACACCGGGTGCTGCCCACGTTCGCCGTTCTGCTCGGCACCGCGCGCGGCGGACCCGCCCTCGGTGACTTCGGCCGCGCACAGATGTTGCACGCACAGCAGACGGTACGAGTGATCCGCCCGCTTCCCGCCGACGGCCGGGCCCGGTTACAGGCGCGGGTCGCGGGGATCTACGACAAGGGCACCGGTGCGCTCGCGGTCATCGAGTCCTCGATTTTCGACGCGGACACGGGTGCGCTCATGGCCGAGCTGGAGTCCGGCGTCTTCGTCCGCGGCGAGGGCGGGTTCGGGGGTGAGCGAGGCGGATCAGGCTCCTGGCGCGCGCCCGGCCGGCCGGCCGATCACGTGGTCACCTACGCCACGCGCGAAGACCAGGCACTGCTGTACCGGTTGAGCGGCGACCGCAACCCGCTGCACTCCGACCCGTGGGCCGCCGCCCGCGCCGGGTTCGACCGCCCGATCCTGCACGGACTGTGCACGTACGGGTTCACCGGACGAGCCCTGCTGCACACGCTGTGCGGCTCGGATCCGGCGGGTTTCGGGGAGATGAGCGCGCGGTTCGCCGCGCCGGTGCTGCCGGGGCAGGACCTGACGGTCCGCATCTGGGACGACGGCGCGGACTGCCGGTTCCGCACCGAGGCGGGCGGCAAGGTGGTCCTCGACCGCGGTCTGTTCTCCAGGGCCGCGCGATGACACCGCGCGGGACCCGGCGGTAGCACCGTCGCGGCGCCCCGATCGCGGTAGTGGCTCCTCCGCGCGTACCGCGTCCGCGGTACCCGGAATGCCCGCCAGGGGCGGACGCCCTCGAGGGCCAGGACGACGAGGCTCATCAGCGTCCCGTCCTCGTCCGGAAAGGTGCTTCCGCCATGAATTCTCTCGCCCGTTGGTGCTACCGGCGGCGGGGTGCCGTCCTCGCCGGGCCGGCCGTGCTCGTCTTCACCGTGGGCACGGCGTCTCGATGATCGGGATCGGACTGGCGGTGGCGGTGCTGGTCGACGCGTTCGTGGTCCGGCTGACGCTGATCCCCGCGGTCATGACCGTCCTCGGCCGCGCCAACTGGGCCTACCCCAGGTGAGCAGACCGGGTCACGCCTCGGCTGTCGATCGAAGGATCCGCCCCGCGGGAACCGGAGCGCGAGCCGGTTCTCGTCTCGGCGGGCGACCGCCGCTGACCCCCGGCGCGGCCCGTCCGTCCCACTCCGGCGCCGGGGTGGGACGGGCGGGCCGTGCGGGTGTGCGCCATCATCACCACCAGCACGAGCCACCAGCGGAGGAAGGCCGACCGTGACCATTCGCGTCCTGCTCGCCGACGACCAGGCCTTGCTCAGGGCCACCTTCCGGCTCCTCGTCGATTCGGCGCCGGACATGGAGGTGGTGGGCGAGGCCTCCGACGGTGCCGAAGCGGTGGAGCAGGCCCGCCAGTCCCGGGCGGACGTCGTCGTCATGGACATCCGCATGCCGGGCGTCGACGGCATCGAGGCGACCCGGCGCATCACCGCCGACGAGGATCTCGCGGGGGTGAAGATCCTCGTCCTCACCACGTTCGAAACCGACGAGCTCGTCGCCGCCGCCCTGCGGGCCGGCGCCAGTGGCTTCCTCGGCAAGGGCGTCGAACCCGAAGCCCTGCTCCAGGCCGTGCGGACGGTGTCCGCGGGCGAGTCGCTCCTGTCCCCCACGGCCACCACCGCCCTGATCGCGCGGTTCCTCGCCCACCCCGACCCCCGCACGGTCGACGTGGCCGCCGACCTCGGACGGCTGACCGCGCGCGAGCGCGAGATCACCGCGCTCGCCGGGCGGGGCCTGTCCAACGCCGAGATCGCGGCCGAGAAGTTCATCAGCGAGGCGACCGCGAAGACGCACATCAACCGGGCGATGATGAAGACCGGTGCGCGGGACCGCGCGCAGCTCGTCGTGTTCGCCTACGAGACCGGGCTGGTCACGCCGGGAACCGGCGGGCACCAGCCTCCCCCGGACCGATGACCGGCCGGGCACCCGCCGGACCGCGCTGGTGGCTCGTGGTGTTGCCGGCGGTCGTCACCATCCTGGTCGCGGTGTTCCAGCTCTCCTACCGGGAGGGCACGACCTTCGTCAAACCGGGCGTCTGGCAGGTCACCGTCGCCGCGGTGGGAAGCGCCGCCCTGCTCCTGCGGTACCGGTATCCCGCACCGGTCGCGTGGGTGACGGTGTTGTCCGGTGCCGCGCTGCCGATGATCCCCCCGCACTCCGTGATCGTGGACGCGGCGAGCATCGTGGCGCTCTACACCCTGGCGACCGTGGCCGACCGGCGCACGGCATGGATCACCGCGGCCGTCGCGGTGGTGCTGCTGACCACCAGTTCGGCGCTGTGGCTGCCCGGACATCTGCTCGACATCCGCAATGTGCTCCCCCTCAACTACGTCGCGATCGCGGTCGCCATCGGCGACGCCGCGCGCAACCATCGCGCGGTCGTCCGCCAGGCGCGGGAACAGGCCCAGGAGGCCGAGCGCACCCGCGAGGAAGAGGCGCACCGGCGGGTGCGGGACGAACGGATCCGGATCGCCCGGGACCTGCACGACGTCGTCGCCCACCACATCACGCTGGTCAACGCCCAGGCGGGTGTGGCGCACCACCTGCTGGACACGCGCCCGGACAAGGCGCGGCAGGCACTGGCCGACATCCGGGAGACCAGCCGCGCGGCGCTCGACGAACTCCGCGCCACGGTCGGCCTGCTGCGCCAGGACGACGAACCGGCACAGAGCCGCCAGCCCGTGCCCGGGTTCGACCAGGTGGACGCGCTGGTGGACTCGTTCCGGACCGCGGGGTTCGACGTCCGCCTGACGCGCGAAGGTGCGGCCCGCCCGCTCACGGCCACCGCGGACCTCGCGGCGTACCGGATCGTGCAGGAAGCGCTGACCAACGCGGGCAAGCACGGCACCGCACGGCGGATGGACGTCGGCCTCACCTACGACGACGACGACAGCCTCCACGTGACCGTCACCAACCCCGCCGACCCGGCCCACCGCGGACCGGGCACGGGCCACGGCCTGATCGGGATGCGGGAACGCGCGCAGACCGCGGGTGGCTCCTGCACGGCGCGAGTGCGCGACGACGGGCGGTATGAAATCCGGGCGGTCCTGCCGCTGCAGCCCGGCGCCGGACGCCACTGACCGTCCCGCTGTCATCGTCCACTGTCGACAGAGACTGTCCGAATTGGATCGTGACGCCGCCGCAGGTCAGGCGAACACGGACCGCGCCGCGGGCGAGGCGAGGCGCCGCAAGATGCGATCGACCGCGCCGCGCGCCGCGCCGGCTGTTTCCCGCGCCCGGACGACGCGGTCGCCCGCGGCGATCGTGGCCTCGGCGACGACACGTTCCGGCCGTTCGGGCGCGCGCAGCGTCAGCCGCACGCTGTCGACCGGCCGGGGGAAGTGCGTGACGAGGTGTCGCAGTTGGTCGAGGGCGTAGCCGAGAGCGGCGGGGTCCATTCCGCCGGCGGTCTCGACGGATACGCTCGGCTCGCCCAGCCCGGAGGCCGGGCGGCCGCAGAAGCACGTCGGTGAACTCACGCCTCCAACCTTCCCCGCGCGAGTCGCGGCCGTCAGGGGAATTGGTCAGTGCGTGACCGGGACTTTCGTCCGCCGCCCGGTGCCGGAGTGACCTTGTGCCCCGTGAGTGGTGACTTCCGCCGTGCTCCGGCGCCGCCGGCGAGCCCTACCTTGGCGAAGGTCACCACGATCAGAAGAGGTACTGCCGTGATCTCCGTGTTTCTCGTCGACGACCACGAGGTCGTGCGCCGCCGGGTGACCGACCCGATCGAGTCGGATCCCGGGCTGAGGGTCGTCGGCGAGGCGGCCACCGCCGCGCAGGCGCTGGCCCGGATCCCCGCGCTGTGCCCGGACGTGGTGGTGCTCGACGTGCGGCTGCCCGATGGCAACGGCATCGAACTCTGCCGCGAACTGCGGTCCCGCCTCCCCGGGCTCCACGTCCTGATGCTCACCGCGGCCACCGACGAGGAGGCGATGCTCAACACCATCCTCGCCGGTGCCGGCGGGTATGTCATCAAGGACGTCCAGGGCATCCGGCTGGACCGCGCCATCCATCAGGTCCGGTCCGGCGGGTCGCTGTGCGACACCCGCGCCGCCGCCATGCTGGTGGCCGTCCTGCGCGCGAACGCCTCCCTCGGCCCCCTCGCGCGGCTCACCGACCGGGAGCGCGCGCTGTTCGACCTCATCGCCGAGGGACTGACCAACACCCAGATCGCCGAGCGGATGCGCCTCGCGGAGGTCACGGTGCGGAAGCACGTGTCAGGCCTGCTGGCCATGCTCGGACGCGAACACGGCTCACCCACGAGGCCGCCCGGCCACGGCCCGTGGACGCCGGCAGTGCGGCCGGCGGTGCGCTGACCTCTCCGGCCGGCACATCCCGCCCACGGTCCATCACGGCCGGCGCATCCGCGCGGTCGTGACCTCGGCTGCCGGACGTCGCGGCGCCTGCGGTGGCGGGAACCCGTACCCGATCCGCAGCAGAGCGTGCGGCTCACCGTCATCGCGGAACACCTTGCGCAGGGTCGCGCGGGTGGCCGGAACTTCCAAGGGCTGGGACAGGAACGACACGGCCAGCCCCAGGTGGGTGGCGGTGAGCAGCACGCGCTGCAGGGCGAAGCCCGCTCTGATCTGCTGGGCCCGGCTGTCCGTCCGGGTCAGGACGGCGGCGAGCAATGGTTGCTGCTCGTACTCGCGGCCGGGCAGCGCGGCCTGTCCCGCGTAGCGCCGCAGGGCCAGCACCGGCTCCAGAATGGCCGGGGGTCCGGCCGCCGCCGCGGGCACCCCGTCCGCTTGACCCCGGGGGCGGCCGGTCCATTTCCCGGTCTCGGCGACGAACCGTTCGTCGGTGGCCTGGACGCGGTCGGCCGTGCGCACCAGTGCGGCGATCCGGTCGTACCGCGCCCAGTCCGTCACCAGGCGCAGCAGCGCCCCTTCGTCCGCGGCGGCGGCGACCAGTTGCTGCTGTACCCGGTCCGGGACGCGCTGGTCCTGGAACGGGCGCCGGTTGGTGTGGCGCCGGGGAATCGCCCGGGCCAGTGCGGTTTCGGCCTCGGCCGGCGCGCGCACACCCGTGATCCGGACGCCCGCCACCAGGTCGGCCCGCTGTGGTTCGGGCAGCACCGTCGTGGTCACCCGCCGTCCGGCCGCGCGCAGGCTGAGCACGAGGTTGCACGCGGCCGCGCCGCATGCCAGACGCGCTTCCCTGCCGTCCGGATCCGCGACGGCCAGCACGCGCGCGGGATCGAGCAGGACGTCCACCCGGTCACCGCTGACCTCGAACCGCCACGGCTGGGTGTTGTGCGGTGACGGCGCCCTGATCGCGGCGGTCAGGGCACGCTCGACGAGCGTGCCCTGCTGCGTGGTCATCGCTGCCCGGCGCGCGGCGCGCCCGGCGACCGGATGGTGGGTTGATCGCGATCGACTTCCGGTGCGGGCATGGGTTCTTCCCTTCTCGCGTCAGGTCGAGGTCTGCGCGGGCTGGCGCGCCGCCCGGCGGACCGGGATGGCGATCAGCACGGTGCCGACCACGAGGAACAGCAGGCCGGTGCCCACCAGGCCCCAGGCGACCGCGCCCAGCGCGGGCAGGGTCGCCGCGATCTCGGCGCGGACGTTCACGCCGGGTGAGCCATCGGCGTTGGTGACGACCACCGTCCAGTCGCCGCTGCGCATGGGCCACACGACGGTCTGGGTGCCGGGGCCGCTCGCCTGCGCCGCCCAGATGCCCGCCGTCTGCGGCGCCGCGAGCGTCTGGTTCCCGGCGTTCTGGGCGTAGGTGACACCGCTCCAGTCGGTCACCGTCGTGTACTGGGCACCTGCGAGGTAGGTCCGCGCCGCGTCGGACGGCGCGATGCCGACGAACACCGGCGTGGCCGGGTCCGTGGCGGTCACGCGCAGACGGACGTCGCCGACCAGGTCGGCGATGCGGTTCCAGTCCGCCGGGGTGCCGGCCAGATCGATGTCCGCACCGGCGAGCGCGTACCCGTTCGAGTCGAGGACCCGCGCGGTCGACAAGTACCCGTCGGCGTCACGGTTGGCACTGTCGGCCCACAGCAGTGTGCTGCCGCCGGTGATGAGCCCCATGGCGCCGAGCGCGAGCACGGCACCGGCGACGACCGACACGATCCGGCCGCCGGTCCAGCGATGGCCGGCCGGCTGCCAGGCGGTCGGCGATGTGGAGACCGGACCGGCCGGGTCCTGGCCACCGGCGTCGAACCGGAACGGCGGATACGCGTCGGTCATCAGGGCCGCATACGCCGCGACGCGCACGACCCAGCGGTCCATGCCGAGGACGAAGTCGAACATCGACCGCGGGTAGCGGCCGGCGAACAGCAGCACGACCGCGGCGACGAACACCACGATGCCGATCAGGCCGCCGCCGCCCCAGGTGAAACCGTGCTCACCCCGGTAGCCGAAGGCCCACAGGCCGCCGCCGGCGAAGAATCCGATCACCAGGTACTGCGGCAGCGCGAGCAGCCACCACTTCACCAGCACCAGCCCGCGCGACAAGTGCTCCGGATAATCGACCTCGAGGCGGGCGGGATACCCGGGCACGTCCGCGAGGGTGAACGGTGGGTACATGTCGGTGCCCAGCGCGGCGTAGGCGTAGAAGTGCACGCGCCACGTCCACCGCAGCACCCCGACGTTGAAGTCGAAGATCGCCTGCGGATACCGGCCGGTGATGAGGATCGCGAAGAACGCGACGATGGTGAGCACGACGAAGGCGGGCCAGAGCAGCGCCAGCACCAGCGCGTGCGGGATGACGAGCAGCCATTTCACCAGCCACTGCCACCGGGAGACGGACGGGTCCAGGTTCCCCTCGACCCGCACCGGGAAAGTCATGGGAGTGCTCATGGGGAAACTCCTCATACTTCACGTCTGGTTCCCCCACGCTCCCGGGCGGCCGTGCTGCTCACCAGAAGCGAAAGTCCCTCCCAGGGCGGGTATTCCGGCCCTGCCGGCGGGCGCCGATCGTCACCTCCCCGGCAGCCCGGCGAGGGGGATCGCGTCGAAAAACCGTGCTGGCGAACGGAAGCCGATCAGCCGCGGGGGTACGGCGGCCGTCCGCTCGTCGAAATCCGGTGCGGTCAGGCGGAAGTGGCGGACCGTCGCACACGGCCGCCGGCCCGGGTGCGACCCGGCGGGGCCGGCTGGTGGCCGATCTCGGCCGACATGGCGCCGGTGGTGTCGAGCAGGTCCGCGGAAATGTCGCGCAGCACCTGCGGGGTCGCGTGCTGCGCGGGCAGGGCGAGGGCGACGACCAGCGGCAGCGCCTCGCCGGTGGTGAACACGGGTGCGGCCACGGAGGTGACCCCCGGGATGACTCCGCCGGAGGTGACGGCGAATCCGTCGCGGCGCACCTCGTCCTTGATGCGCCCGATCTCCTCGGCGCTCGGTGCCATCGGTTGCGCCTTGACGACGGGGTCGGTGAGAGTGGCGGGGAGATGCGCCAGGTACACCCATCCGACCGACGACGTCAGCAGCGGCAGGGTCGCGCCAATGCGCACGGTGATGGGCAGGGCGTAGGAGCCGTAGTCCCACCGCACCACGACGGGACCGTGGTCGCCCCAGACGGCGAGGTTCACGGCGTGCTTGGTGCGGTCGCGCAGGCCCGGCAGGTACTCGGAGGCGAGGCCGACCTCGTCCATGCGGCGCAACGCTTCCGCCCCGAGACGCCGCATCGCGGGACCGAAGTCGTACAGCCCGGAACTGGGTGACTGGGAGACCAGCCCGATCCTGCTCAGGCTCACCAGATAGCGGTGGATCTTGCTGGGCTGCATGCCGCTCATGGCCGCGAGTTGCGTCAGGCTGGCCGGCCCGGCGTACTCCTCGAGCGCCAGCAGCACCGTCATCGCGATCTCGACGGACTGGATCCCCTGACGGACCGACTCCCCTGCTGGTTCTGCTGACACGGCCGAACTATACGGACCCCGGACCCGCACCTTCCTTCTCGGGTCGGGAGTAGCGTCCCGATTGTCACCGGTTGCGATTCGGCACTGCGTCAAGGACGAAAACGCGGCCTGTTTCTTTCGACTGTCCGCACAAGTATTCGGGAAATCGCGGACCACCTCCCGGCGCATTGACAGCGTGGTTATGGCCTGACTCTTGCCAACTACTTAGCAGGTGCATATACTGCATCCAGTTGCGTCAGACGCAACTTCCGATGCCGTGAACCACTCAATGCAGAGAGGGTGTTCAACGTTGTCGACGAGGAAGGCAGTGCCGCCAGTCATCGACGGATCCCGCATCACCTCGAGAGTCACGCGCTCCATCCTGCCCATCGCATTCGTGCTCTACATGTGCAGTTACATGGACCGCTCGACAATCAGCTACGCGCAACTCGAGATGTCCTCCGATCTCGGCATCAACCTCGCCAGCTACGGCACGGCCGCGGCGATCTTCTTCATCGCCTACGTGCTGCTCGAGGTTCCCAGCAACATGATCATGGCGCGGGTCGGCGCACGTGTCTGGCTCTCGCGGATCGCGATCACCTGGGGGCTGGTCACCGTCCTGACCGGGTTCGTCTGGAACACGACGAGCCTGTACATCGCGCGGATCGCGCTCGGCATCGCCGAAGCGGGACTCTTCCCCGGGCTCCTGTTGTTCCTGTCGTTCTGGTTCCTGCAGGAGAACCGCGGACGGGCACTCGCGTTCATGGTGTTCGCCCAGCCCGTGGCCCTCATCCTCGGCAGCGCGACCGGTGGTCTGATCCTCCAGCACGTGCACTGGTTCGGGCTCAAGTCCTGGCAGTGGGTGTTCATCCTGCAGGGCGTGCCGCCCGTGCTCGTCGGCATCTACGCGTTGTTCTTCCTCGCCGACCGTCCGAGCAAGGCGCGGTGGCTGACACCGGCGGAGAGCAGCTGGCTGGAGGAGCGGATCACCGCGGAGAACACCGCCCTCGCCTCGGGCGACGGTCCGCCGGATCACCGGCTCAGCACGGCGCTGCGCGCGTTCCGGAATCCGCGGGTCATCGCGCTCTCCGCCGTCGCCTTCCTCGGCAGTATCGGCAACTACGGGATGGCGTTCTTCCTCCCGCAGGTCGTGCAGCAGATGAATCCCAGCTATTCGCAGACCAACATCGGTTTCATCGGCGCCCTGCCCTACATCTGCGCGGCGGTGGCGATGCTGCTGGTCGGCCGCGCCTCCGACCGGTCGAAGGACCGGCGCCTCATCGTCATCGCCTGTCTGGCCGTCGGGGTCGCCGGGCTCGTGGCCACCGTGGTGTTCCGCCACATGGCGCTGCTCGGCGCGATCAGCCTGTGCGTGCTCGCGATCGGGATCATCTCCTACAGCCCGCCGATGTGGGCCTTCGTCACCGAGATGCTCGACAAGAACCAGCGGGTGGTCGTCCTCGCGATCATGACATCGATCGCCTCGTTCGCGGGGTTCGTCGGACCGCTGCTCATCGGCCTGGTGGCGAGCAAGGACAACATCGCATTCGGGCTGGTCATCCCGGCCACCTGCCTCACCCTCGCGATCGTCCTCCTCGCCTTCGTCCGCCCACGGAAGGCCGGCGCGGCCACGAACGCGACCGAACTGCCTGCCACGTAAGGAGATCCGGTATGACGACGCCGACGACCATCTCGCGGGAACTCGCCGAGTTCGTCGCCCGGACGACATTCGACGACCTCCCGCAGGATGTCGTCCACGAGACGAAGCGCATCCTGCTCGACGTCATCGGATGTGCGCTCGGGTCGGGCGGCCTGGAGAAGGGACGCCTCGCGGTCGACTTCGCCCGGCTCGCCGGTGGGCTCCCGGAGTCGACGATCCTGGGGACCACGGACAAGGTGCCCGCCGCTCTCGCCGCCTTCGCGAACGCCGAGCTGATCCACGCGACCGACCACTGCCCCATCCTGCCCCCGGCGCACATCTCGCCCTATGTCACCTCGCCCGCCCTGGCGGTGGCCGAGGCGGAGCGCGCTCCGGGCACGGCTCTCGTGCTCGGGGTCGCGCTCGCGCACGAAGTCGCCTCCCGCGTCGGGCTTGCCCTCGACTCGATGAGGATCGCGACCGGCGGGATCGCGCCGACCTGGGGGCTGAGCTTCGACGCGTTCGGCGCGGCGGCGGGTGCGGCCAAGATCCTCGGCCTCTCGCCGACCGCGACGACGGACGCGCTCGGGCTCGCCGGATACCTCGCGCCCGTGCCGTCGCACAACAAGTTCCTCTCCACGCCCGGCGGCGGCGGCATGGCCAAGTACGGTCCAGCGGGCTGGACCTCGCAGGGCGGGGTGACGGCTGCCGTCCTCGCGAAGATGGGGTACCAGGGCGACCGGACCGTCCTGGACGGCGACCACGGATTCGCCGCGATGGTCGGTTCGACGCAGTTCCGCACCGCGACGATCACCGAGGGCCTCGGCACCCGGTGGCATCTCCTCCGGGTCATGTACAAGCGCTGGCCCGCCGCGGGCAATCTCCAGGCGCCGCTGGGCGCTTTCACCAAGCTCATCGAGGATCACGGGCTGACCGCCGACGAGATCGAGGCCGTGCACGTCGAGAACGAGGAATTCGCGCTCCAGGCGCGGTTCCTGTTCGACCAGCTCCGCCACAACGTCGACACGCAGACGAACCTCGCGTACAACCTCGCCGTGGCAGCCCACCGGATCCCGGTGTCCTCCGCCTGGCAGAGCCTGAGCAACCGGGAGAACCCGAGCGTGCGGGAGTTCATGCGGAAGGTGACGATCGACGCCTATCCGCGGGCCGAGGAGACGCGCCATCAGGAGCTCGTCGTCGAGGGCCGGGAGTACATCGAACGCCGCCCGTGCCTCATCCGGGTTCGGGCCCGGGGCCGGGAGTTCACCCAGGCCGCGGACTACGCGTACTGGCTCACGATCGAGAACGAGGAGTACCGCGCGAGCGACGACGATCTGGTCGGGAAGTTCCGCGCCAACGCGAGCGCGAGTCTCTCGTCCACGGCGATCGACCGAGCCGCCGAGCGGATCCTCAGCCTCGAGAAGGTGGACGACGTCTCCGACCTGTTCGCCGATCTCGTCCCGGACCGCGCGACCGGCTGAGCGACGCGACCGCCGGGTGCGCCACCACGTCGCGAACAGGAGCATCGCGTGATCGACAACCCCTCACCGGCCGAGCCGGGCGACGAGCCGACGGCGACGTCCGCGCCGGCGTCACCGGCCTCGCTCGGCCGGATCATCGCGGCCGGCGCGGTCGGCGTGTTCGTCGAGTACTACGACTACGCCGCGTACGGGCTCGTCGCCGGCACGATCGCGGCGATCTTCTTCGCCCCCGGCGACCAGACCGCCGCGCTCCTGCTGACCTACGGCATCTTCGCGATCACCTTCGCCGTCCGGCCGGTCGGGGGCATCGTGCTCGGCCACATCGCCGACAAGCTCGGGCGCAAGAGCGTCATGGTGTTCACGCTGACGATGATGGCCGTCGCGACCACGCTCATCGGCATCTTGCCGGACTATGCGGCGGTCGGTATCGCCGCGCCCGTTCTCCTGCTGCTTCTCCGGCTGGCGCAAGGCTTTTCCGCGGGTGGCGAGATGGGCAGCGCGATGTCGTTCGTCGGTGAGTGGTCGGCGCCGGAGCGACGCGCCCGCAACCTGGCGTGGGTGCATGTCGGCTCGTACGTGGCCCTGTTCTTCGGCACGCTGCTGGCTTTCGTGCTCAACGTCGGGCTCGGCGCGAGCGCCATGGCGGCGTGGGGATGGCGGGTGGTGTTCCTGATCGCCGCTCCGCTGGGGATCATCGGCTTCTATATCCGGTCGAAACTGCAGGAGACGCCGTCCTTCAAGAGGCTGATCTCGACCACGGAGGAAACCCGCAGCCCGTTCCGGGAGGTCGTCACGACCCGGGGTAACGATCTCGCGATTCTGCGGGCGATCCTCGTGCCCATCCTCAACGGCGCCGGGTACTACGTTCTGTTCACCTATATGCCGACATATCTCAAAACCAACCTGGCGTTCAGCGCGGGCGACAGCCTGCTGGTCACGCTCGCCGGGATCAGCGTCTGCCTCGTCCTGATCCCGGTCATGGGCCACCTGGCCGACCGGTGGGGGCGCCGGCCGATGATGCTCACGTCGGCGATCCTCACGCTGCTCGTGACCCTGCCGGCGTACTCGCTGATGACGCTGGGCTCGACGTGGACGGCGGTCCTCGGGGCGGTCGTCCTGGCCGCCTCCTTTTCCCCGCAGGCCGGTGCGGTCCACACCGTACTCGTCGAGTTGTTCGCGACGAGGGTCCGGACCACCGGCTATTCGATCGGGTACAACATCGCCACGGCGATCTTCGGTGGCGCCGCGCCGTTCATCATCACCTGGTTGATCAGCCTCACCGGCAGCGTGGCGTCACCGGCGCACTTCCTGATGGGCACGGCGGTTCTGTCCCTGATCGGGCTGCTGATCCTCAAGGAGAGCAAGGGCACGGTCTTCACGGCGAACTGAGCCACGCTCACTGTGCCCGGGCCGCGATGGGCGTCGGGATCAGCCGCCGCCGGTGCCGCTTGGCCTCCTCGACCTTCTGCAGCAACGCCGTCGCGGCCGCGCTCGCGGGTTCGTTGCTGAGCGCGACGATCTCCCATTTCGGCCCCGGACCGGTGAGACCGACGAACGCCACCTGATCCGTCTTCACCGAGTACGACTGCGGCACCAGCGCGACACCGAGGCCACATTCGACCAGATCCAGCAGGGAATGGATATCGGAGACCTCCAGCGCCACGCGCCGGTCCACCCCGGCACCGGCGAGCACCTCGTCGGCCAGATCGCGGGCACCCCAGCCACGCTGGAAATCGACGAACCGCTCACCGCTCAGACGGCTGAGTTCGACCCGCCCCATGGCGGCGATCGGGTGGTCCAAAGCGCACGCGACCACCAGCGGATCGGCGGACAGCGGCGTGACGGCGAGATCGTCGGCGGGACGGCTCGGCCGGGCGACGAACGCCAGATCGAGCTGCCCGCTGCGGACCAACTCGGCGAGCTCGCCCGAACCACCGTGGCGCAGATGGATCTCGACACCGGGATGCTCGGCGAGGAATCCGCCGAGCACGGTCGGCAGGTGCACCACCTGCAGGCACTGGAGCGTGCCGATGGCGAGGCTCCCGCGCAGCAGACCCTGCACCGCGGACACCGCCTCCCGCGCGGCGTCCGCGGCCGCGAGGGCCCGCCTCGCTTCGGTGAGGAACGCCCGGCCGGCCGCGGTCAGCTCGACCTGGCGGGTGCTGCGCAGGAACAGTGATGAGCCGAGCTCACGTTCCAGCGCGCGGATCGAGGCCGACAGACCGGACTGGGCGACCCGCAACCGCTTGGCCGCTCGTGTGAAATGGCATTCCTCGGCGACAGCGACGAGGTACTCCAATTGCCGCAGTTCCAATGTGGCCACCCAGACCGCGTGAGAGGGGAATTCCTACCTGGTGCGCGGAGCACGGGAGAACGCGCTGCGCGAGAAGACATCGGCGACTGCCGTACCCGGGTACCGGCCGCTTCGAGTGGGTCCCGCACGCCGCTGACGGGGCGCCGACCGATCCGCGCCACCGCACCGAACACGACGCCCCGCGCCGGAATCGGTCATGTCGACACCTCTCCTTCAGCGTCACTGCCTAGGGGGCGGACAGCGCCTTCCGGTCCGGAAGGTGTTGCGTAGCGTGCTACCCGGTTGCACAAATCGTCGTGCCTCGCGCTGCTCGTGTCAAGGTCGCCCGCCCGCAGGGCGGCGCCCGGAGTCCATTCCGGAGGCCCCCGAATTCATCGCCCTGACTGATCGAGCCGATCAGAATCTTCTGTTGGACAGCTGAATCCGGATGTCGCAGGCTGGAAGTCGCCTCGGAGAACAAGGCACGAATGCTCCCGAAACCTCGGAAGGGAACAGCATGCAGACTCGCCGTATCGGTGATTTCCAGGTGAGCGCGATCGGGCTCGGCGGCATGCCGATGTCGATCGAGGGCCGGCCCGAGCGAGAGCGGTCTGTCGCGACGGTTCAGGCGGCGCTGGACGCCGGCGTCACGCTGATCGACACGGCCGACGCCTACAGCCGCGACCCCGGGGAAGTCGGCCACAACGAGTCGCTCATCGCGGAAGCGATCGCCGGGTACGGTGGCGACACCTCCGACGTCCTGATCTCGACCAAGGGCGGGATCCTGCGCCCGGGCGACGGAACGTGGGTGCTCAACGGCTCGCCCGAACACCTCAGGCAGGCCTGCGACGGCTCGCTCAAGCGTCTCGGGGTGGACGCCATCGGCGTGTACTTCTTCCACCGGCCCGACCCGAAGGTGCCCTACGCCGACTCGATCGGCGCGCTGCGCGAACTGCTGGAGGCCGGAAAGATCCGGTTCGCCGGTGTTTCCAACGCGAACCCGGACCAGATCAACCTGGCCAGGGAGATCCTCGGGGACAAGCTGGTGAGCGTCCAGAACCAGTTCTCGCCCGCGTTCCGCTCGAGCGATCCGGAGCTCGAACTCTGCACGAAGCTCGGGATCGCGTTCCTCCCGTGGAGCCCGTTCGGTGGCATCGCGAAGGCCGGCGAACTCGGGTCGCGATTCGCTCCCTTCAGCGAAATCGCCCGGCAGCACGGTGTCAGCTCCCAGCAGGTCTGTCTCGCCTGGATGCTCGCGAAGTCCCCGATCCTCGTCCCGATCCCGGGAGCCTCGCGCCCCGAGACCATCCGTGACTCGGTCCAGGCCGTCGACCTGAAGTTGTCCGCGGACGAACTGGCCCGGCTCGACTCGGCCTCGACGGCCGCTTGAGCCACCTCACCACATGCCGGCGCCACGATGATCGGCTACCCGGCCAGGTCTGTCCTCCCTTTGGTAACACATGGATTGGAGCGGGATGGGTTCGCGGAGTGCACCGAGCGTAGCGATCATCGGGGCGGGTTTCAGCGGGATTGCCGCCGCCATCCAACTCAGGCGGAACAACATCCACGATTTCACCATCTTCGACAAGGCAGGCGATTTCGGCGGGACCTGGTGGTGGGCGCGATACCCGGGGGCCGAGGTGGACCTGGAGTCGCACCTCTACTCGTACTCGTTCGCGCGGCACGACTGGTCCGGCACGCACGCCGGGTGGGCCGAACTGCAGGGCTACCTGGCGCGGGTCGCCGACGAGTGGGGGCTGCGTCCCAACTTCGCACCCCGTTCGACGGTGACCGCGGTCGACTGGAAAGCGGACACCGGGCAATACGCCGTCACGATCGAGGAGACCGGCGAGACCCGGCGGTTCGATGCCGTGATCAGCGCCGTGGGGTACCTGAACAAACCGAACATCCCGCCGTTCGCCCGGGAACCGCAGGTGTTCAACGGGCAGATGTGCCACACCGCGAGCTGGGATCCCGAGATCGACCTGGCCGGGAAGACCGTGGCGGTCGTGGGTACCGGGGCGTCGGCGGTCCAGGTGGTGTCCGCGGCGCAGAAGGTGGCCAAGGAGGTCACCATCTTCCAGATCGAGCCCAACTGGATCCTGCCGCGCAACGCGCGCGAGTACTCGCCGCGCGAACGGGAGCGGATGGCCCGGCCGCTGCACTACACCAGGGAACGGCTCCGCCTGTACTGGCGGTACCAGCGGATCCAGGCCGGTCTGAGCCACGCGCGGGTGGACGGCAGTCAGAACAAGAAGCGCAAGGCCGAGGCGGTGCGGTTCATCAGCGAGTCGCTGGCCGGCCGTCCGGATCTGCTGGAGGTGTCCATTCCGGACTTCCCGATGGAGGCCCGGCGCACCGTCCTCAGCGACACCTATCTGGACACGCTCTGCCGTCCGAACGTGAAGCTGGTCCCGCACGCCGTCACCGAACTCGCCCCCGCCGGCGTGGTCGACGAGACCGGGGCCAAGCACGAAGCGGACGTCATCGTGCTCGCCACGGGCTATCGCACGGAGGAGTACCTCAGCACGTACCAGGTCACCGGACCGGACGGGGTCGATCTGCACGAACACTGGGCCGGTGAACCCGAGGCGTTCCTGGGCCTGATGGTCCCGAAGTTCCCGAACTTCTTCATCATGATGGGGCCGAACACCAACGCCATCCCCCTGGTCGCCTTCTACGAGGCGCAGGCGCGCTTCATCGCCAAGCGCCTCAAGGGTCTCGGCGACCACTCCTCGGTATGGGTCCGCGAGGTGGCGAACCGCACGTACAACCGGTGGGCCCAGGCCCGCCTCAACCGGTCCGTGTGGGTCAAGACCAACAGCTACTTCCGTGGACGGACCGGACGCGTGCTGAGTCAGTGGCCCGGCTCCCCCACGGCCTACCTGCTCAGCACTCGACTGCTCGGTCTGCCCGCCACCCGGCGCACCCGGAAAACCGGCCGGGCGGCATAGCAGGAAAACCCGCTCGCCCTCGCCCGGTCCGGACAGGCGCGCCAAGAAGAACACGATTCCGGGCACCCCGCCATTTCCGGCCGGGTGCCCGGGATCGACAACACCCCGTGGAGTAGCCGATGACGTCAGACTCCCTGCCACAACAGGCGCACCCGGCGACGGACCAGCCCGGAAGCGGGCGGGCGATGCAGTTCCGCGCGGTGACGAGCGGCGCACTGGGCAACACCCTCGAGTACTTCGACTTCACCATCTACGGCTCTCTCGCCGCCACCCTCTTCCCCAGGCTGTTCTTCCATCAGCTGGGCACGACGGCCGGCCTGCTGGCGTCCTTCGCCACCTTCGGCGTCGGATTCGTCGCCCGGCCGGTGGGCGCCATCGTCCTGGGCCACCTCGGTGACCGGTTCGGCCGCAAACCGATCCTCTTCGCGACCCTTCTCCTCATGGGCGCGTCTTCGCTGCTGATCGGCGTGCTCCCGACCAACCAGGGGATCGCGATCGCGATCATTCTCGTCCTCCTGCGCTGCCTGCAGGGTTTCTCGCTGGGCGGCGAGTACACCGGTAGCCAGCTGGTCACGATGGAACACTGCGACCAGCGCAAGCGCGGGCTCTTCGGGTCGATGATCGTGGCCGGGTCACCGATCAGCCAGGTCGTCGCGAACCTGTTCCTCGTCGTGCTGAGCGCGACCCTGTCCCCTGCCCAGTTCGAGAGCTGGGGCTGGCGGATCCCGTTCCTCGCGAGCATTCTCATCGTCGTGGTCGCCTTCTTCGTCCGGCGCAAGCTGGACGAGACCCCGGCATTCGTGGTCGCGAATTCGGCGGAGAAATCCGCCGCGCCGGGGGCAACCCGCAGCAAGGGCTTGCGGGTGCTGGCGACCCATCCGCGTCAGGTCGCGTTGCTCACCGTGTCGTGGTCCGGCCCGGCGCTGACGTTCTACCTCGTCGCCGTGTACGGCCTGAGCTACATGACGTCGACGCTGGCCATCTCCTCACAAGCGGCCTTCGTGATCCTCATGATCGCGAACGGGGTGTCGGTCTTCGCCGCCGTCCTCGGCGGTTTCCTCAGCGACCGGATCGGCCGGAAGGTGGTCTTCATCGGTGGCCTCGCCGGCACCTTCGTCGGGATCGGCCTCTTCTTCACCGTGGCGAGCTCCAACGTGGTGGTCACCGGACTCGTCGTCACACTGGCGCTGTCGTCGATCCAGTTGCTGAGCGGTGTCGTACCGGCGATGTTCGCCGAGCAGTTCCCGACCGATGTGCGTTACTCGGGCGCGGCGCTCGCGTACACCTTCGCCACACTCCTGTTCTCGGCGCCGTCACCGTTCATCGCCGCCTGGCTGGGCGGGCTGGGCGGACCCCTCCTCGTGGCGATCTTCGCCCTCGTCATCCTCGCCTGCTCGATCGTCGGAGCGACGAGACTGCGGGAAGGCCGGCATCTCGACCTGACGTCGTTCCGCGATTCCCGGGTCCCGGTCGCGGAAACGCCGAGCGCGTGACCAGCGCGCCGGGTCAGCGCCCGGCACTTTTTCGACAAAGTGCGACGGCGGGGTCACGGTGCCTCCGCCGGGCCGACCTTCAGGAGCACCTCGCGGGCGACGAGGGTGAGCTCCTTCGCGGGGTCGCTCACCCCGGCCGTCCGCTCCCCCAGCCCATGCCACGCCGGCGAGTTGAGGAGCTTGGCGGCCGCGTCGAGGTCGGCGACCCAGACCGTCACCACCCCGTCGAACGGGAACGTCGGCTGCGTCGAGGAGGACACGGCGACACCGATGCCGTCCAGGCCGGCCGCGCCCGCCCGCAGCGCTTCGGCGAGCGCCGGTACCGAGACGCCCTCGGCCCGCGTCGCGATGCGGGTGACCCGGTACGGCCCCTCGGCCGTACCGGACAGCACCTCGCGCACGCCGCCGAACGGGCGCCGGCCGCCCGGCCCCGCGATCTCCACCATGTCCTGCGCGAGATGCGGCGGTGCGTCGACCTTCACCTCGGTGGAGTCGAAGAAGAACTCGCCCAGCGCGTCGAACCCGGTGCTCACTCCCGGAACACCGGGCAGCCCGTCGGGCAGCACGTCGTTCTGGAGGTACCGGCGCACCGGGGTCCAGAACTCCGGGATCGCCGCGGCGATCACCGCATGCCGGCGCCAGCGGTCGATGAACTGCGCGGTGTTCAAGCGGGGGTTTCGTTCGGTGAGGTAGAAGTAGTGGTACACGAACTCGTTCCTCCGGGTCCATCGTGGACAGTGACGGGCTCAGCCGATTCCGGCGGTGCCGAGCGGCGGGGTCGACGCCGGAGCGACCTGTTCCGCGGCCTGGACCGTACGCCGCATCCGCGCGAGCACCGCGCCACAGCCGGCGGAGATCAGCAGCGCGGCGCTGGTGATCAGTCCGACGACGACCGGCCCGGCCGCGGAGTTGACGAGGGTCGCGACGAACGGGGTGAAACCGGCGATGCACATGCCGATCTGCACGCCGACCAGTCCGGAGTACCGGACCCGTGCGTCGAAGGACTCCGCGAACAGCGACGGCGACGCGGCGGTGGGCGGGTTGAACCCGATGATCCCGTAGGGGATCAGGTAGGCCAGGAAGATCAGGATCGTGCTGCCGGTGCCCAGCGCCGGGAAGAGGAAGGGGGTCAGCGCCGCCCAGGCGACCGCGCCGAGGACGAACACCTTGCCGACGCCGTACCGGTCGGCCAGGACACCGAAGACCGGAATGAGGATGACCTGCAGGAGGTTGCTGAGCAGGATCGCGGTCAGCGGCAGCCAGGAGGCGATGCCCTCGCCCCTGGCGAAGCTCACGCTGTAGGTGATGTTGATGTAGGCGGCGGATCCGAGCCCGCCCATCGCGCCCGCGACCATCAGGATCTGCAGCGGGTAGCGGCGGAAGCTCTCGATGATCGGGAGGCGCACCCGGCCACTTTGCTTGACGGCGTGGGTGAACTCCGGGCTCTCGGTCACGCCGAGGCGGACGATGATTCCGACGATGACGAGGATGGCGCCGGACCAGAACGGCAGCCGCCAGGCCCACTGCTGCACGGCGTCCGTGCCGAGCAACCCGACCAGCAGGAACGCGAGGTTGCCGAGCAGCGATCCGGCGGACACGCCGACGTTGGGCAACGCGGCGTAGAGCGAGCGCCGGCCGGGCGAGGCGTGTTCGGAGGCGATGAGCACCGCGCCGCCCCACTCACCGCCGTAGGCGAGGCCCTGGATCAGCCGCAGCACCACGAGCACGGCCGGTGCCCAGAACCCGATGGTCGCGAACGACGGCAGGCAGCCGATCAGTACCGTGGAGATGCCCATCATCAGCAGCGTGGCCACGAGGGCGTTCTTGCGGCCGAACCGGTCACCGATGTGCCCGAACACGGCGCCGCCGATCGGGCGCATCACGAAGCCGACACCGAAGGTGGCGAAGGCGGAGAGGAGCCCGACGGTCGGGCTCACGGAGGGAAAGAAGACCTTTCCGAAGACGAGGGCCGCGGCCAGCCCGTAGACGGTGAAGTCGTAAAACTCGAGCGTCGCTCCGGCGACGCTGGCCCAGGCGGCGCGGCGGGCCCGCGGCGAGGGTGGGGTGGCGAGGGAATCGCCGGCTGCAGCGCTGCGGTCGGTCATTCGTTACTCCTCGTGATCAGCTCAGGGGTCCATGAGCCGAAACAGGGCCCCTGGATAGCGCGACCCTCGCCGGATTCGGTCCCGCGAGTCGGGGTCCGGGAGGTGGACAGGGCCGCCTGCGTGGCGGCGGCTCGGCCGGCGCCGGGATCGGCCGGGCCAGTGTGGAGCCGGTGGGACTACCGGGTTGGTGATCCGGGATCGTCGTGGCGGGTACCCACTCAGGGGTGGTGCGGCACGAGAGTCCGGCGGCCGGGGCAGGCAGGTGCGACCGCACGGGTTGAGCCACTGCCGTTACCTCCTCGATGAGGCCGCCGAACTGACGACGATGTTGGCTCCCAGACTGGCTCCAAAAGCGTCGCAAGTCTGCTGAGGCATGTCAAGTCACTTCTGCGACCTCCTCTTCCGTTCTGCGGACAGTGACCAACCGACGACCGAGCGTCTCAGCCCGGGCAGGTCAGGCGGCGGTTCGCGCGCCGTCGACCGACAGCGTGGTACCGCTGACGAACTCGCTTTCCGGTCCCAGCAGGAATCCGACCGCGCGGGCGATGTCGCCGGGACTCGCCCGCCGGCCCATCCGGTCCTCCGGCGTCGCGGGCAACCCCACCGCGCTGCGCTGTTCGTCGAGCGAGTCCATCATCCGGCCCTCCACCGCGCTCGGGCACACGGCGTTGACCCTGATCCCCCGTTCGGCGACCTCGAGCGCCGCCACCTTCGTGAGCCCGATGACGGCGTGTTTGGACGCGACGTAGGCGGCCATCCCCGCGGTTCCGCGCAAACCGCCGGAACTCGCGGTGTTCACCACCGCGCTCCCCGGCGCCATCAGCGGTAGCAGCGCGGACAGGCCGAGGAACACGCCCCGCACGTTCACGGCCATCACCGCGTCGAAGCTCTCCACCGTCATCTGCCCGAGCGGCGCGACGCGCCCCTCGATCCCGGCGTTGTTGAAGAACCCGGTGATCGGCCCGAGCTCGGCGGCGCGGCGCGCGTAGGCGGTGACCTGGTCCGGGTCGGTCACGTCCGCGGCGAACGCCGTCGCCGCACCGCCCGCCGCCCGGATCTCCCCGGCTGTCGCCTCGGCGGCATCCACGGCGAGATCCACGGCGAGCACCTGCGCCCCACGGCCGGCGAGCAACGCCGAGGTGGTCCGGCCGATATCACCCCCGGCTCCGGTCACGACCACCACGCCCGACAGCTCACTCATAAGTCCTCCTCACTGCGCCGTGTAGCCACCGTCGGCCAGATACAGCGCACCGGTGACGAACGATGCGTCCGCCGACGCCAGGAACCCCACGACGGCGGCGATCTCCTCCGGGGTGCCGAGCCGCCCGACGGGATGGTTGGCGGCCACCGAATCGATGTCGCCGCGGGTGACCGGGGACAGCAGCGGGGTGTCGACGAACCCGGGCCCGACCGCGTTGACCCGGACCCCGGACCCGGCAACGTCCATCGCCGCTGCCCTCGTCAGGCCGACGACGCCGTGCTTGGACGCCACGTACGCGCCGACCCCGCGACCCGACACCGTGCCCATCACCGAGGCGACGTTCACGATCGCGCCGCGGCCGTTCGGGACCATCACGCGGAGCTCGCTCTGCAGGCAGTGGAAGACCCCGTCGAAGTTCACCGCGCGGACGCGCTCCCAGTCCTCGCGGCTGATCTCGTGGATCGGGACGCCGCTGTTGCTGATCCCGGCGTTGTTCACCGCGACGTCGAGCGAACCGAACGTCTCCACGGTGCGCGCGACCATCGTCGCCACCTGACCGGGGTCGCGCACGTCGACCTCGGCCACTTCCACGGCGCCCGGCAGGGACTCCGCGACCGACGCCGCCGCCGCCAGGTCGCGGTCGGCCACGACCACCGCCGCCCCGGCACCGGCGAACATGCGCGCGCACGCGGCGCCGATCCCGGAACCCGCACCGGTCACGAGGGCCACGCTGCCGTCGAACCGTCCGGTCATCAGTCGGCGGCGGTGTACATGCCGCCGTCGACGAAGACCTCGCGGCCGGTCACCATCGCCATGTCGGGACTGGCGAGGTGATGGACCACGGCGGCCACGTCCTCGGGGGTGACGTTGCGGCCGCTCGGGCTCGCAGCCGCCATCCGGGCGGCCCGTTCCTCCGCGTTCGGCCGGATCGCGCGGATCGCGTCGGTCAGCACGCCGCTGCACGACACCGTGTTGACGCGGATCCCACGGGGGGCGAGATCCACCGCGAGGTAGCGCACGAGCGACTCGGCCATCGCCTTCGGTGCCCCGATCGCGACGTAGTTCCGCACCGCGAGTTTCGACCCGCGGCTGGAGATGTAGTAGACGGACGACCCGTCGACCAGCAACGGCTGGAGTTGCTGGACCAGGGCCAGCAGGGCTGTCGCGTTGATCCACACGGCCTGGTCGAAGTCGGCCAGGTCGACCTCCAGCGGCGAAACGGCGAGCGGGCGGACGGCGCAGTGCACGATCTGGTCCAGCCTGCTGGTGACGTCGCGGACGCGCTCGGCGAGCGCCGCGACGCCCGCCGCGTCACCGAGATCGCCCTTGAGGAGGGTTACCTTGCCCCCCTTGGCTTCGATCGCCGCGGCGGCCTCGGCCGCGGCCGCGTCGTCGCTCGAGTAGTTGACCAGCACGTGAGCGCCATCGGCGGCGAACCGCTCGGCGATGCCCCGGCCGATCCCCTTCGATCCACCTGTCACGAGAATGGTCACGCTCGTACTCCTTTCGCGCCGGGCGGCGCACTTTTTCGACAATGTGCGATCCGGCGCGGCCGGATGTCGCACATTGTCGAAAAACTGGTTTCCCGCCTGGTCCTCACTCGATCACTCCCCGCTCGCGCAACGCGGCGCGTTCCGCACGGCCGATGCCCAGGATCTCGCCCAGGACGGCGTCGGTGTCCGCGCCGAGCAGGGGTGCGGCCGCCGCGGCCGGGAAGCCGTGGCCGTCGACCTTCCACGGGAGTGTCACGACGGTCTGCCGGCCCAGCCACCGGTGCTCGGTGATCGTGCCGACCTCCCGCGCTCGCGCGCGCTCACCGAAGAGCGCGGTGTCGTACCCGACGACCGGACTCGCCGGAACACCAGCCCCCCGCAGTTGCCGTGCCGCGTCCACATCGGACCGTTCGGCCGTCCAGGCCGCGAGAGCCTCGGACAGATCGGCCGTGTGCTCGTCGGCACCCACCAGAGCGGCGACGGCGGCGCGTTCCCGCGCCGTGCGTGCCGCTACGGACACCCAGGTGTCGTCCTCCCGGCAGGCGAAAGTGCCGTACGGGGCGAACGCGTGGTGCCGGTTGGCGGGAACGGGAACGGATCCTTCGGTCTGCAGCTGCAACAGGGGGCCGGGCAGGATGCTCAGCAGCGCTTCCACCTGCGAGAGGTCCACAAAGGAGCCACGGCCGGTGCGTTGCCGCCGGACGAGGGCGGCGAACAGCGCGACGAGCGCGTGTCCCGCGCCGATCGGGTCGCCCAGCGCCGGGTTGAAGGTGCCGATCAGGTGGTCGGCGTCGTAGCCGACCATCGAGTCGAGTCCGGCGAGGCCGGACATGACCGGCGCGTATCCCCGGATTCCGCTGAGCGGCCCGGTTTGCCCGAGCATCGACATGGAGACCATCACGAGCCCCGGATTGGCCGCGGAGAGCGCGGCGTAGTCGAGGCCTCGCCGCCGCAGCGCACCGGGACGCATGTTCTCCACGACGACATCGCTCTCCGCGGCGAGCCCGCGGATCAGCGCGGGGCCCTCGGGATGGGCGAGGTCGATGGCGACGCTGCGCTTGGCGTGGTTCATCTGGTTGAAGTACGGGGTGACCTCAAGCTCCGGCCCCTCGACCGGCTCCCCGCCGCGCAGCGCCCGGCCCCGCAGGCGGGCCGGGTCGGCGCGGCCGCGGTGTTCCACCTTGAGCACCTCGGCACCCAGGTCGCGCAGTGCCGCCGTGACCATCGGACCCGACCACACCCAGGACAGGTCGAGCACCCGCAGGCCGGCCAGCGGCTGTTTCGAATCCGCTTCCGGGGCGGGCCATCCCAGGTCCCGCCCGGTCTCCGCGGGCGCGGCCGTGTAGAGGTGGAAGGGGCTGCCGGTCCGCTTCCGGCCGTGGCCGTCGGTGTGGAAGAACTGCCGGTGCGCGAACTGTTCCTCATCGAGCGCTTCGTCCAAAGTGGAGACCGGCGCGACCGGGAAACCGTGCTCCCGCCCGGCGGCGAACACCTCCTGACGGGTGCGCACGCTCGTCCAGGCGATCAGGTGCGCGTCGGCCTCGTCGGCGTGGAACCGCGCGACGATCCGCGAGTCGTCGAACCCGGGCCGGTGCGCCCAGTCCGGATCGCCGAGCGCCGCCAGCAGACCGTGGTACTCCCGCTGGGTGCGGCACATGATCGACACCCACCCGTCCCGGCATGGGAACATCGCCGCCGGGTAGGAGCCGCCGGACATCGTCGCCCGTGCGCCGTCCCGTCGCCACGGGCGTTCGTAGGGCAGGAAGTTGGCACCGATCTGGCCGACATAGTAGGTGAGCACGTCGGTGGTCGTGATGTCCCAGCGGCGGCCCGCGTCCTGCAACTCGCGCCCGAGCAGCACGGCCAATGCGGCCGCGGCGGCCGCCTCGCTCCCGGTCAGGTAGTCGGGAATGTCGTAGGGCAGGGTCAGTGGCGGGCGGCCGGGCGAGCCGACGCCCCAGGACATCCCCGCGGCCGCGGTGGCCACGATCGGCGCACTGGGCTCGTCGGTCCCGTCCTGCAAGCCCGATCGGAGACCGGCGACGTCCACCACCGGCGTGTCCGGCGGGCACGCCGCGAGCAGCCGCGCGGTCAATGCCGATACCGTGCCGTCGGCGGCGTCGTCCGCGCGCGAGTCGACCACGACCACCGCGCACTGGTCCAGCGCCGCCTGCAGGGCGTCGGTGTCGTCCGGCGAGATCGAGCGTTTCCCGTCGTGCAGCACCGCTTCGAGGTCGGCTACCAGGCGGGCGGGGACGTCCGCGGCCAGCGGCACCGCGACGCGGACCACCGAGGCTCCGAGCAGGTGCAACAGCCGGCCGCAGTACGCGCCGGCGGGCCGGCCCGAGATCTCCACGACTGCCACACCGGCGAGCGGACCGTTTTCACGTTCGAGTCGGGTAAGCATGCTGGGGTCCACTCAGTAGCTCCGCGGCAGCCCGAGGCTGCGCTCGGCGATGTAGTTGAGCACCATCTGGTTGTTGACCGGCGCGATCCGCTGCAGCCGCGACTCGATCCAGTACCGGCCGATGTGGTACTCGCGGGCGTAGGCGTAGCCGCCGAAGACCTGCATCGCGTCGTCGCACGCCCCGAAGCCGGCCTCGCTGGAGAGGTACTTCGCCGCGTTGGCCAGTGTGCCGATCGCGCCGCCACCCTTCTCCGTGTACTCGTCGACGGCCCGGTAGACGACCTCGGCCGCCGCGAGCAGGCGCAGGTAGCTGGCCGCCAGCGGGTGCTGGACCGCCTGGTTGCGTCCGATCTGGCGCCCGAAGACGACGCGCTCCTCGGCGTACCGGGTCGCCGACTCGATGGCCCAGCGGCCGAGGCCGATCGCTTCGGCCGAGATCAGGAGCCGCTCGCCGTTGAGGCTGTGCAGCAGGTGGTAGAAGCCCTGCCCGACCTCGCCGACCACCTGGTCCGCGGTGACCGGGTGGTCGCGGAAGAAGACCTCGGCCGACGCCACGGCGTTCCGGCCGATCTTCGGGATCTCCCGGATGTCCACGGTGTCCGCGCGCAGATCCGCGAGGAACAGGGTCAGCCCGTTCCCCCGCCGCTCCCCCTCCGCGGGCTCCGACGTCCGGGCCAGCACCAGGACCTTGTCCCCGCGCAGCGCGCCGGAGTTCCAGACCTTCGTGCCGGTGATGACCCAGCCGTCACCGGTGGGCGTCGCCTTGGTGCTGATGCGCGTCGTGTCGGTCCCGGCGTCCGGCTCGGTCACGCCGAAGGTGACGAACAGCTCGCCGGAGGCGATCTTCGGGAGGATCTCGGCCCGTTGCCCGGCGGATCCGAAGGCGAGCAACGTGGGAATGCAGAGCATCGGGATGTGCACCGCACTGCACGCGTTGAGCGCGCCGCCGGACGCCGCGAGCTCCTCCAGGACGGCGACCTGGTCGAGCATGTCGCCGCCACCGCCACCGAACTCCTCGGGCACCAGCACGCCCAGGTAGCCCGCGTCGGCGAAGGCGCGGAAGAACTCCTCCGGGAACCGGTGGTCGCGGTCGCAGGCCTCCCAGTACTCCGGTTCGAACTTGCCGCACAGCGCGGCGACCGCCGAACGTAGCTCCCGCCGCTTCTCCTGGTGCGGAAACGGGACGACACTCATCTTTCTCTCCTCGTGACGTGTGCGACGGGCCGGTCCGGACCACTCCCGTCATGGGGGCGTGCCGGCGCGCCCGGATCCTCGCGGCGCAACGAACGGGACTGCCTCGGTATGTGCTCAGCTCGGGCGGTGGGGGCCTCCCGGCACCTCGGCGACGCGTTTTGCGCGACCGCCGGAAGTCCGGCGGCCCGCCCCGCGGCAGCCAACTCGCCGCCCGCACGGGCAAACACGCCGCCCGCAACGGCAAACACGCGCGTGTTGGCCGCTTACGGCGGCGTGTTGGCCGCTTACGGCGGCGTGTTGGCCGCTTGCGGTGGTGGCGCGGGGCGGACAAAGTCGTCGCTGGTTCCGGTCGTTCGCGTCATCGCTTCCCGCCTTCCGCCGTTGGTGGCCTGGACGCGGTCACGACCCCGGACGGGAGTCGCGACGCGGCTCATTCAGTCGACCATATGGATACAATATTGTCAATCAGATTGGCGCCAAAGAATCCGCGGCACATTTTCGACAAAGTGCGACCCCGGGATGGGGTCAGCGCAGGATGGGCAGGAGCCGGTTGAGCGAGACCTGGCGGTGCGCCCGCCACAGGTCCGCCAGCTGGGCACCGTCGCCGGCACGCAGGGCGTCGAGCATCTCGTCGTGATCCTCGGCGAGGGTGGCCGCATCGGCCAGGACGCTGAGGGACAGCGCCCGGTAGGCCACCGACATCCGCCAGATCCGCAGGATCTCGGCGACCAGCAGCCGCTGCGGGGACAGCTCGAGGATCCCGGCGTGGAACCGGTCGTTGTAGCGCATCATCACGTCGACGTCGGTGCCCGCGTTCCGGATGGCGTCGTTGGCCTCCACCAGGCGCGCGAGGTCGTCGTCGGCGGGAACGGTCAGCTTGACGAGCACAGCGGTCTCGAGGAGATCGCGGGCGAGGTAGAGCTGGCTCATCTCGTCCGAGCTGAACTGCGTGACGAAGTACCCGCGGTTGCGTTCGTACTTGACCACACCGTCGACGCCGAGGATCTGCAGGGCCTCCCGGATGGGGCCGCGGCTGATCCCGATCCGCTGCGCGATGTCCTCCTGGCGCAGCTGCTGGCCGGGGAGCAGGTCGCGGCACATGACCATCTCACGGATGGACGCGGCGGCACGCTGTACCGCTCCCTCGGCCGACGCCTTACTGGCCGGCACAGTTCCACTCACCCCGCTCACGCTGCCGATAGTAACCGTGGGCTTCCCCTGACGTGACACGTCATCCCGCGGACTCAGTGCGCCCCCTCCTCCCCCGCCCCGCCGGCGAGGAGCACGGACGGTACGTCGAGCGTCCGGCTGGCCAGGTACTCGCCGAGCCCCTTGGCCTGCGGATCGATCCGTGTGCACGAGGACACCCCCTCCTCCAGGTAGCCGACGAGCAGGAAGTTCAGCGCGTTCAGGTTCGCGAACTCGTGGCGCTCGACCCGCAGCCCGGCCGCCTCCGGCACCAGCTCCACGAGGCGCTCGGTCGTGAGCGTGTCACGCAGCCAGGCGAACGCCTCGGCGCCGGGTGCCCACACGCCGAGGTTCGCCACTCCCCCCTTGTCGCCCGAGCGCGTCCCGAACAGTGTCCCGAGCGGCACCCGCTCGGTCGGCCCGCCGGGCACGGCCGGGAGATCCGTGACGCGCGGCGCCGGGGCGGGGCCGGCCGCCTCCCAGGCGTCCCAGGCGATCTCGAGCTCGTCCGCACCGTCGACCCGCACGGTGGGCTGCACGTGCTTCTTGTCGATCAGGCAGGGCCACTGGACCCCGAACAGGCGCTCGCGCTGGGGCGGCGCGGTGAAGTACAGCCCGGGGATGTTGTTGGTGCCCAGCTGGATGATCCGGTCCGCGAACCGGGCGCGGCCCACCTTCGTCCGGTCGGCGTCGCGCGCGGTGATCACGACCCAGGCGGAGGTCTGCGCCTGGTCCCCGTCGACCTGCGTCACCGGCCCGATCACCGTCCAGCGGAAGGCATCGAAGGTTTCCGGCGCACCGACCGCCGCCTCGACCGCGCGCCGCAGCCAGGCCAGCTTCTCGTCCACGTGCAGCCCGGTCAGGCCCACGGTGACGGTGTTGCGGTACCCGCCCTCGTAGGTCAGGGACAGTTTGGTGAGTTCGTTGGGCGCCCGGCCGCGGGTGCCCGACACGCGGACCCGGTCCGGTCCCGCGTCCGCGAGGCGGACCGACGTGAGCTCGACCGTGACGTCGGGGTTGAGGTATTCCGGCCCGCCCACCTCGTAGAGCAGCTGAGCGGTCACGGTGTCCCGGTTGACGACACCGCCCGTACCGCGCGCCTTCGTGACGACGCACGCGCCGTCCGCGTCGATCTCCGCGATCGGCATCCCCGGCAGGCCAAGGTCGGGATAGGCGTGGAAGAACGCGAAGTTGCCGCCGCTCACCTGACCACCGCATTCGATCAGGTGCCCCGCGACGACAGCCCCGGCCAGCCGGTCCCAGTCGTCACGGGCCCAGCCGTGGTGCCATGCGGCCGGCCCCACCACGAGCGACGCGTCGGTCATGCGGGGGCAGATCACGATGTCGGCGCCGGCGCCGAGGGCGGCCACGATCGGCCACGCCCCGAGGTAGGCGTTCGCGGTGAGGATGTCGTGGTCGGCGAGGGCCAGCTCGTCACCGGTGTCGACGTTGCGCAGCGTCGCACCGGGGCCGAGCACTGCGGGAAGCTCCTCGCGGAGGTCGTCCCCGCTGATCGCGGCGACGGTGAGCGTCACGCCCGCGCGAGCACAGGCGTCCCGCACCGCCTGGGCACAGCGCTCCGGATCCAGCCCGCCGGCGTTGGTGACCACCTTGACACCGCCCTCGGCGATGCGCGGCAGGTGCGGTTCGAGCTGGTCCACGAACGCGGCCGCGTAACCCGCGCCGCCCCGCAGCTGGTTCTTGCGCAGGACCAGCATGGTGAGTTCGGCCAGGTAGTCCCCGGTCAGCACGTCGACACCGGTGTCGAGCAATTCGCCGATCGCGTTCGGCCGGTCCCCGTGGTAAGCGGAGAACTGCCCAACACGCAGAGGCGGATTGGCTGCAATATTGGAGTCCATACCGCCACTGTCGCATTCCCGGGCAGAACCGTCAACGGCCGACGGCAGCGGCGCCCCTCCTCCGAGCCTGGGCAGGGGCGGCACATTGTCGAAAAAGTGCGACGCTCAGCCGTCGGCGTCGCGCGGGAGCCCGCCGGACACGGGCTGCGGCACTCCGGAATCCGAACCCACTTCGGCCGTGCGAGCCCGGTGGGCCAGCAGCATCCGGCGGCCCGCGAGGACACCCAGGCCACTGAGCAGCATCGCCACCGCGCCGACCAGCCACGCCAGGGAGAACGAGCCGTGGGTGGCCAGAAAACCGAAGCCGATCGGCCCGGCGAACCCACCGGCGTACACCCCGGCCTGGATGATCGCGGTCGCCGACGCCGGGGCCGACGGGTTCAGTCGCACCACGGCGAACTGCAGCAGGCCGGGCCACGACCAGCCGAGCCCGAAGCCGAGGACGGTCCCGGCGATCAGGCAGACCGGTCCCGGCGCGGCCAGCAGCGCCAGCCCGCCCGCGCCCAGCAGGAAGCATCCGGCCACCACCGCGATGTGCCCGCCCGACCTGCGGTCGGCGAGCCAGCCGTGCACCATCCGCATGACGAGTCCCACGGCACTGCCCAGTGTCAGGACCAGTCCGGCGAGCCCTGGGTCGACCCCACGGTCCACTGCCGAGGCCACGAGGAAGATGCCGAGCGCGTTCGCCGCCGCCGCGCCCAGGCCGGCCGCCGCGCCGATCACCGACAGCGCCGCGGTCGCCCGGTTCTCGGCCACCTTCCGCTCGCGCGAACCGGCGCCGGAGCCGTGCGGCGCCGCGGCGAGGGAGGTCAGCGCGAGGGCCGCGCCGATCACGTAGGCCCACCGCCAGCCGATGGTCAGCCCGATGGCGGGAACCGCGGCACCGGCGAGCAGGGTCGCCAGCGGCACCGACGCCTGCTTGGCGCCGAACGAGAAGCCCATCCGTTCCGCGGGCATCGAGCGCGCCAGCGTGAGGTTCGAGGAGAGCTGACCCATCACGTTGCACCACGCGCCGCACAGCAGGATCACCAGAAACGACGTGTAGTTCCGGGCGAAGGCCGCTGTGAGCAGCATGAACGTGCTCGCGCCGAGCACCGCGATGCGGCTGGTACGGCGCGAGCCGAGGTGTTCGACGATCTTGCCGACCGGAAGCGACACCAGGGCGGAGACGCCGAAGTAGAGCGCGACGGCCACGCCGAGCCCGGCCGGGGAGAATCCCAGCTCGGCCGAGACCTGCACGGTCAGCGCGCCGGCCAGGAAGACCGGCAGCACGGTCGAGGTGGTGATCGCAACGGCGCCCCACGCCACGCGGAACGCGGACTGCTCTCGGCTCATTTCTCCGTCCAGGAACGAGGGGTGGTGAAACTGCCGCGCAGCAGCAGCGTCATGGTCGCGGCGACCGCGGTGATGCCCGTGGCGATCAGCAGGCTGGTGCGCACGCCGCTGAGGAAGCTGTCCGGATCGGTGAGCATGGCCCCGAAGACCGCGATGGTGAGGGCTCCCCCGACCTGGCGGCTGGTGTGGAACAGCCCGCTCGCCGTGCCGGCCAGCGGGCCCGGCGCGTGGTCGAGCAACACCGTCATCGTCGGCGGCATCACCAACGGCCCGCCCAGCCCCACCAAGGTCAACAGCACCGCGAGCGTCCACACGGGGGCCGACGGCGGTAACAGCGCCATGACGGCGGGCCCCGCCGTCATGGCGAGCAACCCGGTCACGATCAACGGGAGCCGCCCGAAGCGCGCGCCGAGCCGGGCCGTGAACGGCGTGAGTGCCAGGCCGATGAGCATCATCGGCAGGAACACCAGTCCGGTCGCCAGCGACGACAGGCCCCGGACCTGCTGCAGGTACAGGCTGAACACGAACGGCAGCCCGTAAAAGCCCACCATGAAGGTGAACCCGATCAGCAGGCTGACCGGCACCGTGCGCGAGCGGAACAGATCCGGCGGCACCATCGGATGCGCCACCCGCAGCTGCGCCAGGACGAACACCACCGACGCGATCACTGCCAGAGCCAGCGCCACCAGCACCCGCGGTTCGCCGAATCCCACGGCCCCGGCCTCGATCACGCCGTAGGTCAGCCCGCCCATCGCGATCACGGCCGTGATCTGGCCGACCACGTCGAAGGCCGCCGGCTGACGCGGCGAACGCCTCGCCCGGGCCAGCAACACCAGCCCGGCGGCACCCACCGGAATGTTGATCAAGAAGATCAGCCGCCAGTCCACGGCGCCGAGCAGACCGCCGAGCACCGGGGCCGACGTCGAGGCCAGCGCTCCCCCCGTCGCCCACACCGCGAGCGCCCGCGCACGCGGACCGGGTTCGGGGTAGGCCTCCCGCAGCAGGGACATCGCCGAGGGCATGATCACGGCGGCCGCCGCCCCTTGCACCAGCCGCGCGGCGATCAGGGCAGGCAGGGACCAGGCCAGTCCGCAGGCGGCCGAGGCGAGGACGAACCCCGACACCCCCGCCCCGAAGGCCCGCCGGGCGCCGATCCGGTCGCTGAGCGATCCGGCCGAGATCAGCAACGCGGCGAACGGCAACGTGTAGCCGTCGAACACCCACTGCAGTCCGGTCACGCCACCGCTCAGGTCCGCCCCGATCGATGGCAGCGCCACGTTCACGATCACCGCGTCGAGCGTGATGACGAAGAAACCGAGCAGCGCCGCCGCCAGCGTCACGGATGGGCGCGATCGCCCGCCCGGAGCCTCGGGGGCGGGAAGATCACATGTGCTGGTGGCATCAGAAGATTGCATGTCGTCAGACAACAATACGTGAGCCGGCGAAACCCGTGGCCGATGGCCCGGGCTCGCCGCCCCCTACCCCGCATGCCCCGCCGCGCGCGCCCGCCATGTCCATGCCGCCTTTCCGCTCTGGCGGGGACACACCGCGGGCACCGGGACGAACGCAACCGCGGCCACGAGCCCGCCGATCCGGCTGCGCCGCTCAATGATGAATCGGACACGTGGCCAGTAGGCCGGCCGGAAAACCATTCACCACAATGAATGGTCGTTTCGAAATACCTACACATCACTGTAGGAAGCGGAATTCCGGTCCGTCAACCACGGCGGGGCGTGACGTTCGTCCTGCGCGACGTCACCCCGTCACTCGGGGTTCTCCGCGGGCCGCCGGTAGCGATCGGCCTCGGCGCCCGTCTTCTGCGGCTCCATGTTGTAGCCGGGCTGGATCATGTGGCCACCGTCGACCGGCAGGGCGACCCCGGTGATGTGCTCGGCCAGATCGGACAGCAGCCATACCGACGCGTTCGCGACGGCCTGCGGCGGGAGCCAGCCGCGTCCCGCCAGTGCGGGGCTGCCGTAACCGCCGTCGAGCATGACCTCCCGGGTCAGCTCCTGGCCGGGCTGCGCGAACAGCCGCCGGCCCATCGGGTTGTCGACCATCTTGGTGTCGATGGCGCCGGGACAGACCGCGTTGCAGCGAACGTTGTGCTCCGCTAGCTCGAGTGCGGAGTTCTTCATCAGCCCGATCACGCCGTGCTTGGCGGAGATGTAACTCGTGATGTTGGCGGTGGCCTCCAGGCCACCGGCCGAGGCGATCACGACGATCGATCCGCTGCGCCGCTCGATCATGTGCGGGGCAACGGCCTTGATCGTCCGGAAGACACCGCCCAGCACGATGTCGGTGATCATGAGCCACTTCTCTTCGGTGGTCTCCCAGACCTTCGGCCCGAAGTCCCACAGACCGGCGTTCGCGATGGCCCCGTCGATCTTGCCGAACGCGTCGATGCCCGCGCGCACGGCGTCGTCGAGCGCTTCCTGATCACGCACGTCCGCGATCGCGGTCACCGCGCGGCGGCCCTGCTCCTCGACCAGGCGCACGGTCTGCTCTAGGTCGGCCTTGGTACCCAGCTCGTACTGCACGCCGTCGATCGGCCCGCACACGTCGGTCACGATGACATCCGCGCCCTCCCGGGCCGCGGTGACCGCCTGGGCGCGTCCCTGACCGCGCGCGGCGCCGGTGACGAGCACCGTCCGGCCGTCCAGTGTTCCCATACGTGGATCTCCTTCCTGAGCCGCGGGCACGCCGGAAGCGTGTGGCCCGCGGTGGGTGTGATGGGACAAACCCGGGGCGCCGTCAGCGGTCGACGGTGACCATGGTCGCCACCACGGTCACGGGCTTGCCGCTGCGAGTGCTCCAAGCGTGGTTGGTGCCGCGGTTGATCACGGTGTCCCCGGCTCGCAGCAGGGTTTCCTCGCCGGACTCGTACACGCAGTAGATCTCGCCGTCGATGACGGTGTCGACGTCGACCGTCGCCATGCCGTGCATCCCGGTCGCCTGCTCGTGGCCGGCGTTGAACTCGGAGCCGATCAGCTGGTTGATCGAGTCGTCGTACGCGCTCTCACCGACGTCGCCGTCCGGCGGAAAGGTCACGAGGCGGACCAGAACCCCACCGGGTGGCGGGTTGAACACGAACTCGTCGCCGAGACCGTCGTCCTCGAACGACGTCGGCACGGACGAGACGCGCCAGACATCGTTGAGGGTGAAGGCAGGCAACGCCATCCGGACCGGCGAGATCTCATCGGTCACGATCGTGGAAACGCCGTCCCCGTCCACTGCGCTGACGACCCGGCGCGCCCGCGCGCCCAGGTGCTCAGGACTCCGGCTCATCGCAGCCGTCCCTTCGATCTCGTCGGTGAGCGAGGCTGTCCGACTGGGTAGCGGGTCCCTGGATACGAACAGCCGTATGCTATTACGAACATGGCCCTACGACAACGTGCCGCGGCTCGTCAGTGCTTGAGCGCCTCGTTCTGCTCGTCCGGGGCCAGCAGGCTCCCCACGATGGCGTTGCTGTCGACGTCGAGGTCCGCGTTCTTGATGATGTCCGCGAACGGGGTCGCCCCGAGCGGATAGGTGATCGGGTTCGACGACGGCTTCTGACCGTCCGCGATCTCCAGCCCGGCCACGACGGCGGCGCGCAGGATCCAGACCTGGCTCGAACTGGCCCACACGTCCGGGTTGGCGCCGGCCTTCTCCGCCGCCTGGTAGCCCTTGAGCGCGTTGACGTCGATCGAACCGCTCACCATGATCAGCGGGAGCTTCTGCCCGGCGTCGGTGTAGGCCTGCAGGAACTGCGACGGCGCGATGTCGGTGAGGATCACGTCGGGCGTCTTCCCCGACGCCAGCAGCGCCGAGGCCGCCTGGGCCTGGCCCTGCGGTGTCCAGACGTCGTATCCGTTGTAGACCTTGCGCCACCCGAGCTTGGCGAGATCGTCCTCGGCGCACGGCTGCCACGACGAGGCGTAGGCATTGCCGGCCGGGCCGGAGAACATCGCGTACGTCGGGTTGGTGACACCCTTGGCCTTCAGGTGGTCGGTCAGCACCGAGGCGGCGCTCTGCCACATCTCGCACGGCGTGGCGCGCAGTTCCACGGCGAGCAGCTTGGCCACGTCGGGCTCGAGCTGGGTCGCCCCGTTGATCACCGGGATGCCGGCGGCCTTCGCCTGCGCGAGCACCGGGCCCGCCTGTGCCCCGTACGCGCCGAAGATGCTGACGATCAGGTCCACGCGCTGGGCGATGGCCTGCCGGAACGCCGCGAGGAACTGCGAGACGTCCAGGTGACTGCTCGAGTGGACGATCTTGCGGACCTGTCCGGACTGGATGGCCTCGGCGTAGATCTCCCCCGCCGAGATGCTGTAGTACGGCTGTTGCTGGTCGTCGATGATCGCTATCGTCCGGCTGCCCTGCCCGGTGTCGCAGATCGGCTGCGCGATGCATCGCGTCCAGATCGCCTTCTGCTCCGGGGTAAGCGGATTCGCGGCGGACGCGAACACCGTCTTGATCTCCGGCGCCAGACGGCCGACGTCGACACCGGGGTTCATCGCCTTCGCCGCGACCGTGGCGACCTGGGCGTCGGTGGCCGTGGGGTACGACGCCGGGGAAGCGGGGGCGCCGGCGGACGCACCGCCCGAGCCCGAGCCACCGCAGGCCGTCAAGGCCAGGCACAGCACGGCGGCCAAGCCGCCGACCGTGACCAGCCGGCGTCCGGGCCTTCGTCCGAGCGAACCAGACATGACTACTCCTCGTCGAGTGAGTGGTGCAGATGGGGGTGGGGCGTCAGATCCGCGGGCGCGGCTCAAGCCGAGGCCTTGCGCGCGGCGACCGCGTAGCTGGTGACCGCGACGAGGAGGATGACGCCGTAGATGATCTGGGTGACGGCGTTGGTCTGCCCGAGGAGCAGTGCGGCGTTGCCGATCATGGTGAGCAGCACGACGCCGAGACCGGCTCCCAGGAACGTGCCGCGGCCGCCGGTGAGGGTGGCGCCGCCGAGGAAGCACGCCGCGAAGGTGGGCAGCGCGAAGCCGAGTCCGACGTCGTTGCTGCCCATCCCGACCTGGGTGGCCAGGAACAGGCCGCCGAGCACCGCTCCCACCGCCGCCAGGACATACGCGATCGCCTTGACGGTGTTGACGCGGATGCCGATCCGCTGGCTGGCTTCGGCGCCGAGCCCGACCGCGCGCGTGGCCAGCCCGGCACCGGACCGGGCGAGCCACACATCGAGCACGACGGCGACCAGGACTGCGACCAGGAAGCAGTAGGGCAGGGCACCGAGCCCGCTCATGATCTCGACGCCGAGTTCCGGGGCGACCACGCCACCCGGCTGCGGGCGCAGGAACACCGAGATACCGGTGACGATGCCGAGTGTTCCGATCGTGGCGATGAGCGCGTTGATCCGGAACACCAGGACGAGGAAGGCGTTGAACAGGCCCACCCCGATGCCGATACCGAGTGCGACCAGGAGCGTGACGACCAGCGATCCGGTATCGAGCGTGCCCAGCAGGAACGACGTGGTGACCACGGATAACGTCATCGACGCCCCGATGGAGATGTCGAATCCGCCGGCGAGTAGCGCGAACTGCTGACCGAGGGCCGCGCACAGCAACGGCATGGCGGTGAGCGCCATGTTGCCGATGTTGCCGCCGGACAGGAACGCGGAGTTCTGGCTCTGCGCGTAGATCCCGACCAGCGCGATGATCAGCAGGAGCACGAGCACCGGAACCCGCGGCGAGGACGCGACCGAGGCCACGCGACGAACCACCCGCGCGGACTCGGACCTCGCCGTCGACGCCTTCTCCGTCGTGCTCACGAACCGCCGGACGATGTCGGCCTCGGTGATCTCGTCGCGCACCTCGTCGACGATCGCGCCGTCGGACATCACGTAGACCCGATCGCACAGGCCGGCGAGCTCGGCGGAGTCCGAGGAATTGACCAGCACCCCGACCCCGGCCTCGGCCGCGTCCGAGAGCGTGCGGTAGATCTCCAGCCGGGCCTTGGCATCCACGCCCTGGGTCGGTTCGTCGACGACCAGCACCTTCGGCTGGGTCAAGGCGGGACGCGACAGCACGATCTTTTGCTGGTTGCCGCCGGACAACGCGCTGATCGGCTGGTAGGCCGACGCGGCGACGATGCCGAGGCGCCGCACCACGGAGCGGAAACCCGACACGAGGTTGCGGCGCAGCGCGAGCCCGCCCGGCCCGGCCGGACGGCCCAGCTGGAAGGTGCTGTTGTCCAGCACCGGCAGGCTGGGGAAGACCGACTCCGCGGCCCGGTCCCCGCTCTGGAACATGATCCCGGCCTTCAGCGCGGCGCTCGGACTGCTGATCCGGTGCGGGGTGCCGTCGACCGACACCACGCCGTCCGTGCGGCCGTGGCCCACCACGGCCCGGAGCAGTTGCCGCTGCCCGTTGCCCTCCGCCCCGGCGATACCGACCACCTCGCCGCGACGCACGGACAACGACACCGGCCCGACACCGGGACCGACGAGATCGGTGACCTCCAGCCGCGTGTCCGCGGACTCGGCCACCGGCGCGCGGCGGGGAAACTCCAGCTCCACCTTCGCCCCGACCATGAGCTCGACGATCTCGTCGACCTCCCAGTCCATCCGCGAGTAGGTGCCACGCACGACCCCGTCGCGAATCACCGTCAGCCGGTTCGCCAGCCGCCGCACCTCTTCGAGCCGGTGACTGACGTAGACGACCGACAACCCGCCGTCGCGGGAACGCAGGATCCACTCCTGCAACTGCTCGGCCGACCCCATGTCCAGCGCGGCGGTCGGCTCGTCGAGGATGAGCACCTGCGGTGAGTGGCACAGCGCCCGGACGACCTCGAGCATCTGCCGCCCGCCCGGCCCGAGCGAGCGCACGGCGTCGTTCGGGCCGAACGGCAGATCGAAGCCCTTCAGGACCTTCCTGATGTCCTTCGGCGCCGCCCCCTCGAGCCCGTGAAACGACAGCTCGATGTTCTGCGCCACCGTGAGCTCGTTGACCAGTGACGTGTCCTGGTACGCCGTGCTCAGACCCAGACGCCGGGCCTCCCGCGGGTTGGCGGCGTGCAGGCCCACGCCGCCGATCCGCACCTCGCCCACGTCGGGCCGGAGCACACCGGCCGCGACCTTGATGAGAGTCGACTTCCCGGAGCCGTTCTCACCCACCAGGGCGTGGACCTCACCGGGACGGCACTCGAAACTGACGTCCCGCAGCGCGACCACACCGGGAAATGTCTTGGTGATACCGGACAACTCGAGGCAGGACTCTGCCGTGGCAGAACCCGGGGCCACCGCGGCGACAGACGGCTCCAACGCCATGTCAACTCTCCATCACGATCACAACTGGGAAACTGGTCGGGGCGTACCGCGCGGGGCGCGGTTGATCCAGCGGACTCAGTGCCTGAGCGCTTCGTTCTGCTCGTCCGGCGCGAGCAGGTTCCCCGCGATGGCGTTGCTGTCCACGGTGAGGTCGGTCGTCTTGACCACGTCGGCGAACGAGATCGCGTTGACCGGGTACGTGACGGGGTTCGACGACGGCTTCTGCCCGTCGGCGATCTCCAGTCCCGTGACGACCGCCAGCCGCAGCATCATCGTGACGTTCGAGGTCGTCCAGACGTCCGGGTTCGCACCGGCCTTCTCCGCCGCCTGGTAACCCTTGAGCGCGTTGACGTCGACCGAACCGGCGACCATGATCAGCGGCAGCTTCTGCCCGGCGTCGGTGTAGGCCTGCAGGAACTGCGACGGCGCGATGTCCACCAGGATCACATCCGGCTTCTTCCCCGACGCCAGCAGTGCCGACGCCGCCTGCGCCTGTCCCTGCGGTGTCCAGACGTCGTAGCCGGTGTACACCTTGCTCCATCCGAGCTTGCCCAGCTCGTCCTCACCGCAGGGCTGCCACGACTGGGCGTAGGCGTTGCCCGCGGGACCGGAGAAGATCGCGTACGTCGGGTTGGTGACGCCCTTCTCCTTCAGGTGCTGGGTCAGCGCCGGCGCACCGGTCTTCCACATGTCGCAGGGTGCGGCGCGCAGCTCCACCGGCAGCATCTTGCCCAGGTCGCCCGGCAGCAGGGTCGCGGCGTTCAGCACCGGGATGCTGGCGGCCTTCGCCTGCGCGAGCACGGGGCCCGCCTGGCCACCCAGAGCTCCGAACTCACTGACGATCAGGTCCACCTTCTGGGCGATGGCCTGCCGGAACGCCGCCAGGAACTGCGACACGTCGGCGTTGCTGCTGGAGTGGACGATCTTCTTCACCTGCCCGGACTGCACCGCCTGGGCGTAGAACTCGCCCGCCGCGATGCTGTACCAGGGCTGCTGGAGGTCGTCGATGAGCGCGACGGTCTTGGTGCCCTGCCCGGTGTCGCAGATCGGCTGCCCGATGCACCGCATCCAGATGGCCTTCTGCGCGGGGGTCAGCGGATTCGCCGCCGACGCCAACACCGTTTTGACCTCGGGCGCCAGAGTGCTCACATCGACACTCGGGTTCATCGCCTTGGCCGCCACCTGCGTGATCTGGGCGTCGGTGGCGGTCGGATACGACGCCGTGGCACCCTGTTGGCCCGCGGCGGGAGCGCCGCCCCCGGCCGAGCTACCACACGCGGCCAGAACCAGCATGGCGGCCAGACCGCAAGCCAGCGCCGTCCATCGTCTCGCGCCTCGTCTGAGCAAACCAGACATGACTACTCCTCGTCGAGTAGATGTTTGTGGATGGTCTTAACCCGTCACGACACACGAGCACGAAGTGAACGGTCGAACGAAAGTCACGCAGGCGTCCGGAATGATCCGAACGTCGTGCGCAGGCGCCGGAATCCGCTCCGGCCCATTTGCGCCCAGGTGTTCAGCGACACCGCGGCGACCAGTAGTGCTCCCTGCACCACGTTGAGCGTGCCGGCACCGAGGTTCTGCAGCGCGAGAAGCTGGTTCAGCGTCTGCAACATCAACGCCGCCGCCATGAGCGCACCGATCGACGAGCCGCCGCCGGCGAACGACGTTCCGGCGATCGCGACCACGGTGATCGTCGTCAGCTGATAGGGACTGCCGAGCCCGGGGTTCGGCGAATCCACCAGGCCGGCGACGAACAACCCGGCCAGCGCGTAGAAAACACCCGCCACCGCGAAGGCGGCCGTCGTGATCAGACCAACGCGGGCACCGAGCATCCGGGCCGCCGCGCGGTTGTCCCCCACGGCCGCCACCCGCCGCCCGCCGCGTGTGCGCGACAGGACGAACGCGGTCACCGCGGCGAGAACCACCGCGAACCAGAACACCGTGCTCACACTGAGCCAGCTGCCGGTCGCGACCGAACGCAGCCAGCCCGCCGTCTTGCCCGTCGGCGAGAACTGCATGCCGAGCCACACCGTCAGTGCCGACGCCACGATCGCGTTCACCGAGAACGTCACGATCAAGGCGTTCAGGCGGAGGAACGCGATCAACGCGCCGCTGGCCGCGCTGATCGCCGCACACACGAGGACCGTCACCACCAGTGACTCGGCCGCGCCGAGCTGACCCACAAAATGCACGTTCAACGCCGCCGCGAGCGTCATCAGCGCCGGAACCGACAGATCGACCGAACCCACCATCACCACGAGGTTCTGTCCCAGGGTCGCGACGGCAAGACACCCGGCGAGCGCGGTGATCAGCTCCACGGAGAACCGGCTGAACGTCGCGGGCTGGAAGAGGCCCGCCAGCGCCACAACCGCGACCAGAGCGACCCAGCTCGCCAGGTACTTCGCCGGCCAGCGGTACTTCAGGTCAACGAACGGGCCGCCCAACGGGGCAACAGATGACGTTGAATCCACGCCACTTCCTCCGAACCTGTCGCGTACGCGATTTCGAATATCTGTACGCAATCGCGAAGGGGGACTGTAATCCGTGTCACCCGTTCGCGCAAGTACTGCCGGGCGCTTCGTGGCCAACGCGTGACCAGCGCAGGAGGCCACGCGGCCCGTGACAACCGCAGCACCCGGTGACGGCAAATGTCCTTCGTGGACAAGCAGGCAGATTCCCCGATCGCAGCGGTGCGATCGGGGAATCCGCCGGTATGCGAAGTGTGGAACGGTCACCTGCGGTGGAGCCGTATCGAGCTCAGGCGAGGGGAACGTCCACCTGGATACTCTGAATTGTGCTCAGCGGGTTGTTCTTGCGCACCTCGCGGTCGAAGTCGGACGGCGTGGCACAAAGGAACAGAGTGCGCCCGTCGGCCCCGCCGAGCGCTACGGCATAACAGTTGAGGTCCCCGGCGACCGTGACCTCGTCGGCGATTTCGCCGCCCGGGCGCACGCGGACGGCCCGGTTCCGGATGAAGTCCGCCACCCAGATGGCGCCCTCGGCGTCGGCCGCCGATATACCGTCCGCCGCCACCACGATCTGCGGGAAGGCGTCCTCGATCCGGGACGCCTGCGGAACGGGCGCGAAGACCGCCCAGTCGCGACGCTCGGACAGCGAACCGTCCGGCTTGATGTCGAAGGCGGAAATCCTGTTGCCGAAGGACTCGGCGACCACCAAGGTGTCGCCGTCGACGATCGTGGAACCGTTCGGGAAGTAGAGCGGGTCGCCACTCACCTCGACCGCACCGTCCGGGCTCACGCGCACGATCCGCGCCGTGCCGATGTCCCCGCCGCCCCAGAGGTCGAACCCGTAGCTGCCGACGTAGGCCGTGCCGTCGCCGGCGACCACCATGTCGTTGAGCTGATCGGTCTCGTCCTTGACGAACGGCCGCAGGTCCGCGTGCGGGACGAGCGTGCCGTCGCGTTCCTGGCGCAACACCTTCTGGCCTTCCATGGAGACGACCAGCAACCGCCCGTCCGGCAGCCACCCGAGCCCGGACGGCACGCCCGGCACCTCGGCCTCGGTCCGCAGCTGCGACCCGTCCTCCGCCACGGAGAGCACCCGGCAGTTGTACAGGTCGACGAACCAGAGTCGTCCCGCACGCCACCGCGGGTCCTCCGTGTGGGTCAGTCCCCCCTCGACGAGCACCGAAGCTTCTCGCATGACCGTTCCTTCCACTTTCTGCACCGTCCTCAGTGGACCGGCTGGTCGTTGACGCCCCGGAGGAGGAGATGACCGGCATCCACCGGGATCGCAGCGCCCGTCACCGTCGCGGCCAGATCGGAGTTCAGGTACAACGCGGTGTCCGCGATCGTCTGCGGATCGAGGACGCTGACGCCCTTCAGCTTGTGGTAATGGCGTCCACCTTGGACAAGGTCGGCCTCGGTGCCGCCCTCGTGCCCGGCGAACATGTCGAAGGCGAGCGGGTTCGTGAGCATCCCGGTCTTGACCGCACCCGGACAGACCGCGTTGCAGCGCACGCCGTGCGGCGCCAGTTCGAGGGCGATGTTCTTCATCAGCCCGATGACGCCGTGCTTCGCCGCGACGTAGTGGGTGAAGTTCTCCCCCGGCTCGAAGCTGTTGACCGACGCGGTGAGGACGATCGAGCCACGCTGCCGCTCGATCATGTGCGGCGCGACCGCCTTCGCCGACTTCCAGACGCCACTGAGGTTGACGCCGATCATCTCGTCCCACTGCTCTTCGGTGAGCTCCCAGAACGGGCCGAGCGCCCAGATGCCGGCGTTGGCGATCAAGATGTCGATTCCACCGAATCGCTCGATGCCCCGCGCGACCACCTCGTCCAGCGCGGACTGGTCCCGGACGTCGGCCTCCGCGACGAGCGGGACCCTGCCCAGCGCCTTCACCTGGTCGGCGGTCTCCGCCAGATCGTCCGGGCCCGCCAGGTCATAAGGAACGGTCGGGAGCTGCCTCGCGACGTCGGTCACGATCACTTCCGCGCCCTCACGCGCGCAGGTCACCGCGTGCGCTCGCCCCTGCCCCCGGCCGGCTCCGGTGATCAGCGCGACCTTGCCATCCAGCAGTCCCACCGCGTTCTCCTCATCTCCGCGTTCGAAACGTGATCAAGGCATCCCGGCCGACGGCCTCAGGACAGCGTGTCCGCGAGCGCGGAGGACAGTCCATAGGACTTGGGTTCGACGTAGGCGTCGAAGCCCTCCAGCCCGGCCTCGCGCCCGATGCCGCTGTTCTTCACGCCGCCGACGGGCGCGTGCCACCCGACCGGCTTGCCGTTGAGTTCGATGGCGCCGGTGCGGATGCGCCGGGCGACCGCCAAGGCGTGCTCGTCGTCGGCCGAGAAGACCGATCCGCTCAGCCCGTAGCTCGTGCTGTTGGCGATCGCCACCGCGTCGTCCTCGTTGTCGTAGGCGAGAACCGCGAGGACCGGCCCGAAGATCTCCTCCTGCGCGATCCGCATCGACCGCTCGACGTCGACGAAGATCGTCGGCTGCACGAACCAGCCGCGGTCCAGGCCCGCCGGGCGACCACCGCCCACGAGGACCTTGGCGCCCTCGTCACGGCCGCACTCGACGTATCCCTCGACCCGTTCCCGCTGTCGCTCCGCCACGAGCGGCCCGATCTGGGTCGCGGGATCACGGGGATCGCCCACCGGCATGGCCTCGACCATGGCGACAAGCCGGTCCCGCAACTCGGCTTCCCTCGCCCGGGGCACCAGAATCCGGGTCTTGTTGCTGCACGTCTGTCCGCTGTTGCGCAACGACAGGGTCCGGATGTTCTCGATGGCGAGGTCCAGATCGGCGTCGTCCAGAATGACCGCCGCCGACTTGCCGCCGAGCTCCAGCGTGACGCGCCGCAGGTCCTGCCCGCACAACGAGGCGATCCGCCGGCCGGCCGCCGTGGAACCCGTGAACGACACCTTGTCCACGCCGGGGTGCGTGACCAGGTGCTCACCCACGTCCCGCCCGGCCGGCAGGATGTTCACCACTCCCTCGGGCAGTCCGGCCGCCGCCAGCATCTCGGCGAAGAGGTAGGAACTGAGCGGCGCCTCGGGCGAGGGCTTGACCACCATCGTGCATCCCGACAGCAGGGCCGGGGCCAGCTTGATGATCAACGTCAGGAGCGGCACGTTCCAGGGCGTGATCGCGGCGACGACCCCCAGCGGTTCACGGGTCACCAGGGCCTGCCCGGTGCTCGACCGCCGCACCGTGCTCCAGCCGTACTGCGGAGCGAGCTCCAGGAAGTTGTCGATCAGGATGCGCGGGTTGCGTGACTGCATGGTGCGCGAAAGCGAGATGGGGCACCCCATCTCGTCGGTGACCAGCTCGGCGACCTGCTCCTCCGACTGCTGCATCGCGGCACTGACGCGGCGCAGGACGTCCATCCGCTCCGCCAGCGTCAGGCGAGGCCACGGACCGTCGTCGAACGCGGCGCGCGCCGCCGCCACCGCTTTGTCGGCGTCGGCCCGCGAAGCGTCGGGCACCTGCGCGACCAGTTGCTCGGAGAACGGGGAGATCACCGAGATCTTGTCGTTCCCGGCGGGCTCGACCCAGCGGCCGCCGATGAACAACCGGTCGTAGTTTCCCTGCCACACCATGCTCTGAGGTCTCCTTGAACGAGGAAAATGCCGCGGCGCGCCGCCCGGCGACAAGCGGGGACGACCGGGCGACGCGGGAATTCCGACCGGTTCCCCGACGCGTCCCGGCGCGCGCCGGGAGTGCGGATAGCTCCGGGTTCTGTTCCTAAGCGGCGGAGCGCTTGCGGTGGGCCATCAACCCGCACTCTGCTGCCGAATTCTGAGGTGGTTTCTGGCAAGAACAGCACTGCCAGCGCCTCCTCGATCGGCATACCTGAGGAGGCGATCCCACAGCCAGGGGCCGCCTGAGTGGAGTTGCCACGCGAAGCGTGTCCGTTGAGGGTGGTGGTGGGCCGGCGGGAGGGGCCGCCACCCGCACCGCCACGCAAACCACGGTCAGACAATCCCTATCCCTTGCTCGACACGACGGTCGCCACGACGGTGGCCGGCTTGTCGGTCCGGTTGCTCCAGGCGTGGGTGACGCCGCGGTTGATGATCGTGTCGCCTTGCTTGAGCAGGGTTTCTTCGCCGGTTTCGAAGATGCAGTAGATCTCGCCCGAGATGACGGTGTCGATGTCGACGGTGTCCATCGCGTGCATCCCGACGACCGTCTCGTGGTTCGTGTTCAGGTCCGGACCGTGGAACCGGTCGATCGTCTCCTGGTAGGCGCTCCGGTCGATCTCACTGTCCGGCGGGAACGTCACGAGCCGCACGGTGATCCCCGAGGCGGGCGGGCTGAACTCGAGGTCCTCCCCGAGTTCGTCCACCTCGAAGGTGGTGGGCACGTTCTCGGCCCGCCACACGTCGTTGCAGGTGAATGCCGGCAGGGCGACCCGGGTCCGCGTCACCTCGTCGATCACGATGGTCGACCGGCCCTGCGAATCGATTCCGCTGACAACACGCCGGGCGGTGGCATTCAGGTGCTCCGGGCTCACTGGCCATTCCTTTCGAGCTCGTCAACTACAACGGTGACGTCGAAAGCGACGTAGAGATCCGTACTCGTGTTCGACATTACGAACACGAGTACGGTATGCCGCTCGTCGCGCTGTGTCAAGGGTCACCGGGGCACACCGGATGGCCGGTGACCTGCTGCTACTCGCTGTCCCCGGGGCCGAACAGGGCCCGCGCGCCGAGGATGTACCCCTCAAGCCCGATCAGCCCGGCGAGCTGGAAGATCTCCAGGATCTCGGCGCGGGTGGCACCGTGGCCGAGCGCATTGCGGATGTGGATGCGAAGGCCGGGCTCGTAGTCGTGGGTCACCGTGCAGTCGACGGCGATGCAGACGAACTCACGCTCCTTGGCGGTGAGCGGCCCGTTCTTCCACGAATCGGTCGAGATACCGGTCAGCGCCCGGAAGTAGTCCGGCATCAGCCGCGCGATCACGTCGCGATCCGGGTTCCAGAATCCGCGCGCCGCCACGAATTCCGCCTTCACGGTTTCGTACCCCGAGTCGTCCCCCGGATCCGCCGCGTCGTCGATCCCGGCCGCCTGGAGTTCCTCCTCGAGGATCGGCACCGACGAGTAGAGCGCGTGGTTCGCCACGCCCACGATCGTCACCAGCACGTCCAGGATGTCCTGATCCGTGGCACCGGCAGCGCGTGCCCGCTCGATGTGACGCTCGACGGCGTACACGTCGAGCGCGGTCGCGGTCGCGTGCATCGTCAGGAGGACCAGTTCCTTCATCCGCGGCGTCAGGTGATCGCCTGCCAGGGGCACGCGCCAGAATTCCGACGCCGCGGCGAACGCCGACGGCGACGCGGCACGGAGCGCGCCGACATCCGCGACCTCGGAGACGACGTCCTCGAGCGATGCGAGATCACGACCGGCTGACGGCGACATGGCGCTTGCCTTCCCCTCATTCCCCGGAGCACCGGCGCCGGAGTCTCTTGTGGACCGTTACTGGCTCTGGGTGCGGTCAGTTGTGGGCGTGCTCGAGCAATCCGCGGATCACCTTCCCGGCCCGCACGTCCGCGTAACCGCTCGCGACCTGGTCGATCGTGTACCGCTTCGTGATCAGCTCGTCCAGCTTGAGGTGCCCCTCGTCGTAGAGCCGCGCCAGCCGGGGAACATCGTAGTGGCTGTTGCACCCGCCGAGCAGCGCTCCGACCATCGTGACGTTGTAGAAGCTGAACCGGTTCCCCTGGAACTGGACGTTCACGTCCGACGCGTCGTCGGCGGTGGCCGTCAGGACGAGCCGGCCGCCCTTGCCGGTGGCCTCGAGCGCGGCCGCGGACACGTCCTTGCGCATGACGCCGACCGTCACGATCACGACGTCGGCACCGGTGCCGCGAGAAAGCCGGCGGGCAAGTTCCGCGCCCTCCTCGGCGTCGGCCGCGGTGTGGGTGGCGCCCACGGTCATCGCGAACTCGCGCTTGAACGGCACGGGGTCCACGGCGATCACGTGGCTCGCCCCGAGGAACGCCGCGCCCTGCACGGCGTTGATGCCGACCCCACCGACCCCGATGACCATGACCGTGTCACCGGGCCGGACCTGACCGCAGTACTCGGCCGAGCCCCAGCCGGTCGGTACTCCGCAGCTCAGCAACGCGGCGACGTCCAGCGGGAACCAGTCCTCGATCTTGATGCAGGACGCCTGCGACACCACGACCCGGTCGGCGAAGGAGCCGAGCATGCAGAATCCGCCGAGCGGCTGCCCGTCGATCGAAGCGCGGTAGGTGCCATCGGGCATGGTCCCCGTGGGCACGTGGGCGGTCAGGTCGCACATGCGCGACCGGCCCGAAACGCAGAACCCGCAGAACCCGCACTGCGGAAGGACGGACAGGATGACGTGGTCCCCCGGCTTGAACCGGTGCACACCGGGGCCGACGGCCTCGATCACCCCGGAGCCCTCGTGCCCGCCGATGAGGGGGTAGGTGCCCGCCCCAGCCGTCCCGCCGTGCCGCCGGTGCTCGTCGGAGCGGCAGAATCCGGCGTACTCCACCCGCACGAGCACCTCCTCGGCGCGGGGCTCCTCCAGTTCCAGGGTCGCGGTGGTCCAGTCCTGTCCTCTACCCAGCAGTACGGAAGCCTGCACCTTCATCTGCCGACACACACTCCTCAGCTCGGCAACGGGCGGTTGTGCGACTCGCGAAGGAAGAACACACCGATCAGGGACGGGATCGCGCCGGCCATGACCAGCCACGCGGGCGAGTACACGCTCCCCGTGACGGAGATGAGCCAGGTCGCGATGTAGGGGGTCGGTCCGGCCACCAGCGCCGTGGTCAACCCGAACGACCACGCGTAGCCGGTGAACCGCAGCCGGGTCGGGAACGACTCCAGCGCCGGAGCCACCATGCAGCCGGTGGCGATCCCGTGGACCAGACCGATCACGATGAGGCCGAGCGTGGGCAGGAGGTGCCCGCCCATCTGCAGCAGTGCGAACGCCGGATAGGCCACCACGAGCGTGATCACGCACAGTGCGAGCAGCATCGGACGCCGGCCGAAACGGTCGGACAGCAGGGCGGCGATCGGCTGAACGACCATCGCGAACAGGACCGCGATCACCACCGACATCAGGGCCGCGCCGCTGGAGAGATGGGCCTTGCTCGTGAGATAGGCGGGCATGAACGTCACGAGCAGGTACGCCGGCACGCTGGAAGGCAGGTTGAACAGGGCGGTACGCCCGATCATCTTCCAGCCCTCGGCGTGGCCCAGCACGGCCTTCAGCGGCCTCTTGGTCGTCTCACCGGCCTGATCCGCTCGTTCGAACGCGGGGCTCTCGCCGATGCGCGACCGGATGTAGAGCCCGACCGCGCCCAAGGGAATGGCCAGCAGGAACGGGATCCGCCAACCCCAGTCGCGCATAGCCGCCGTGCTCAGCGTGCTCGTCAGCGCGGCCGCGACCAGTAGCGCGCTCGTCTGTCCGGCGATCACGCCCCATTGGAGGAAGCTGGCCTGGAAGGCCCGTCGGTGGTCCGGGGAATACTCGCCGATGTAGATCGCCGCGCCGGGAAACTCGCCGCCCACCGAGATCCCCTGGATGAATCGCAGGATCACGAGGGACAGCGGCGCCAGCAGGCCGATGGTCTGGTAGCTCGGGATGAGCCCGATCGCACCACTGGCCAGCGCCATCACCACGATGATCGTGGCCAGGGTTCGCCTCCGGCCGATCCGGTCGCCCAGCGGACCCCACAGGAGCCCGCCCAACGGCCGCGCGACGAAGGCCACCGCGAACACGGCGAACGTGTTGAGCAGGCCGGTCACCTCGTTGTCCGCCGGGAAGAACGTGTGGGCCAGCACCGTGGCCAGAGCGCCGTAGATGACAAGGTCGAAGTACTCGATGAACGACCCGATGCTGGCGGCCACGGTAACCTTCCGCAGCGCCGGTCCGCGGACCGCCCGCCCGGTGCCTGGTGACGTACCGGTGGTGTGACTGGCCGGGTTCGACATCCGTACCTCCTCGTAACGGATCACGGTCCCCCTTCCCGGGCCTGCGGGCCCGGCAGGGACGCCGGCAAGTGGTCGCCGTCGCAGCGACCGTCGTTTGTGATGGTGAACAGATGTACGGCATATCGACGTTCGAGTCAACCACGGATGACCCCGGCGATCGGCGTCGGGATATGCCGGGGGTCGCGTGAAAAGAAAAGTTAGCTGCGAATACGAACGACTATCCGCGACACGCCGTCCGACCAGGCACCGAAGGGGGTGGCGATCCCTGCTTCGACCAGCGCCTTGACACCACAAAACCTACGACATACCGTACCTGCAATCGAAATGTTGAACGCGCTCGCCGATGGGTCCAGGGCTCGAAATCGGTCCCTTGTCCGGCGGGACCCGAGGCCGGCCCAGGCCGGCGCCCGGACACCCCAGAGTGGGGGGTGCAACCCCCCACCTTGCGCTCCGTATCTCGAACAAACCGGCTGATGCAACGAAGCAGGAGGCCCTGATGTCCTCACCCCAGTCCAGTGAGTCCGCGTCGCCACCGGCGGCTCGTTCGAGCAGGATGGAGATGCGTGCCGCCGCAAGCGGCACCCTCGGCTCGGCCCTGGAGTACTTCGACTTCGCGATCTACGGCGCGTTGTCCGCGTCCCTGTTCCCCAAGCTCTTCTTCAGCGGGCTGGGCAGCTCGGGCGCGCTCCTCGCGTCGTTCGCGACGTTCGGCGTCGGCTTCGTCGCGCGGCCCGTCGGCGCTATCGTGCTCGGGCACCTCGGCGACCGCTTCGGTCGCCGGCCGATCCTCTACCTCACGCTCGCCATGATGGGCACCGCGTCCATCGTGATCGGGCTGCTGCCGACCGGCAAAGGCCTCGCCGTCGCGGCGATTCTGGTCGCGCTGCGGTTCATCCAAGGCTTCTCCCTCGGCGGCGAGAACACCGGCAACCAGCTCATGGTCATGGAGCACGCGGACCGCCGAAGGCGCGGCCTGCTCGGCTCCTTCGTCGCGATCGGTTCGCCGATCAGCCAGGTCGTCGCGAACCTCGCGCTGGCCATTCTGACCGCGGTGCTGAGCGATGCGCAGTGGGCCTCGTGGGGATGGCGGGTTCCGTTCCTCGCCAGCCTCGCGATCGTCGCGGTCGCCGCCTACATCCGGACCAAGCTGGCCGAGACGCCCGCGTTCGTGGCGCAGGACGACCAGGTGGCCGAGGAGGCGGCTCCGGCGCCGCGCGGGCGGGGCATCAAGGTGCTGCTGACCCAGCCTCGCGAGATCATCAAACTGGGCCTCCTGTGGGGAGGTCTGGCCCTCTGCTTCTACCTCATCGCGGTGTACGGCCTGACCCTGCTGACCCACCAGGGCAAGATCGCCAGCAACGTCACCTTCGTCATCCTGCTCGTCGCGAACGCGATCTCGGTCCCGGCGTGCATCGCCGGTGGGATGATCAGCGACCGGATCGGGCGCAAGCGAACCGTTCTGATCGGACTCATCGGCACCATCGTCGGCGTGGCCATGTTCTTCGCACTCGCGACCAGCGGGATGGTCTTCCTGATCGGGGTGGCCGTCACGGTGGGACTGTGCGCGATCCAGTTCGCCGCCGGCGCACAGCCCGCGTTCTTCGCGGAGAAGTTCCCCACGCAGTCCCGCTTCTCCGGTTCGGCGCTCGCGTACACGCTGGCCAACCTCGTGTTCGCCGCCCCCGCCCCACTGGTGGCGACGGCGCTGGCTTCGGCCGGCGGGCCGCAGGCGGTCATGTGGCTCGCCCTCGGCGCGATGGCGATGTCGGTGATCGTGCTGTTCACGATCACCGACCGGACCGGCATCAACCTGGCGACGTTCACCCAGGAGCACGAGTCGCCGGTCGCGACCCGGGCGCCGGACCCGCAGGGCACGCAGGCCTGATCACGAGGCCGGCCCGGGCGCCGGATCCTTCCGGCGCCCGGGCCTCACACGATCCACCATCGTTCCGACCACTGGGGAAATGCCGATGAGTAGGGGCCCGGAGGCCTATCCCACACAATCGAAAGTCCGGACGACAAAGATCCGCGGTGGCCAGTTCTTCGGCATTCCGCGGTCTCTCGCGTGGGGGCTGCTAGCCGTTGTGCTGTTCATGGCCGGCGACGGCATGGAAACGGCGTTCCTCACCAAGTACATGACGACGCTGGGGCTTTCCAGCAGCCAGTCCGCACACGTGGTGACCTCCTACGGGGTCGCCGTCACCATCGCCTCCTGGCTGGCCGGGGTGCTCGCCCAGGCACACGGGCCGCGGAAGGTGATGGCCGCCGGACTCGGCATCTGGATCGTCTCGCACGTCCTCTTCCTCGTCTTCGGCCTGCAGGCGCACAACTACGTCGCGATGCTGGTGCTCTACGGGGTGCGCGGCCTCGGCTATCCCCTGTTCGCGTACGCGTTCATCGTGTGGATCGCCTACGCCGCCGACAAACGCAAACTCGCCCGTGCCATGGGGATGTACTGGTTCGCCTGGGCCTTCGGGTACGGCGTGATCGGCAGCTACCTGCCCAGCGCGGTCATCCCGGTCATCGGCTACCAGGCGACCCTCTGGATGGAACTCGGCTGGATCGTCACCGGCGGTGTCCTGGGGCTGACGCTCGTTCGCGGTCGGTTCCGCCCGGTCGGCACCGGCGCGGACGCCGCGGCGGCCGGCGAGCAGAGCGGAACCCTGCAGGTTCTCGTTCGCGGCATCACCATCCTCGCCCGCCGCCCGCGCATCACCGTCGCCTGCGGCGTCCGCACCATCAACGCGCTCTCGATGTACGGACTGCCGGTGATGATGCCGATTTTCCTGACCGATCCGCGCGTCGGTTTCACCGTGCCGCAGTGGCTGCAGATCTGGGCGTGGATGTTCCTGGCCATCGTGTTCACCACGCCCGTCTGGGGCATCGTCGCCGACCGCATCGGCTGGGCGCGCCAGGTCGGCTGGTTCGGCTGCGTCGGCACAGCGGTGGCGACCGTGCTGTTCTACTACGTCCCGGTCGAGTTCGGCGCGAACTACTGGGCACTCACCGGGGTCGCGGTCCTGCTCGGCATCACCTTGGGTGCCTTCATCCCGATGTCGGCGATCATGGCCTCCCTGGCGCCCCCGGACGACCGGGGCCCCGCCATGGCGATCCACAACATCGCGGCCGGACTGAGCAACGCGGCCGCGCCGGCCATCGTCGGCCTCGTCCTCCCGCTCCGCGGCGACGGCGGGGTGATCTGGGTCTTCGCCATCCTCTACCTCGTCGCGGCCGTCCTTACCCCGTTCCTGGCCCCCGCCCAGCGGATGGCCGCTCTGGAGGCCGACGCCGAGGCGGCCGCCGTGACGTGAGCCGGGCGACCCGGGATCATCACCGCACACGACCACACCCGACGAGGAGCACTCAATGCTGACGCGCGCCGCGATTCTCCGCGAATCTCCCGGAAAGTTCGAGATCGTCGACCTCGAACTCGACGCACCCCGGCAGGGAGAACTGCAGGTCAAGCTCGCCGCGAGCGGGCTGTGCCACTCCGACGACCACTACCAGGCCGGCGAGACGCCGCTGAACCACTATCCGATGGTCTGCGGTCACGAGGGGGCCGGCGTCGTGGAGGCGGTCGGCCCGAACACGCCGGGGTGGGCCGTCGGTGACCACGTCGTCTTTTCGTTCCTGCCCACGTGCGGTCGCTGCCGCTGGTGCGCCGAAGGCATGACGCACCTGTGCGACCTGGGTGCGTTCACCCTGACCGGGTCGCGCTTCGACGACCCCGGCAGTTTCCGGTGCTCACTCGGCGGGGAGCCGGTCGGCCAGTTGTGCGGGATCGGCACCTTCGCGGAGCGCACGGTGGTGTCGGCGAACTCGGCGATCAAGATCGCCCACGATCTGCCGATGGACAAGGTCTGCCTGCTGGGCTGTTCGGTGGGCACCGGCTGGGGTTCGGCGGTCTACGCCGCCGATGTGGCGCCAGGTGACGTGGTGATCGTGATGGGCACCGGGGGCGTGGGCATCCATGCCGTTCAGGGCGCCGCGCACGCGGGGGCGACCGCCGTCGTGGCCGCCGATCCCGTCGCGTTCAAGCGAGAGACCGCGGAGCAGGTCGGCGCCACGCACTCGTTCGCCTCGATCGGCGAAGCCGACGAGTTCGCCAAGTCGATCACCGACGGGCACGGCGCGGACAAGGTGATCGTGACCGTCGGTGTGCTCACCGGTGAGCACATCGCGCAGGCGTTCGCGGCGGTCCGCAAGGGGGGCACGGTGGTGGTCACCGCGATCGGTGACGTCGAGGCGACCGTGGGCATCCCGGTCAGCGCCTTCGAGCTGACCGTGATGCAGAAACGGCTTCAGGGCGCACTGTTCGGCCAGTGCAACCCCGCTTCGGACATTCCGCGTCAGATCCGGATGTACCGGGCCGGCCAGCTGAAGCTGGACGAGCTGGTCACCCGGACGTATCGGCTCGACGAGGTGGTCAAGGCGTATGAGGACATGCACGCCGGGCACAACATCCGGGGCGTGATCGTGTTCGACTGAGCGCCCGGCGGCATGTCGTCATCGCCTCGCCGGATCAGGGCTCGAACACGCCCTTGCCCGCGTCCTGCTTGTCGAACCAGTGGTAGGCCTCCACGGCCTGGTCGAGCTTCCAGGTGTGGCTGAACAGATCGTCGATCGGGAGCCGGCGTTCGGCGGCGAAGGCGGCGCAGCGCATCTGCTCCACTGTGGACATCGTCCAGGACGTCAGCAGCGTCAGCTGCCTGCGCAACGTGTCGCGCGTGTTGAACTGCACGTCCGCGCCGAGCCCGATGAAGCACACCCGCCCCCAGGTGGCGGCGACCTCGAGCGCCTGCCTGGCGGCGACGGTCGCACCCGAGGTTTCGATGACGACCTCGGCGCCTCGGCCGTGGGTCAGGTCGCGCACGGCCTGCACCACGTCGGTCTCCGCGGAGTTGATCACCGCGTCCGCCCCGAACGCCCGTGCGCTGTCCACCCGCTGCTGCGCCACGTCCACGGCGATGACGCGGGCGCCGAGCACGGCGGCCAGCATGGTCGCCGACAGGCCGACCGGCCCCTGCCCCAGCACCACCAGGTCCCGGCCCGCCACGTCGCCGAGCCTTACCAGCCCGCCCCAGGCCGTGCCGGTGCCGCAGCCGATCGCCGCTCCCGCCCGGAAACTCAGCTCACCCGGCAGCGGGATGGTCTGGCTCGCGGGCACCTTGATGAAGTCGGCGTGACCGCCGTGTTCGTTCAGGGTGGGGATCCGCGGAGGCATCGTGGTGCACAGCTGCGGCCAGCCGGACCGGCAGTCGCCGCACGTGCCGCATCCCCAGTAGTGGTGGATCATGACCCGGTCGCCCACGGACGCGGTGCGGGCGGGCACGCCCGGCCCCACCGCCGCGATCTCGCCGCACGGCTCGTGCCCCTGGATCACGGGCACGCCCTCCTCCCCCGAGGGCTCGGGAGAACGGTAGTAGTGCAGGTCGCTGCCGCACATGCCCGACGCGCGGATCCGGACGACCACCTCGCCGAAGCCCGGTTCGGGATCGGGGAAGTCTCTGACCTCGGCAGTCCGGTTCCCGGTGAAAACGACGCCCTTCACGCGCCCGCTCCTCTCGTGTCACGACCTTGCTTTCGGCACTGCCGTGGACGATATTATGAACACTCATACTGCATTTCGTCGGCGCACTCCGTCCAGCGTTCGTCCGTCGCCGGCGGGAAAGGATCGATGAAGACCCATGACTCGGACCGACGAAGCCGACCTGGTTGTCCTTGACCCATTGTCCAGTGACGTCTGGCGCGCGACGCTGAACTCGCCGGAGGACCGCAACGCCCTCTCGGGCGATATGCGGCGAGCCATCCTGCAGGCGCTGCGCGACGCACACGAGGCGGGGGCGAAGGTCGTCATCGTCCGGGGCGACGAGCGGGCCTTCAGCTCCGGCTACCGCCTCGATCCCGGCGTCATGCGCCCGTCGACGACCGTCGAGGACCGCGCACGCCTGGTCGAGGTCACCGACTTCCTCCGCGCCTACCGCGAACACCCGATCGTCACCATCGCCGAGATCCGCGGATACTGCCTCGCCGGCGGCACGGACCTGATGCTGGCCAGCGACGTCGCGGTGGCCGCGTCCGACGCCTCACTCGGTGTGCCGAACGTCCGCGGCCTCGGGATCACGTTGTTCTTCCCCGTCTGGTCGTGGTTGCTCGGCCCGCAACGCGCCAAGCTGCTCGCGTTGACCGGCGACACGATCACGGGCGCGGAAGCGGCCCAGTGGGGGCTCGTCGCCACCTCGTTCCCCGTCGACGACGTGGAGGAGCGGACGCGCGCGATCGCCGAGCGCATCGCGCTGATGCCCCGGGAGCTCCTCGGGGTCGTCAAGGAGGCGCTGAACGTGGTGTGGGACTCGGCGGGGCTGGGCACCGCGGTCCTGCGAGCCGCCGAACTGGACGCGCTCTCGCACGCCACCCGCCCGGTCGAGGAGTTCTGGGCGCACGTCGCCGAGGGCGGCATGCGCAAGGCGCTCGCCGCGCGGGACGCCGCCTTCCACGGCGGGCGCATCCTCGACCTGCTGTAGCCGGATCGACCCACGACCGGTCGCCGCGCACGGATTCGCGGCGGCCGGACCGATTCCGGCCGAACCGAAGGACCACGATCAATGCCGATCTCGGAAGATGGCCGTACCACCCGATCGACCCAGCACGCCCCAGCCGATCCCGAGACGCCCCGAAGCGGACAGTCCTTCAGACGCCTCGCGTTCGCGAGCCTTGTCGGAACCGTGATCGAGGCCTACGACTTCGCGTTGTACGGCGTCGCGGCCGCGCTCGTGTTCCCCCGGGTCTTCTTCCCCTCGCTCGGCGGCGCCGCCGGCGCGATCGCGTCGTTCGCGACACTCGGCGTCGCGTTCGTGGCCCGGCCCGTCGGAGCCGTCCTCTTCGGACACTTCGGCGATCGCTACGGCCGCAAGGCGACGCTGATCGCGACGGTCCTCGGGATGGGGATCGGGACCACGCTGATGGGACTGATTCCGTCGGCCACGACGATCGGCGTGGCGGCACCGATCCTCATCATCGTCCTGCGGGCGGTGCAGGGACTGGCCATCGGCGGTGAATGGGCGGGGGCCGCGCTGCTGGTCACCGAACACGCACCGAGAAACCGGCGCGGGCTGTACGCGATGTTCCCCCAGCTGGGCGCCGCGATCCCGATCGCGCTCTCGGCGGGAACGCTGCTGCTGATCAGCCTGATGGTGAGCCCGGCGACCTTCGTCGCGTGGGGGTGGCGGATCCCGTTCGTGGCCACCGCGATACTCACCCTGGTCGCCCTCTACATCCGCCTCAAGGTCGAGGAGACCCCGGCGTTCGTCCAGGATCGCAAGCGCGCCACGCCCGCGAGCGCCCCCCTCCGGCAAGCGCTCCGGCAGCAGCCCCGCACGATCCTGCAAGGGGCCGGCGTGGCGCTGACGACGCTCACGTTCGTCTACGTCGCACAGTCCTTCGTCGCGAACTACGGGGTGGAGACACTCGGCCTGTCCCGCAATCAGGTGCTCGGCGCGACCGCGCTGTCCGGCCTCTGCTACACGGCGTTCACCGCGATCAGTGCCGTCCTGTCGGACAAGATCGGGCGGCGCACGATGATCGGTAGCGCCGAGATCGCGGGCGTGCTGTGGGCGCTGGCGTTGTTCCCGTTGCTCAACACCGGCACCATCGCCGCCTACGGCCTGGCGCTGTGCGTCACGATGGCGATCGCCGGCCTCGCCTACGGCGCGGTGGCCGCGTTCCTGCCCGAGCAGTTCCCCACCCGGTATCGCTACACCGCCGCCGGCATCTCTTACCAGATCACCGGCGTCCTGGGCGGCGGCGTCGCACCGCTGCTCGCGCCGATCATCATCGAATGGCGCGGCTCGACCGCGTTCGGCTTCGTCCTCGCGGCCCTGTCGGCGATCGCGGCGATCTGCACGTTCTCGTTGAAGGACCGGACCAAGGACACCATGGACTGGAGCCTCGACAGCTAGCGGCACCACCGCACCGGGCCGGAACGTAGCAGTTCGGCCCGGTGCTCCGGTGCGGCGATCGCCGCGAGCTTCGCCGCGCGTTCGCCCAGCGGCGCAGCACCGATGTCCGCGGCGCCGTGTTCGGTGACGACGAAATCGATGTCGCTTTTCAGGCTGGTCACGGGGCCGCTGAGCCGCCTGACGATGCGGCTCGCGCCGGAGCCCGACGTGGACGGCAACGCCACGATCGCCCTGCCGCCCTCGCTGAGCCGGCACGCCCGGAAGAAGTCCACCTGGCCGCCGACCGCGCCGACGTACCGGCCGGCGACGACCTCGGAGTTCACCTGGCCGAGCAGATCGACCTCGATGGCCCCGTTCACGGCCACGAACGGCTTCGCCCGTGCGATCGCGGCCGGCGCAAGCTGCTCCTCGATCGGCGCGATGCGCACGAGCGGCGACTCCTCGACGAACCGGTAGAGCCGCTCGGTGCCCAAGGCGATCCCGACCACGCAACTGCCGGGAGCGAGATCCAGCGCCCCGGCCTCGTACAGGTCCACGAGCCAGTCGCCGGCCAGGCCCGACCGCACGCGCAGGCCGGTCCGCCCCCGAAGCTCCGCCGCGACGGCGGCGCCCAGCGCGCCCGCGCCCAGCTGGATGGTGGCGCCGGACGGGACCAGCGCGGCGACGTTGGCAGCGACGCGCCGTTCGGCCTCCGTCGGCGGTCGGTCCGGCGAGCCGGCGAGACTCCGGTCCGAACTGATCGCGGCCGTCACCCGGGAGGCGTGCAACCGTCGTGACGACCGCGTCCGGGGCACCGCCGAGTTGACCTCGACGAGGACCGTGCGCGCCCGCTCAGCGGCGAGCAGGGCGTAGTCCGCCGTGGCACCCAGGTCGAAACAGCCGTTCTCGTCCGGGGGACCCACCTGGAGGAGAACGACGTCGACGTCCCGGGTCATCACCTCGGCGAGCCGGGTGTAATGGCACGCGACGACGTCCACCATGCCCTTCTCGCCGAGTTCGCGCAGCGGACCATGCAGGATGTAGCTCTCGATGCGGGGCCGGCCGGGCGACGCCTGCCGCCACGCGTCGCTGAGGGTGTACCCGCACACGGCGGTCAGCCCGTCGATGGTGGCGGCGGCGCTGATGAACTGCTCGACCAGCGCGGGTGGCTCGGCGGTCGCCTGGCCGATGAGCACCCGGTCCCCGGGCCGCAGGTGGCCCGCGATGTCCATAGTGGACATCCTAAGCGCGCTAGATCTTGGCGACGACGTCGCGCTGGAAGGACTCCATCCTGGTCAGAGCCTCATCGGTGGTGTCGTAGGCGAAACGGAAGTCGACCGCGATCAGCCCGAGGTCGCGCAGCGCGCGCAGATCCGCGGCGACCTCCTCGGGGCCACCGGAGAACAGCCGTCGCTCACCGTCGCCCGCCTCCGGCGGGAGTGCCGGGCCGTAGTGGTGCACCCGCATGGCGACGGCGACGCTGTCCGGGTCGCGTCCGGCGGCCTCGGTGAGCGCACGCATCTTGGCGATTCCGGCACGCAGCCGGGCCAGGCTGTCCAACGGCTTCGCCGCATCGTTGGGCACCGGGTACCAGGCATCGCCCAACCGCGCGGCCCGGCGCATCGCGGGGCCGCTCAGGCCGCCGATCCACACGGGAGGATGGGGCTTCTGCTGCGGTTTGGGCTCGAACTTGATGTCCGAGAACCGCACGTACTTCCCGTCGTAGCTGGGGTTCTCCTCGGTCCAGAGGGCCTTCATCGCCTCGAGGTACTCGTCGGTCACCCGGCCGCGCTCGGCGAAGGGCGGCAGGTCGAGCACCTCGAACTCGTCCTCCATCCAGCCGGTCCCGGCACCGACGGTCAGCCGACCCCCGGACAGGACGTCGATCGTGGACATCACCTTCGCGGTCAGGATCGGCGGCCGGTACGGCACCACCATGACCGACGTGACGAACCGGAGGGTGGTGGTCTTCGCCGCGAGGAACGCGATCGCCGTCAGCTGCTCGTGCCGTCCGCCGGAGGCGACGGCCGGGAAGACGCCGTCGGTGGCGTAGGGGTACGTCGCCCGCAGGGTCGTCGGGGTGACCAGGTGGTCGCTGACGGTTGTGTAGTCGTACCCGAGCGCTTCGCCCTCGGTCACCAGCTGGATGCGTTCCCCTGGATCCGACACGGCTCCGGGCGTCCGTGCGTCAAAACCGATGTCCATGCAAGCTCCTTGCGCCGATCGGGCCGTGCCCGCGCCGCGGGCCCCTGGCAGCCGGCGAGAAACCGCCGCTACCGGCGTCATTCTAGATCTCGTATGGACGGTCACTATACCGAACGCGCGCCGCCCTTGGCCAGCCCTTGCCCCCGCGCGGCGTACGGCATAGCGTATATCTGTTCATCTTTTCGTCTTCATCGACGGTGAAGAGCCAGGCGCAAGGAGGCACCAGTGGCTGTAATGGTGACCGGGACCGGGTTCGTGGGCAGCTATGTGGTCAGAGATCTGCTGGCCGCTGGCGAGCAGGTCGTACTGTATGGCTACTTCGGTGGCCGCGGCGAACCGGCGACACTCGACCTGCCGGACCTGAAGTTCCTCGATCACCTCGTGGACGGCGATGTGCTCGACCGCGTGACCGCCGTCGTCGGCGATGTCACCGACCTCTCGGCCATCCTGGCGACTGTCGAGCGCCACAACGTGCGCTCGATCGTGCACCTGGCATCGAAGGTCACGGCCGCCGCGGTGGCCGACCCGCTGTCCGCGATCCGGGTCAACGCCGAAGGCACCGGCAACATGTTCGAGGCCGGCGCACGGGCGAAACTCGACAAGGTCGTCTGGGCGAGTTCGATCTCGGTCTTCGGGCCGCGCTCGATCGGGCCCTCCGGGGTGATCAGCGACGACAGCGCTCCCGACCCCAACGACGTGTACGGTTCGGCGAAACTGCTCTGCGAGCGGATGGCCCTGGGCTACTACGACAACCACGGGCTGGACGTCACCGGGCTGCGGCTGAGCCGCGTGTACGGCTTTGGCGAGCACGTCAAGGCCGCCCGCGGCAGCGGCAGCGCGTGGTTGCAGAAGCTGTTGTACGAGCCCGCCGTGGGCGCCGGGCCCTCCGTCGTGCCGTGCGGCGACCTCAACGTCGATTTCCATTACGTGGAAGACGTGTCCGACGCGTTCGTGCGGGCCCTGCGGCATCGCGGCGGCCAGGGCCGCAGTTACCTCACGCACGGCGACTACCGGCCCGTCGCCGAGGCGTTCGACTTCGTGCGGGAACTGCTGCCGGACGCCGACCTGACCCTGGTGCCCGGTCTGCCGGGCGGGACGTCGACGAGCTGGTCGCGACAGTACGACGCCAGCGGTGCGGAAGCCGACCTCGGCATTCGAAGCCGGGTCCGCATGGAGGAAGGCGTGTACCGCACCATCAACCAGTACCGCGTCCACGCCGGTCTTCCCCCGGTGCCGGAGCCGAAGTCCCTGTCGGCCAGCTCCGTCTGAACCGGGAGGGGCGCAAAAGCGTGGGGGCGGGCCGACATCGGCCCGCCCCCATTACCGGTTCGCGGAGTCAGGCGCCCCGGAACCGCGGAACCCGCTTCTCCCGCCACGCCTGGACTCCTTCGCGGAAGTCCTCGGTGACCTTCAACGGATCCTGCTGGGAACGCTCGTGGCGCAGGGTTTCCTCGACCTTCTCGACCAGGTCCGCCCGGAGCGTGCGCCGGGTGGAGGCCACGGCGAGCGGCGCCGACTTCGCGATCTCGGCGGCCAGCGCGAAAGCCTCGTCGTCCAGCGTGTCCGGCTCGGCCAGGCGGTCGGCCAGCCCGATCGCGACGGCTTCCTCGCCGGGGACGCGCCGGGCCGTGTAGAACAACTCGGCCGCGCGCTGGGGGCCGAGGAGCCGCGGCAGCGTGAGCGACAGGGCGAAACCCTGGGTCATCCCGATGCGGTTGAAGTTCGCCAGGAAGTACGCCGACGGCGTGGTCACGCGGAAGTCGGCCAGCAGCGCGAGCCCGAGCCCGCCACCGATGGCGGCTCCCCCGACGGCCGCCACGATGGGCAGCGGCTGCCGGAACAGTCGCGGCACAATGTCGTAAATGTGCGGCTGCCCGGGACCGGTCGGCCCGTCGCCGACGAAGTCGGCGCCCGCGCAGAAGTGCTTGTTCGTGGTGCGCAGCACGACCGCGCGGCTGCCACGATCCCGCAGATCGTCCAATGTGGACGCGATCTTCTCGAGCAGCTCGTAGTTGAAGTAGTTGTGCCGTCCCCGGCTGAAGGTCACCACGCCGACCGCGCTGTCCGCCCGCAGGTCGACGTCGACGACCGCCGTGGCGCCGACCTGGTCTGTGGTCTCCATTGTCCTCACAGTACCTTTCTAGCCTGTTCTTTCGCTCGTGCGCTGCTCGATCAGCTCCGGCAGCAACGCCTTTCCCTCCCGCAGCCAGTGGCGAACGCCACCGGTCCAGCCCGGGAAACCGCCCGCTCGCACGGACGCGATGTCTACGTCGTCGGGATCGTGGAGGATCCTGGGGGCCGCCTCGGCCGCGGTCTCCGCGACCCGGTCCAGCACCGCGCGCACGAGGTCGGCGTCCGGTGCGCCGGCCGAGATGGTGGCCGGGCGCGTCCGGGACAGTCCCGCCCAGTACGCGGCGTGGGCGATCCGGTCCGCCGGCTGCCCGGCGGCCACCTGCTCGGCGAGGGCCGCCGCGATCGCCTCCTGGACCACGTCCCCGAACGAGCCGGCGCCCTGGCGCAGCCGGACGACGACCGCACCGGCCTTCGCCAGTGCGGCCACACCGCGTTCGGTCTCGTCGCCCGAAGCCATCTCGCACTCGACGACCCGCTGACCGTCGCCGACGTAGTCGTCCCGGTCCCACGTCGCCACATCCGCCACCGGCGTGCCCCCGGCCGGTGCGGCCACCTGGCGGCGGAGCGCGGTGGTGGCGAAGAAGTGCGTCCTGACGCAGTTCTTGGCGCCCGGATCGACGACCAGCGACGCGAAGGCGGCGGATTCGGCCGCCAGCGCCTCGTCGATCCCCAGCTCGAGGGACTGCCAGGCGACCTGGGTCAGCAGCTCGCGGGCACGATTGGCGCGGTCAGCCGGCAGCGGACGCGGACCGGCCGCGGGGGGCGCGGATTCCGGCGTCCGGGGCAACGGTGCCGGCGGGGCCGCGATCCACGTTCGTGCCAGCGCCTCCGCGGCTTCGGCGGACGGCGCCGAGGCGTCGACCAGGCCCAGCCGGATCGCGTCGGCGAGCGGGATCGGGCGGCCGGGCAGCAGCACCTCGTCGAGCGCCCGCTCGAGCCCCAGCCGCCGCACGGTGCGCACGACGCCGCCCGCCCCGGGGAGCAGCCCGAGACCGACCTCCGGCAGCCCGACCGTGGTCCGTCCATTGTCGACACCGATCCGGTGGTGGCAGCACAGCGCGAACTCGAGCCCGCCACCGAGGGCGGGGCCGTCGATCAGTGCGACGACCGGTTTGCCGAGGCGTTCGAGCCGGCGGTAGTAGGACTTGCGGCGGTTCAGATCGGTCACGAACTCGCCGAGACCGGCCGGAGTGGCCGCGAGCAACCGGTTGAGATCGCCCCCGGCCAGGAACGACTTCTTCCCGGACCGGATGATCACCCCGGCGATGCGGTCCTGCTCGCGTTCGAGCCGTTCGATCGCTTCGATCAGGGCCTCGGCGAAAGTCACGCTCATCGTGTTGACGCGCTGCGCGGGATCGTCGAGCAGGAGCGTGACGACCGCGTCGGCCGACTCGCTCCAGCGCACCGGCGAAGTCACGCCGTCACCGCGGGCGAGGCGGCATGCGCACCGCGCCGTCCAGACGGATCGTCTCGCCGTTGAGCATCGGGTTCTCGATGATGTGCTCGGCCAGCATCGCGTACTCCGAGGCCTTCCCGAGCCGGCTCGGGTGCGGCACCGGCTCGTAGAGCTTCTGCTTCACCTCGTCGGAGAACCGGGACAGGATCGGGGTGTCGAACACCCCGGGGGCGATGGTGTTGACGCGGATCTGCCGCTGCGCGAGGTCGCGTGCGGCGACGATCGTCATGCCGACGATGCCCGCTTTCGACGTGGCATAGGGCAGCTGGCCGACCTGACCCTCGTAGGCGGCGACGGACGCCGTCAGGATCACCACGCCGCGGTCGTCGCCGTCCAGGTCGTTCTTCGCCATCGAACTCGCCGCGAAGCGCAGCACGTTGTAGGTCCCGACGACGTTCAGCCGCAGGATCTCCTCGAACAGCTTGCCGTCCCCCGGCCCGCCGTCCCGGTCCAGCACACGGACGGTGCCGCCGCGTCCGGCGCAGTGCACCGTCGCGCGGATCGGGCCGCGGGCCTCGGTGGCGGCCACCGCCGCGGCCACGGCGTCGGGATCGGTGACGTCGGCCGCCTCGAAGGCCCCGAGCTCACCCAGTTCCGCGGCGCGCTCGGCGCCCGCGGAGGTGGGCAGGTCGAGCAAGGTCACCTGACACCCTCGTCCGACGAGCCGTTGCGCCGTCGCGAATCCCAGTCCCGACGCCCCGCCGGTGACCAGCACCGAGGCACCCTTCAGTTCCACGAACGCCAACCCCTTTCCGCGCTGTTCAGAGCCGCTCGATGACCATGGCGTTGGCCATCCCGCCCGCCTCACACATCGTCTGCAGGCCGTACCGCCCGCCGCCGGACTCCAGTCCGGCCACCAACGACGAGAGCAGGCGGATGCCGGACGCGCCGAGCGGATGCCCCAGCGCGATCGCCCCGCCGAGCGCGTTGAGCCGGCTCGAGTCGTAGGCGAACTCGGCCGACCAGGCCAGCGGCACCGACGCGAACGCCTCGTTGACCTCGACCAGGTCGATGTCCTCGATCGACATCTTCGCCTTGGCGAGAACCTTGTGCGTGGCCGGAATGATCCCGGTGAGCATGAGTATCGGGTCGTCCCCGGCCACGCTGGCCGCGACGACCCGGGCACGCGGCCGCAGGTTCAGCCGTGCCGCGCGCTCTTCGCTCATGACGAGCGCCGCACCCGCGCCATCGGTGATCTGCGACGAGTTCCCCGCCGTGATCTTCCAGTCCAGCTGCGGGAATTCCGCCCGCATCTCGTCCGAGGCGAAGGCGAGCGGCAACTCGGCCAGCTTTTCGGGCGTGGACCCCGGGCGGATCGTCTCGTCCGCGTCGACGACCACGCCGTCCGGGCGGGTGATCGGCGTGATGTGCGGTGCGAACAAGCCGGCGTCGGCCGCCCGGTGCGCACGGGCGTGGGATTCGGCGCTGAGCTCGTCCAGCGCGGCACGCGACAGTCCGTACTTGTCGGCGATCAGCTCGGCGGCCACGCCCTGCGAGACCAGCCCCGGGAAGCGGGCGTGCACACCGGGACCGGCGGGATCCGAGCCCTTACGGTTGGTGCCCATCGGGATCCGGCTCATCGACTCGATGCCACCGGCGATGGCGATGTCGTACGCGCCCGCCATCACACCCTGCACGGCGAAGGCGAACGCCTGCTGCCCCGACCCGCACCGGCGCTCGATGGTCGTCGAGGGGACGGACACCGGGAAACCCGCGGACAACCACGCGTGGCGGCCCGGGGTCCCCGACTGCTCCCCCACCTGGCCCACACACCCGATGAGCACGTCGTCAACGGCGGCCGGGTCGATACCGGTGCGCCGCACGAGGTCGGTGAGCACCTGGGCGAGCAGCTCCACCGGATGCAGTGGCGCGAGGGAACCGGTCGGCTTGCCCCGGCCCATCGGGGACCGGACCACGTCGACGAGGACGGCGTTCGGCATGGTGCCTCCTGATCAAGCGGCGTGGGACGACTTGGGCGTGCCGGTGCCGGGCCGTTCGGGCGCGGCCCGCAGCGCCGCGGGCTCCTGGCCGACGAACTGCCAGGGCAGCCCGGTGACGTCGTAGCGGCCGAGTGCGGTGGAGTCGACCGGCTGGAACAGGCCGGTGCTGCGCACGAACACGTCCCGGGCCAGGTCGTGGGCGGTCAGCACCTCCGAGACCCGGAACCCCTCGGCGAGCAGCAGCTCGGGCAGGTCCTCGCGGTCGAGCGGGCCGACGTCGGCCAGCTCGCCCTTGGTCGTGATCGGCGGGAGCGGGCGGCCGACGATCGCTTCGAATCGCGCGACCTCGTCCGCGTCGCGCAGCGACACCGCGACCATCCGGCGCGAATCCCGCAGCCGCACGAAGAAGTCACCGCCCACCGCGGGCGCCCGGTACGCCTCGGCCGGATCGACGCCGGCTAGGTCGGTCAGCTGGGCCGCGGTCAGCTCCCCCATCGACACGTCGACCGCGGCGCTGGAATCGCGCTCGGGAGCCAGGGACCACGCGAGCGTCCACGCGGCGAGCGCCACGCTGGTGAGCGGATCGGCCCAGGGCGTGCCCATGTCACCCATCTCGCCGCGGGCGTCCCGGGTGGCCGAGACGAGACCGGCGAAGGCGTGGATGTTGTGCCCGTAGGCCCGGTAGTGGGACCAGGCGCCGGTGCCGCCGAACCCGCTGGAGGTCAGCGACAGCGTCGGCGTTTCCGCCGCCAGGACGGAGTTCCCGTCGACGCCGACGACCTTCGCGCGGCGGGGCGTGAGGTTGGTCAGCACGACGTCGAACGCGCCCACGTCGAGCGCCGCGCCGAGGCGGCCCACCTCGACGTCGAGGGTCTGCTTGCAGAAGTTGAGCTGGTTGAAGTAGGCGCTGCGGTTGAGGCCGGGCACGCCGTCGGCGAACGGGCCGCGCCGCCGGTAGATGTCGAGCCGGCCCGGGTCTTCCAGCTTGGTGACGTCGGCGCCCATCGCGCCGAGCCACGCCGCCGCGAGCGGCACCGCGAGGACGTGCCCGGCGTCGAGCACGCGCAGGTCGGCCAGCGGGATGACGGACTTCGCCCGGTCGGCGGCGCGTTTACCGGGCGCCTCGGTGATCTGCGCCGGGAGCACGGGGGTGCCTTCGCCCGTCAGGTCGACCGACCGGCCGGCCTCCTGTGCGCGCTCCGCGAAACGGGTGACCGAGTTGACCGCGGTGCACGGCACTCCGGCGGCCTGCAGCACCTGCTCGCACTCCTCGGCGGTGCGGGTGGCGGCCCACTCCGTCAGGCGTGCGTTGACGTCGTCGGCCCGGCGGCGGGCGTCCTCCAGGGTGGCCACGTCGTCCAGCGCGGGCGAGAGCGTCCGCCGGAACGCGTCCCACTGGTGCTCTTCCAGCACCAGCACGTACACCGCGCCGTCGAGACAGTCGAAGAAGCCCGACGGCGCGCCGTAACGCGCGCTGCCGCCCTCGTCCGGGCAATCCGCCAGCGCGTGCGCCATCTCCAGCGTCAGGCCGGTGGCGATCACCGCGCCCTGTGCGGACACGTCCACGTGTACCGGCTGCCCCTGGGCGCGCAGGGTGTGCAGGCCGTGCAGTGCCGCCACCGCCATCACGTAGCCCACGAGTTTCAGGCCCAGCGCTCCCGGCGGCACGATCGGCGCCCACTCGTCGCCGATGCGGGAATGGCCGAGGATGCCCCCGGCCGCAAGGACACTCAGGTCCGACCCGTAGGCATCGGCCCGGCGCGTGGACAGGCCGTACGCGCTCGCGGTCACCCACACCGAACGGTTCGTGCCGGCGACGTACTCCAGGTACTCCGCGGCCGTCGGCGCGTCCCGGCCCGGCACACCGGTGGGACGTTCGATCCGGTCCACCAGCACGACGTCGGCCGCGGGGTCGCCCGCGCCCGCCTCGTCCACCACGACCTGGGCGCCCAACTGGGCCAGCACACGGCCGGCCACCTCGAGGGCCGGTGAGCTTCCGAGGACCCGCACCCGAGTGTCCCGCAGCCAAGCCACCGTCGGGCGATGCTCGGCGGAGGGGGGCCTACTCGTGGTCAACCCTGACGTCATGCTCGCTTCATCCTTCCCTGTCGCGGATAGCGCGGACCACCGCAGGGGCCCGGCCCCCGGCACCCGCGCCGCGAGCCCCGGCCGAAACGTGAGACGCAAACCGAAAATGCTCCACAGTGGCCAACATTTCGGTTACCCAGCATGGTTCACTATAACGTACGTCTATACGATATTACAAATGACAATGATGGACCCGGCTCGATCGCGCTGACGCGCCCGGCCGGTCTGTTTCCGGTACAGTCGGCGGCTCCTGGAGGGGACGTGGCAAGCTACGTTCGACGGAGGCCGGACCGGCGCTACGTCGCAGAACATCAGGGGTCACGGCATGGCTTGGCCCGAGGAAAGGGATCAAGGGATGGCGACAGCGAGCGGGCAGACCGCACAGGCGCGCAGCCCCGAACACCGAACGGTCAGCCGCGTGATGGCGATCCTGGAAGTGATCGTCGCGAGTGAACCCCACGGCCTGCGACTGGCCGACCTGCCCGACATGGTGGGAGCCCCGAAATCGTCGATCCACGGACTCGTCAAGGGTCTTGTCGCCACGGGCTATCTCCGCGAGCACCGCGGCCGCTACTTCCAGGGCCCGGCGGTGTCGGTGCTCGCGCTCGGCGCCCAGCAGGTCCCGGCCGCCTACCACCACGCGCTCGAGCAGCTGTCGAAGACCTGGAACGAGACCGCGATACTGGCGACACTCGCGGGCGACTCGGTGATCAACATCGACCTCGTCGAGTCGACCCAGACGATCCGCGCGTCGCCGCCGCTGCACGAGCGCCGTCCAATGTGGCCGGGGAGCTACGGCAAGGTCTTCCTCGCCTTCATGGACCCGCGCCGGCGCGAGGCCTACCTCCGCCGCAAGCACACCGATCCCGACGAGCAGGTGCGCATCCGCAAGGAACTCGAAACGATCCGCGCGATGGGCGTCAGCTTCAACCGCGGCGAGACCATGCCCGACCTCTTCGGTGTCGCCAGCCCGATCACCCTGGCCGGGATCGACGTCACGCTCGCGATCGGGCTGGCCGGCCCCGCGCCGAGGATGTCCGGCAGGCTCGACGCGATGGCCGAGAGCGTGCTCGAAACCGCTCGCGGCCTGTCGACCGAGGTCTCCGGGAGCCTCTGAACGCCACCGCACGTCAGTACGACTTCGGTAGCCCCAGCACGTGCATCGAGACGTAGTTGAGCACCATCTCCTGGCTGACCGGCGCCAGCCGCAGCAGGCGGGCTTCCCGGAAGTAGCGCTCCACGTGGTACTCCTGCGCGTACCCCATGCCGCCGTGGGTCTGGATCGCGCGGTCGGCGGCCTGGAACCCCGCGTCGGCGCACAGGAACTTCGCCATGTTGGCCTCGCGCCCGCAGGGCAGCCCCTGGTCGTAGCGCCACGCGGCCTGCCGCGCCATCAGTTCCGCCGCGTCCAGGCGGGTCGCCGCCTCCGCCAGCGGGAAGGCGATCCCCTGGTTCTGCCCGATCGGCCGGCCGAAGACCACTCGCTGCTTGCCGTACTCGACCGCGCGGCGCAGGGCGGCCCGGCCGATCCCGAGCGCCTCGTGCGCCAGCAGGATGCGCTCGGGGTTGAGACCGTCGAGGAGGTAGCGGAAGCCCTTGCCCTCCTCGCCGATCCTGGCCGATTCCGGCACCCGCAGCCCGTCGAAGACCACCTCGTAGGACTGGACGGCGTTGCGGCCCAGCTTCTTGATGGGCTGCAGGTGAACGTGATCGGGATCGATGTCGATGAGGAACAGCGACATGCCGTCGGTCGGTTTGGCCACCTCGTCGCGCCGGCTGGTCCGGGCGATCAGCACCATCTTCTGTGACTGGCCGGCCTTGGTGATCCACACCTTCCGGCCGTCGATGACGTAGTCGTCCCCGTCGCGCCGCGCGTACGTGGAGATGCGCGTGGTGTCGGTACCGGCGTCCGGTTCGGTCACACCGAAGCAGACGTGCAGGTCGCCGGCGGCCGCGCGGGGCAGGATCTCCTTGCGCAGCTCCGGGCTGCCGTGTTTGACGATCGTGTTCAGGCCGAAGATCGTCAGGTGCATCGTGCTGCACCCGTTCATCCCGGCGCCCGACGCCGCGACCTCCTCCAGCAGCAGCGAGGCCTCGAAGACGCCGAGACCACCGCCGCCGTACTCCTCGGGGATGGCGATTCCGAGCCAGCCCCCTTCGGCGAAGGCGTTGTAGAACTCCCAGGGAAACGCGTGCTCGGCGTCCTTCTCGGCCCAGTAGTCGTCCCCGAACGAACCGGCCAGGTCACGGACCGCCCGGCGCAGGTGCTCCTGCTCGTCGGACAGCTGAAACTCCATGTGCTCACCTCATCTGTTGCTGCGCGCGCACCACGGCGGGGCGCGCAGGTTCAGGACAGTTCGGCCGCCGCCCGCTGGTTCGTGTGGAAGTCGTCGAGGTTCGCGGTGCGCGTGAGCTCCCAGAAGTCGCTGGTGCGCCACGGGCTGTTGACCACGACACGACCACGGGAGTTGCGGTAGTAGGTCTGCATCCCCGGATGCGTCCAGATCATCCGGTCGTGCATCTCCTCCATCGTGGCGTTGTACCGCTCGCACACCTCGCGCCGGCACTCCGCCTCGGTCGCCCCGGTCTCGAACATCTTGTCCAGCACCGACAACAGGTAGTTGATCTGGCACTCGACGATGAAGATGAAGCTGCCGCCGTGCCCGAGCGCGGCGTTCGGGCCGTAGAGCATGAACAGGTTCGGAAAGCCCGGAGTGACGGTGCCCAGGTACGCCTTCGGGTTGTCGTCCTCCCAGGCCTCGCGGATCGACGTGCCACCGCGGCCGAACACCTGGATCGGCGCCAGGAAACGGGCCACGTCGAAGCCGCTGGCCACGATGATCACGTCGAAGTCGTGGTGCGCGCCGTCGCGGACCGCGATCCCCTGCTCGTCCACCCGCTCGATGGGCGTGTCCACGAGCTCGACGTTCGGGCGGGTGAGCGTCCGGAACCAGCCGTTGTCGAGCAGCATCCGCTTGCCGTACGGCGGGTATTCGGGAATGACCCGCGGGGCGAGATCCTGCCGGTCACCGAGTTCCTTGTGGATGTAGCGGGTGAAGAAGCGGCGGTGACCGTCGTTGATCGCGTTGAGTGAGTGCTCCGGGTCGTGCCAGTCCGGGTCCTTCTGCAGCGAGTCGTAGACCTTGCTGTCGAAGATCCAGCTCAGCCGCAGCCGGTACCACCACTCGTACAGCGGCATCTCGGCGAGGAGGAACCGGACCGGATCCGGGATGCGCTTGCGGAACTTGGGAAACGGCGCCGCCCATTGCTTGGACCGCTGGAAGATCGTCAGTGACCCGACCTGGTCGGCGATCGCCGGCACGAGCTGCATGGCGCTCGCGCCGTTGCCGATCACCGCCACCCGCTTGCCCTCCAGGTCCACGCTCTCGTCCCACTGGGCCGTGTGCAGGACCTCACCGCGGAACTGGTCGAAGCCCGGGATGTCCGGCCACTTCGGAGTGCCGAACGCACCGACCGCAGAAATGACCGCACCGGATTCGATGGTCTCCTCGGTGCCGTCGGGCAGCCGCAGCTGCGTCACCCAGCGATGCGCCTGCTCGTCGTACCGGGTTTCGATCACCTCGGTGTTGAAGCGGATGTCGTCGTAGATCCCGAAGTCCTTGGCGACGGCGCGGAAGTAGCCCTCGACCTCCTGCTTCGACCCGAAGTAGTGCTCCCAGTCGCCCTGCGCGAAGGAGTAGGAGTACAGGTGACTCGGCGTGTCCACGCCGCAACCCGGGTACTTGTTCTGCCGCCACACCCCGCCGACGTCCTCGCCCTTCTCGACCACGACGAAGGGGACACCGGCTTCGCGGAGCTTGACCGCGGCGCAGATACCCGACATGCCCGCACCGACGATGAGCACGGAGAAGCCCTCGGGCACGCGGTGGGTGACCGGGGTCGGCGTGAAGCCGGTGTAGGAATCGAGCTTCGCCGCCATCAGCGGCCCGTAGTCGTCGGGGACCGTCTCGCCCATGGACACCGTCATCATGCGCACCAGCTGCTCGGCCGAGGGCCGCGGGATCGCCACCGGCTGACCCGCGCGCCAGGCCACGATCGCGTCGTACGCGGCGTGCCGGATCTCGTCCTGCACCTCCTCGGGCAGGCCGCCGGAATCGTTGTCGTCGACACCCCGGCACCGCGTCGGCAGATACGGCGGCTCGAGCCAGCGCCAGTCCCCGGTCAGCTGTACGCAGAGCACCTGCAGAGTGGGCACGTTCGCTTCGGCGAGCGCGGCGCGCAACGCCGTTTCGAAGTCGGCACCGTCCGCCTGGGCAACTTCTCCAACCACGGTGGTAGCTCTCCCTCCGGCGCCATCGCCGCGACACGGCGGGCGCTCCTGCTTCCGAACGGTCTACGCCATCGGTGTACGTACGGTATCTCGCACGTAAATACGATATGTTGAACCATCGCGACTGTCAACGCCGCCCCGGGGGTCACCCCTGACCAGGCGCGAAGCGGGCGGGACGGCCACTGAGAGGCACCGCGCCCTTCCGGTCACCGTCGCCGGCTCGCGCGTCGCCCGGGTTGACAGGCGGGTACACCAATCGTACGGTCGTGATACCGATCACTTGTTCCTAAATGCGGATACTGTCCGTATCTCGAAATACCAGGCGATCCCTGTTCGTGCCGCATAGGGCCACCGTCGTTGGACGGTCCGTCACGCGCCTCCGTCAGCTGCACCCGGAGCCGCCACGTCCAGGAAGGAATCGGTATGACACAGCGGAACGAGGTCGAGCGGGCCCGGGCGCCGCAGGACCGGCGCACGGCGAGCGGGACGAGTACCGGGCGTCTCGTAGCGGCGTCGCTGATCGGAACCATCTTCGAGTTCTACGACCTGATCCTCTATGCCACCGTGTCCGCTCTGCTGTTCGCCGAGCTCTACTTCCCGCAGCAGAACGAGTTCGTCTCGACCATCTTCGTGTGGTCGGCGTTCGCGATCGGGTACCTGATGAGACCGATCGGCGCGATCATCTTCGGGCACATCGGGGACAAGATCGGGCGAAAACGCGTCCTCGTCGTCACCTTGCTGATCATGGGGACCGTCACGGTCGTCATCGGCGTGCTTCCCACCTACCAGCAGATCGGTGTCGCCGCCCCCATCGTCCTGGTCGTCCTCCGGCTCGCGCAGGGCGTCGCCGCGGGCGGCGAGCACGGCAGCGCCACCGTGATGTTGATCGAGCACAAGAACAAGTCCAGACATCGCGGTTTCCTCGCCGCGCTGCCCACGGCCGGGTCCGTCGTCGGCGCGTTGCTGGCCACCGCGACCATCGCGCTCCTCACCTCCGTGACGAGCGACGATCAGTTCCAGGCCTGGGGATGGCGCATCCCGTTCCTGGCCAGTGGCGTTCTCCTGGTACTCGGGTACGTCGTGCGACGTAAGGTGACCGAGCCCGAGGTGATGCGGGACGCGATGGCGAGCGGCACCATCGTCCGCGCGCCGCTGTTCACCCTGCTGCGGAAGTATCCGAAGCAGATGGTGCTCGCGCTGGCGCCGCCGTTCGTCATCTTCTTCACCTACTACCTCGCACTGCTCGTCAGCGTGCCCTACGCGGCCAGTGCGGGCGGGAGCGGGAAGTCGTTCCTGCTCACGATGTCGACGATCGGTCAGATCGTGTACGCACTGGCGATCGCGGGCTTCGCCGCGGTGTCGGACAAGGTGGGGCGCCGGCCACCGATGCTGGTCGGGTCGATCCTGCTCGCCGGGTGGGCGTTCGCCTTCTTCCCGCTTCTGCTCTCCGGCAACGGGTTCGCCGTCTTCCTGGCCTTCGCCGGACTGTTCATCGCCGTCGGATGCATCTACGGCCCGGTGCCCGCGTTCCTGACGGAGTGCTTCGGCACCGAGGTCCGCCTGACCGGGATGTCCGTCGTCTACCAGGTGGCCGGTGCGATCGCCGGCGGCTTCGCCCCGCTCATCGCGACGTCGTTGCTGGCGGCCTACCACTCGTGGATCCCGCTGGCCGGTCTCATCCTGATCGGCTGCTGCGCGACGTTCGTGGCGGCCGTCCTCAGCAAGGACAGCTCCCGTAAGGACATCGCGGAAGTGTCCGTCCCGGACTGACCACGGCAGGAAGGTAGTCATGACCGACGTGAAAGTGGTGCCGCTGTGCGCGGGGACGGCGCTGCGGAAAAGGTCGCAGCTCATCGCGGACGCGCCACCCGACCTCTTCGACATGCCGTTCACGATGTTCTACGTGCGATCTCGGGGACGGCACATCATCGTGGACACCGGGATCGCCGACCCCGGCGAAACCCAGCCCCACCACCACCCCGTCTCGAGAACGGCCGATCAGGACCCGGTCGCGGCACTGGCCGCGATCGGGGTGGACCCGGCCGAGGTCGGCACGGTGGTCAACACGCACCTGCACTGGGACCACTGCGGAAGCAACCACCTGTTCCCGAACGCGCGCATTCTCGTGCAGCGCACGGAGTTGTGCTACGCCGTCGCCCCGGCCGAGAACCACGTGCCGGTCTACGACGAGGTGCGGGTGGAGCACGGCCGGTGCACGTCGCTGCTGCCCAACTACCTGCGGGCCAGGCTGACCCCGATCGACGGTGAACCGGACCTCACCGACGAGGTGCGCGTGATCCAGACCCCGGGGCACACCCCCGGGAGCCAGTCGGTGCTGGTCGCCGGGCGCGAGACGTACCTGCTTGCGGGCGACAACATCCCGCTCCTCGAGTGCGTCGACGGCCCGGAGTTCCGGCCCAACGTGTCCTACACGGATCTGGACCAGTACCTGGCGAGCGTCCGGCGGTCGAGGGAGATGTCGACGGTCGCCCTCCCCAGCCACGACGCGCGGGTGTTCGACCAGGCGGAGTACCGGTAGCGACGGCGAGACGACACGAAGGGACAGCTGATGTCAGTGATGGTGACGGGTATCGGGTTCATCGGTGGCCACGTGGTCCGGGACCTGCTGGCCGCGGGTGAGGACGTCGTCCTCTACGGACTGTTCGGCGGTAAGGACGAGCAGGACGAGACACGGCCCGACCTGGCCTACCTCGACGATCTCCTGGACGGGCTGGACCACCCCGGGACCATGACCGTGGTGGTCGGCGACATCCGGGACCTCCCCCGGATCCGGCACACCGTCGAGGAGCACGGTGTGCGGTCGATCGCCCACCTCGCTTCACTGGTCTCCGGGGCGTCCGAGGCCGACGTGCCCCGCGCGATCGACATCAACATCGACGGCACCGTCAACATCTTCCGCGCGGCGGCCGACACCGGTGTGGAACGGGTCGTGTGGGCAAGCTCGATCAACGTGTACGGGCCACGCTCGTTCGCCCACGGCGACGTGATCGACGACGAGTCGCCGCTGGACCCGAGTACGGTCTACGGCTCGTGCAAGGCGTTCCTCGAACGCCTGGCGAGCGCGTATCACCGCAACCACGGGCTGAACGCGGTCGGGCTGCGGCTGAGCCGGGTGTACGGCTTCGGCGAGCACACGAAGGCCGGGCGTCCCGGTGGCAGCACGTTCCTGGACGGACTGCTGCGCATTCCCGCCACCGGCGCGGGGCCCGCCGTGATCCCGTTCGGAGACCAGGAAATAGACCTGCAGTACGTCGAAGACGTGTCCGCGGCGTTCGTCCAGGCCCTCGGACGGCGCGAGGGTGCCGGCGAAACGTTCCTCACGAGCGGTGATCGCCGGCCGATCGCGGAGGCCTTCGAGTTCGTCAAGACACTGCTTCCCGACGCCGACATCAGGCTGGCCACCGACGCCGAGAGCGCACAGCTGCCCAAGGGTGCGCAGAAGAACTGGGCCTACCGCTTCGACCCGAGCCGCGCGGAACGGGTCCTGGGTATCAAGTCGACGTACCCGATGGAGGAAGGCTTCTTCCGGACGATCTCGGCGTACCGGAATTACGCGGGCCTTCCTCCGCTTGACCGGGGCTAGGAGAACATCCGGGTGCCGCGCGGTCAGCTGAAGTTCACGCCACCGTCCACATTGATCGACTGGCCGGTCATGAATGCCGCGAGGTCGCTGAGCAGGAAAGCGATGGCGATGGCGATTTCCTCGGGCGATCCCAGGCGCTTCAACAAGCTCCGCTCCTTCGCCGCGTCGATGTAAGCCGCGCCGGCTCCGGGGCCGTACTGCTGCTCCCGGACTGCCGCGTGCCCCTCGAACATCGGTGTCCAGATCGAGCCGGGACATACCCCGTTCACCCGGACCAGCGGAGCGAAGGCCTCCGCCGCGGATTTCACCAACGACAGCACACCGGCCTTGCTGGCCGCGTAATGGGGAGCCAGCGCCCGGCCACCGCGGCCGGCCGCCGACCCGAGCAGGACCATGGAGCCACCCTTGTTCTGTGTGGTCAGGTGCCGTCCAACCTCCTGGACCGGCAGGAACGCGCCTTCGAGGTTGAGGCGCATGATGTCACTCCATTCGTCGGCGGTGACATCCAGCAGCGCCTTCGCACGATGGACGCCGGCGGACGCCACCAGGCCGTCGATCCCGTCGAACTCGGTGACGGCGGCGGCGACCACGTCACGAACCTGAGCGGCATTCGTCGTGTCCGCCGGATAGGCCGTCACGGTCGCGCCCGCGGCCGCCAGCTCGGCGGACGCCTCCTTGACGCCTTTCTCGTTGAGATCGACCAGCGCCACCCGGGCCCCCGCTCCGGCGAGCGTCCACGCGCAGCTCCGGCCGATCCCGCTCGCCGCACCCGTCACGAGGATCGTGCGATCGCTGAGATCGACGTCCAGCTTGCTCAGCTCCATCTGCTAGCAACCTCCGTAGGTATTCGTATCCTCGAAAATCCGCGATTCCCGGCCGCCGTCCCGCGGCCGACACAGACGCCTGCCGGGCTAACCCGGCAGGCGGTAAACCCGGCGCGCTGTCCCGGAGTACATCGAACTGAGCTCGGCGGGCGATGCACCCGCGGTCACCCGTTTGAACGTGTTCCAGATCGTGGCATACCCGGTACCCATCTTCTCGACCGGAAAGTTGCTTTCGAACATGGACCGCTCGGGACCGAACGCGGTGATGCACGTCTCCAGCCAGGGACGCCAGATGCGGGCCAGCTGCTCGGAGGTGGGCGGCAGCTCTGCCGTGACATAGTCGAACGCAGCTCCACGCGCCAGGAGACCGCCCACCTTGCACACGACGTTCGGGCGTTTCGCGAGCTCCCGCACACCGCTTTGCCAGATCCGGAAGTGCTCGTCCCGGTTGCTCGCGTAGGGACCGTAGCCGACCGGTCCTCCGCAGTGGTCCAGAACGAGCGTCAGACCCGGCATTGTGTCGGCGAGGTCGGCCACCTCACGCAGTTGCGGATGGAACATCCACAGGTCGAGCGTCAGGTCGAGCTCTGCCAGTTTCCGGATTCCGTCCCGCACGACGGGTTCCGCGAGCATGTGCGGCCGTTTGCCCGCGTGGCTGTTCTGGACGGCGTCGCTCTCGTCCCATGCGCCCGCGAACCTGACGCCGCGAAACCGTCCCTGCCCGGCGGATATGTGCGCCTGGAGTACTTCTTCGACTGCCGCGCCGAGAGTCAGGTCGGCGAACCCGACAATTCCGTCCGCGATCGCGGGACGCCCCGCGGAGTCCGCACGATCGCCGGTCAGCGCTACGACGAAGTCGGTTTCTCCGACCGGCCTCGACTCAGGCGGACCGCTCGCGCGATAGGCCGACATCGCTTCGACGTAGACGGTCCCGACGATGTTGTGTCCGGACTGGATGTCGCGGGTGAGTTCCTCGACGAGGTAGCGGTGTCCCGGATGGTCCCACAGGTGATGATGCGGGTCGACGATCGGTAGATCGGGCAGCAGGATCTCTTCCTCCGCCTGCTTCGCGAGCCACTGTTCGTCGGGTGGGAAGATCGTCCCGAACTCGGTGGGATGCGCGGATTCGGCGGTCTTGAAGAACTGATTGCTCACCACGATCACTCCTTCCGTACCAGGTGAGACACGCTCACGCGTCCCGGTTGGCAGCGGGATACGTTACGACCTCGCGACCGACTTCGACGGCGTCCGTCCTGCTTCCGAATCGCGCGACGAACGAAGCGGCGATCAGTGGGGCGAACCCGGTGATCAACGAGCCGACGTCGACCGGCGGCCAGAACCCGAAAGCGGAGACGGCGAGACCCCTTGCACCGCGACCTCCCGCGGGTAGGAGCCCAGGTCCTCGAAGACCGGCGAACGCCGCGGATGATTGTCGCCGGGGGCACGATCGGCGGAGTTCTGATGTTGCCGGAATGCCGGACTCTCGGCAACCCTTCGGTGCACCTGCGGGGAGAACACGATCAAGACCATGCTGAGCGCCGTCACCCGGCCGCCGGGAGCTCCGAGCGAGGACGGGCACCCGTACCGACGTCGCCGTCCAGTCGCAGTGTCCGATACTTGCCGCGATACCGGCCACGAATGCCGCCCGCCGCCCCCCGTGCACGGACACTGGCAGGTGAGCAAATACGGATTCTGGCATCCTGTAGTTCCCTTCGCCATTGAACGGGACCTCGGACCACGCTGGGCGACATGGCGCCGGCAACCGAGACTGGTCCCCGGCCACCCTGCGTATTGTCGTTCACAATCGCGAACGACAATACGATAACAAGTACGTTGTCCGGTATCAAGGCTCCTCGGAGCGCGGCGGAGCCCACAACCGACATCGGTGTCTAGCGTGCGATATTTCGCACGCGAATGCGTTATTATGAATGTCAACGCGTATCGATGTTGAAGGAGCAGCCATGCCATCGCACTCTCCGGGCCGGCCCGCCGGCGACGCGGCAGTCCTCCTCCGCGAGGACCGGCCGGCCGCGGCAGGGGTCGTGCGCATCCTGACCCTCAACCGCCCGGCGAAGCACAACGCGCTGAACACCGTACTTGCCCGGGAACTGCTTGACGCGCTGGAGCTCGCGGCAACGGACGAGAACGTGCGGGCGCTGGTGCTGGCGGGCAACGGCCGGAGCTTCTGCGCGGGCGGCGACCTCGCCGAGTTCCGCGATGTCTCTGAGCCCCGGCCGCTCCTGATCCGGCGCGCCCGGCTGCTCGCCGATGTGCAGTCGCTGCTGCCACGACTGCCCGTGCCCGTGGTCTCCGCCGTCCACGGCGCGGCCCTCGGTGCCGGAGCCGCCCTCGCGACCTCCGCCGACATGGCCATCGGCGCGGCCGATCTCACCCTCGGGTACCCCGAACTCGCCGACGGCGTGGTTCCGGCACTGGTGATGGCGGGCCCGGTGCAGCACCTGGACCGCAAGCTCGCGTTCGAGATGATCACCACCGGCCGGCGGATGGACGCGGACGACGCACTCGCGCACGGGATCGTGAACCGCGTCGTCGGCGCCGGACAGTCCCTCGAAGCCGCGATCGAGGTCGCCACCACGTGGGCTGCACTGGATCCGCAGGCGCTCCGCGAAACCAAGCGCCTGTTCTATCGCCAGGCCGACTTGCCGGCCGAGGCCGCGATCCAGGCCGGACTCGACGTGACCGCGGCGACGTGGGCACCGCCCCGGGAACGAACCGCGAGCGCGAACGGACACCGGGTTTCGTAACCGGAACCGGCGCGCTGCCCGCTGATCCGGCGCGCGCCAACGACTACGACCGTTTGGTGGAAGTCACGCGGCCCATCGTGGCACGCGCGGCTCACCCGGGTTGCGTGCCATCCAGCGCCGGCACCTTCGCGACGACCAGGCGGAACCGCTCGAAGTCCCCCAGCCGGAAATCCCGGTCGCGCAAGGCTTTCTCCGCCAGGGCCGGGTCCGAGTCGTCCAGGTGGTACAGACTCACGAACTCGGGAGACGGCGCCGGGGTGCCGGACATCGGCACCTCCTCCGGGGAAGCCAGTTTGAACCGCCATTCCGCACGGACTCCGGGCACCCGTTCGGCTTGCTGACGGGACTCGTACCGCGCGGAGAATTCCTCCCGAGAATGCTCCGGGACGTCGTAGCCCACCACGGACAGCAGATCCACCGCGGCGAGCCCGGGGAACGCGTCGGCGCCGCCGCACTGCTTGTACGCACCGCGGGCGAACCCAGGCAACGCACCGGTTGTCCGCTCCCAGCTGTCGGCGGGCAGGGAAGCCTCGTACTCCCGGAGCCGGCTGTACTCGTCACTGCCGAACGCGGCGTGGTCCGACGCCTCGTAGAAGGTGATGTAGTCGAAGTCGCCGCTGCGCCGCTTGAACCGGTACGCGCCCTGGATTCCCGGGATCCGCAGGCGGGCCGGGATGTGCACGGTGTCGTACCACGAGTGCCACTCGGGTTCGCGCGGCCCGAACGAGACCGACGGCATCCGAACGAAAACGATCACTGGCGCGTCCGGCACGACAACTTCGTCCCTCCGTACGGAATTACGAACGCCCATACGCTACTTTGAAGGCGGCGGACCGTCAACGCACCACGGCCGCCACCTGCACCAGCAACGCCTGCTCGGGCTCGAGCGTCGGCAACTGAACTCCGACCCGCATCAGCACCAAACCGGGCAGTGTCACCTCGCCCCGCTCGAACCACGCCGGATGCCCCCGCTCGTGCAGGCGTGCGGGCCCGGCCGGCGCCGGGAGCGTGAGCCGGTACCGGCGAGCCGGGTCGAGGCCGGCCAGGCGCAACCGCTCGGGACGGGTGGTGTCGCTGACCGTGGCCTGGACGTAGCTGAACAACCCACGCTCGCGGTCGCCGGACACGACACCGTGCACCAGCGCGGCCGGGTCCGGATGGTCGACGCGCACCACGTCCCCGGCGTGCAGCAGGTCCCGGACCTGCTTGTGGAACGCGATGACTCCGGCGATACCGGCCCGCTCGTCCGGGGTGGCCGAGGCGATGTCCCACTCCAGCCCCAGGTGCCCGAACAACGCGGTCGCCGCGCGGAACGAGAGGTCATGGGTGCGCCCGGTGGTGTGCGCCCGCGGGGGCCCGATGTGGGCGCCGAGGAGTTCGGGCGGCAGGAACACACTGGTCCAGCGTTGGATCGACTGCCGTTCGAGCGCGTCGTTGCAGTCGCTGGTCCACACCCGGTCCGCGCGCTCGAGAGCACCGAGGTCCACCCGGCCGCCGCCGGAGGAGCAGTCCTCGAACTCCACCCGCGGATGGCGCTCCCGGAGTTCGTCGACCAGCCGGTAGTAGGCGAGGGTCTGCTCGTGCACCCCGGCCCGGCCGCCGTGCCCGGCCGCGATCAGGTCCCGGTTGTGGTCCCACTTCACGAAGGCGATGTCGTACTCGGTGAGGAGCGCGTCCATGCGCTCCAGGATGTAGGCGAACGCGTCCGGGTTGCCGAGGTCGAGCACCTGCTGGTTGCGCGACGACGGCGGCAGTGTGCCGTAGCCGGGGGCCAGGACCCACTCGGGGTGGGTCCGGCACAGATCGGAGTCCGGGTTGATCATCTCCGGCTCGACCCACAGCCCGAACTCCATGCCCAGCGCCCGGACGTGCTTCACGATCGGGTCGAGGCCCTCGGGCCACACCGCCGGATCGACGTACCAGTCGCCCAGCCCGGCCCGGTCGTCCCGGCGCCCGCGGAACCAGCCGTCGTCGAGCACGAACCGCTCCACACCCAGCTCCGCCGCGGTGTCCGCCAGCTGCCGGAGGCGATCGAGGTTGTGGTCGAAGTACACCGCCTCCCAGGTGTTCAGCACGACCGGCCGCGGGCGGCCGTCCCACCGCCGCCGGAGCGGCCGCGAGCGCAGCCATCCGTGGAAGGCCCGGCTGATGCCGTCGATACCGTCCGCGGAATAGGCCGCGAACAGCCACGGGGTGGTGTAGTCCGCGCCCGGTTCCAGCGTGATCTCGCCGGGCAGCAGCAGTTCGCCGCCGCCAAGGACCGGAACGGTGTCGGGCAGGTGTTCGGCGTAGGTGACGTGGTTGCCGCTCCAGCCGACGTGCAACGCCCACACTTCGCCGTGCCGGAAGCCGAACCCCGGCGTGCCCGCGAGCATGCCGATGGTCGCGTCGTGCCCGGTGCGGCCGCGCCGGCCTGCCCGGACCCAGCTGCCCAGGCCGAGGCCGTGCCGCCGCGGAACCCGCTCGCGGCAGTGGATGCCGGTGAAGTCGAGCAGCTCGGTCGCGCGCGCGGGCACCGGGAACGCGGCCTCGAGCCCGTCCACCGTGTACGGTTCGGCGCCGTCGTTGCGGATGGTGTGACGTATCCGCAGCAAACCCGAGCCGGTGAGTTCGAGGACACCGGTCAGGGTGAGTTCCGCGGCGCTGTCGGACGCGGTGTAGCGGTACTCACGGTCGCTGCCCGTCGCGCCGGTCAGGGTGAACGCGGGTGCCCAGGCCGCGCCGGCCCGGTGGCCGCGAAGTCCAGGACGCCCCGGGTACCCGGCGGTCGCGTCCGGCACGATCGTCAGCGGTACGGGGACATCCGCGCTGTTGTGCGGCAGCCCCGGCCGCACCGCCTCCAGGGCGGCGGCCAGATCGGCTTCCCCGATCGCGCCGAGCGGCGGACCCCAGTGCGCGATCGAGGGCAGGCCGCCGCGCGCGTCGATCAGGATGCTCGAGCCGCAGTCCCTCAGATGATGAACCGTCACCACACAACCCTGCTCCGCGCAGCGGAACAACGCCAGTTTCCGGCGGGCACGGGAGTCGCGCCCGAGACACTCAGCGTGGCGGGGACAGTTCGAACCGTTTGGCCAGCCAGTCCACGATCTCCGCGGCCGCCAGGTCGTTGCCCGCCGGCTCGCCGTCGGCGATCGGGCCGCCGAAGTGCAGGCCGCGCACGGTGCTCGTGGTCAGGTCGGTGGCGCCGAGCGCGGCGATCATGCGCCGGGAGTCGGCCGGGAACGCGGCCTGGTCGCCGGTCAGCTCGACGAACAGCGTGGGCACGGTGACCCCGGGCGCGCACCGCACGAAGTCGGCGTTGGAGGACAGCCCGGACCAGGTCGACAGCCACGCCTCGGGTGTGGTGAGACGGCCGAACCCGGTCAGGCCGGAGTTGATGAGGTCGGGGCGCTTGCCGAAGAGCGAGCCGTACGGACGTTCGCTGGGGTCGAGCGACAGGTCGACGGTGCGCGGGTCGGCGTCGGTGCGGAACACGGTGATGATCCGCGGTGCCAGGGAGCGGCGCCGGTCGGCGGCCCGCCCGCCCGCCTTGAACGCGGCTCGCGCCTCGGCGGCGCGGGCGAGGTGCTGGCGGGCGACGGCGTCGATGCGCGCGACCCGCTCCCGTTGCGCCGCCCGGTACCGCTGGAGGAACTCCTCGCCGTAGACCGAGCTCGCGGGTGGTTCGGCGAACCCGTTGGCGGTATCGAACGGGTCCAGCTCGGGCACCACGGACAGCGGGTCGGACTCGTCCGCCACGGAAGCGTCGATGCACGACAGCAGCAGCTTGCCCTGACCGGGATGCGGGGCCAGGAAGACCGCGCCGTCGGCGAGCGGCATCGCCGCCTCGGCGAGCCCGGTCGGGCGGCCGCCGGGGGTGGTCGCGATCCGCCGCTCCGGGGCCAGCGCGGCCTGTTCGAGGTAGAAGGCGTAGAGCGTGCCACCGCCGGAGTGTCCAACGAGGACGATCGAGTCGTACCCGCGATAGCGCAGGAACTCCAGCCCGGCGGCGACGTCCTGCAGCGCCTGCTCGTGCACCAGGGAGAGGTCGTTGTTGACCGACCGGGTGTGCTGGGTCCACACCGCCGTGCCGGCCCGCAACAGCAGCGGGACGATCGGGTGGTGGGTCACGTCCTGGCGGGGGTGCATCAGGCACACGACGGTTCGCGCGCCCGGCACGGCGGCCAGCACGCCGCGCACGGTCGCACCGTCGGCCGTGGTCAGCTCGTGCACGGAGGTCACCGTCGAGGCCGGCCGCTCCCCCGCGGCGAGGTACCGGCCCGCGCCGAGACGGGCAGCGCGCTCAGTCACGCCGGCTCCACCCGCAGCGCGTTCTTGTCGTGCTGGGTGATGCGGCTGTCGCGCGCCACGCCACCGACGGCGGAGTACCAGACGGCGTGACGGCAGCCGGTGGCCCGGCGGTCGATCACGATCACACCGTTCGCGCTGATCTCGAAGTAGGGACCGATGCGGCCGACGGCGACCGCGGGGTCCTCGGCGGCGACCTTCGCCAGCGGCGTGTTCTCCGGAACGTCCAGGACGTAGAGCGTCGTCACCGGCCGGCCTCCTGCGCGAGTTCCCAGTCCGCGGCCCGCTCGACGATGAGCTCCGCCTTGCGCGCCAGGAGTTTGCCGAAGGTCGGCTCCGGCTCGGCGACCACGTCGAGCAGCGCGTCGATGGTGAGGGTGGCGTCCAGGTCCTCCTGCGGCGTCACCGGGCGCATGGCGCGGGTGATCTCGAACATGTAGCCGTTCGGGTCGTGCGTGTAGATCGACTCGATCGTCTCGTGCTGGATCTGCATCTCCACCGGCCAGTCACTGGCATCCAGGCGCCGTCGGTACTCCAGCAGGTCGTCCTCGTTGTCGACGTGGATGGCGAGGTGCCGCGACCGCACGAAGAACTCCGGCACGTCCGGGCCGAACCGGGCGTAGACGTCGCCCTTCTCGCCGGGCGCGCCGCCGATCGCGGGATCCGCGCCGAAGTAGTAGAAGAACGCGATGCGGTCGCCGTTGCCGATGTCGAAGAAGAAGTGGATGAAGTCGGGATGGTTCTCCGGACCCCAACCGGCCGCGCAGATCGAGTGCACGACCGGGAAGCCCAGGACGTCGCGGTAGAAGCGCACCGTGGCGGCCGGGTCGAACGTCGGGAACGCGACGTGGTCGACCCCCTGTACCCGGTGGTCCAGCTCGGTCATGGCTCGCCCTCCTGCATGTCGGTTGCTCTGGTCCGACGGTACGCCGCTCTCGACGGATGAGTCAAGAGTTTGACGCATGAGACGAATCGTCGGCCAGAAAAGACCCCTCCACCAGCGGTGAAGGGGTCGGCTCAGGTGTCGAGGATGCGCTCGAGGTGCTCGAGGTCCTGGCGGAGCATCTTCAAGGCCGCCGCCGGCCCCTCGCCGTCGAGGACGTGGTGGTCGGGCCGTTGCAGCGCCGCGACGGCCATGTCGGCGAGCTGCTCGATGACGTCTTCGGGGCTGTCGCGGCCACCGGGGTGGAACCACCACGCGACCCAGTTGCACATGCCGAGCACCCCGAGCGCGGCGACGCGCGGGTCGACCGGCCGGAACCGGCCCGCCCGCACCCCGTCCTCGATGACGCCCGCGATCGTCTTGAGCACCGCCCGCCTGCTGTCGTCGTAGGCGGTGGTCAGCTCCGCGGGCAGTTCGGCCTCCGACCGGATCAGCAGCCGGAACCGGGCCGGCTGCGTCGCGCGGCGGCCGACGATGATCTCCACGATGCCGCGCAACCGCTGGACCGGGTCCAGCTCCGCACGCGCGACCAGTTCGCTGAGCTCGGCCAGCGGCCCGTTGGTCACCTCGGTGACGAGCTTGGCGAGCAGCTCGTCCTTGCTCTTGACGTAGTAGTAGAGCGCGGGACGGGTGATGCCCAGTGCGTCGGCGATGTCCTGCAGGCTGGTGCCGGCGAACCCGCGCTCGGCGAACAGGCGGGTGGCGTGCTCGTACAGCTCGTTCTCCACCAGCTCCCGCCGCGCGGTGCTCATCCGCCCGTTGCGCGCCTCGTCGCCGCTGGCCGTCTTCTTGCGGGCCGCGCCCCGCGGTCCACTGCCGCTCATGTCTGTGATGGTAGAGGTGCGGCGAGCAATCGCCCGGCACCGGGAAGCTCGGCGGGCAGGTTCAGGCCGCGCAGCAGGCTGTAGGCGCCGGCGGTGGCCGCGGACAGCACGGGCAGGCCGAACTCCTCCTCGGCGGGCGCGACCAGTTCGAGCGAGGGCATCTGCACACACGCGGAGATCACCAGCGCGTCGGCACGGCCGAGATCCAGCCCGCGAGCGGCCGCCATCACGCGGTCGCCCGGGATGCACCCGACCTCCGCGTTGTCCCCGACCTCGAGGGCGGCCCAGTCGACGACGTCGAAACCCTCGGCCTCGAGGTAGGCCACCACCTGCTCGGCCAGCGGCCGGAGATAGGGGGTGACCAGTGCGATGCGCCGAGCGCCGAGAGCCGCAAGCCCCTCGACGAGCGCCCCGGCGCTGGAGAGCACGGTGGGGTGCCGGCCGGCGGCCGCCAACTGCTCCGTCACCGCCTTCTCGGTGCGCTGGTGCTCTCCGGGACCCTGTGCCATGAGTGCGACCAGGCACGCGTAGAGCAGCGCGTCCACCCCCGCGTCGGCGAGCTCGTCGACGCAGCGTTCGCGCTGGGCGTTCATGGCCCGCAGCTCCTCCGGGGACACCCGGTGCATGCGCATCCGGCTGGCGTGAAAGGAAAATCGGGCGCCGGAGTGCCGGGCGAGCAGCGCCGGTATCTCGGTCTCCACGGTGACGTTCGAGCTGGGGACGATCAGGCCGATCCGGTGGACGGCGGTCACGGGTTTCCTCCTGTCGTGGTCGCGAGCTCGGCCGTGACCTTGTCGGTGATCTCGGCGTGCAGACGTTTCTTGTCGAGCTTCCCGACGAGGGTGCGGGGCATCTCGCTGAGGTGTTCGATGCGTTCGGGCCACTTGAACTTCGCGACGCCCAGCGCGGCGAAGTGCTGCTGGACCTCGGCCAGTGCGAGGGGCTCACCGTCGGCGACGACGAAGGCGCAGGTCCGTTCGCCGAGACGGGGATCGGGCATGGCGACGACCGCGGCGGCGGTGACGCGGGGATGGCGCATCAGCAGCAGTTCGATCTCCTCGGCGTTGATCTTCTCGCCGCCGCGGTTGATGACGTCCTTGATCCGGCCCTCGATGGACACGTACCGCTGGCCGCCGATGACGCGGATCGACGCGAGATCCCCGGTGCGGTAGAAGCCGTCCGAGGTGAAGGCCCGCGCGTTGTGCTCCGGGGCGTCGAAGTAGCCGCGCAGCGTGTACGGGCCGCGGCAGCACAGCTCGCCGGTTTCGGTGTCGGGAAGCTCGGTTTCGGTCCCCGGTGCCAGTATCCGGATCTCGTCCAATCCGGACAGTGGAGTGCCGACGGTGGTCGCGCGGGCCGCCCGCGGCGAGCCCGGCCGGGTGGTCAGGAACAGCCCCTCCCCCATGCCGAACAGCTGCCCGGACCACAGCCCCCGGCGTTCGAGGTCGTCGAACAGGGCGGGCGGGACCTTGCTGCCCGACAACACGATCTGCGTCACCGCGGCGGTCGCGGCCGCGAACCCGGGGTGGGCCACGGCACGGAAGTGCCCGTGGCCGAGCAGCACGTGGGCGGCGCGTTCGCGGGCCATCAGCGGGAGGGACTCGTCGAGGTCCGGCGTGCCCAGGACGAGGCACGCGCCGGCGCTGTGCGGGCCGTGCACGGCGCAGACGATGCCAGCGTTGTGGATGATCGGGATGAGGTGTGCGACCCGGGTGTCCGGGGTCCAGCCCCAGGACCTCGCGTAGGCGGCGCCGTTGTACCAGTACTCGGCGTGCAGGCGCGGGATCACCTTCGGGACCCCGGTGGTGCCGCCGGAGAGCTGGAAGACCGCGACGTCGTCCGGATCGATGGCGGCCTGGATCTCCGCGACGGTGCGGCGGGCGGCCCGGGCGTCCAGGTCACGGCCGAGAGTCTCGACCGGGGTGCCGCGAGCGTCGCCCTCGGCACCGAGGGTCAGGACGTGCCGCAGCGTGGGGTGGCCGCGCCGTTGCTCGTCGGCGAAACCGATCAGGTCGAAGCCGCGGGTACCGGCCTCCACCAGGTGCGCGGTGGCGCCGACCCGGCGGCTGATCTCGCCGATCTCGTGGCCGCGATGCGCGGCCAGCGTGCACACCGGCACCAGACCGGCCTTGAGCACGCCGTACCAGGCGACGATGGTGTCCAGCCGGTTGGTCACCTGGAGCAGCACCGGTTCTCCGGGCACCAGTCCCAGCCCGGCCAGGCCCGCGGCCAGGAGGTCGCTGCGCTCGTCGAGCTCGCGGTAGGTCAGGCGGCCGTCCAGAGCCACGACCGCCGGACGCCGGGGATGGGCGAGCGCGACACGGTGGAACTCGTCGGCGATGGTGCTGCTGCCCCACAACCCGGCTTCGCGATAGGCGCGACGGACCTCGTCCGGGTAGCCCACGAGCTTGCCGTTCACCGGGACTCCTCTCCGGTGAGGGTCACCAGGTCGGTCCGTCCACTGACCAGCCCCGCGGCCAGGTCGTCGCGCAGCGCGGCCGGACCGTCCACGAGGGACAGTCCGCCCACCTCGGTGCGGATCCGCTCGGCGAGGTCGAGCCGGGTGAGCAGGGCGGTGCGCTCCGCCGGCCCGGTCACGCGGAACCCGTCGGCGCCGTCGTCACGGGCGCGGCGGGCCAGCGCCACCACCGCGTCCCCGGCCTCGTCCCACGGATCGGTGAGCTCGGCGTCGATGGTGACCAGGTGCGCGTCGACGTGGCCGGGGTGCCGATCCGGGTACCGTCGTCCATTGTGGATCAGCGGCCGGTCCAGCACCCAGTCGGTGATCGCGGCGGGCTCGGGCAGCGGACGATCATCCGCGTAGTGGGCAAGGGCCGCGGCCACCACGTCCGGGCTGGTGACGGCGAAGCGGTCCAGCGGCACGTTCCCGGCGCGGGTCATGTAGGCGACCATGAGCTGTTCGACAGGCAGGTGCAAGCGGGCGGAGAACGACTCCCACCAGAGCTGGCTGCGGCGGGCGAGTTCCTGCAGCCGCTCCACGGCGGGACGGCGGGTCGTCTCGTACTCCTGGAACGCCACCGCCAGGTCCGGTGCCTCCCGCAGCGCCGTCACGAGCCCGATCGCGTCCTCCATCGCCAGCTTCGTGCCGGACCCGATCGAAAAGTGCGCGGTGTGCGCGGCGTCGCCGAGCAGCACGGTGTGCCCGTCGCACCAGCGCGCGCAGCGCACCGTACGGAAGCGCAGCCAGCGGGTGCGGTTGCCGATCAGCGCGTGACCGCGCAACTGCTCGGCGAAGATCTCCCGCAGGTACGCCAGCGACACCTCGTCGGAGGCATCCGGCGGTGTCGCGTCGGTGGACAGGTCGAACCCGGCGTTGCGCCAGGTGCGCTCGTCGGTCTCGATCAGGAACGTGCTCCGCCCACCGGAGTACGGGTAGGCGTGGGTGACGAAGGTGCCGTGCTCGGTGCGCACCGGGGCGAACACGGCGTCGTCCAGCGCAAAGTCGGTGCCGCACCACAGGTACAGGCCGCGTCCGACGTCGACCTGGGCGCCGAAGGAGCCGTTCTCGCGGGTTTCGCTGTTCACCCCGTCCGCGGCGATCACCAGGTCGGCGTCGAGGTCACCGGCCGTGCGCCGGGCGCCGAACTCGAGCGCCACCCCGGCCTTCTCCGCGTGCCGCTGCAGGATCGCGAGCAGCTCGGTGCGGGCGATGCCGATCAGCCGGTCGTTGTGCACCCGGACGGTGTTCCCGCCGACCTGCAAGGTCATGTCGTGGCGGCACCCGGCCGCGACCAGATCACGAAGTGTGTCCGGATCGGCCGCGTCGAGTTTGCGCTGGGTGCCCGCGGCCAGCCCCACCCCGAATCCGAACGTGGTGTCCGGCCGGCCCTGCTCGTACACGGTCACTTCGCAGGAGGGATACGCGAGCTTGAGCAGACGCGCGGCGTAGAGCCCGCCCGGTCCCCCGCCCAGCACCGCGGCACGACTCAGGTGCATTCCGACCTCCTTCTTTGACGTCATCGTTGAGTATTTGACGCTATGTACGACCCCCACGTCAAGAGGCCGGGGGCACTTGACTCCTGTCGCCTGCGTTGAATAGTCTACTCATCTGTTAGCAGCCTTCTCCGCGCAAAGGAGCGTGAGTCATGGCCTATGTCATCGGCGTGGACGTGGGCGGCACGTTCACCGATGCCGTTCTCGACGACGACGCCGGGACCGTGCTCGCCGCCAAGTCCCCATCCACCCCGCCGGACTACTCCCGGGGTGTGCTCGACGTGCTCGAGCTACTGGCCGAGCAGCTGGGCCGGCCGCTGCCGGAGATGCTGGCCGACACCCACCACATCGCGCACGGGACGACGTCCTCGCTCAATGCACTGGTGATGGGCAACGTGCCCCCGGTCGGTTTCCTCACCACCAAGGGCCACCGCGACTCGATCTTCATCATGAACGTCGAGGGCCGATACCTGGGCCGGTCGCCGCACGAACTGCAGAACGTGCTGGGCCAGACGAAGGACCACGCCCTGCTGCCCAAGCGGCACGCGCTGGAGGTGACCGAGCGGATCGACCGCGACGGCACCGTCGTCGTCCCGCTGGACGAGGACGAGGCGCGCGCGTCGATCCGGGCCGTGCTCGGCGACGGTGTCCGGGCGATCGCGGTGTCGCTGCTGTGGTCGTTCCGCAACCCCGTCCACGAGCGCCGGCTGCGCGAGCTGATCGCCGAGGAGGACCCGGACGTCTTCGTGGCGCTGTCCAGTGAGGTGAGCCCTCGCATCCGTGAGTTCGCCCGCAACGCCACCACGATCATGAGCACCCAGATCGGGCCCGGCCTGCGCGACTACCTCACCACGCTCGAGGACACCCTGCGCGCCAACCGCCTCACCGGCCCGCTGCTGGTGATGCAGAGCAACGGCGGAGCCGTGGCGGCCCGCGAGGCGCCGAGCACCGCCATCAGCACCGTCGGCTCCGTCCTGACCGGCGGTGTGGTCGGTTCGGTCGCACTGGGCCGCCAACTGGGCCACCGCAACATCATCTCCACCGACGTCGGCGGGACCACGTTCCTCGCCGGGCTGGTCGTCGACGGCGAACCGGTCCGCGACACCACCACGGTGATCAACCACCACCCGATCAACGTGCCCACCCTGCGGGTCGACGCGATCGGGTCCGGCGGCGGCGCGATCGCGTGGCTCGACGCGGGCGGGAACCTGCGCATCGGCCCGCGCAGCGCGCAGGCCGTGCCCGGCCCGGCCTGCTACGGCAACGGGGGCACCGAGCCGACCAACACCGACGCGAACCTCGTACTCGGCATCCTGCCCGAACGGGGCCTGCTCGGCGGGCGCAAACCGCTGTCGCTCGACCTGGCGCGCCAGGCCATCGACACCCAGATCGCCAAACCGCTCGGGTTGTCCGTCGAGGAGGCCGCGGCGGCGATCTACACGGTGCAGAACGCCCAGACCGGCGACCTGCTGCGCAAGACGGTGGTGGAAGCCGGGCACGATCCGCGCGAGTTCGTGCTCTACGCCTTCGGCGGCGCCGGACCCGCGCACTGCGCCGGGTACGCCGCGGAGGTCGGCTGCACCGAGGTCGTCGTCCCGCTCGGGCCCGTCGCGTCGGCGTTCTCCGCGTTCGGCCTGGCCTCCTCGGACATCGTGCTCGCCGCGGAGCTGTCGGATCCGCTCAACGTGCCGTTCGACCCGGTCCGCGCCGAAGCCAACTTCCGCAAACTGGAGGAGCAGGTCCGCGACGGCCTGCAACGCCAGGGCGTGACGTTCGAGACCATCGAGCTGCACCGCGAGATCGACATGCGCTACACGATGCAGCTCGCTGAGGTCACCGCCCCCGTGGCGAGCGGACCGCTCGACACGGCCGCGATCGAGGCGGCCGCCGCGGCGTTCGAGGAGCGCTACGCGGCCCTCTACGGCAAGGACGCCGGGTTCCGCGAGGCCGGCATCCAGGCCATCACCTTCCGGGTGCGGGGCGTGGGAGTGCTGCCGTTCAGCCCGGAGCTGCCCGTCGTGCCCGTCGCCGCGACCGAGGATCCCGCCGAAGCCCGCACCGGCAGCAGGCCGGTGTGCCTCGACGCCGCCACCGGGTTCGCCGACACCCCGGTCTACGACTACCGCGCCCTGCGCGCGGGACACGTGCTCACCGGACCGGCCATTGTGGAGGTTCCCACCACCACGGTCGTGGTGCCCGGCGGCACCACCGGCACGGTCGACCGGCTGGGCAGCCTGATCATCCGGACCGCGCCCGGCGCCGGTGAACCGCTGACCACCCGTACCGCCGTGACCGCAGGAAGTGCCTCATGAGCATGCCGATCCCGGGCTCGGAGCTGTTCTCCAGCCGCCCCGTCGACCCCGGCGAACTCGCCAGGACGCTACCGTCCACTCTGGACGTCCACACCGTGAGCCAGGATCAGGTCGACGGGCTCGACCCCCTGACCTACGAGGTGATCCGCCACCGGCTCTGGTCGGTGACCGACGAGATGGGCGAGGCGCTCAAGCGCATGTCCGGCTCGCCGATCGTGACCGACGCCAACGACTTCGACTTCGCCATCTCCGACGAACTCGGGCAGGAGGTGCAGGTCGGCCTCTACAACACGATGCTCGTCGGCGCGGTCGACCTCGCGATCTACTGGACCCTGCGCCACCGCTCCGTCAACCCCGGCATCGCCGAGGGCGACATGTTCCTGTGCAACGACCCCTGGGTCGGCGGCGGCCTGCACCAGAACGACGTCATCGTCTACCAGCCGGTGTTCCACGACGGCAAGCTGTTCGCCTGGACCAGCGCCATCGCGCACCAGCCGGACCTCGGCGGCGTCGGACTCGGGTCCTTCTCCCCCGCCGCGCAGGACGTGTTCTCCGAGTCGCTGCCGACACCGCCGGTGAAGGTCGTCCGCGACGGTCAGCTGCAGCGCGACGTCGCCGACCTGTGGGTGCGCCGCTCCCGCGTGCCGATGCTCGTCGGACTGGACCTGCGCGCCAAGATCGGCGCGAACAACGTCGGCGCCGAGCGGTTGCACGCGCTGATCGACCAGTACGGCCCGGACACCGTCAAGGCCGTCATGAAACGCATGATGTCCGACGCGGAGACCCGGCTGCGCACCAAGCTCGCCGGGCTGCCCGACGGCAGCTGGTCGGCCACCGGCTACCAGGACCAGTCCCACGAGGGCGACCGCGGGCTGCACAAGATCACGGTCACCACGACGAAGACCGGCGACCACCTGACGTTCGACTTCACCGGTACCGACCCGCAGGCCGGCGTCATCAACTGCACCTACGCCGGCATGCGCGGCGGGGTGATGCTCGCCCTGCTGCCCATCCTGGCCAGCGACATCCCGTGGTCGGCCGGCGGACTGATGCGCTGCTTCGACCTCGTCACCGAGGAGGGCACGCTCAACAACGCCACCTTCCCCGCCGCCGTGGGACGCGGCCCGATCGGTCCGGCGTGGCTGACCGGCAGCCTGATCGCCGAATGCCTGTCCCAGATGCTCGACCGCGACCTGGAGCTCGGCAAGAACGTGCAGGCGACCTGCTGCGGCACCTGGGACACGGCGGTGATCGCCGGGCTCGACGAGCGCGGCGAGCAACCCGTCCCGTTCCTCAACATCATCATGGAACCGATGTCCGGCGGGTACGGCGCCCGGCCGCACGCCGACGGCATCGACACCGGTGGCCTGTTCTGCATCCCGATGGGCCGCGTCCCGGACGTCGAGATGACCGAGTTCCTGTACCCGGTGCTCGCGCTGTGGCGGCGGGAGGTGCCCGACTCCGGTGGCCCGGGCCGGCACCGGGGCGGGCTCGGTGCCTCCATCGCGATCACCCCGCACGGCACCAGTGTCCCGATGGGACTCGTGCTGGCGTCCGCGGGCAAGGCGGTCGCCCAGAACACCGGACTCTGCGGCGGGCACCCCGGCAACAGCGGCCTGGATGTGGTCGCGCGCAACAGCCGGGTCGCCGAACTGCTCGCCGCCGGGCGGCTTCCCAGCGAGCTGGACGAGGTCAGCGACACCCTCGAACCCGGGCAGAACTACGCCTCGAGCTACCTCGCGCCCGGTGAGGTGTTCGCGATGACCTGGCAGGGCGGCGGCGGTTACGGCGATCCGCTGACCCGTGATCCCGGGTCGGTCGCCCGTGATCTGCGCGAGCAGAAGATCACCGCGGACGCGGCCCGGCGGGTCTACGGCGTCGTGCTCGCTGACGGAGCCGTCGACGAGAACGCCACCGTGGCGGAGCGAGCCCGGCTGCGTGACCAGCGCCGCGACCGGTCCCGGATGCACGGGACGACCGGCGGCAAGGCGGATCTGACCGCGGCGCGGCGGATCGACGACAACCTCGTCGAACTCGCCGGGGAGGCGGCACGACTGATCGGGTGCGGCCACTGCGGCGAGATCCTCGGTGCCGACGGAGATCTCGCGGTGGGCGTGTACGAAGGGCCCGCCACCGAGGCCGGGCCGCAGATCATCGCCCATGCGCCGGACTACGTCGACGAACCGGTCGTGTTCCGGCAGTACTGCTGCCCGTCGTGCTGGACGGCGTTGTACGCGGGCGTGGTGCCCGCCGATCACCGGGACCACCTGGCCGCCCTCGGACGGCCGACCGTCACGACCGGCTGAGACCAACCCGCCGACCCCGCCGGGGGCCGCGCACCCGCTCCGGGTGCGCGGCCCCAACCCCGCGCGTACCGGCCGATAAGCTGCGGCCGAAGGGGGTGCGGGTGGCGATGGATCCCGAGTCCGAAGTGGAGGCCGGGGAGGACCCGTGGCGGCCGCGCTGGTGGTTGTTCGGCGTGTTCGCCGTGATCGCGGCGGTCCACCTGGCCGGCGGCTGGGATCGGACCGCCACGATCGGCCTGCCCCTCGGACTCGCCGCCACGCTGGTGCTGGTCTTCGTCCGGCGGCTGCCGCCCTGGGTGACCGGAGACTGGAACCCGAAGCCGTGGTCACGCGCGTGGCTGCGCGCCCGCCGCAACCGGCTGACCTTCGCACTGCCGTTCCTCGCGCTGGGAGTGGCGGCCGTCGTCGCCGGGCTGGCGGACCCCCCGCCGCACGGTGTCGACGTGCTCTACGCCGTGTTCGTGGGCGCCTGTTTCGCAGGTCTGGTGGCGTTCGTGCTCGCCCGCTGGGCGCGCACCGTTCGCACGCTCCGCCTGCTCGCCGGCTCGCGGACGGCGCTGCGCGCTGACGTCCTCCAGCTTGACCCGTTCGACGACGTGGCACCGGTCTGCGGGACCGTGACTTTCCCGGACGGCTCACGGGGGTCCTTCACGCTGCGAGATTGCCCGGTCGCCCTGGCCATCGCGATCGAGCGGACCGGCGCGCTCTGCGTGACCTCCCCTCGTCCGGGGAAGGTCCTCGCGGGGCTGGTCGGCAGCGACGAATTCGCCCGCGCCACCCTCACCGCCGAGCACTCCGCTCCGGCCTGGAACTCGCGGGCGGCGGTGACCAAGCACCTCCGCCTGCGCACGCTCGCTCTCGTGGCCGTCACCCTGTCCGGGGTGGCACTGGAGATCACGGTCGCCATCACCGGCGGCGCGCTGCCCTGGGTGCTGCCGGTGCCCGTGCTCATTGCCGTGCTGGCCACCGCGCACTGGCGGTCGCGGGTGGCCACGGCCGTGCGGCTACTCGCCGGCGGGCCGTGGACCGCCGTCGCCGCCGCGACGGACGGCACCCGGCCCGCCGGATGGGCGTACTTCCCCACCGGGATCCGCGCCCGCTTCCACCTGAGCCAGTGCCCGCCCGCGATCGCAGCGGAACTCCACGGGCGCCGCAGATTGTGGATCGCGGGCGAACCACGCGAAGGCGAAGTGGCCGTCGGGCTGCCCGATGCAGACGCCTTCGCCGTCGCCGTCTTCGCCGTGAAGGCGAGAGAACACCGGCGCGCCCGGGGGCGCCGACGCCGGTCACCGGACTGACCGCCCCGTCACCGCGGTACACGGTCGGCGTGGCGGCGAGACCGAGGTATGCGGCAGCGGGCGGGCCGGAGTGGCACATCAGGACCGGGCCGCCATGGACGCGGTCTCCCAGGTGAACCCGTCCGGGTCGGTGAACGGTTCGGCGGCACCGCTGATCGCGATCCGGTGCGATCCGGTGCCCTCGGGGGACACACCGGCGTCCTTGGCAAGCGCGCGCCGCCGGTACAGCCCCAGCTTGATGCGCCCCGCGTCGGCGAACTCCACGTACATGCGGCCGAAGCTCTTCCCCACGCGGAACCCGCGGTCGACGTAGAACCGCTTGCTCGCCGCCACATCGGCGACTCCCAGCAGCAGCGCGATGCTGTCGATCCGCCGGGTGGCCGGGCCGCTGTCCTTCTTCGCCGAGGTCGCGGCCTTCCAGATCGTTCCGTCCGGGGCCTGGACCACGCCGCCGTAGCCCCACATCGATTTCGCCGGGGGCTTGAGCACCGTCGCGCCCGCGTCCACAGCGGTGCCGAGCAAGGCGTTCACGTCGGCGGGCTGGGACACCAGCAGGGACAGGGTGAATCCGCGGAAGCCGCCGGCCGGTTCCGGCGAAGCCCGCAGGCGCAGCTCGCTGCCCAGCCCGAACGCGGCGGAGTAGAAGTGTCCGGCGGCCGCGGGATCGGCCACCTCGAGGGTGATGGTGTCGATTGAGGTCATGGCGGCAACGCTAGGCGGGGCACGGTGACCAGCGCTTCTCGATTCCTGACCGCCTTGCTTGGCCGGGATACATCCGGGTACTCGCTCTTCATCCACCGAGAGGAGTACCGATGTCGACCAGCAGCGAGACCGGTCAGGTGACCGGCACCCGGGACAAGGACTACAACATCATCTGGTTCGTCGAGGCCTGCCTGAACAACGCCCTGCGGCTGGAGCAGTACATCCAGGACGCGGAGCGCGACGGCGACAACGAGCTGGCCGACTTCTTCCGCCGCGCCCAAGGCGAGAGTCGCAAGGGAGCCGAGCAGGGGAAGGACCTGCTCCGCCGGCGCCTCGGCGGCAACTAGGACCACGCACCGCGGAGATCACTCCGCTCCCGCGGCTTAAGCTCGGCCTTATGGCGACGGGACGGCAGGCGCGTGTCCAGGACGTGCACGACCTGGCGATGGCGATGCCGCACGTGGAGCGCCTGGAGGGCACCCGGGGCAGGCCCATCTACCAGGTCGGGAGCAGGTCGTTCGTGTTCTTCCGCAACCCGCGGCCGGATGCCGCCGACCCGGAGACCGGCGTGCGCTATCCCGACGTGATCGTGTTCTGGGTCGGCTCCGAGGCCGAGAAGGAGGCCCTGGTCGCCGACGAGGGGTCGCCGTTCTTCACCACGCCCCATTTCCGCGGGCATCCCTCGGTGCTGCTGCGGGAGGCGCGGATCGGCGAGCTCGGCTACGACGAACTGGCCGAGATCGTGCAGGACGCGTGGCTGTCCCGTGCGTCGCCGCGCCGGGCGAAAGCCTGGCTCACGGCGCACGGGCTGCCGTGACCCCTGCCGCGGCGGCGGCACATTTTCGACAAAGTGCCGCCGCCGCGGCAGGACGGATCAGCGCTTGAGGAACTTTATGCTGTTGGTCAGCGAGTCCGACCACGGCGAGGCCAGGTCGAGCCGCCGCAGCTCGTCGGCGTGCTGGACGGCCGCCAGCTCCGACATCAGGCGGGACCGCATCCGGTCGTCGTGCGCGGCGTTCGCGGCGCGCAGCGCCCGGTCCAGACGGGTCTTGCGGAACGGCGTGATCCAGGACGCGCGAGCCAGGTGCGCCGCCCGGCGAGCCGCGCGGTCGCGGGTACGGGCCAGGGCGTCCCGCTCGTCGTCGCCCAGGCCGAGCCGGGACAGGAAGCGCTCTTTCAGCTCACGGCTGACCCTCGCCCACGTCGTGACGCGGTGACGGGTGTGCCGCAGCTCGATTCCGAGCGCCAGGTGCAGCATGACCACGCCGAGCACCGGGCCGAGCGTGACCCGCGCCAGGCCGGACACCGGGCCCGCCAGGTCGAAGGCCATGTAGCCGGACGCGGCGCACAGCGCCCACAGGATCAGCCGGGCCGGGCCGGGCTTCCCGCTCGGGCTCCGAATCTCCGCGCGCATCGCGAACCCGCACGCGATCAGGGCGACCTCGACCACGGCGAACATGGCGGCCCGCTCGTAGACGTTGACGATCCCGAGCTTCTCCCCGAAGAACCGCCACGACGTGTCGACCGAGACCAGCAACGACATGAACGCCACGAGGTAGAAGCCGCGCGAGCCCTCCGGCGACCTCCGCGCGGCCGGCGCCGCGGTCTCGGTGGTGTCCGCGGCCGGCCCGGTGGGGATGTCGGTCGACGCGCCCTCGGCCTCGGGCTCGGCCGCGAGGGCTTCGTCCTCGGCGCGACGGTCGTCCAGTTCGGCCAGCATCTTGACCGACAGGCGAGGCAGGTCCCCGGTGTCGCCGAGCCCGCGCTCCTGCCGCCACTTGTCGACCTGCCGCCCCACGGAAGCGCGCTCCCGCTTGGGGTTGGTCACCACGCCGTAGGTCAGGAGAAACGCCAGGACGTCCGAGGTCGACGGCTGCCCGAGGGTCTCACAGGCATACCGGACCTTCTCGTCCATGGTGTCCAGCATGACCAGGCGGGCGGCGTGAGCCGCGCTGCTGATGACGTCCGTCGGAGCAGAGTGCTGATCGCTCTCGGTTTCCATGTCGTCGCCCTTGTTCAGTTCTTCCAGCGGTGGGGACCGCGAGCCTAGCGGGTGACGAGATCATCACGACGGCCGCCCTCGGATGGGGCGGACTGCTCGCGGGCGCCGGTCACTCAGGTCCGGGCGGGCGCTCCCGCGTGGGCCGCGCTCGTCGCGGGCAGGGCGCGCAGCAGGTCCTCGACGCGTTCCTTGGCGTCGCCGAAGAGCATCGCCGAGTTCTCGCGGAAGAAGAGCGGGTTCTGCACGCCCGCGTAGCCCGACGACATCGACCGCTTGAACACGACGACGTTCTTGGCCTCCCACACGCGGAGCACGGGCATCCCGGCGATCGGCGAACCCGGGTCCTCCGCCGCGGCCGGGTTGACCGTGTCGTTCGCGCCGATGACGAGCACGACGTCGGTGCCGGCGAAGTCGTCGTTGATCTCGTCCATCTCCAGAACGATGTCGTAGGGCACCTTGGCCTCGGCGAGCAACACGTTCATGTGCCCGGGAAGCCGCCCGGCGACCGGGTGGATCCCGAAGCGGACCTCCACCCCGCGGTCACGCAGCCTGCGGGTCAGCTCGGCGACGCCGTGCTGCGCCTGCGCCACCGCCATGCCGTAGCCCGGGGTGATGATCACGCTGCTCGCGTCGCCCAGGAGTTCGGCGGCGCCGTCGACGGTGATCTCGCGGTGCTCGCCATAATCGGTGTCGTCCGCAGGACCCGCTTCGATTCCGAACCCGCCCGCGATGACCGAGATGAACGACCGGTTCATCGCCTTGCACATGATGTAGGACAGGTACGCACCCGAGGAGCCGACGAGCGCGCCGGTGACGATCAGCAGGTTGTTCTCCAGCAGGAACCCGCTCGCCGCGGCCGCCCAGCCCGAGTAGCTGTTGAGCATCGACACCACCACCGGCATGTCGCCACCGCCGATGGAGGCGACCAGGTGCCAGCCGAGCGCGAGCGCGACCAGGGTCACCACGATCAACAGCCACAGCTGCGGATCCACCACGAACCACACCGTCAGCGCCACGAACACCACCAGCGCGCCGAGGTTGAGAATGTTCTTGCCGGGCAGCATCAGCGGCGCCGACTTGATCCGGGCGGACAGCTTGAGGAACGCCACGATCGACCCGGTGAAGGTCACCGCGCCGATGAACACGCCGATGAACACCTCGGCCGAGTGGATCCCGCCGAGCCCGAGCAGGTCCAGCGCCCGCGCCTCCGCGCCGTCGGGGTGGGCTTCGACCTCCTGGTAGCCGTTCCAGCCGACCAGCACCGCGGCAAGCCCGACGAACGAGTGCAACAGCGCGATCAGCTCGGGCATGCCGGTCATCTGCACCACCCGGGCGCGCTGCAGGCCGACGGCGGCACCGGCCACCATCGCCACCACCAGCAGCACCACGCCGAGCGCGGAGATGTCCCGGTACGCGGCGAGCGCGATGGTGGCCGCGAGCGCGACGACCATCCCGCCGATGCCGAACCCGTTGCCGGTCTTCGCGGTCTCGTGCCGCGACAGGCCCGCCAGCGCCAGGATGAACAACAACGCGGCGACGAGGTAGGCCGCCTGGGCGATCGTTTCGACAGTCATGTCAGTCCAGTCCAGGGTCGGGCTCAGCTGCGGGAGAACATCGAGAGCATGCGCCGGGTGACGGCGAAGCCGCCGAACACGTTGATCGACGCCAGCAGGATCGCCGCGAACGCGATCCAGGTGACCACGGCGTTGCCGTGGCCGACCTGCAGAAGCGCGCCGACCACGATGATCCCGGAGATCGCGTTGGTCACCGACATCAGTGGCGTGTGCAGCGCGTGGTGCACGTGCCCGATCACGTAGAACCCGATCACGACCGCGAGCGCGAACACGGTCAGGTGCCCCTGCAACGCCGGCGGCGACACCGCGACCAGCAGGAACAGCAACGCACCGGCCAGCGCGACCAGTCCGATCCGGGCCGCCGGCGACAGCTTCTTCTTCGGCTCGGGCTCGGGCGGTTTCGCCGCCGGAGCGGCCTGGGCCGGAGCCGCCGAGACCTGCGCCGGGGGCGGCGGCCACAGCAGCTCGCCCTCGCGGACCACGGTCATCGACCGGATCACGATGTCGTCCAGATCGAACACCGGGGTGCCGTCCTTGGCCGGTGTCACCAGCTTCATCAGGTTGACCAGGTTCGTGCCGTAGAGCTGGGAGGACTGGGTCGGCAGCCGTCCGGGGAGGTCGGTGTAACCGAGGATGGTCACGCCGTTGGCGGTCGTCACGGCCTCGCCGGCCACCGTGCCCTCGACGTTGCCGCCGTTGGCCGCGGCCATGTCCACGATCACGCTGCCCGCGCGCATCGAGGCGACCATGTCGGCGGTGATGATCCGCGGCGCGGGCCTGCCCGGGATCAGCGCGGTGGTGATGATGATGTCCACGTCCCGGCACTGATCCGCGTACAGCTGCTTCTCGCGGTCCTTGTAGTCCTCGCTCATCTCCTTGGCGTAGCCGGTCGAGGACACCTCGACATCGGCCGCCTCGATGGAGAGGTACTCGCCGCCGAGCGAGGCGACCTGGTCGGCCACCTCCGGGCGCGGGTCCGTGGCCCGCACGACCGCGCCGAGGCTGCCCGCCGCGCCGATCGCGGCGAGGCCGGCCACCCCGGCCCCGACGACCAGGACCTTCGCCGGCGGGACCTTGCCGGCCGCGGTCACCTGGCCGGTGAAGAACCGGCCGAACGAGTGCGCGGCCTCCACGACGGCCCGGTACCCGGCGATGTTGGCCATCGACGAGAGCACGTCCAGCGACTGCGCGCGGGAGATCCGGGGCACCGCGTCCATCGCCAGCGCCGTGATCGGCCGCTGCGACAGGTCCTCGACAAGCTCCTTGTTCAACGCGGGACTCAGCAGGCTGATCAGCGTCGCCCCCGGTTTCAGGGCGTCGAGCTGCTCCTTCGTGGGCGCGTTGACCCCGAGCACGATGTCCGCGCGCACCGCGTCCCCGGCGGACGCACCCGCCTCGGCGTAGGCCTCGTCGGTGAAGCTCGCCGCCACACCGGCGCCCGGCTCCACTACCACCTCGTACCCCAGCTTCAGCAGCTGGGCCACCGTCGCCGGCGTCGCGGCCACCCGGGTCTCACCGGGAGCGGCCTCCTTCAGCACTCCGACCAGCATCGGTCACCTCGTCCACGCTCGAACGACGAACGCCGGGAATCGCACGTCGACTACTTCGCGGTACTCCCCTATGGCCGACCCCGGCAGGAAGCACAGCGATGAAATTCGCACGCCTTTTCTAGCATGATGGTCCGATTCTGCCGGTGACCGCGGACACATGTGAAGGCACCCCGGTCCGGGGGAACCGGTCCTGACCAGGATGAAATGGTGTGCAGTGGGTGGCGATAGGCACCGCGGTGGCGGCGGTGTCCGGTAGCGCGTTGCCTGGACATAGGTGCGCCGCGCGAGTAGGAGCCGTCGTCGCGCGGACGCCGCGGGCTGATGAGGACGCCCTCCGGGGCAATGCTGCGTTGGTCCACCAGGGCGGGGCCCGCGCTAGCAGCGCCAGGTCCGGTCCGTGCACCGGTCAGGAACTCGGACGCACCATTTCCCGCACAACCACCCTCGGTCGTCGACGCGTACGCGGCACGCCCGCACCGGTCGTGGCGGAACCGTCTGCTGTCGCGCGTCGCCGCCGGCGCCGTCGCTCACATCGCCGCTGACCGGGGCACCGACCGCGGCCGAGAACAGGCCCTCGGACAGATCACGCGCTCCATCCGATGTGGACGGACGTTCACATCGCCGTCGCGCTGCGCGGCGTCCGTCCACAAGGGACCGGGAGCGGCTTGGCGAGCTCGAGCACCCTGGGCACCGTCGACGGCGTCCCAGAACGTGAACGTCGATCACCGTGCCAGGTTCGCGGTCAGCTCGTGGAAAGCGGCCACCTCCCGTGCGGACAGCGGGACGGCGAGGCGATCCGCCGGGTAACCGGGATGCGGGTAGTCCGCCCGGGCAACGCGAAGCCGACATCGTAGGGCCCGCTCGGCGGAACCATCGCGTGCCCGACGCTGCCGAGCGCGCCGGCGATCGTGCGGAGAATTCGTCCCATCATCAACACCGCCTGGGTCCGGGCCGTTTCCTGGGCACCGATGGTGCGCGCTCCGGCGGGCTCGCGGTAGCGGCTCCCACCATCCGGTCCACGGCAAGGGCTGTCTCACATAGCGGTCACACCCAGGGGGAAATGCTCTAATCGACGTCATGACCAACTCGCTCGACCTCGAACACCTGCGCACGCTGATCGCGATCGCGGAGTGCGGCGGGTTCAGCAAGGCGGCCGCGGTGCGACACATCAGTCAGCCCGCGCTGAGCCAGCACGTGCGGCTGCTCGAACGCGGCCTCAAACGCAAGCTGTTCGAGCGGGACGGCCGAAACATGCGGTTCACCCACGAAGGCGAGCAAGTCCTCGCCGAGGCGCGGCGGATCATCGAGGTGCACGACGCGTCGCTGCGCCGGCTGTCGGCCGAACCCAGCCAGAAGATCGTGGTCGGCTCCACCGAGCACAGCGCCGAGCAGATCCTGCCGGAGATGATCCGGGCTCTGCAGGCGGCGTTCCCGCACTGCGCCACCCGGTTCGAGATCGGCCGGTCCACCCAGCTCGCGGAGTCCGTGGGCCGGGGCGCCGTCGATTTCGCGTTCGTGCTCGACCCGGGCGGCCAGGGCGCCGGGCACCTGGTCGGGCAGCTGCCGCTGGTCTGGTACTCCGCCCGCGGCTGGACCCAGCCCGGGCCGGGGGAACCCCTGCCGCTCATCGCGTTCGAGGAGCCGTGCGGGCTGCGGGAGCGGGCGCTGTCCGTTCTGGCCGCCGCCGGTCACTGCGTGGAGGTCACCGCCCAGTCCACGACGCTCGAGGGCGTCATGGCCGGTGTCCGGGCGGGGCTTGGGATCGCACTGCTGCCCAGCGCCGGGGGACGCCCATCGGGGCTGAGCGCGCGCACGGACCTGCCCGACGCGGGCACCACGCACCTGCGGATGGTGGCGCGCCGCGGCCTGGCGGGGGACGTCGAGCAGACCGCACTGTCGGCCGGGGTGGACTTCTTCGCACAGCGCCCGCATCTGCAGCTGGTGCCGAACGCTCGCGGCGCGTGATCTGGGCACTTTTTCGACAATGTGCGACTCGGCTGGGCGGCACTTTGTCGAAAAAGTGCGTTCGGTGGGCGCCGTCGATAAGGCCGGGCTATCGGTTCCCATCCTGTTTTCGTCTTGGACGCGGCTGCCGGGTGCGGCTTACCTTGCGATCATGACCAGCGCACCGGCCTTCGACCCGGCGATCCCCGCGACCGCGTCCCGGAAGGTTGAGTTCATCAGCCTGTCGCACCTCAACCCCTCGACGGAGTTGAACCCGGTCCCGGGCCGGGCCATCGACATGAAGTTCTTCCGCACCTACGTCCGCGCGCTCGAGGAGGGCGGCTACGACTACACCCTGCTCCCCTACGGGTCGAACAGCGCCGACTCGTTCGTCGTCGCCTCGGCGGTGGGCCAGCTGACGGAGCGGATCAAGCCGATCGTCGCGCTGCGCCCGAACACGACGTTCCCGCTGGTGGCCGCCCAGAAGCTCGCGACGCTGGACCAGCTCACCGAAGGCCGGGCCCTGGTGCACCTCATCTCCGGCGGCAGCGACGCCGAGCAGGCGCGCCAGGGTGACTACCTGCCCAAGAACCGCCGCTACGCCCGCACGTCGGAGTTCGTCGACCTGCTGCGGCGCGCGTGGACCGAGCCCGCGCCGTTCAGCCACAACGGCGAGTTCTACAAGTTCGACGGCTTCGGTCCCGGCTTCGCGCCCTACGACTCACCCATCCCGATCTCCATCGGCGGGCAGTCGGACGAGGCGTTCCAGGTCGGCGGCGAGAAGGCGGACATCTTCAGCTTCTGGGGCGAGCCGCTCGAGGACCTGCGCGGCGAGATCGACCGGGTGCACGCGATCTCCCGCGCCGCCGGCCGCACCACTCTGCCCCGGATCTGGGTGACGTTCCGCCCGATCATCGCCCAGACCGACGAGCTGGCCTGGCAGAAGGCCCACACCTACGTCACCCGCATCGCCGACACCTTCAGCCGCTCGGCGTACGGCAAGCAGCAGTACCAGCAGGGCGCGCCGCAGAACGTCGGCTCGCAGCGCGCACTGTCGTTCGCCGCGAAGTCCGAGCTCTACGACCGTGCACTGTGGACCCGCACGGCGGCGGCCACCAACGGGGCGGGTGCCTCGACCGCGCTGGTGGGCTCACCCGAGACGGTCGCGGCCGCGATCCTCGACTACGTCGACCGCGGCGCGGACCTGGTGAGCATCCGGGGTTACGACACGCTGGCCGACGCCGTCGACTACGGCCGTTACGTCCTCCCGCTGGTGCGCCAGGAACTCGCCCACCGCGAGGCGACCGGCCGGCGCGGCACGCTGCAGGCCGAGCACCTCGGCAACTACAGCGAGGACTACCGGCGTTACGCGGCGGCGGGCCAGGCATGACGGACACCTTGGCGCTGCCCGTCCCGGACCTCGCCGACGACGCGCTGGCCGCGGTCACCGCCGAGATCGCGGAGACGGCGGCGGAGTACGACCGCACAGCAGCCCTGCCGACGCGCGGACTCGAGGCGGCGCACCGCGCGGGTCTGCTCACCGCGACCGTCGGCCGAGAGTACGGCGGCTTCGGCGCGGGCCCGCGGGAGACGGCCCGGATCCTCACCGCGCTCGGCGAGGGCGATCCGTCGGTGGCGCTGATCGCCGCGAACACCCTGATGGCGCACGCCGCCCAGGCAGCGAACCCGCACTGGCCCCGGGAGCTCTATGACGCCCTGCTGGCGCGGTCGGTGGCCGGCCCGGCGCCGGTGAACGCGATCCGCGCGGAGCCGGAGCTGGGCGCCCCGGCGCGTGGCGGCCTGCCGAAGACCTCGGCGCGGCGCACCGGATCGGGCTGGGTTCTGAACGGCCACAAGGCCTACGCGACCGGCGGTCCGGCCCTGGCCAGCCACACGGTGTGGGCGGTGGCGGACGAGCCGGGTGGTGATCCGGACGCGCCGCGCGTCGGTCACGTGATCGTGCCCGGGGACTCGCCGGGCATCACCTGGGTCGACACCTGGGACCACCTCGGATTGCGCGCCTCCAACACCCACGACGTGATCTACGAGAACGTCGAGGTGCCCGCGGACGCGTTCGTGGAGATCCCGCGCGGGGCCGACGGCGTCTACCGCGACCCGGCGTCCATGGCGGGTCCGGGGAGCTTCGGGCATCCCGCGCTCTACATCGGAGTGGCCCGCGCCGCGCGGCGGGCGTTCGCGGAGTTCGCGCGTGCCCGGGTGCCCGCCGCACTGGGACGTCCGATCGCGACGACCGAGCGGATCCAGGCCGTCGCCGGGGAGATCGACCTGCAGATCGCGCAGGCGGAAACGTTGCTGCACGGCGTGATCCTGCGCGTCGAGTCCGGCGACGAGCCGGTGCTCCGCCAGTTGCCGGTGGTCAAGGTGGCGATCGCCCGGGCGGTCGTGACGGCCGTGCAGACCGCGGTCGCCGCGCTGGGCAACCCGGGCCTGTCCCGGCGGAACGCGCTGGAGCGCCACCTGCGGGACGTGCTGTGCGTGCGGGTGCACCCGCCCCAGGAGGATGCGGCCCTCGTCGCCGCCGGACGGCGCGTCCTGGCGACCTAGCCCGCCCGGCGCGGCACTTTTTCGACAATGTGCGACTACACGTGGGCGCTGGTCATGTCCCAGGGAGCCTGCGGCAGCACGTCGCCGGTCTCCAGCAGCGACTTCAGGTTCGCCAGCACGGCAGGCCATCCGCTGGAGATCCCGGCCAGCATCTCCTCGTTCGCCAGCTTCTCGTGCGTCACGGTGAGACGGACGATGTCCTGGTGCGGTTCGACGAGGAACGTGACCGTGGACGGATCCCGCGACTCGTCGGGTGAATCCTCGAAGGTGATCACCAGCCGCGTCGGCGGTTCGGACTCGAGCACCTTGCCGACGACGTCGACGACGCCCGAGCCGTCGGTCCGCCGGTGCTCCCACGGTGATCCCGGCTGCCAGTCGGAGATGTTGGCGTGGCCCCAGAATCGCGCGGTCAGGTCGGCGTCGGTCAGTGCGGTCCACACCTGCTCCGCGCTCGCGCGGATGTAGGTGACGTAGACGTAGGTCGGGACGGTCATGGCGTACTCCTCTGCCTGGTTCTTGATGGCGGCGAGCGCTTGCAGCCGGGGCTTGTCGAACCCGGAGATCCAGCGTTGCTCGATCTCGTGGATCGGCGCGGGGTTCAGGTAGTGCAGCCGTTCCCGCCCGCGGCGAACGACGGTCACGAGACCGGCCCGCACCAGCACGTCGAGGTGCTGGGTCGCCGACTGCCGCGCCATGTCCAGGCGTTCGCACACCTGGCGCAGGGTCTGGCCGTTGGACTCCCGCAGGCGGTCCAGCAGGAGCCGCCGGGTCGGGTCGGCCAGCGCCTTGAACACCGCATCCATCGCTTCCGCGCTCACCGGACCATTATGCAGGCGATTACCTGCCTATTGTCGAGGGTGGCTCATAGGCCCGCACCGGGGGAAGCGGACCGTCGTACCGGGTGACGTTCACCAGCACGTGCGCCCCGCTCGTGGCCTGGGTCAGCGTCGACGTCCCGATGTCCCTGGTCAGCACGTTGACGTTGCCGTTCACGCAGTCCGCCACCTCGGGCGCGCTGGGGTCGAACCAGGCGCCCGTGTGCATCTGGGCCACGCCGGGCAGCACGGCAGTCTCCTCGTCGGTGACGACGACCCCGGCCAGGAGACTGCCCTGGGCGCTGCGGACCAGCGCGACGTCACCGTCGGCCAGACCACGGGCAGCCGCGTCACGCGGGTGCAGCCGGATCGGTTCGCGGCCCGCGACCTTGGTCGACCGGCTGGCCGCGCCCATGTCGAGCTGGCTGTGCAGCCGGTGCGTCGGCTGGTTGCACAGCAGGTGCAGGTCGAACTCCCGGGCCAGCGGCGAGCCCCACCACTGCGCGGGCTCCCGCCACTGCGCGTGCCCGGCGAAGTCGGGCAGCCCGAAGCCGGCCAGGGTTTCCGAGTACAGCTCGATCCGGCCGCTCGGGGTCTCAAGCGGGTGGGCCACCGGATCGGCGCGGAAGGCGGCGAAGACCGGATCACCGTAGGGCTGCTGCGGCAGCGCCACTCCCCCGTCTCGCCAGAACTCCGCGAACGGCGGGGCGGCCGGGGATCCGGGCGCGGTGCGCCACTGCTCGTAGATCCGCTCCAGCCACAGCCGCGAGTCCAGCCCGTCGGCGAAGTCCGCGCCCAGCCGGTCCGCCAGCCGGGCGTAGATCCAGAACTCCTCGCGGGACTCGCCGTGCGGTGCGACCGCGCGCCGCACCGCACGCAGCCGGGTGTCGCCGGCACCGGCCGCGAGGTCGTCGCGCTCCAGCGTGCCCGCCACGGGCAGGACGATGTCGGCGTGCCGGGCGGTGGGCGTCCAGTGCGTCTCGTGCACGACGAAGGTGTCCAACCGGGCCAGTCCCCGGCGCAGCCGTCGCAGGTCCTGGTGGTGGTGGAAGGGATTGCCGCCCGCCCAGTACGCCAGCCGGATCTCCGGCAGTCGCAATCTCCCGCCGTCGTACGGGATTTCCGCACCCGGCCGCAGGAGCAGGTCGCTGATGCGCGCGCACGGGATGAAGTCCGGCACCGGGTTGTGGCCCTGCGGGAACGTCGGCAGCCGCGGTCCGGCGACGCCCATGCCGTAATCGCCCATCGATCCGAAGCCGTGGGCGAAACCACCGCCGGGCAGGCCGATCTGCCCGAGGAACGCGGCCAGCGTGAGCCCGGCGAACACGGCCTGCTCGCCCCGTTCACCACGCTGCAGCGCGTACACGATGTTGATCAGCGTGCGACCGGCCGCCATCCGGTGCGCCAGTGCACGGATCGCCGCCGCCGGTGCGCGACTGATCCGCTCGGCCCACTCCGGGGTCTTGGGCACGCCGTCGTCCTGCCCCAGCACGTACCGGCGAACCACCTCCGCTCCGGCACAGTACTTCGCGAGGAACGCGTCGTCGGCGAGCCCGTCGACGACGAGGACGTGGATGAGCGCGAGCATGACCGCGATGTCGGTGGCCGGCATGACGCCGATCCACTCGGCGCCGAGATCGGCGAAGGCGTCGTCGCGCTGTGCGGACAGGGCGACGACCTCGGTGGTGCGGCCCACCGCCCGGGCGAGACCGCTTCCGGCGTGGCGCGCGTGACCGCCGGGCACGACCCAGGTGTTGGACCGGCGCAGCCCGCCGAACGTCACGAGCAGGTCGGTGTGCTCGGCGATGTCCTGCCAAGACACGGGTTTCGACCGCAGGTCGGCCATCGCCGGCGCGCCGATGAGGTGCGGGAGCAGCACCAGGCTGGCGCCGCGGCTGTAGTCGTTGACCGAGCGCGTGTAGCCACCGATGGTGTTGAGGAACCGGTGCAGCTGACTCTGGGCGTGGTGCAGCCGGCCCGCGCTGCCCCAGCCGTAGGAGCCGCCGAAGATCGCCTGGTTGCCGGAGGTGGACCGGACGCGGTCCAGATCGTGGGCGAGCACGTCGAGCGCCGTGTCCCAGCTCACCTCCACATAGGGCTCGGCCGGATCACCGCGACGGTCGTCCGGACCGGGACCCCGCTCGAGCCAGCCGCGGCGGACACTCGGCCGCGTCACGCGCGAGCGGTGGCGGTGCGCGCCGGCGACATTGCCGATCGCCGGTGCGGCATCGGGATCTTCGGCGTACGCTGCGACGATGTCACGGCCGTCGCCGGAGGTCTCGACCAGATAGGTTCCCCAGTGCGCGCTGGTCTCGGTCGTCCTGCCCATGCCGCGGGATGCTAGCCCGGCCACGGCGCGGCGCACGAGGTTCGCCGATCAGTCTCCCTGATGGGATTCGATTTCCGATTCGTCTTGGACCGCGCGGGCGGTCCCTTCCTAGATTCGGGGAAATCCGGCCACACCCCGTCCCCAGGAGAGTTCCCCGTGCAGACCTCACGCGCGGTCCACCGCGCCAGACCCCTCGGCCGCATCATCCGGACGATCACCGGCATCGCCGCCGTCATCGCCCTCGCCGCGTGCGCGCCGGGTGGGGCGAACCCGGGGAGCGGTTCCGGCGAGCCGAAACCCGGCGGCGACATCACGTTCCTCATCGACTCGCTCGGGGACACCTGGATCCCGAACAACAGCTCGATCTCCAGCTTCCAGGGCCACGTCTGGGGCCACCTCACCGACAAGCTGGTCTACGTCGACGACAACGGCGCGGTCAGCCCGTGGATCGCGCAGAGCTGGGAACAGAACGCCGAGGCCACGCAGTTCACGCTGCACCTGCACCCAGGCGTCACGTTCTCCGACGGCACCCCGCTGGACGCCGCCGCGGTCCAGGCCAACCTCGACATCTGGTCCAAGGGCGACCCGGCCCGCGGTATCAACCCGATCGGGCTGTTCCCGAAGACCTACGACCACACCGAGGTCGTGGACCCGGCCACGGTCAAGGTGTTCTTCAACGCCCCCACGCTCGGGTTCATCCCGACGCTGGGCTACCACGGTTCGATCCTGATCTCGCCGAAGACTCTCGCCCAGCCCGCCCAGCAGCAGGCCGACCTGTCCAACGACATCGGCAGCGGCCCGTACGTCCTGCAGTCCTGGAAGCAGGGTGACAGCGTCGTCCTGCGCAAGCGCGCCGACTACAACTGGGGCCCGCCCGCGCTGAACCACACCGGGCCGGCCTATCTGGACACGCTCACCTACAAGGTCGTGGCCGAACCTTCTGTGCGCACCGCCGCCGTCCAGTCCGGACAGGCCGACGTCGCCTACAACCCGTCCCCGCAGGAGCTCGCGTCCTTCAAGGACCAGGGCTTCACCACGGCGACTCCGCGCTACCTCGGTTTCGTCAGCGGTTTCGCGGTCAACACGAAGGTCGCACCGTTCGACGACGCGCGGGTCCGGCAGGCGCTGCAGCACGGGATCGACCGGGCCGAGATCATCTCGACCGTCTACACCAAGGACTGGCTGCCCGCGGAGTCGTTCATCCAGAGCAACGTTCCCGGCGCGACCGACCACAGTGGTGACTTCACCTTCGATGCGGCCCGGGCGGGCCAGCTCCTCGACGAGGCGGGCTGGGTCGCCGGCGCCGACGGCGTGCGCACCAAGGACGGCAGGCCGCTGGAGCTCACGCTGTACCCGAACCCGTACCTGGCGACCTCCAGGTCGGTCGACGAGCTGATCGCCCAGCAGCTGGGCCGGATCGGGTTCCGCGTGCACATCCAGACGTTCGACGTGGTGACCTACGGCGAACGGGTCAAGGTCGGCAGCCCGGCAGTGCCGGCGTACGAGGTCACCCGCAGCTTCATCGACGCCGGCACGGTGGCCGGGGTACTCACCGACGCCAACCGGGGCGAGAACTGGTTCGGACTCGGCCAGAGCGACCAGCGGCTGGTGCAGCTCGGCACCGCCGTGGCGCGCGCCAGCAACATCGACGAGCGCAACGGCGTGCTCGACCAGCTGCAGGGATATGTGCTCCAGCAGGGCTACTTCGTCCCGCTGACGCAGATCGTGCAGCGGATCTACCTGCAGTCGCCGAGGCTGCACGGCGTGACCTACAACGGGATCGCCTACGCCAACTACTACACGGCCTGGCTCGGCTGAGCGCGCCATGAACCGCCACTACGCGAACTATGCGGTGCGACGGGTGATGCAGGCGGTGGTCGTGATCGTGCTGGCGTACGTGTTCACCTTCGTGGTGATCAGCGTGCTGCCCGGTGATCCGGTGACGAGCACGCTGCGGAACCCGCAGAACGGGTTCACCGAGGAGGAGATCACCCGGATCGTCGCCTACTACGGGCTCGACCGCCCGGTGTACGAGCAGCTGTGGCAGGCGTTCTCCCGGTTCGTGACCGGCGATCTCGGGGTTTCGCTCCGGTCGGGGCTGCCGGTGAGCCGGATGATCGGCGAGGTGCTGCCGTCGACGCTGGTGCTCGCGGCGTCGGCACTGGCGGTGGCGCTCGTGCTGGCGTTCGCCATCGCGCTCGGCACCCGGTACCTGCCCAAGCGCTACGGGCAGGGCGTGCTGCGGGCCTTCCCGTCGCTGTTCCTGTCGGTGCCGAACTTCGTGATCGGGCTGCTCCTGATCCAGGTGTTCGCGTTCCAGCTGGGACTGTTCCGGGTGATCGACGCCGAGGGCTCGCTGGCGACCTTCTTCGCCGCCGTCGCCCTCGGCATCCCGGTCTCCGCGCGGGTCACCGAGGTGCTGATCGCCAACCTCGACCACGAGGCGGGCCAGGAGTACGCGTCGGTCGCGCGGTCCCGCGGTCTTGGCCGCACCCGGCTGTTCGTGCGGCACCTGCTCAAACCGTCGTCGTTGCCGGTCGTCACCGTCATCGCGCTGGTGGTCGGCGAACTGCTCGGCGGCGCCGTCATCACCGAGCAGATCTTCGGCCGCACCGGCATCGGCAGCCTGGTGCAGCGGTCCGTCACGACCCAGGATTTGCCGGTGCTGCAAGCGATCGTCGCGCTCGCGGCCGTCGTGTTCGTCGTCGTGAACCTGTTCGCCGACCTGGTGTACCCGCTGCTCGACCCGCGGGTGAAACCCGGCGAAGTACGCACGCGCGTCCGGGCGGAGGTGGCCGCGTCGTGAGCGTCTTCGCCATGTCGCCGGCCCGGCCCGTCGCGCGGGTCCGGGTGCCGCTCACCGTCGTCCTGTCCTTCGCCGTGGTGGCGCTCGTACTGTCCTGGTCGCTCGTGCCGGACCTGTTCACCGGCCAGGACCCGGCGCGCGGGGTGCCGGCCGACAAGTTCCGCGGACCGAGCGGCGCCCACTGGTTCGGCACCGACCACCTGGGTCGCGACCTGTTCAGCCGCGTCGTCCACGGCACCGCCTCCTCGGTGACCAGCGCGCTGATCGCCGTGGGCATCGCCGTCGTGGTGGGCGGCCTGTTCGGGCTGCTCGCGGGTTTCCTCGGCGGCTGGACCGACACCGTGCTCGCCCGGCTGGTCGACGTTCTCCTGGCGATCCCGGAGTTCCTCCTCGCGGTCGTCGTGGTCAGCGCGCTCGGTTTCCAGACGATCAACGCCGCCGTCGCCGTGGGTGTCTCGGCGGTGGGGGTGTTCGCCCGGGTCATGCGGTCGGAGGTGCTGGGGACGCGGCGCGCCGTGTTCGTGGAGGCCTCCTACCTCCAGGGCGGGTCACGGTGGCACATCCTCGTGCGCCACGTGCTGCCCAACGCCTCCCGCTCGCTGGCCTCGCTCGCGGTGCTCCAGTTCGGATATTCGATCCTGCTGATCGCCGCGCTGGCGTTCCTCGGCTTCGGCGATCCGCCGCCGGCGTCGGACTGGGGCCTGCTGGTGTCGGTGGGCAAGGACTACCCGCTGGCGCCGTGGCTGGTCTACGCGCCCGCTCTCGTCATGATCGCGACCGTCCTCTCCGTGAACAGGATCAGCCGATGGCTCCGCAAGACCGACTGACCCTCGACCGCGCCGAACCGCAGGCCGCGCCGGTGCGCGAGCCCGGTTCCCTCCTGCGGGCGGCGGACCTGTCCGTCTCCTATGGCCATCATCAGGTCGTCTCCGGGGTGGGATTCGGGCTCAGCCACGGGGAAAGCCTGGCGCTGATCGGCGAGTCCGGGTCGGGCAAGTCGACCATCGCCCGCGCGGTGCTGCGCCTGGGCACCGGGCGGGCGTCCGGGCGAGTCGAGTTCGAGGGGCAGGACATCCTGTCGCTGCCCGAGCGGCGGTTCCGGCCACTGCGGGGCAGGCGGATCGGGTTCGTGCCGCAGGACCCGGGCAGCTCGCTCAACGCCGTGCGGACCATCGGCTCGCAGGCGCAGGAGGCCGCGGCCCTCACCGGCGAGCGCGGTACCGCCCAGCGCAAGGAACTGGTGCTTCAGACCTTCGCCCAGGTCGGGCTCGACGACCCGCGCCGGGTTTATGACTCCTACCCGCACCAGCTGTCGGGCGGCATGCTGCAGCGTGTCCTCATCGGACTGACCGTGCTGCCGCGGCCGGCGTTGATCGTCGCCGACGAGCCGACGTCCGCGCTGGACGTCACCATCCAGAAGCGGATCCTGGACCTGCTGTCGGAGCTTCGGCGGGATCTCGGCATCAGCCTGCTGCTGATCACGCACGACCTGGCGATCGCGGCCGAGCACGCGGATTCGCTGGTGGTGCTCAAGGACGGCGTGGTGCAGGACGCCGGCCCGACGACGGCGGTGTTCTCCGCGCCGGAATCGGACTACACCCGGCGCCTGCACGCCGACGTCCCGGCGCTGAACCCGGATCGCTACCGGCACCTGCGTACCCGCCGGGGTGGCGAGCCGAAGATCGAGGTCAGCGGCGTGACCAAGGTGTTCACCGTGGAGGGCAAGCCGCTCACCGCGGTGGACGACGTGTCGTTCACCGTCGCGGCGGGCACGACCCACGCGCTGGTCGGCGAGTCCGGTTCCGGGAAGACGACCATCGTCCGCCTGCTGCTCGGGCTCGAGGAGCCCGGCACCGGCGGCATCACCGTGGCGGGCGAGGAGGTGACCGGCCGGTCGCACGCGTCACTGCGGTCGATCCGCCGGCACCTGCAGCTGGTGTACCAGAACCCGTTCACGTCCCTCGACCCGACGTGGAAGGTCGAGCGCCTGGTGCGGGAGCCGCTGGACCGCTTCGGCGTCGGGACGCGCCAGGAGCGCACGGATCGGGTGCGCGCCGCGCTGGAGTCGGTCGGGCTGGAGGAGAACCTGTTGTCCCGACGGCCCGCCGCGCTGTCGGGCGGGCAGCGGCAGCGGGTCGCGATCGCCCGGTCGCTCGTGCTGCGGCCGGACATCATCGTGCTGGACGAGCCGACGTCGGCGCTCGACGTCAGCGTGCAGGCCGGCATCGTCGAGGTGCTGGTGTCGCTGCAGGCGGAGCTGGGCCTGACGTACGTCTTCGTCTCGCACGACCTGGCGCTGGTCCGTCAGCTCGCGGACACCGTGTCGGTCCTGCGCCGGGGGCGGATCGTGGAGAGCGGGACCGTGCAGTCCGTGTTCGACAGTCCACAACAGACCTATACGCGCACGCTCGTCGACTCGATTCCCCAGGGGTTCGCATGAGGCTGGGCTTCAACACCCGCGTGTCATTCAGCGACGACGCGGGTCCGGCACGGGGGCTGCGCGAGGGCATCGAGCTGTTCCGCGCGGCCGAGTCGCTGGGCTACCAGTCCGGCTGGGCCTACCAGCGGCATTTCGACCACTACCTGTCCTCGCCGCTGCCCTTCTTCGCCGCCGTCGGACAGCACACGCACCGCATCGCACTCGGGACGGCGGTGCTGCCGATGCGCTATCAGGACCCGGTGCTGCTCGCCGAAGCCGCGGGCACCACGGACCTCCTGGTGGGCGGGCGTCTCCACCTCGCCGTCTCCACCAGCGGCAACGCGACCTGGGACGCGGTGTTCGGCGCGGTGGCGACGGACGCGCGGACCGAGGCGCAGCGACGGCAGGAACGCTTCCTCGCCGCGATCGCCGGGCAGACGCTGCACGTGGTGGACGGGCCGGGTCAGGGCGCGCCGCCCGGGACGAGGCTCCGCGTGACGCCGCACAGTCCCGGGTTGTCGTCACGGATCCGCCAGGGCGCCGGAAGCGTCGGCTCGGCGGTGCGGGCGGCCGAGCTGGGCATCGGTCTGATGACCGGAACGGTGCTGGGCGGAGTGCCCGAGGGCGCGACGTTCGGCGAACACCAGGCGCGCCTCATCGGCGCCTACCGGACGGCGTGGCGCGACAAGCACGGCGGCGGGCCGCCGCCGGTCGTCTGGATCACGGGCGTGCTCGTGCACATGTTCCTGATCGGCCTGCCCATCGCGCTCGCGGCGAAGAAGGCGTTGCCGGCGGCTTGAACGACGCGCCCCGGCCCTCCTACGCGCGGATCTACGCCGTCGTCGCCCGGGTGCCGAAAGGACGCGTCGCGACGTACGGACAGATCGCCGGCGAGGCGGGCCTGCCGGGGCATGCCCGCATGGTCGGCTACGCCCTCTCCGCGCTTCCCGAGAGCAGCCGCGTGCCGTGGCATCGGATCGTGAACGCGGCGGGCCGCATCAGCTTGCGCTCGCAGCGCAACGACCGCCCGATGGACCGGATCCAGAGGTTTCTGCTGGAGAAGGAAGGCGTCCGGTTCGGAAAGACCGGCGCGATCCCCCTCCTGAAATTTCGATGGCGTCCCGGACCCGGCCGTCCGAAAATTCGAGGCAAGGAGAATCGCACATGACACGACGAGTCGCCGTCATCCTCGCCGCCGTCTGTCTCGCGGCCTCGAGCTCTGCCCGAGCCCAGGAAGCCTGCAAGACGCTCCAGCTCAAGAAGCCCGCCGTTCCCCTCGCCGAGATGTACGCGATGGCCGACAAGTACGCCAGGGCCTGGAAGGCCGACTCCGTGCCGGCGAGGATCACCAACACGACCATGGGCCCGTTGAAGCCGGACGGCTCTTCCGAGGCGTGGAACCTGATGTTCTACTCCGCGTCCGCCAACGCGAACGTCTCCATCAACACGTTCCGCGGCTCGTTGACCTGCTGGGCGCAGGCCGGAGCCGCCGGCCGCATCCCGGACCTCAAGGCCGACTTCTACCGGGACGGCGCCGGCCTGTACGCGATCGCGAAGCAGAACGGCGAGGCGCTGCTCAAGGAGGGCTACACGATCTCGCTCGGCACCGCGGCGGCGCCCGACAGCCGGCACGCCACCTGGTACATCGGCTACGAGAAGGACAACAAGAGCGCCAAGCTCACGGTGATCGTGGACGCGAACACCGGCAAGCTCGAGAAGGTCCTGAAGGACTGACGGGAGAAGCATGCGACGACTCGTCTTCGCGGGAATGCTGATCGCGCTCGCCGCCTGCCGCGGCGGGACCGGGGATCTCTCGGCCGCCGAGGCGGAGGTGCGGGCGCAGAGCCGCGCCGTGGCCGACGCCGAGGCGAAGAAGGACGCTGACGCCGTCATGCCGTTCTGGACGGAGAACGCCGTCGTGCACTTCAACGGCGAAGCGCCTCTGAAGGGGAGGGACGCCATCGGCGCGATGTATCGCCAGCGCTTGCCCCGCCTCGACACCTTTCGCGCGGAGACGAACTCGATCGAGGTCTCGCCGGGCGGAGGCATGGCCTGGGAGACCGGCACCACTTACGTCACGCTTCCCGGCGGCTCGGGCTCGCCCTCCACGAGCAAGTTCCTGATCGTCTGGAAGAAGGAGGCCGACGGCCAGTGGCGGATCGCGGCCTGCGCTCTCACGGCCAACCCGAAAAGCTGACCGGCAGCCGCACTCTTGGAAGACGGATCGCCTCGAACCGTCGTATGCTCATGACGCGCCGGATGCGTCTAAGCCCTGGATAAAAACCCCGCCGGTGCGGCGCGGGCGGGCCAGGCTCTTGCATGCGCGGGGCGGACAAGGTGGTCGCGGTTTGAAGCTTTCTCGAATCGTCACAGTCGTCGCATTCCTTTTCGGCGCCGGAGCGTTCCTGGCCGCGCTGGCCGGCGGATCGGCCGGGGCTCCCCGAACGATCGAGCCCGTCTCGCTGGACGTGAAGCTCGCGAGGACCCTGCGCATCGCGTCCTTCACCGGCCGCGTCGGGTCGACTCTCGAGCAGCGGCTGGGCCGGCCGGTCGACCCGGACCTCGCCCGCCTCGGGCGGCTGCTCTTCTTCGACCGGATCCTCGGCCTCCACGGCGACAACGCGTGCGCCGGCTGCCACTCGCCGTCCAACGGCTTCGGCGACACGCAGTCGATCGCCATCGGGATCCAGAGCAACCAGCTCGTCGGCCCGAATCGCACCGGGCCGCGCAACCAGCGCCGCACGCCGATGGTGATCAACAACGCCTTCTTCCCGAAGCTCATGTGGAACGGCCGGTTCCGCAGCCCTTCGGGAGATCCGTTCGACAACTCGCAGGGCTTCACCTTCCCCCTGCCGGAGGGCACGGAGAAGTTCCTGCCCTCGGATCCGCGGATCCCGCACCTGCTGGTAGCGCAGGCGCACATTCCTCCGACCGAGCAGATCGAAGTCGCG